>Ga0209486_10000571_pt1 | contig 16454 bp, 9 predicted proteins | sample NCCompost_FD_187518 | JGI IMG/M metagenome (GOLD analysis project Ga0209486, IMG submission 187518) | Agricultural soil microbial communities from Utah to study Nitrogen management - NC Compost (SPAdes) (version 2) | ecosystem: Environmental > Terrestrial > Soil > Agricultural land | place: USA...
CCGATGGGAGCCTATCGCACCGTCACGCTGGAGGCGGCGACGCAGCGGTGGCTGACCGGTGTCGCTCACGACCGGCAGAAAGACCTGATTCCACCGGGTGTGATCGAATCGTGGTGGGCGGCCAACATGGAAGCCGACCCCGTTGGCGCGAAGATGAACCCGCCCGCCGTGCGCGCGCCAAACGGCCTGCTCGTCGACGCGTTCAAGTACTGGGAAGCGGACACACGCTACTACGATCCGTCAGCGATCCGAGCGCCGGTGCTGCTGGTGGTGGGCGACTGGGACGTGGACACGCCGGCCTACATGGCGCAGGCGATCCTGGCGCGGCTGACGAACTCGCCGCGCAAGCGGCTGGTGATCGTGGGCGAGGGAACGCACCATCTGATGCTCGAACGGAATCGAACGCAGATGTTCAACGAGGTGCAGATGTTTCTCGCCGAGCCTGTCAAGGTTTCTTGACAAAACCACATACAATCCGCGCGTGATTCGCAAGGCGGGCCGACACGCTACCACTAATGTGCGCGGTCAGAGACGCGTCATGATCCAACTACACCTCACGGCTCGCGATGCGGTGGCCGCTGCCGCACTGATCTTCGGCGTCGTGTTCGTTCCCGAGTGGCCGACGGCGCAGGAAGGTGCCCAGGGGAAGCCACGTCCGGACGCCGTTGCCGAAGCGGGTCGCGGATCGGGCCCCAAGAACGTCATTGAAGGCAAGGACGAAGACGACCGCCTGACCGGTACCGACGCTGAGGATTGGATCTTCGGCCGGAAGGGGCAGGACATCATCGCCGGGGGGAGAGGTCGAGACGTGATCGACGCCGGCGAGGGCGAGGACACCGTCGACGGTGGCGCCGAAAACGACATTATCGATGGCGGCGCTGGGAACGATACGCTTCGCGGCGGCGACGGCAACGACACGATCGAAGGCAACGACGACGACGATGTGATCGAGGGCGGGCCCGGTGTTGACGATGCCGACGGTGGTGACGGCACTGACGTGCTCCGCGGCGCCGCCGGCAACGACGTGCTCGCCGGCGGCGACGGAGACGATTCACTGTCCGGCGGCGCCGACAACGACCGGCTGTCCGGCAACGACGGGATCGATTCGATCGCCGGCGGTGCCGGCAACGACATCATCGCCGGCGGGGACGGCGATGACACGGCCCTCGGTGAGGCCGGCGACGACACCATCGATGGCGGTCAGGGCGACGACACGCTCAAAGGCGGGCCTGGCAACGACACTCTGACGGGCAGCGCCGGCGGCGACTTCGTCGATGGCGGAAACGATCAGGACACGCTGTTCGGCGGCGATGGCCGCGATTTCGTCAACGGCGGCAGCGGCGCCGACCTGCTGCTCGGCGGCGCCGGCACGGATGTCGTAAACGGCGGCGACGGCGACGACATCATCGTGATTCGAACCGGCGATGTTGTCCGCGATGGCACGGAAATCGTGGACGGCGGACCGGGCGAGGATCTGCTCACGTTAAGCGGCTTCACGCCGCGCGACCTCGCGCCGGGACGTTTCATGGATCCGCTGACATCCGGCACATACCTCGCCGCCAACGTCGAGCGCGTCCAGCACACGCACGTTGTCCCGCACGTCGGCCTCGATCCCACGCGCTCCACATCCTTCCTGCTCGTCAATCCGTCTGCAACGGAAGCGAGTAGCGGCCGGCTCGTGTTCTACGGCGAGGATGGTGCGCGTGTGACGCCACGGGCGGAGGCGCTCAAGGCCGGAGCCTTCAGCGTTCCGCCGCTGGGCGCAGTGGTCATCGAGACCTTTGCGCCGGAAGCGGCGATCGTCGCGTCCGCGCAGCTGTTTTCGAGTGTACCGCTCGGCCTCACCGCGCGGACGTCGTCGGCGGCATTGGGCACATTCGGCGCCTCTGAGTCTGCCTTGCTGGATGGCGCAATCGTGCCGGTCAACGACGATGCGACGGGTGGCAGCGGCGTCCTCATCACGAACAGCCTTCTCCGCAGCCGCGTCAAGCTGACGGTACGGAGTGCCGTCGGCGCCGAATTGGAGTGTTGCAGCGCCACCGTGGAGCTGGCGCCCTACGCCCAGCGAACCGTGTGGGTTCGTGAGCTGTTTCCGCGCCTCGGTGACTTCCAGGGGGCGCTCACCGTCGAAGTCGGCAGCGACCGGCCGCAGGAGGGCGGTCCCCTTGCCATCGTGGCGTTGCAGCGCCGCGGGACCGTCGTGACAGCGACACCTGCGGTGCGTATCACGCCCGGCGTGGCGGGCGGTCCGATCGTGTTCAGTTCGGTGACCGCTGGCGGGGATTCCGGCTCGAGTCTGATCCTGATGAATCCATCCTTCACGGCCCGTGCGCGCGGCACGGTGGCATTGGCGGATCAACAGGGCCGCCCGTGGCCGATCTCGCTCAACAAGCAGCCGGCAGCGCCGACGACGCCATTCGACCTTGCACCGTTAGCAACCCTGGTCCTCACGACAGTGGCTGGAGGCCCGGTTCAGACCGGTTTTGCGCACGTCGAAGCGAACGAGGGGAACGTCGGCGCTGTGCTGCGAGTCGTTAGTGGTGCCTCGGTTGTGGACACCCCGGCGGCGACGCCGGCGACCGCCTTCGTCGCCGCCGTGGTGCGTGACCGTGCGGCTGGCATCGCCACCGAACTGGCCGTGACGTCGAGTGGACAGGCGGCGAGCGTCCAGGTCGCCCTGCACGATCAGGCGGGTGCGCCGGTGCCGGGCGGGGCCGCGCAGATTCGCGTGCCGGCGAACGGCCAGGTGGTGAGAACGTTCGACGACCTGTTCCCGAACGCCAAGGTGCAGACGCTGCAGGGGACGATCGCGGCAACGAGCGATCAGCAAGTAGCCGTCACAGCCATTCGAACAGCACCTGGTGCGCGAGCGGCGCTCCCCGTGGTGCCGACGCGCTGACAAAGCCAATGACCGCTTCGCACATGCCGATCGTGCCGGCGCCGCACCGGGTGTGGCGCTCGCTCCGCTTCTGGATCAACGTCGCGGGCCTGTGGCTGCTCGCTGCCGCTGTGCCGCCGCTGATCGTCCGCTACTGGTTCATGGACGGCGTCGGTCATGCTGCCGTCTTCTGGACGAACTTTTCGGCCCAGGCGGCCTTGTTCGCCCTCGGCGTCATCGTCTTCGCCACGGGGTTCGTTTGGCCCCTCCGCACCTACGCCGTATCTCCATCGCTTCGGCGCGGAGCGCTTCACGCAGGAATCTGGATAGGCCTGTTCGCCGGATGGTTGTGGGCCGACCGCTATCAGGACTACCTGCTCGCCTGGCACGGCGGATCGTTCGGCGAGGTCGATCCGGTATTCGGCAAGGACGTGGGCTTCTACGTCTTCGTCATGCCAGCCGTGCAGACGACGCGGCTGGCGATTCTATGGTGGGGGATCGTGGCGTGTATTGGAGCCCTCATCGGCAGGTTCGACGAACTGCAATCACGCGGCGTGTTCGCCGATCGAGAAGCACCCGCGCTGTCGAGGCTGACGCGTCTCGTCACCGGCTGGGTCAACGGTGCGCTGACCGTTGTCGGCTTGTCGCTGGTGGCGCAGACGTTCCTTGCGCGTTATGCGCTGCTGGTCAAGGACAACGGACTGACGGGCGTTCGGACCGGTGCGTCGTACGTCGACGTCGAGGGGTTGTTTTCGACGTTGAACTTCATCTACACCTCGACGGTCGTTGAACTGGCCATCATGGGCATCGGCGGCTACGCCCTGCAGCAGATCGCCCGCTACCACCTGTCCGGCCGTCTTCATGTTCGCCCGATCGCCGGCGCCATCGCCACGCTGCTGGCCGTCGACCTCACATTCTTTCTGGCGGTCACTGTCCGAACCCACGTCTTCGTCGCCCCGAACGAACCGACTATTCAGGTGCCCTATATCGCGCGCCACATTGCGGCGACGACTCGCGGCTATCGGCTCGATCGGATCGAGACCGTCGACTGGCGGCCGCCGGAGAGGCCGCTGAGTGTCGAGCGGCTGATGGCCAGCGCGACGGTGCGCAACGCGCCGCTGCTCCCCGGCTGGGTCAGCTCGCTCGAGGAGCCTCCGGACATCCAGCACTTCGAGCGAATCCGCACGAGTGAATCGACCATGGTGTACGGGCCGATGCTGCAGGTGTTCGAGCAGGAGCAGCAACTGCGCCCCTACTACAAGTTCATTTCCGTGGACAACGTTCGTTATGCGCTGGACGGCAGGAAGCAGATGTTCGTCAGCGCGGTGCGCGAGCTGCCCTCACGCGGATTCGCCGGCCCCAAACAGTGGCTCTCACACTGGGGCAGCGCGGCGATGATGCTCACGCATGGCCTGGGGCTGGTGATGAGCCCGGTCAACGAGATGCGTGCGGAAGGCGGGCCGGCCTACGCGTCGGCGAGTGTGCCGCCGCAGTCGACCCATTCGGCCTTCGACGTCGAGCCGCGGATCTACTTCGGCGAGGGTGCGAAAGACGATTACATTCTGACCGGCGTGCGCCACCTGCGCGAGCTCGATTACGCCACCACGCAGTTCCGCAGTGAGTCCGTGTACGACCCGCCGCAGCAGACCGGCATTGCCGTCGACTCGTGGTTCAAGCGCATCGTGCTTGCGCTCTACACGGGAGACGTGAACGAGTTCCTCTTCTCGACCTTCATCGACTACCGAACGAGCCACGCGCACGTCTTCCGCACGCCGATGCAGCGGGTCTCGACGGTGGCGCCTTTCCTCTTTCTCGACAGCAACGTCTTCGCGTTTGCGGCGGACCGCCAGGTGCTGTGGATGGTGAACGCGCTGACGACCAGCGATGCCTACCCGTACTCGTTCCACGAACAGCTGGGCGACAAGGCGGACGAGCGCGCGGTCGAGACGTTCCCGGAACGGCGGGTCAACTACGCGGAAGATTCCGTCAAGGTCACGATGGACGCGTATACAGGGGCGCTTCATTTCTATCAGCTGCGCGACGATCCCATTGTCGCCGCCTGGGCGCGCGTCTATCCCGGACTGTTCGAAGCCGCCTCGGCGATGCCGTCAGCGGTCGAAGATCAGCTGACGTATCCGTTGCAGTGGTTCCACATCCAGTTCGACGACATCTACAAGCGGTATCACCAGACACACCCGATCGAGTTCTACAACGCCGAGGACCTGTGGGACGACGCCGACGAGGTCATCGGCTCCATCGGACGCGGTCTCGTCGAGTTCGGGACGGGCGATCAGATGACCTTTTCGTACGAGGGTTATCAGATGCTGCTCGATCCGGCCGACGTGCCCGCGGCAGCCGGGCTCGGCCCGCCAGGTGCGCTCCAGTACGCCACGGTGATGCCGTTCACTCCCGAAGGTGCGCGCAATCTTCGTTCGCTGGTCGTGGCGCTGCAGGACCGCGGTCAGTACGGACGGCTGTTGAATCTGCGCATCCCTCAGGGCGTCTTCCTGACCGGACCGGAACAGGCGGACACGCTGATCGATGACGACGCCCAGGTGAACCAGCAGATCACGCTCTGGGTTCGGCATGGGTCCGAGGTTGTCCGTGGGCACACGCTGCTGCTGCCGGTCGGCGGCGACGTGCTCTACATCGAGCCGCTGTGGGTCACGTCGCTGCAGAACGAGCTGCCGCAGATCAAGCTCGTGTCCGTTGTCTATCGCAACCGCACGGCGATGGGAACGACGCTGGCGAGTGCCCTGCGGCAGCTTGGCGTCTCCGAGGCGGACGAGCAGCGCGGCAGCGAGCTGCCGTGGTTCGACGACGCGCAGGCGAAGGGGCGGTAAACATGAGCAACCAAGGTTCGACTGGCGGGACATACCTGGGCGTCTCCATCGCCTGGTCGTACGCGTTCGCGATCCTGCTGATGGTCTTTGTCTTCACCATCCTCGTGCCGGATGCGGACGGCCCATCACCGTGGGATGGCCAGGCGTTCCGCGCGGGCGTGCTGGAGATGGCCGCCAACTTCCGCATTCTCGACGAGCTCGCGGATCTCGGCATCGTGAAGGTGGCCGATGTCGGCGACGGGTGGCTCAACGTCGATCTCGATCTGATCGGCGTGTCCGATCGCCGGTTCGGCGGCTCCGCGTTCGTGCTCGCCATCGTGTTCGCGCTGGTCTCGCTGCTTCTGCGCGGCATCCGCCAGCGTTTTCTCGCGCGCCACTTTCATGGCCAGCCGTCGCGCGGCCCAATCGTCGGCTACTTCTTTGGCCGCGGCTTGAACCTGTTCTTTCCATTCGGACCGGGTGAGCTCGGGTCGGCTCAGGCGCTGACGGACGGAGGCGTTTCGCCGGACACTGCCGCAACCGTCGTGTTTCATAACCGTCTGTTCGAACTCATGGCCATCGTGCTGGTGCTGGCTGCCGGCGTGCTGTATCTCGGCTGGGAAGGAGCGGTGTGGCCGCTGTGCCTCGCACTGGTTCTGGTTGCCGCGGTCGTGTCCTTGACGCGGCCCCTTGGTGATGCCGCGTCGCCCGCGGGAAGCCCTGTTCGTTACCTGTGGCGCGTGTTCAATGGCCGCGAGGTCGCAGCGGCGCTGCGGCGGTTTTCCGCCACGCCGGGGTTGCTGGCCGGGCTGACGATCCTCTCGGTAGTGGCGCTTGCGGTGGAGACGCTCGCGTACTGGTGCATCAAGCAGGCGTTTTCGTCCCCGCTCGACGACTACATCCTCATGAAAGACCTGCCGTTCGTCCACTTTGCAATCGCGATCGCCGTTGCGGCCACGACGCGTGTGCTGCCGTTTACGTTCGCGAGCATCGGCATCTACGAAGTCGTCTCCGTGGCGATGTTTCGTGTGTTCGACGAAGGGTTCCTTGCGGGCACGAGCGTCGCGCTCCTGGATTCGCTGCTCATCAACGGCATCAGCGCGCTGAGCTTCATCGTCGTCCTCTGGCTCGGACGCTGTCCGAGCGCGTTCGAAACGTGGCGCGCGTTCGTCCAGCAGTCGCGCGTCGCTGCTGGATATCCGCCTGAAGGCGGACTCCCCGTGGAGTCCGGCTTCAGCCGGATTGTCGAGGCGGAGCCGTCATGAGCCCCCTGCAGGCGCGGATCCCGCGCCCCTCGACGTTGTGGACGCCGCTGGCGTTCTGGATCTGGGTATTCGTGGTCATCGTATCGGTCGACGCGCTGCCGCATTTGTTCGTGCAGTACTGGTTCAATCAGAGCCTCGGTTATCGCGCGCTGTTCTGGACCAACCTGCAGATGGAGGTGGGCCTGTTTGCCGCCGGCCTCATTCTTTTCACGGCGGTGACGGTGCTGCCGGTGTGGATATTCCGTATCAGCGGGCTGCCTAAACGAATCCTGGTGAACACCGGTGTGTGGGCTGGTGTCGCCGCTGGATGGGTCATGGCCGGCACGTATCAGCAGTTCCTGCTTGCGTCGCACGGCGTTCCATTCGGCCAGGCGGATCCGGTGTTCGGCAACGACATCGGGCTGTATGTGTACACGCTGCCGGCGGTTCGAACGTCGCTCACGATGCTGGAGTCCGCGTTCGCACTTGGCATCGTCGCGGCGTGCGCGGCACGCTGGACGTCGCTGATTACCTCCCAACGGCAGGTGTGGCGCCTGTCGCTGCGCATGACCATTGGCGCGTTCGCCACTCCGTACGTCACTGTTCTGCTGCTGCTGGCCGGACTCGTGCGGACGGCGGAAATCGTCCTGCAGCGGTACGCCCTGCTGGTGACAGACAACGCGGCAACAGGCGTTCGCACCGGCCCCGCCTACGTGGATGTCGTCGGCGCCATCTCGAGCCTCAATCGCATTCACGTGCTCGCGTTTGCCGCAGCCGCAGGCACCGTTCTGATCGTTGTCACCCTCCTTCGGCTGCATCGTGAGTACCGCGCGGTTGCCGAGGAACCCGGCCGCGTCCGCCCGCAGTGGTCGTTCGTGCGGACCTGTTGGATGGCCGCGGCTCTGGTCGCGCTGCCCGTCGTCTTCTCCCTCGCGGTCATCGTCCGCCAGTGGATTTTCGTGACGCCCAACGAGCCACACATCCAGAGAGACTTCATTGCCCGCCATATCGACGCGACCAGGCGTGGATACCGTCTGGAACGCGTCGAAGTGCACGAATGGACTCCTCCGGACAAGCCGCTGACGGCCGACGCCCTGCTGTCGAGCCGCACGGTGCAGAACGCGCCGCTGCTCCCAAGCTGGGTCTCGTCGCTGGAGCAGCCGCCGGACGTGCAGCATTTCGAACGGATCAGGACGTCGAAGTCGACGATGGTCTTCGGTCCGCTGCTGCAGATCTACAAGCAGCAGCAGCAGCTCCGCCCGTACTACGACTTCCTGTCGGTCGACGGCGTCCGCTACACCGTGAACGGCGAGAAGCGGATGTTTGCCAGCGCGGTGCGTGAGCTGCCATCGCTGGCACTGGTCGGCCAGAAAGAATGGCTGAAGTACTGGGGCAGTTCCGCCCTGCAGTTTACGCACGGCATGGGACTGGTCATGAGTCCGGTCCATCAGGTGACGGAAACCGGCGAGCCGACCTACGCGGCCAAGAACGTTCCACCCGACGTCGGCGACGCGGCGTTGACGCACGAGCCGCGCATCTATATCGGCGAGGGGATGAAGGATGAGTACGTCCTGACCAACGCGCGCGGGCTGCGCGAGTTCGACTATGCGACCTCCCAGTCGCGCGAGGAGTTCAGCGCGCCGGCGGCTGCGCAGAACGGCATCCTGCTCGATTCGTGGCTCAAGCGTGTCGTCTTTGCCGTCTACACACGCGACTTCACCGCATTCCTGTTCTCGAACTATATCGACATGAACACGACGCGCGTGCACATCCGTCGCACGCCCGTGTCGCGCGCCCGCGCCCTGGCGCCGTTTCTGTTCCTCGACACCAACAGCTATGCGTTCGTGGCGGACGGCCGGGTGGTCTGGATGATCAACGGCCTGACGACCACCGATCAGTACCCGTATTCCTTCCGGGAAGTCCTTGGCGACAAGGCCGACGAGCGCGCTGTCGAGAGATTTCCAGAACGCGTCATCAACTACGCCGAAGATTCGATGAAGATCACGATCGACGCATACAGCGGCCGGGTCCGCATCTTCCGGATTGCCGACGATCCGATCGCCCGCACCTGGGCCCACGTCTATCCGGAGCTGTTCGAACCGCGCAGCGCCATGCCGTCTTCGGTGGCCGCGCAGTTGACGTACCCGCTGCAATGGTTCCACGTGCAGTTCGACGATATCTACAAGCGGTATCACCAGCACGACCCGATCCAGTTCTACAACGTGGAGGATCTGTGGGACGACGCCGATGAAACGCTGGGTTCGCTCGGCCGCGGCTTGAGCAGCTTCGGCACGGGCGATCAGATGACGTTCTCCTACGAGGGATATAACGTGCTGCTCGATCCCGCGGACATGCCGAAGGGCGTCGACATCGGCAGGCCGGGACAGCTGCAGTACGCGATGCTGATGCCGTTCACGCCCGAGGCAGCGCGCAACCTCCGCTCGCTGATCGTCGCCCTGCAGGATCCCGAGGGCTACGGACGGTTACTCAGCCTGCAAATCCCGCAGGGAACATTCGTCCCGGGCCCCGAACAGGTCGACGCCTACGTCGACAACGATCGGCCGGTGCACCAGCAGGTGACGATGTGGATCCGGCACGCGTCGGAGGTGCTGCGCGGCAGCACGCTGCTGCTGCCCGTCGGGGGTGACCTGATGTACGTCGAGACGGTGTGGGTCAACTCGCTGCAGAATGACCTGCCGCAGCTGAAGCTCGTGGCGGTGCGCTATCACGATCGGATTACCTCCGCCGCGACGCTCACGGAAGCCATCAGCAAGCGAAACCTGTTCGGCAGGGAGGGGCAGGACCTGTGGGCGTCGGGTCCTCTACCAGAGGCTGAGCAGCAGCAGCGAGACGGCGAGCGTGGGTATGGTCGCCACGACTCCGACGCGAACAAATTGACGCAGCGCGACGACCACGCCGCGCCGCCGGCAGCAGTCAAGCCACAGCAGACCGGCCAGCGATCCGACGGGGAGCAGCCGCGGCCCAAGGTCGCCGCCGACCAGGACAGCGAGAAACTCGCGCGTTCCCGCCTCGGGCCGTAGATCGAGCGCCAGCGTGTTCATCAACGCCATCGGATGGTTGTTGAGGACAGCCGACCCTACCGCTGCGGTCGCGCCAAGCAGGGCCACACTTGCGTTCCGATACCAGGAAGCGAGGTAGTCGACCAGGCCCACGTTTCGCAGCCCGGTCGCGAGCACCAGCATCGCCGGCAGGAAGATCGCGACTTCCCATGCGATACCGCGCCGCAGCAGATGCGCAGGACTGGTCCCGTCACGATGTGCCACCCACAGCGCGGCAGCGGCTCCGAGACATGAGACGAGCCACGTCGACGAATCGCTGATGACCGCCGCCACCGGGTAGCTGCCAAGCACGATCAGGAGGAGGCACAGCATCCGCCGCTGTGCGGTCGTGGCAACGGGCGTGGGTGACCGATCGTCTGCTGGCTTCGCCGCCGCCAGATCAGCGCGGAACACCCAGCGCAACACCCCGAACGTCACCAGTGAGCCGATCACCGAGATCGGCAGCATCGTCGACGCATAGGCATTGAAGTTGAGGCCGGCATAGGAGGCGACGATCACGTTCATTGGATTCGAAACGACGAACGGGGCGACGCCGGCCGACATGAACACCGCGAACGCGAACGCCAGCAGCAGACGCGGCTGATCCGGGTAGCGCACTGTCACGAACGTGAGCACGAGGGGCGTCAGCAGCAGGATCGCGGCGTCGTTATTGAGAAGTGCGGCGGTGACAAAGCCGAGGAGAAACACACCGGCGTACAACCGCCCGGTGCTGCCGGCTGTCCGCGCAAAGGCCAGGTAGGCCAGGCCATCGATGGCGCCGACACGCGCCGCCGCCGCCGTCGTGATCATGATGGCGAGAATAGTGAGAAGTGGCCGCCAGAGCATCCGGCCGACCGCCGCGACGTCCTCCGGTGAGACGGTGTTCGACACCAGCAGGAGCGCGGCGCCCGCCGTCGTGGCGACCGCCGGTCCGATGCGAAGGCGGACACCTAAGCGCGGCCGTGTGACCGACAGGGTGACCGCGAGAGCGAATGTCGAGCAGGCAAAAAGGGTCTGCACGCAGCGCCCCGTTTCGCGATGCGGCTATTTTGCCTCTGCCGGTGTGGCCGCGGCGGGCGTCGGTGCCGGAGGCGGCGGGGGGTTCAGCGTCACGCGAAAGTCGTTCGCGCCGGAACAGTCGCCCACATACGCGTTTTCCTTTGGCTGATGCACGAGCATGCACGTCAGGACCTGGTCGCCCACGGGTACTGTGAACGTCAAACGCCCGTCGGCGAGGGCAATCGCACTCACCTCGTTCATGTTGTTCTGATTTTGTCCGAAGCTCACGCTGAGCAGCTCACCGCTGCCGCCGCGCCAGGCGACATGCGGGTCCGCGACCTTCCTGACGACCAGAACACGAGGCTGACGATTCTGATTACCCGTGTTCGACCGAACGGCGAAGCCGTTCCAGTTGCCAAGCGGTAACTCGTCTGCCCGGGCTTCGTGTGGAAACGCGGCGGCAAGGGCGGCGGCAACGATCAGGGTGCTGACGATCCTCATGATTCGCTCCGATTAGAGAATGCCTGTGAAGCGCTTCGCATCAACAGTGAAGCCCGGGAACACGGCCGCTGGATCCTTGCACTGGAGGTGGGTCACAACGATTTCTGCGAGCACGTCGCGGAAATCCGTCGTCAACGCCAGATCGCGGTCCTCGTTCAACTGCTCCTTCGCCAGCCCGGGCCACGTGCCGTAGATCTTCCCGCCTTTCACCGCGCCGCCCACGGCGAACATGAAGTTGGCGTGACCGTGATCCGTTCCGCGGTTGCCGTTTTCCCGCGCCGTGCGGCCGAACTCCGACATGGTGAGGACAACCACATCCTGCATCCGGTCGCCCATATCGGCATGAAACCCCGCCAGCGCCTGCCCGAGGCCGCGCACGAGCGCCGGGAGGCGGCCGGCCTCATCCTGATGGGTATCCCAGCCATTGCTCGTGTCGAGAAACGCGACCTGCATACCGACGTCCGCCTTGATCATCTGCGCCACCTGGCGGAGCCCGCCGGCAACCGGGTCGTTGGCGGCGCCGTAGTTGGCGCCGGCTGCCGGCCTGTAGTCTTCGGGTTTCAACGCCTCGAGCTGTTTCGACACTTCGAACAGCTCACGCGCCGTGCCGCTCAGCAGCGTATTCGAGTCCTTGCTGTACATCGACTGATACAGATCCATTCCGCTCGGACCGATCGACGTGCGCCCGATCGTCATGGCCGACGCCGGCCCGCGCAGCGCCTTCGGCAGCGATTCACCGATCGCCGTCGCGCGCAGCGGATTGTGCGGAGTTTGCGGCGTGAGCTGCAGATACCGGTTCAGCCACCCGGTGCTGACGGTTTTGTTGCCAGGCGCGGCGGACTCCATGAAGTCCTGCGCCTGGAAATGCGAGCGGCCACCAGTGTCGGGCGTGCCGACGGCATTGAGGATCGCCAGCTGCCCCTGCTTGTAGATCGGCAGCAGCGGTCGCAGCGCCGGGTTGAGGCCGAAGGAGCCGTCAAGGTCGAGGGCGCCGTCCGGCTTGTCCGGCGGCGGGATCGCGATCGTCGGCCGGTAATCGTAGTACGCCGTTTCCTTGAACGGCACGACGATGTTGAGGCCGTCGGCGGCGCCGCGCAGGAAGATGACGACGAGGACTTTTCGTCGCTGCCCCGGCTGGGCGGCGAGTGTTCTGGTCAGGAAGCCGGGCACTGTCGAGAGCCCGACCACCGTTGCGGCGCCGTCCCGCAGGAATACACGTCGGGATATCATCACGCGCTCCTTCTTATCGCTTCTGGAACTGGGGCGAACCCAGCATTGCCGCTACTGCGACGGCAGTCGCATCGATCGGCGCCGTCTTTGCCGCGGCGGTGCTGCCGCCGGCCATCATCATCGAGGTCTGTGTACTCGTCGTGCGCGCGGCATCCGCCGCTGCCGCCGCCTGCAGCATCGCGCGCGTCTGTTCGATCTGCGCAGGCGTCGGCCGCGTGACGCCCATCTGCTCGAGGAGCCGCTGCGCTGATTGCAGGTTCATCTGCACCTCCGGCAGTTTGCCGGTGGCCAGGCGGTTGGCGAAATCGAGCCGTGCAAGGAGCGCATTCGAGTTGATCCAGGCAGGCCCGACATCCGGGTTGCCGTCAGGCGCCTGGTAGTCATACACGCGCTCGCCCATTCGGCCGAGGATGCTCTGGTTGCCCGAAATTCGCACCGGGCCACCGGCGCCGGCAAAAAGCGGGTCGCGGAAATCAGCCCCCACGGCGCGGAGCGAACTGAACACCAGCTCGATCGGTTTCTTGATCTTCGACTGATAGGCATCGGGCGAACGAAAGTGCGGTGACGTCAGAATCGTCCGCAGCACCTCCCGGATGTCCCCGCCGGTCTTCTCGAACGTTCGTGCCGCGGCATCGATGACCGCCTGCGGCGGTTCGTCGGCGATGAACCGCCGCGCAAGCTTCGTCGACACGAAGCGCGCGGTCGAGGGGTGCGTGGCGAGCATCTTCAGCAGCTTTTCGCCTTCGTCAACGCCGCCGCCGGGAATCGTCAGCCCGAGTACGGTCTTGCTGCCGTCCACGTGCATCAGCGGGTCGAAGAAGAACACGCCGTCGTCTTCGCGTCCGTTGGGAACGCCTTTCCCCGAGATCGTCCAGCCGGTGAGCACCTTAGCGATCTCGATCACGTCATTCTGTGTGTAGCCGCCGTCTACGCCCACGGTGTGGAGTTCGAGCAGCTCTCGGGCGAAATTCTCGTTCAGTCCCTTGTTGGCCTCGAGGAACGGCAACCGCTCCATCAGCGCAATCAGCGCGTCGCCCTGCGACGACGCCTTCAGCGCGGCGATCCGCTTCTGGACGATCTCCGCCGGTGCCGAGCTTTTCCAGTTGTCGAGGTAGTAGAGCATCCGCGGGTGCATCGCCGTCGCGCGGAGCAGATCCTCGAACTTTCCGAAGGCGTGTTTGCGGATCGCCTGCTCCTCGAAATGCGGCGTCAGCTGGTGATCGCCGTGATTGACGTTGAAGTGGTTCATCCAGAAGTCGACGACCACCTCGAACAGCTGGCGCTCGCTGAAGACGCCGCGAATCAGCCGCGCCGTGTGCGCTTCCAGATCGCGTGGGCGATCGGGGTGCAGGAAGACCCGTGTTTCGTCCCCCGGCATCTGCGTCGCGGGCATCGGCAGCTGACGGGCCATGTCTGCCCGATCGAAGATCGTGGCCCGTCGTCTGTTGCCAACGGCCACGGGCGGCCCGGTGGTCGTCAAGAGCGTCGGGATGTCCATCGTCAGCGAGGTATACCCGGCGAGCTTCGCGTCCACAACGGGGTCGGGAAGGCGCTCCGGGTAGAGCTGCTGCTCGAGGTAGCCCTCAATCCCGAGCGCTTTGACTCTCTCGATGTCGCCTGGCCGCGGCCCGAATCCGATCCGGTTCAGCAGATGCACGGCAAGCTGGTCGTCGGTGAGGACCGGCCCGCGCTGCATCGCCAGATTCAGTGAGTAGCGCCGCTCGACCGTGGACGAACCACCGTCGACGGACATGATGTAGAAGTCCTGCTGCCGCGAGTTTCGTGGTGTCGCTACCTCGTAGGCGATGTAGCTGCCGTCCGGTGAGAAGGCCATGCCTTGCGGCGAGAGCCAGGGCAGCGACGTGAGGACTCGCGTCGCGCCATCCCGCTCGTCAACGAGACCAATCTGCCGCGTGCCATCGCTCCGCTCGAACACCGACAGGATGTGCTTGCCGTCGGGTGACCATGCGTACGGTCGCAGCCACGGCAGTTTCGGGTCGGCGATCAGCACGCGGTCGCCCTGGCCGTTCTGACGCACGACGCGCAGCTCGGTAACAGGCCGCGGGCCGGCGCCGCGGTCACGCTGGCTGTCGATCCGCTGTTTGATGTCGCCGCTCCAGCTCAGATAGGCGACCTGGCCCGTTGGCGACACGACCGGATAGGCGGCCGCGCGCACGCCCGACGAGAGACGCCTGACCTCGCCTTTTCCTTCGTTGGCCTGTGCATCGTAGACGGCGAGGTCGTTGAAGATGACGACGCGCGGGTTGACGTTGCCGTTGTTGCCCAGGAACTGCGTGGTGGTGTCGGCGCGCGTCCACACTTCGCGCACGGCGACTTCTAACGGACCGGCGCTGCCTTCGTCGAAGTACGCCGCGAGCTTCGTCCGCGCGCGCTGCGCGAGCTTGTGATCGGGATAGTCGCGCACCAGACGCTCGAACGTCTGTCGCGCCCGTAAATCACCCCGTCGGTCGTAGCACTGTCCCAGACGCCAGAGCGCCTGCGGCACGACGGCTCGTTCATCCGGGAAGCGGGTCAAGAGGTTTTCGAACTCCGGGATGGCCGTGGCGCAGCCGGAGGCGACTTCCTTCTGAATGGCCGCTTCGAGCAGGAGGCCCGGCATGTCGGCGTTTTGTGCGCTGACGAAGAGCGGCGCCGTAGCAACGATCGCCAGGATGAAGAGAGCGCGGGTTGGAGTTGATGTCATGGCTGCGCGGTCCTGGTCCCCCGAAAGAGGGTGCCCAACAGTCTGTCGCGCAGCATAAACGAGTCGCCCGGGCTGCGAATGAGCGTTTGGGCCTGATTCCGTGTGGTTTTGTCAAGAAACCTTGACAGATGAAATCTACCCCTCGAACCGGTAGCCCACGCCGCGGACGCTCACCAGATACGAGGGTTGCTCGGCGTCGGTTTCGATCTTTTTCCGCAGGTTGCCGATATGGGTGTCCACGACGCGATCTGTCACGTAGACGTCCCGGCCCCATACTTGGTCGAGCAGCTGCTGCCGGGTCAAGACGCGCCGGCGGTTCTGCACCAGCGTCGCCAGCAGCTTGAACTCGATCGGCGTGAGATCGACCGATCGGCCGCCGCGACGGACCTCGAAGCGTCCGAAGTCCAGTTCGAAATCACCGAAGGCATAGACCTGCCGCGGTTCGCCCGCGCCGCGTCGAAGGGCCGCCTTGATGCGGGCGCGCAGCTCCATCGGGCTGAACGGCTTGGTCACGTAATCGTCGGCGCCCAGTTCCAGCCCCAGTATCTTTTCCGCCTCGTGGCTCTTCGCCGTCAGCAGGATGATCGGCGTGCGCACGCGCGCCCGCCGCAGCTCACGGCAGACCTCGAAGCCGTCCTTCATCGGCAGCATCACGTCCAGGAGGATCAGGTCGAAAATGCCCGTCTCCCCGCGGTCGATCGCCTTCTGGCCATCGCCGGCGACTTCGACGTCATAGCCCTCGAGCCGCAGGTCGTGCTGCAGGCCGAGGGCGATGTCAGGATCGTCTTCGACAATAAGAATCCGGCTCATAGGTCCCCGCTATCGCACCACACCACTGATCACCGTCACGTCGTCTGCCGGCCGGCATCCCGCCGTGTGGCCGCTCAGCGCGCGAAGCAGCCCGTCGCGGATCGCCTCGGCAGACTGGAGGCTGCCGTTCGACAGCACCGCCGCTGCGTTCGAGGTGCCAAACTCTGTGCCCTGCGCGTCCGCTGCCTCGGACAACCCATCGCTGAA
>Ga0209486_10000572_pt1 | contig 16435 bp, 6 predicted proteins | sample NCCompost_FD_187518 | JGI IMG/M metagenome (GOLD analysis project Ga0209486, IMG submission 187518) | Agricultural soil microbial communities from Utah to study Nitrogen management - NC Compost (SPAdes) (version 2) | ecosystem: Environmental > Terrestrial > Soil > Agricultural land | place: USA...
TTGCCCCGGGTTGTGCACCGAGGGCGATGCGAACGCCGATCTCCTGCGTTCGCTGCGCGACGGTGTAGGAGACTACGCTGTACAGCCCTACCGCTGCGACAATGAGTGCGAGTCCGCCGAACAGCATGAAGGTCATGGCGCCGAGTCGCCACGGCCGGGACTGTGTCAATACCTCGTTGTGGGGCACGTCGATATAGACGTAGAGGATTGTCGGATCGAGCCGCAGCAATTCCTGACGCACTTTCGCCACCACGCGACCCACGTCACCGCGTGCACGCACGACGAGACGAGGATCATCTCCGATCGCCTGCTGCTCTCGCGGGACATACACCTGAATCGCCGGTTCATCGTGCAGCGAGGTGCGCTTGGTGTCGGCGGCGATACCCACGATCGTAGCGCAGGAACTGGCGTCCTCCACAATGACACATCTGCCTAACGCCTCTTCTGACGGCCACAGCGCCCGTGCGGCAGTTTCATTGATAATGGCGACCGGCTCGGTGCCCGCGCGATCGCTGTCCGACAAGTCCCGGCCACGCACAATCGGCGTCTGTACGGTTGCGAAGTACTCGCTCGACACCGCGGCGACAAATGGGCCGCCACCGCGGAGGCCCGGGATCGAATCCCGGCCAGGCAGACGAATGGGTCTCTCGTCGGCCGAAACGAAGGGTACCTCCGCCGCCAGGGCTATGCTCTCGATGTCCGGCCATGCGCGAAGCCGCTCGGCGACCATCGGATAGAACGCGTTGCGCCGCGCCAGTTCGCGCCGAATCCCTGTCGTATCGCCCGGGCTGAACTTGGGTGTCAGGTGATCGAGGTGGAACGTGACCAGGCCGTCCGCCTGGATGCCCAGGTCCATCACGCCAACCTGCCTGACGCTTTTCACGAATAGTCCCGTGCCGGCGAGCAACACCGCCGACAGGGCCGCCTGGGTGATCATGAGCGACCCTCGAATCCACGCCGTGCGCCCTCCGCCTTCGCGGGCACCGCTCTTCAACGCGTCTCCAGGGTTCGTCGCGCTCCCGTGCAGGGCCGGCACCAGGCTAACGAGCACACCGGCGATGGTGACAAAGACGATGGTGGCCCCAAGCAGCCGGGCATTCACAAACGAGGTCGACCAGTCGATGTCCGGAATGAGTGCGTGGGCCATCTGCCCTAACGCGAACGCCACGGCGATTCCGGCGGCGCCGCCAGCCAGGGCCAACAGCAGCGCCTCCAGCACGAGGAGTCGCACGATCCGTGACCGCCTCGCGCCGAGCGCAAGTCGCACCGCTATTTCGCGGCGGCGCCGCACGGTTCTGGCCAGGAGCAGGTTCACGACATTCGCACAGGCGATCAGGAGGACCGCTCCTGAGACGCCGAAGAGCCAGCGGCTCAATCGTGTCTGGATGGCCTCAACACCTGCGTACGTGAAGTGAATCGGCTCGGCTGAAATCGTTGCGGTGCGGTCGACGGTGCTCCGTCCCACATAACCGTTGCGGTGCAACCGAGTGAGCGCGTCGTTCGCCAATTCGAGAGAGACGTCCGGTTGGACGCGGACCACCACGTGCAGCCAGGGCCAGTACCAGATGGTCTGCCAGTTGGTGGAGTGCGGGACACCGCTCTCCGGCACCCAGGCGTCCACGCGAGCCAGGTCCACTCCCGTGAATCCCTTCGGCGCCACGCCAATCACGGTGTAGACCGAATAGTCCAGATGGATCGTTCGGCCGAGTACGCTGCTGTCGCCGGCGAACTCCGATTGCCAGAAGCCGTAGCCGAGGACGACCACCCGCTGCGGATCGTTCGGATCGTCTTCTCGCTCGGTAAAGAAGCGACCTAACGCCGGCTTGACCCCAAGCAAGTCGAAGAAGTTGGCGGTGGCGGATCCACGATGGACAGGCCGCGCGTTGCCGCGGATACCATACATGTTTCCCTGAAGCAGGTTGTACGCGGCGACACCGGCGAACGTGATCGTGTCGGCACGGAACGCCTTGTACTGCGCGTACGTGAGATAGCCCGTCCGTTGCGCAGGTCGGTCGGCCGGACGAGTGGTCGAGATGACTCGGCGGACCTGCTTCGATTCGCGCACGTGCAGGGGTCCACGCAGCAACAAGCGATCAAGCACGCCGAACATCGCGGCGTTGGCGCCGATCCCCAGTGCCAGTGCGGTCACGACAAATGCCGTCAACGCCCGCTCGCGCATGAGGGCTCGAATGCCGAACCGCACGTCACGCAGGCCGTCGACGAGGCGCATGGGGAGGCTGGGACGAGTGGCCGATGGCGTCGCGTCGTCGCTGCCCACCGCAAGCGACGAGGGAGCATGCTTCGCTGCGCGCCGGTCGATCAACGTGCGCAACCGTTCGTCGTCAATTCCGGCACGCACCTGCGACCGTGCCTCTTCGACGCTTCGTCCGCGGGAGCGGAGGTCGGCTTCTTCGCTTTCCAGATGTTGTGCGAGCTCCTCGATGATCGCTTCGAGGTCGGCCGGGCTTCGTGAGTGCGACGCGAAACGGCTCCGCAACTCTTCACGCCAGTCATGCGCGCGGCCCGGCGGGCGCGACGAATCGCTCATGCCCGCGACTCCTTTGACACCAGGGCGATGGCCCTCACGAACTCGAGCCAGCTTTCCCGCTGTGCAGCGAGCGCCTTCCTGCCGTCACGGGTAATGCTGTAGAAGCGACGGCGCCGTTCCGCAGGTCGTTCGATCCATCGTCCTTCAATCCAGCCGCGCTCTTCCATCCGGTGCAACAGGGGATAGAGCGACGACACGTTGAACGAAAGCGCGCCACGCGATCGAGACTCGATCAGCTTGCTGAGTTCGTATCCGTGACGATCCTGGGAGTCGAGCAGGGCGAGAATGAGAAACTCCGCGCTGCCTTTCTTCAGTTCTGGCGTCAGCATGCCGGATATATTGGTATCCGATATATCTGACGTCAATATATGGGATGCACGCCGTTGCGGCCGGATTCACACACAGGCCACCGGGCGAGACACGCAGAAACGCCAAGGGATCCTGCTTTGACCGCCCACGACGCCCGCAATGCGCACGAGGCGCAAAGCCATGACAACGTCGTGACCCGGTACGACAGGATCCCTTGCGGAAAATCTTTTGCTTCCGATCGATCTCGTTGGCACTACGGTCCGAACAGGACTTCGAGTTTCGACCGTGACAACATCGTTGGTACTTCGGCCCGAACAGGACTGCGATGTTGTCGTGAAGCTTGACACACCTTGCTACTCCGCACCCCTACGCCGGTTCCCGTAATGCAATCGTAATGTTATGAGACGACTGCACTTAGCCGTGAAGGCGACGAGCAGATCTCTCTTACGGAATAGACGCGTCTATTCGCGTGACGTTAATCGCAATGAGAGACGCTACGCAGGTCACCTGGTCTCAAAAAAAAAGCGCAGAGAGCCAACCGCGACTCTCTGCGCCCACTGAACAGATGAACTACGCGTTCCGATCCAGGCACGCCTCGAAGTTCGGATTATTCCGCTCATCCGAAGACACCGGGAAGTTCACGTCGGACCCGTACGCGCCGCCCTTGTGATACTCACCGACCGGGAACACCGTGGACTCCGTGCGACCGTACTGACGGATTAATCGCCGCATATCACCCAACCGGTGTGCCGTCAGGTAGAGCCAGAACGCCCTCTCCTGGAACAGCGCATCAATGCGAGCAGCGGCGGTGCCAGGCGTGGCCAGTGTCGACAGCCCTTGTGATTGACGCAACGTGTTGAGGATCTGAAATGCTGTCGTCGCGTTTCCGCCCTGCAACGCGGACTCGGCTTCGATAAGCCGCGCCTCGATGCCGGACGCGAGAACCGTTTCCGATTCCTTGTCCGGATATTCCTGCTGCATGTAATAATCCGTCTCGCCGTCGAACCCAACCTCGCCCGTGTTGAGCCACGGGACGCGCGGGTCGTTGGCCGAACGCCAGTTCAAGCCGTTCGTCCCTTCGCGGTCTGGTACGCTGAAGCCGAAGAAGTTGACGGTGTAGTTCCAGATGCCGTTGTTCTGGCGTGCCGAATTCGTCGATCCCTGGATCGTGTACGCGAAACTCGTCGGCACCGTGGTCACCGCTGCCGCGGCCTGCGCAAAGTTGCCCTGGTTCAGCAACACGCGACCCCGACCGACGCGCGCGAGGTTTTCCAGGTCTTCGTTCTCGTGATCCAGTGCGAACGTCAGCGCCGAATCGAACTTGGCGAGCGCGATCGCGAGAATCTCATCGCGTGACTGTGGCTGGCCGAATTCCACACCGTCGTCCGTCAGTGTGCTGAACGGAACGCCGGAGCAGAACTGTTCGGCGAACAACAAGTACGAAAATCCCGAAAGCGACAGTACCTCGGAGTGACCTTCCGCGCCCTGATCGAACGTGTTGTACCGTGCGCTCGTCAGGTCAGCCAGCGCGCGTGCCTGGGCGAGATCGAAGAACACGCCCTTCACTGACCCGTTGCCGGGTGCGATGCTGCGCACGTCGACGCCCTGACGATCGGGGAACGTTTCGGCGTGAATGAACTCGTCCGTCAGTAGACCCGACATGTTCACCACGCCTTCATGACCACCATTGGAGAGATCACCGGCACCACTGTACGCGATCTGGAACGCTGATAGCGATCCAGCGAGAAGAGTCGGAAGCGCTTCCTTGGTGTTCAGCGTACGAGGATCGAGGACGTCGACGTCGCGAACATCGAGGAGACGGTCGGGACTGCACGCGCTAACCGCGAGTGCGATCAACACTCCTCCGGTGCAATGTCCTATATGCTTGCTCATTTTTGGGGCTCCGTTTGAGAGCAGAGAGTTCGAATTGATGGCTGCGTGCTGATTGCTGATTGCTACTGCGTTTTCTGCTGCGTGCTTGTGCTGGTGCTGCTGAGCACTCTGCTCAAGCACTCTGCTCAAGCACGCTGCACATGCATCAGCAATCAGCAATCAGCACGCAGCCTGCAGTTACCAACCAAATGACAGCCTCATCGTCCAGTACCGCACCTGCGGCTGCGTCAGGAACTCGGCGGTGCTGAAGTTCGACGTGCCGTTGAAGTTGATTTCCGGATCGAAACCGGTGTAATCGGTCCAGGTGCCCAGGTTGCGGCCCGAGACGGTGAGCGCGAGATCGCTGACGCCCAACCGGCGCGCCCAGTTCGACGGCGCCTGCGCCGTCAGCGAAAGTTCACGGAGCTTCCAGAACGTGCCGTCTTCCACGAAGCCGGCGTCGCTCGCGTCGAGCCCGAAGTTCGCCCGCGCGCTGGCCATCACACGCGCCTGCTCTTCCAGCGGCGTCGACGGGTCATTGGCCGCCTGGCAGGTGAGGAACACCGCGCAGCGGAACTGCGCCGTCGAATTGTAGACCTTGAAGCCACCACGGTAGTTCAGGACGCCGTGAGCGCGGAAATATTTCAGGAATGAGAGCGACGGCGTAATGCTCATCTCATGCTGTGGCAACGGCTGGCCCAGGAACACCGCCTCGTCGCCGAGCGTGACTTCGTCGGCGCCGATGATCCCGTCGGTGTTCGCGTCTTCAAAGCCCAGAATGGGCCGCTGCCAATAGCCGCCTAACGGGTGACCTTCGGCGTGCCGCTGGATGAAGTCGCCGTTATTGGCGCCCAGCCCGAAGAAGATCGTGTCCACGTCCTGGCCGAGCCGGACCAGCTTGTTCTTGTTCTTGCTGGCCGTGACCGCCAGGTCGAACTGGACGCTGCGCCAGTCGAAGACGCGAGCGTTGAGCGTGCCCTCGATCCCCTTGTTCGTCACCTTGCCGAGGTTCTCGTACCGGCTGGCTGCGCCGCTGGAGGGCGGCAGGTTGCGAAGGATCAGGGCGTCGTTCGTAGTCTTGTCGTAATACGTGGCTTCGAAGTTGATCCGGTCGTTGAGGAATCCCGCGTCGAAACCGAGCTCGTACTCCGCAGACTTCTCGGGCTTGAGGAGGGAGTTGCCGACCGGCGCGCCTAACTGCACCGCGCCGACGTCGCTGCCGGCGCGCTTGACCGCCACGGCGGTGAAGAACGTGATGGCGTTACGGAAGCCCGGCCGCTGACCTGACTGGCCGTATGCGGCACGAAGCCGGAGTGAGCTGAGCAAGTCGTTTTGCGGGAAGAACGACTCCTCGCCGATCACCCACGAGAGACTGGCCGCCGGGTAATAGATGAAGCTGAAGTCCTGGCCGAACGCGGAATTGTCGTCGCCGCGAACGGCACCGGAGAGGAAGACCCGGTCGCGCCACGCCAGCTGCTGCTGGAGGTACGCGCCAAGCGTTATGACATCGCTGTTCTGCGCAGCGACGGCAAAGCCACTGGTGGTGCCACCAACTGAGCCCGTGCCGCCCGCCAGCCCTTCACCAAACGCCTGAGTGCCGCGCACGCGCTCGCCCACGTACTGTGCACCGATCGAGGTCTGTGCATCCAGATCGCTCGTCAGATTGTACGACGCGGTGGCGTTCAGGTTGTTGGTGTATGTGTACAGCGAGTACGGGTTGGACGTCGCGTTGCCGATGGCGCGCCGATCGGGCTCGGGGATCAGGCCCGGAGGCGTGATCGACTGGTCGGTCCTGCTGGCGAAATCGATGCCGGTGACGCCGCTGGCGCGGAGCCACGACAGTGGCGACCAGCGCGCTTCGAGTCCACCCGTCAGGCGGTCGACCGACTGCGAGGTGGTGATCTGCTCAAAAACCTCGCGCGGATAGAACAAATAGCCGCCGTTCGCCGAAGTCAGCGGATCGCGACCAAGCAGGCCATTGCCTAACGGGCCCTGGTCGTTGTTGTCATTCTGCGGCAGGTCGAGTCGGTTCGATCCGTATCCGATGCGCGCCGCGGCGGTGAGCCGCGAAGTGAGCTCGGCATTCAGGTTCGTTCGCAGGTTCACGCGACGAGCCATGTTGTTCGGGTACACGCCCTGTTCGCGGCTGAAATCCGCGCCCAGGAAGTACTGGAGCAGGTTGACGCCGCCGGCAGCGCTCGCGCCGAACTGCTCGCGGTATCCCGTGACAAAGGGGCTATTGTCCTCGAGTGGATTGTACGCGCGGAGTGAATCGGGCTTCGGCGTGCACCCACCATCGGACTCGAGGAGGAGCGAGCAGCGCGATACGCGCCCGCCTGTCGAGTTCGTGCCGATGCGCTGGTAGTTCGCCGGGAAATCGGTGTCTTCCTTGAGCGAGCCGGCATCGGCATACGCGGTCCAACGCGTCCGGCCGGAGAGTCCGCGCTTGGTGGTGATCTGGACGACGCCATTTGCGGCGGCCGTTCCATACAGGGCCGCGGCAGCCGGGCCCTTGATGATCACGATGTCCTCGATCTCGTTAGGATTCAGGTCATCGATACGCGTCGGGTTCTGGCCGCCGACGCTGATGGTGCTGCCGCCGGGGTCAGCATTCGCTCGAATACCATCGATGACGATGATGGGCTCGTTCGTGAGCGACACGGAGTTCGAGCCCCGGATGCGAATGCGCGATCCGCCGCCCGTGGTTCCGCTCGTTTGCGTCACGCTGACGCTTGCGGCGCGGGACGAGAGGAGATCGCTCATGTTGTTGATCGCCGACTTCGGAATTGCATCGGCGTTGATGGTCGCGACGGTGTTCCCGGTCTCGAGGCGTCGTTCTGACTCGCCGGTCGCGGCGATCACGACTTCGTCGAGTCGTGCGACGGTGCCCTGGAGCGCAATGTCGGCAGTGGCGGTGCCACCCGACGTCACGTTCACTGTCGCAACGCCCGCCTCGTATCCCAATCGCATGGCGCGCACACGTTGAGAGCCCGTCGGAGCGTTGGTCAGGCGGTACTGGCCGTCGACGTCGGTTCGCGTTCCGCGCTGGCCACCGACGATGATGACTTGCGCGTTCGGAATTGGAGCTCCAGTAGCGCGATCGGTCACCCGTCCCGTGATCGTCCCATCCTGTGCCGAGGCGACGAGTGGTGTTGCGAGTGCGACTACTGCAAGCAGACGGAAGATTTGGTGCACGGTGTCCTCCTCTGGTGGTGATGAGCCGTGCACTGAATGGCACACGGCCTAACGAGAAAGGACACTCGGGACACGGGATGCGCTTACACGATGGTATGAGCTGCTATACCGGTGACGTGAGTCGTCGTGTTGTGATTGGTCGAGTTTGTTTTCTCTTTGTTCTCGTTGGGGCGCGGGTCGCTCGCGCAGGAGATCTGCCGGGGCTCGTTCCGCGCTCGGCGTGTGCTTTGAGTGACGGGTTGCGCGGGACTCGCTCGGCAGATCTCCTGCGCTCGCTCCACAACCTTCGTCCATCAATTCTGGGTTGGGTCTTACGATCCACTTTCTGTGGCGCTCGGCTGCGGGAACTGCGTTGAGCCAGGCTCGTGGATCGTGACACACGTCACACTTCCGGCGGCTCGAGGCTTTGTGAATCGAAAGACCCGAACCCCACCTCAGAGCCCGATTCGCGGGCACTCACGTTAGGGAGCGAGCAGGGGTCCTGTGACGATGGCCCACGATGCCACACTTGGATTAGAACGATCACGAGAGTTAGTAGGCATCGTAGCGCCGGAGGAACAGGACCCCTGCTCGCGACGAATCGAGACGGCCGAAATGGACCACCAGAACAAGCCGAAGCCAGAAAGCTGTTGACCCGCAAGCAGCAGCCAGTGAACTTACGAGTCGGTCTTAAATCCCAACGCGCAAACTCCGGTCGATACGTGAGTTACCTGCTTCTCGCCGACGACAACGAAGAGATGCGCCTGATGCTCCGTGACCTGTTCAGGTCAGCGGGCCATGAAGTCGACCTCGTTGAAGACGGACACGCTGTGCTCGCTGCGATTTCAGGGCGGGAACCGGACCTCGTCATCCTCGACCACGCCATGCCGGGGATGAATGGATTTGAAGTCTGCCGGCGGGTCAAAGCGAACCCGTTCACGGCACGAATTCCGATCCTCATGCTCACCGCGCAGAGCACCGTCGAATCAAAGGTCGAAGGATTCGCGGCCGGCGCCGATGATTATCTCGCCAAGCCATTTGATCCACGGGAGTTGCGCGCGCGGGTCCAGGCGCTGTTGCGACTCGTTCAACGCGAGTCCGATCGCAATCCGACCAGTGGTTTGCCCGGCGGGCGCGCGATCGATCGCGAGATCATGGGCCGTATCGAGAAGAACGAGTCGTTCGCCGTCTGTTACCTGGACCTCGATTACTTCAAGCCGTTCGCCGACACGTTCGGCTTTGCCATCGCCGATGAAGTCATTCGCGGGTTGGGAGGAGCGATCCGCGAGTCGTCACACTCGCTAGGCAGCGACGACGGCAAGGACTTCGTTGGCCACATCGGTGGCGACGACTTCATCATCCTGACCGCACCGGGGAAGGCTGAAACGTTTGTGGCGGACTGCACAAGCCGCGCGAAGCGGGTAATAGAACGTGCTGTCGGTGAGGACGCGGCGAAGGCCGGGTCTTTCACCGGTGTCGATCGCGAAGGGCAGGTACGCCGATTCCCACTCGCCAGGCTGTCAACCGCTGTCTTGCTCGTGAAGCCCGATGGCTGGGTCAACCTCCAGCACCTCGGGATGCGTGCGGCCGACGTCAAGCGGCGCGCCAAACAGCGCGGACCGGGCACCGTCCTGGTGGAAATCGCCTGAGAATGCAGCGGGCGGCCCTACTCGCGGTGGCCCTGGTATCGGCGCTCGCGACTACGGCCTCTGCCCAGCGCGAGGCAGACGTAGCGTGCGATAAGCCGACGGACCAGGAGGTCCGGGTACTGAAATTCATCGGCAATGAGACCCACACGTCGTACGCACTCGAACGCGGTATCGCGACAACCGCATCGACCTTCTGGCGGCGCACGTTCCGAATTCTGGGACAGAAGTACTGCCTCGACTCCCTCGCCGCCCTGGTCGAAGACTCGGCGCGGTTGGACTACTACTATCGCCGCACGGGGTTCCCCGACGTCCGGATCAAGCCGTCCATCCGGCCGTTAGGCGGACGGAAAGTGGCTGTCGAATACCGGATCACCGAAGGGCAACCGATGTTGATGGATTCGGTGTCCATTGTCTGGGAGCCGGCGGCCGTTCCCGACTCGGCGCGGTTCGTCGACGACCTGCCCGTGGAAGTGGGTGACCGCTTCGACAACCTCGTTCTCGAAGCAGCGCGCGACACTATTCGAAGGCGGCTCTTGAACCGGGGGTTCCCGCGCGCCGAGGTGCTCAGAAACTTCGACCAATATCCTTCGCAACATCGCGCGACGGTCCAATATGTGATCATTCCCGGGCCGAAATCCTGGATCGGCAAGATCGATATCCCTGTGCCGAAGCCGGTCAACGACAAGCGTCCTGCGCGGGTGGATACCCAACGCGTACGCGAAGTGCTCGGGGTGAAGGAGGGCGACCTATATAATGAAAGTGCCCTCCAGCGAGCTGGACGGGGACTGTTTGCGACTGAGGCGTTCCGGTTTGTCGGTGTCGACACCACCGGCATGACCGGCGATAGCCTCATGAACATCCGGGTCTCGCTCAACGAGTCGGAGCTCCTCGCCACACGCGCATCAATCGGTTGGGCGAACCTGGACTGTCTAAGAACCCAGGTGAACTACACGAACTTCAACTTCCTTGGCTTGCGCCGGCTCGACCTCAACGGGCGCCTATCCAAGATCGGCACGTCCGCGCCGACGGAATGGGCCGAAGGCTTGTGCACGAGTGAGCTGCTGAAAGACGAAGTCAGCGACACGCTTAACTACTACGTCGGTGCGTCGCTCTCACAGGCGGCGCTCTTCGGACTTCATATCATCCCCACGATTTCGGTGTACAGCGAGCTTCGGTCCGAGTTCAAGGCGTACCTTCGCGACACGCCGATCGGTGTGATCGCGTCGGCGCAGCAGGGGATTGGCGGCAGTCTACCGATGTCGTGGTCCTACCAGCTCGAATACGGCAAGACGGCGGCGCAGCCGGCGTTTTTCTGCGCGGTGTTCAATGTGTGCGAGACGGAAGCCCGCGAGCGGCTCGAACGGTACACGCGAAGTGCAGTGGTGGGATGGGCCGCGACGCGGACCCGGGTGAACAACCCGACGAGTCCCTCGTCAGGCACGGTTCTCCGGCTCGACCTGCGCCATGCCTCACCGGTGGTCGGCTCGAACAAGGACGCGAGCTTCAACCGCGCGACGTTCGACGCCACGTATTACAATGAAGCGTTAGGTGGCACGTTTGTGGCGCGGTTTCGCGCGGGCACGGTGTTAGGCTCGCGCCTTGACCTCACAGGTCAGTCGACGCCGACCTTCATCCCGTTGCAGGAGCGCTTGTATGCCGGTGGCCCGAACAGTGTCCGCGGCTTCCGGCAGAACGAGATGGGTCCGGCGATTTACATCCCCAATGGCGTCGACTCCACGACCGTTCCCGGACACGACTCGCTGCAAATCTGGGTGGCGGATACTCTGCGCGGTGACCGCACGGTGCCAACGGGTGGCGACAACGTCATCGTGGCCAATATCGAGCTGCGCCGCCGCGCGCCGGGGTACCCGGAGCTGGCGCAATACGCGCTCTTCATCGACGCCGGCCAGGTGTGGAACCGCGGGCGTGCCGGTACCGGCGTGAATTTTTCGGACATCCGCGTCACGCCCGGCGTCGGGCTTCGAATCTTTACGCCGGTGGGACCGGTGCGCATCGACGTCGGCTATAACGCGTATCGCAGGCCGCTCGGACCTGCCTACATCACCGACTTGTCAGGCAACCTGATTTGCGTGAGTCCCGGCAACACGCTGCGCGTCCGGGTGGTTCCGGGCGAGGCGCCGCGGCAGATCGATGAAGGCGACTGTCCCGCGACATATGCACCGAGGCGCGCATCGAGTTTCTGGAACCGGCTGACGTTCCAGTTTTCCATCGGCCAGCCGTTCTGACGATGACGCGCCGCCGCCGCATCTTCCTCGCGTTCGCCGCCATCATGATCAGCGTTATGCTGATCGTGGTCGCTGGTGTCGCGACGTTGACGCGGTCGGAGTGGGGAACGGCGAAGCTGGTGAACTTCGCGGTCGATCGGGTGAATCGTGGCATCCAGGGGAGAATGTATATCGGCCGCATCAGCGGCTCGATCTTCACCGGGATGACCATCGATACGCTGGAGATTCGCGACAAGAACGACTCATTGTTCGTCGCGGGGGCGAAAATTCAGCTCGAGTACGATCCGCGCGACCTGCTCGACCGGCGCATCCTCCTGCGTCACGTGCGGTTCGGCCGGTTGACGGCGAACGTGTTCGAGGATTCGCTCGGGATGCTCAACTTCCGGCGGATCTTTCCTGCGGGGCCGCCCGGACCTGCGCAGGAAGCACCTCGTCTGGCCTGGGGACAATTCATCAAGCTCGAGGACGTGATCGTCGATTCGGCGACCGTCACCGTAACGACACGGTGGTTTCCAGATTCGGGGCTCCCCCTCCGCGTGCAGGACAGCCTGACGACGTTCGCCCTGCAGCGCACGGACAAGGTGATCTGGCGTGGTCCCGGATCGCTCTACGAGACCAAGCGATGGTCGAATGGTCACATCGAGCTCGACTCGGCGCGACTCGACGACCGCCAGGAAGGTGGCCGGCGGTTCGCCATCCGGAACCTGTCGATCGACGAAAGCGATCCACCGTTTCTCTTCCGCAACGCGCGCGGCCTGGTTCGCATCCAGGGCGACACGATCTGGGCAGAAGTCCCGCACTTCGAACTCCCGGGATCGAAGGGAAACATGGTGGGCAAGGTGTCGTGGGGAAACAACCAGCCGGCGCGCTTCGACCTGAACATCCGGGCCGATACGGTATCGCTGGAAGACATCGCCTGGGTGTATCCGACGCTGCCTAACACCGGCGGCGGCAAGATGAACCTGCGGATCCTGAGCCGTCGCGATCCACGGGTGATCGATTACATCATCACCGACATGGACGTACGCACGACCGATTCCCGGTTGCGCGGCGACATGACATTTGGAATCGGTGCTCCGGTCACCGAGGTGAAAGACGTCGACATCACGGCGCAGCCGCTCGACTTCAAGTTCATCGAGCAGCTGGCTGGTGAACCGCTGCCATACCCGTGGCGCGGGACGATCACGGGCTCGATCATCGCGAGCGGGGGTCCGCTCACCAACTTCATGATCGACACCTCCGACCTCGTCTTCCGCGACGCGAACGTGCCGGGCGCCACGACAATCGGGCAGCTGCGTGGACGGATGAACATCCTCGAGCCGTCGCAGGTGGTCTTCAATGGAACGCAGGTTCACCTCGACCAGCTGGATTTGCGCACGCTGCAGTTCCTGGTGCCACAGTTCCCACGGATCAACGGGCAGATCGCCGGTAGCGCCGTGCTCGATTCATCCTGGCTCGACGTGCGTTTCCAGCAGGCAGATCTCACACACAGCGACGGCAGCGGTCCCGCGACGCGCATGGTGGGCGCGGGAAGGGTGACGTTTGGTGAGACCACGACGACGTACGACATCGCGATGACGGCCCAGCCGCTGTCATTCACGACATTTGCACGCGCCTACACTGACTCGCGTATTCCGCTCAAGGGCGAATACACGGGACCGGTCCGGCTCCAGGGCACGACGGGAGACCTCTCGGTCACGACCGAGCTGCGGGGCCCCGCGGGAATGATTGCCTACGACGGACGTGTCGATGGTGACTCGGTAGGCGGTTATGCGCTGAATGGAGTGATGAGTTTCGGCAATCTGGACCTGAGGACGCTGCTCGATACCGCAATTACTCCAGTGACGTCGTTGAACGGATCGGCAACACTCGCTGTGCGGTTTGACTCGCTGTTCAACATGGTGGGGTCCACCGATTTTGCGTTGGCGCGATCACACATCGACTCGCTGCAAGTGCACGATGGCGCGCGACTGCAGCTCCGGTTCGCCGAGGGGAGAGTCTCGATCTTCGATTCCGACACCGTGGAAACAGTGGCGGGCCGAGTGATCGCGTCAGGCGGCCTGGGGCTGGGAGGCGGCATACGCGATTCGCTGGCACTGGCGTTCCGGCTCGACTCGCTAGGCGGCTTGCGCCAATACCTCAAGGTGTTGAGTACCGACTCGCTCAACGGAACAGTCGAGGGGAACCTGGTCCTTCGGGGGAATGTCGACACGCTCGACGTCGGCGGAATAGTGAACGCGGCTGACATCGTCTATCCCGGATTTCGCGCACACCACGTCAGGCTGACGCCGGCTCTCACGAACGTCTCGAAGAACATGGGTGGTGCATTGAACCTGCACTCGGACACGTTGAGTCTCTCCGGGATCGGTTTCGCACGGGTCGATGGCGACGTCAGCTTCGGCGACGGCCGGGACGGATCGTATTCGGTCCTGGCGACGGAGATGAATGGGCCCGTGATCGCGTCGCACGGGGCGCTTCGGTTCCTCGCCGACACCGCGGTCGTCAGGATGGACTCGTTGTCGATCATGCTCGAGAACAAACGGTTCACCCTCGAGCGTCCGGCTTCGATCCGCGTCGAGCCTTCACTGGTGGTGATCGACACGGTTGCGCTGACGGCCGGCGGCGATGAACGGATGACGCTCGCAGCACTGCTTCCCGATAGCCTGCCTATCGCCGCGCGTCTGGTCATCCAGGCGATTCCATTGCGAGATGTGTCGACGATTGTGCAGAGCAGAATCCCGTTCGGCGGCGACCTGACCGGCGCTGTCCAGATGACCGGCACCCGGGCGGCGCCCGTCATCACCGCCAACGCGACGCTGAACAGCGTGACAGCTGGCGACGTAAAGGTTGCCCAGGTCGCAATAACAGCCGACTACGCTGACCGCCGACTGAGGGCCGTCGGACGAGTGGTTCAGTCAGATACCACCGTGCTGACTGCCGAGGCGAACTACCCGATCGACCTGGCCCTCGAAGCGCGTGACCAGCGGGTGCTCGACGACACGATGAGGGTGAAGGTGAATTCCCCTAACGTGGGCCTGCAGGTACTGGAGTCGTTTACCACAAAGGTCAGGGAGGCGGCCGGGACGTTCCGGGTGAACCTCGAGCTGGCGGGTCGGACCGGCACCGCAACGCTGAACGGCGGGTTGTCGGTCGACCGGGGGCAAGTAACGCTGCCTGACGCGGGTATCACGCTTCGCGCGATCAATGCTGACCTGTCGGCGCGCAACGACACGGTAACCATTGATACGCTGACGATGCTGTCGGGCGACGAACCTGACAATCGATTCACGGCAAACGGTTTTATCGCTCGGCCGTTCAATGCCGACAGCGTGTCGTTCGATCTCACCGCGATTGCGAACGAATTCCATCTGGTCGGCAATCAGCGGGTGGCGGATCTGTTCGTGACGGCCAACGTGCAATGGAAGGGTACTGACCTGGCGTCGAGCGCCACGGGAGCCGTCGTTGTCGACCGGGGCAGAATCGTGCTTCCGGAAACGTCGGACAAGGAATTGTTCAGTATTGAAGACTGGAGAGAACTGGGTATCGACAGCGCCGCCGTGGGGCGACTGGGTTTGCTCCCACAACCCGGGGCCCGCTTCCTCCGCGGTCTCTCGGCGGAAAACGTCCGCGTCGTCATGGGCAATGACGTCTGGCTCCGTTCGCAGGATGCCGATATCAAGTTGACGGGAACCGTGAACATGACGGTTGGCCGCGCCGATCGGTTCAGCGAAGACAAGCTGGCATTGACCGGCGACCTCCAGACGGAGCGAGGCACGTACCGGTTCAACGTGAGTCCGTTGCAGCGCACGTTCCAGGTGCAATCGGGGCTGCTGCGATTCAACGGTGAGCCCGGCTTCAACCCCGCACTCGATATCCGCGCGGTGTACACCTCCCGTTCGATCAACGCGACGTATGGTGGCCGCAACGACGTACGCGTCGGCGTGCGCGTGACGGGTACGCTGCAGAATCCGTCGCTCGACCTCTACGCGGCCGATTCACTCCTCGGCCTGTCGCAGTCCGACTTGCTCTCGTACGTGTTGTTCGACCAGCCCAGCTTCAGTGTTGGCGGCGGCACCAACAGCGCCACCAGGCTGCTGCTGGCGAGCTTCAGCAGCTTCGCCAGCTCGTTCGCTGCTCGTTATGCAAGCGGCCTGGTGGACCTGGTGCAGCTCCAGACGTCAGCCGCACAGGGATCGCAGCCGGGCGACATCTTCTCGCTTGGCGGTGCGCAGCTCGCGATCGGGAAGCAGGTATCGGATCGCCTGTTTGTGTCGCTCAGCTCGGGGTTGTGCCAGTTCACGACCGCCGCTACCTCACCGTCATTCCTGTCGACCATTGGCCTCAAGCTCGAGTATCAATTCGGCCGATCGGCGCAAAGCGGCGTTGCTGCGGCGTACGAACCATCCTTCGACAAGCTTGTGTGCGGCGTCGGTGAACGTGGCTTCAGCACGTCGAAGCGGCAGGTGGGTCTGGATTTCTTCAGGATTTGGCGTCGGTAAACGGGTAAACGGGTAAACGGGTAAACGGGCAGGCGGGCAATGAGTTCTCTCAAACGCGTGCTGCTCGTGGTGAACCCGCATTCACGGCGTGGGCTACGACGTCGCGAGGTCGCCTTACGGGCGTTCGCGGCGGCCAAC
>Ga0209486_10000573_pt1 | contig 16431 bp, 14 predicted proteins | sample NCCompost_FD_187518 | JGI IMG/M metagenome (GOLD analysis project Ga0209486, IMG submission 187518) | Agricultural soil microbial communities from Utah to study Nitrogen management - NC Compost (SPAdes) (version 2) | ecosystem: Environmental > Terrestrial > Soil > Agricultural land | place...
AGTTATGCCGTGTAGTGCTTCATTCATGCCCGGTGTCGTTTTCGTCTCGCTCAAACGGGCTCGGAAATCGCGCAATCCTGCCACTGTCTTCTCGGCGCCGGCGAGTGCGTCGAAAGTGAAGTTGATCTGTTTGTTGTAAGGAACGCTCAACAGAAAGTAGCGCACGGCGGCTGGCGAATAGCCTTTCGCCGCCACATCTCGAAAGGTGTAGTAATTGCCCTTGGACTTCGACATTGTCTCGCCGTCCACTTTTAAGTGTTCGAAGTGGACCCAGTGACGGACAAACGGTTTGCCGGTCGCGCCCTCGCTTTGTGCGATCTCGTTCTCGTGATGAGGAAACACGAGATCTATGCCACCCGCATGAATGTCGAACGTTTCGCCTAAATACTTCATCGACATCGCCGAACACTCGATATGCCAACCAGGACGTCCGCGTCCGATGGCAGCATCCCAGGCGGGTTCTGTTTCCGAAGCGGGCTCCTTCCACAGCGCGAAATCGCGCGCATCTTCCTTCTCGTACTTATCCGTGAGTACTCGTTCGCTCGCCCCGGCAATATTTCCGGCAAAGTTAATCTTCGAAAGTTTGCCGTACTCGGGAAACGACGCAATGCGATAGTAAATCGATCCGTCCGACTTGTAGGCGTGGTTGGTGTCGAGCAAACGCTCGATCAGCGAAACCATTTCGGGAATATGTCGAGTGGCGCGGGGCACGATGTCCGGCCGTTCACAACCGAGCGCATCGAAGTCTTCCCACAACGCCTCGATGTATTTGGCGGTGTAGTCGTCTATCGTGAGTCCCGCTTCCTGTGACTTGGCGATGATGCGGTCTTCGACGTCGGTGATGTTCATCACGTGTGTGACGTTGTAACCCTTGAACTTCAGGTAGCGACGAATAATGTCCGCGGCTACTGCCGAGCGGAAGTTGCCGATGTGGCCATAGTCCCAGACGGTCGGGCCACAGTAATAGAAACCGACTTCGCCCTCGCGCATGGGACGAAACTCTTCGAGCTTTCCGGTCAGGGTGTTTCGCAAACGAAGCATAAGGGCGATTATTAAAGAGTACGAACGGAAAAAAGTCCAAAGCAGACGGAATTAGGTGGGACGACAGAAGTTCAGAGTCCAAGCTTTAGTTTGCGCCTCGCGGGAGACAGCAACCTGAAGGTTGAACTCTTAACATTGTCGACACACGGCAGGGATGTGACTTTTCGTCATCTGCGTTAATCTGTCGTCAATCCAAAGCGTCATGAACGAGTTTGAATATCTAAAAACTTTACGGGAACGCGTGCGTGCTGGTGGTTCAAGCGCCGGGCTGGTCCGCGGTATCGGGGATGACGCGGCAGTTTTAAATTCGTCGCCAGATCGGAACGTAGTTATCAGCACAGATTTACTTCTCGAAGACATTGATTTCCGAATGGAAACTACGCGTGCCGATTTGCTGGGACACAAGGCACTCGCAGTTTCTCTGTCGGATATTGCCGCCATGGGCGCCCGGCCGCGTTGGGCGTTGCTTTCTATCGCGGTGACTGAAGCGGTCTGGCATTCGGAGTTCCTGGATCAGTTTTACGAAGGGTTTTTTCGGCTGGCGGATCGACTCGGAGTGAAGTTGATTGGCGGAGATCTTTCGAGGACTGACGCAAAGATTGCTGTTGATTCAGTTGTGCTTGGCGAATGCCAAACTGATCGAGAGATATTTCAGTCGGGCGCACGGCCTGGCGATCAGACCTATGTCACCGGTTATTTGGGTGACGCCTCGGCCGGGTTGCGGTTACTTGAACGAGGCGCACGCCTTCACACGAACAGCACGACCCGCCGCGAAACTAATTCCGTGGACCATTTATTACTAAGACAGCTTCAACCCGAACCGCGCACCGGATGGGGAATTCTGTTGGGCGAGCAGCAACTAGCCACTTCAATGATCGATATCAGTGACGGTCTATCGTCAGACTTAAATCATTTGTGCGAAGAGAGTGGCGTCGGTGCGTTGGTGGAAGCTTCACGCTTGCCGATTGATAGTGTAGTTCGTGAAATTTGTGGTCGGCGCGCCCTGGATCCTTTGATGCTGGCGCTTCACGGCGGCGAAGATTACGAACTGCTTTTTACAGTTGCGCCTGAGAACGTTTCGCGCCTGCCGAAGCGAGTTGATGGTGTTTCGTTAACGCGTATAGGTGAAATAAGAGAACTTTCTGAAGGTGTGCGGATTTCAGAAGGCGCGAAAGTCTGGAAACTGGAGCCGGGGGGTTGGGAACACTTCTCGGAATAGCGTCAAGCCTTTGGAGTGCGGCGGCCCGACGCCGCTTTGTTATATCGCAGCCTGAGTGATGCTACGAAGGAACCACGAGGCGTCGCCATAACAAAGCGGCGTCGGGCCGCCGCACTCCAAAGGCTTGAGTGGTATTTAAAGATTTCGCCGCAGGGAATCCAGGCCGGCTTGAATCGTTTCGAGCGAGGTCGAAAACGAGAAGCGAAGATGTCCCTCACCGTGTTCGCCAAATACAACTCCGGGCACGGTGGCTACCTGTGCACGATCCAACAAGATCTCAGCAGCTTCCCGACTATCTGCACTAACGCGCGTCACATCTGGAAATGCATAAAAGGCGCCCGCAGGTTTTTCACACGTCAGTCCCAACTCGTTTAGTCCATCCAAAAGTAAATCGCGCCGCGTGAGATATGCGGCGCGATTCTTTTCCAGCATGTCTGTTTCAGTTGTAAACGCGGCGAGTCCCGCCCATTGGGTAGGAGTCGATACGCCATTGGAGGAATAGAGCAGCGTTTTGCGCAATCCGGTCATCCACGGTTCCGCAGCTGCGGTGTAACCCAAACGCCAACCAGTCATCGCGAATGACTTAGACAGTGTAAATATCGTGATCGTTCGTTCAAACATTCCATCCAGTGACGCGATTGAACAATGCTCGCCCTCATAAACCAAATCTTCATACGCTTCGTCTGCAATCACGACCAGGTCACGTTCTTGCGCGAACCGCGACACAGCTAATGCTTCATCGCGAGTGAAAACTACTCCGCTCGGGTTCTGCGGAGTGTTGTAATAGATCGCCCGGGTTTTGCCCGACGCATACTTTGCTAGAGTCTGTTCCAAACCATTCGCACGTGCTTCAGTCGTCGGTACCAGGATTGTTTTGCCTTCGCAATGTGCAATCAGATCTTTTATCGGAGTCCAGAAGGGCGAGAAGACGAGAACTTCGTCAGTCGGATTAACCACTGATTGAAACCCGCCAAACAATCCCTGCATTCCGCCGTTCATAACAACGACTTCGCTCTGCTGAGCAGGAATGCCATTCTTTGTTTGCAGCTTGGCGGCAATCGCTTCGCGCAATTCAGGTATGCCTGAGGAAGGTGCGTAGCGGCTTCTGTTCTCGTCAACCGCGCGCTTCATCGCCTCCTTTACGAAGTCAGGCGTATGCATGTAGGGCTCGCCGCCTTCGAACTGATGGACGGTGGCACCTGCCGCGCGCAATTTCATTATGCGATTGCGGATGTTGACGATGTCAGAGAAGCCGATGTCGTCGAGACGCGAAGCGAGGCGGAACTCAGTGTGTGTGGTGGTCACAATTCTCGAGAATAAACCTTCTTAAGGAACGATTGGAGAAGGCGGATTATATCGTCGGCGTTGAAAGGCGTCTAGCGAGGGTTTATGTTCTTAGTTCCCCTCCCAAAGCGAGGGGGACTAAGAAGCAAACCGATAAATATGGTTTACAGAATAAACCGGGCACATGGTTTACAGTTCCGCCAGCAAAGAGGATCAGGCTCTCCCCTAACCCCTCCAAAAAGGAGGGGGCACTGAGAACATCACCGTGCTCAATAGCAGACAGCACATTAAGGAATCACTTTTAAGAAATAGTTTTAACTCACGGCACCTAAGTGTAAGTGTTGACACGTGAAAGGGAGGCCAGTAACATGGCGGCTCGCCGGGCTGCTGGCAATCTCGTCATTAGTTTTCCTTTAAGTTTCCACGTCAGCAATTCGCCAGGAAGTCGCTGTTCAGTTTCGACTATGAACCGTCCCGCCGTGTCCATCCCCGAAAAGTTGTTCTTTAAGATTGGCGAGGTCTGCGAGCTTGCAGGTGTTCAGGCGCACGTCTTGCGCTATTGGGAATCGGAATTCCCGATGCTGGCGCCGCAGAAAAACCGGGCAGGGCAACGTGTTTATCGCAGGCGCGACGTTGAAATTGCGCTGCGCATAAAAGAATTGTTGTATGACGATCAGTACACGATCGCCGGCGCGAAGAAGAGGCTTTCCAACGAGCTGCGCGCGGGTGGGAAACTGAAAATCGTTTCGAACGATGCCTCCGACGCCGAAGCTCCCGATACTGCAGAGCAGCCTGCACGTGCAGGTACAGCAGAAGATCGGAAGGCATTAAGGCAGGTGGCGTCTGAACTGCGAGAACTTCTGGCTCTGCTGGAGTCGAAACCGAAAACACCTAAGACGTAGAAGGCAGGAGCAGGAGGCAGGAGCAGGAGAAGGAGCAGGAGGCAGGAGCAGGAGGCACTGAAGCGAAAAGGCTTTCAATCTGAGACGATTGAAAGCCCTTTGTATTATCGCGTGGTGTTTCTGCCGCCTGCTCCTGCCTACTGTTTTTGGTCGGGACGCCGAGATTCGAACTCGGGACCTCACCCACCCCAAGGGTGCGCGCTACCAGGCTGCGCCACGTCCCGTCACCGCCGTAAGTATCTACAGAAACATTTCCTAACGCAAACGCAACGCTTCGTGTGATTCGTGTGATTCGTGCATTTCGTGGATCGTTCTTTGGTACGTTTCAAAAGGATCCACGAAAATGCACGAATCACACGAATCACACGAAATAGTCACGCGTCCTGCAGCTCTGTAATCACAATCTTCGACGACAGCGTTTTATGCACCGGACACTTATGTGCAATCTCCTGCAGCCGGGCGTGCTGTTCCTCGGTTAAGTCTCCTTCAACATGCACCGACCGCTCGATGCGATGAACGTACGCATCCATCGATTGATCACATTCAGTGCAGTCTTTCGCGTGCACACGTTTCTGACGGAGATGCACTGTCACCGCTTGCACCGGCCATTGTTTGCGCCGAGCGTACAAAGTGACAGTCATCGAAATACAACTTCCCAGCGCCGCCAGCAGTAATGCGTAAGGATCAGGACCAGCGCCGTCGCCGCCTGCTTCAACCGGCTCATCGGTAATCAACGTGCGACCCAGGCTGTAGGTAACTTCATTCTGCAGATTCGAAACAGACCGCACTGTTACGTCGCTCACGATGATTCTCCTTTTATCAACCCGTTTCTGTAGCCGCTTGCGGTCACTCTTTCGTGCCGCTAAACTCCATCCGCTCCAATAAACAACTGATCATTTCCTGAGGCGGAATAATGAAGATTCACGAGTATCAAGGCAAGGAACTTCTGCGTAAGTTTGGCGTCGCAGTCCCGCGTGGAATCGTCGCGCGAACGATCGACGAAGCATACAGTGCAGCGCAAGAGTTGGGCAGCGACGTCGTGGTAGTCAAAGCACAGATACACGCCGGCGGTCGCGGCAAAGGGGGCGGAGTTAAGCTGGCGAAAAGTCCTGAAGAGGCGAAGGCGGTCGCCAAAGAGATCCTGGGAATGAATCTAATCACGCATCAGACCGGGCCCGAGGGACGCGAAGTGCGCGTGCTGTTGATCGAGGAAGGCCTGCCTATCGATAAAGAGTTTTATCTTGGCATTGTGCTCGACCGCGCTTCGGGAAGACCAGTATTCATGGCTTCAGCCGCAGGCGGGATGGACATTGAAGAAGTCGCTGCCAAAACGCCCGAGCTGATCATGAAGGAGACAATCGATCCGGCCATCGGCTTTCGCTCCTATCAAGCGCGCAAGCTGGCATTTGGTTTAGGACTACCCGCGGAGTTGATCGGACAGGCCGTGAAATTCATGCAGGCGCTCTACCACGCATATGAACAGATGGACGCGTCGTTGTTGGAGATCAATCCGTTTCTGTTAACCAAAGACGGTCGCCTGATCGCGTTGGATGCGAAGGTGAACTTTGACGACAACGCCCTGTTCCGGCACAAGGAATTTTTGGATCTACGCGATCTGAACGAAGAAGAACCGCTGGAAATAGAAGCGTCGAAGTTTGACTTGAACTACATCAAGCTCGACGGAAATATCGCGTGTATGGTGAACGGGGCGGGTCTGGCGATGGCGACGATGGACATCATCAAACTCGCAGGCGGTGAACCCGCAAACTTTCTGGACGTTGGCGGTGGCGCTTCACAGGAGCGGGTTGAAGCCGCGTTTCGAATTCTACTTGCAGACGAAAACGTGAAGGCTGTTCTGATAAACATTTTCGGCGGCATCGTCCGATGCGACATGGTGGCCCGCGGTGTGGTTGAGGCGGCGAAGAACCTCGGAATCACTGTGCCGGTGGTTGTGCGGTTAGAAGGCACGAACGTTGAAGAAGGTCAGCGGGTGATTCGCGAGTCAGGCATGAACTTCACGGTCGCCAATGGAATGAAAGACGCCGCGGAAAAAGTGGTTGCGCTGGCAGCATAAAACGTTATCCGCAGATTACACGGATTTCTGATTGAGAAATAAACGAAATCGCTCCACCTAACTGTTATTGTTCGAAATCTGCGTAATCTGTGTAATCTGCGGATAGTGAGTTGGAGAATCATTTGGCCTCATTAACATTCTGGGGTGCTGCAGGGACCGTCACCGGCTCCAAATACTTAATCGAAACAAAACGACAGCGTGTGCTGGTTGACTGTGGTCTGTTTCAGGGACCGCGTTCACTACGAGAACGAAATTGGGAGGAAGCGCCGTTCCCGGCAGCCTCACTAGACGCAGTTCTCCTGACCCATGCCCACATTGATCACACAGGATATCTGCCGCGGTTGGTGAGACAGGGTTTCAATGGACCAGTCTATTGCTCCCGCGGTACTGCCGACTTATTACGCATTCTGCTGCCTGATTCCGCCCGTTTGCAGGAAGAAGAAGCTTCCTACCGAAATCGCCATCAGTTAACCCGTCACACCCCCGCGCTGCCTCTCTATACGGAAGAGGACGCTGCGGCTGCTTTGAAGTTGATGAAGGTGGTAATCAACGATGGGCAGCCTGTTCGAATTACTGACAGCATCGCGGCCGAGTTTCGAATCGCGGGACACATTCTCGGATCGAGCCAGTTGCTGGTCCGCGTTGGCTCCTCGGACGACGCTCGGCGAATCGTCTTCTCCGGTGATCTGGGAAAGTACGATCAGCCAATCATCCGCGATCCTGTTGGACCACCTGAGTGTGAGTACCTGGTCGTCGAGTCGACCTATGGCGATCGGCTTCACGAGCCTGAACCGCCTAAACTGGCGTTAGAGCGAATCATTAATACTGCGGCTGCCCGAGGTGGTGTGGTTCTAATTCCGGCATTTGCTGTCGGGCGTGCCCAGGAAGTCTTGTATCTGATTCGCGAGTTGGAAGACGAGAAACGCGTGCCAGTCTTGCCCGTGATTCTGGATTCGCCGATGGCCTCGGCGGCTACGCGTGCTTATGCGAGTCGCAAAGAGGAACACGACGAAGCATATTTGAGCGCCGCTGAAGGCAAGGCAAATCCGTTGCGCACGCATTCTATGCGCGCTGCCAACACGCGCGAAGACTCCAAACGATTGAACCGCGAAACAGGTGCGCGCGTGATTGTAAGTGCTTCCGGAATGATGAGCGGAGGCCGCGTTCTACATCATGCATTGCGTGTGTTGCCTGACGAGAATGCGACTGTCGTGTTTGTCGGTTATCAGGCAGCGGGAACACTGGGACGTCGCGTCGCCGACGGTGAAAAAGAAGTTAAGGTGTTAGGCCAATGGATTCCGGTGCGCTGCGGGATTGAAAAGATTGGCGGGTTCTCTGCGCACGCTGACTGGCAGGAAGTAATCCGATGGTTAACGGAGTTGCCGTCTCCACCGCGCCGCATCTTTGTTACACATGGCGAATTGGGATCGGCAAACGCGATGGCCGCCCGCATACGTGAGCGATTTAACTGGCCTGTGGAAGTGCCAGAACACGGTCAACAATTTCAACTTGCGTAAGTGACCGGCCTCGGCGTGTCGCTACTCCGGACTTGGTTGATCAACCGGGACTGATTCCTGTATTGGCGGCGTATGGACGCGCTGCCGCTCCTTCTGACGACCCTGTCGCGGTTCAGCCTGTAGTTCCTCCTTCATCTTGTCCAGCACCCACGGGAAGGCCTTCCATTCGCGAACGTGGTAGAGGTTAGGTTCGTTGGCGAGAATATTAGCTATCGAATCAAGTTCCTGGTTTGTTATGTGGTTTGGTCGCTGCGCCGCTCTAACTTTTTTCCTTGATCCTTTTGGTTCCTCGTTACCGTTCTCTTCGACATCGAATTTGGCTTCGAATGGCTTGTCCACGCGAATATGTTTCTTCACATGCCTTTCCAAACCGGTTGCGGTCCTAATTCCCCGGCGACGCAGCTCGGCACGATTCGCCTTGGGAATGTGAAGATAGAGATGAGCTTGATCAATCCAATCAACCAGCCTATCCACCGGAATACGCGTGCGCAGAATCACGTCCACCAAATTGGCCTTGGCCAGGTTCTGCATGTCCTCGATGCTCTCCTCGAGCAATCGAGATTCATACCAGATATTTAAGCCATCCAGATCACTTAATGGGTAGTCAGTTTTGAGGCTGGGAATAAGCAGCTTCAGAGGAAGTGTGATTAAACTGTGAAGTGCTCTCACTCCTATCTGCGGGAATATGCCAATCATGAAAGCGAAAGCATATTGTTGTTGCAACGGCCAGTTGGCCGGCCAAACGATATTGATGGCGGTCACCACTAAGATAACCAGGATTATGCGGTTAAGTGCGTTGATGTAAGCGCTGGTCTTCAGGTCGTCCTGAAAATATCTTCTGACGAGCATCTGAAGAATAAAGAAGTAAGCACCAACGAAGCCAAACCGAAGCGCCTCTGCGGGAATTAACGGACGGTTGTTTAGTGCAAACGTGCCGGGAAGGCGCGACCAGCTAAATACCGCTTCCGGCTGTAGCACCACCGCCCAGCAAACTGACAACAGTAACGTGGTTGAGATGACCGGCAGAAGGTTTTCGCCACGGAAACGGTTGGTACGTTTTTCACCTGCGTCATCATCGATGAGCCTGCGAGTGATAGCCTCGCCGTACAAGCCTTCAAACTTAATAAGGTACAAACTATCCCGCGCGTGCGGCGCTGCCTTTGTGCCGCCTCGACTCTCCCAGCATTCCCTCCAGTACTCATGGAAAATTGAGCCGCGAGGTGGTTCAGGAAGGTTGCCGTAATCATCCATGTGAAGCCGGAACAGGTTTAGCACGTATTCTTCTCTTAAAGTTTTTCCCCTCACGACGATGAATTGAAGGTAGAGCAGTCCGGGCAACAACGAAAAGAAGAGGATCGCCCCGAACTTCAAAAGCAGTATCTGAAACTCTCGACCCAGGAAGAGTGCCGGCCCGACCGACGAGAGGCAGACAAGAAAGAGCAGCAACAAAAAGTCTGTAACTACAGCAACGCGCTGGTATCTTCGGAAAAAGATCGCGCATATAACCAAAGCGGTAATTAGAAGCAACGCGCCAAGGCCTATGAAGAGTAATTTTTTCGTTTCCCATTCAAGGTTCAGCTGACCCACTCCAAAAAAAAGCAAGGCCACGATGACCAATATCACCTTGCTGTAGGTTTCAAAGGCATCCTTAAACTGGGTGCCGGTTTTCTTGATCCTTCTGGCGGCTGAGGTGGCGAGCTGGTTTGTCATAAGAGGGGTCCTGTGTGAGTTAACCATCACGGGAGATGTATGACCAACGTGACGAGTGAGTGGGTCGAACCACTGGAGGTGATTCGATTGTCTTAAACCATCGAGCGAGGAATTCGATAGTTCCTGAGCGTGCTGACTGGCCCTTATTACTCCTGATTCCATTAGCTGTCAACGCTGAAATGGCCGGTCAGGGTCCGGTTGGTGAGTCGCGAAGCTATTGCTATACTCCGCCCTCAGCAAAAAAGCTTTCGAACATACTAATAGTTTTTCGTAGTGAGAAAATAGATGAGTATTCTTATCGATAAGTCTACGCGCCTCGTCGTGCAGGGAATTACCGGCAGGGAGGGTACATTTCATACAAAACAGATGGTCGAGTATGGCACCAACGTTGTTGGTGGTGTAACTCCGGGTAAGGGCGGTACGACACACGAAGGCATTCCGGTCTTCAACACCGTTGCCGACGCGGTCAAGGAAGCAGGAGCTAACGCTTCCGTAATCTATGTGCCGCCGGCATTCGCGGCGGACGCTATCATGGAAGCTGCCGATGCAGGCATTCCGGTAGTCGTATGCATTACCGAAGGCATCCCCACGCTCGACATGGTGAAGGTAAAAGAGTTTTTGTCTGACAAATCGACACGCCTGATTGGTCCTAACTGCCCCGGTATCATCAGTCCTGGTAAATGTAAAATTGGAATCATGCCCGGCCACATTCATCGTGAAGGACGCGTGGGCGTCGTTTCACGTTCCGGCACCCTGACGTACGAAGCCGTGGGCCAACTAACTGCACTCGGGATGGGCCAATCAACCGCCATCGGAATCGGTGGCGATCCTATTGTTGGTACCTCCCATACAGATGCGCTGCGACTGTTTCAAGCCGACGACGAGACTGATGGGATTGTGATGATTGGTGAGATCGGCGGTACTGCCGAAGAGGAAGCCGCTGCATTCGCCAGGGACAACGTCACCAAACCGATTGTTGCCTTCATTGCTGGACAGACCGCTCCCCCGGGACGTCGCATGGGCCACGCTGGGGCAATCATTGCCGGCGGAAAAGGAACTGCTGCCGAAAAGATGAAAGCACTCGAAGAGGCCGGCATCCGCGTGGTGAAATCGCCTGCAGACATTGGCGTAGGCATGCAGCAGGCACTCGGCGCTCGCTCGGCCGCTTAGAAAATAATCCAGCCACAGATGAACACAGATCAGAACGGATTAGACAAGAAGGCAGACTTCTTAACTGCATTTACAGCCTTATCCGTGTATATCCGTGAAAATCTGTGGCTAAAAACCGTAAAAGGGGAGATCGATGGCAGATCAGGGAAACTTAACATTCGGAATTATCAAACCAGACGCTGTCCGGGCGGGACACGCAGGCAACATCATTCAGCGAATAACCGATGCAGGATTTAAGGTGCGCGGTTTGAAGTCGCTTCACTTGACGCTCAAACAAGCGGAAGGTTTTTATGCGGTCCACCGCGAACGGCCGTTCTTTTCGGGTCTGACTGAATTTATGTCCAGCGCACCGTGCGTAGTTATGGCTTTGGAAAAGGAAGGAGCGGTGAAAGCATGGCGCGATTTGATGGGCGCCACCGATCCAGCCAAGGCTGACGAAGGAACACTGCGAAAAGATTTCGGTGGTTCCGTGGGCGAGAACGCGGTGCACGGTTCTGACTCCGATGAAAATGCGAAGATTGAAATCGCATACTTTTTCAGTCAAATCGAACTCATTTAAATAGTGCCCCAAGAACTATGAAACGCTGCCCCACTTGCAATCAAACATTCACCGATGAGTGGTTAACGTTTTGTACACAAGACGGCACCGCGCTCGTCGCTGCGGATACTTCGGTGATCGATCCGCCGGTAACACTCGTCAACCCTTCGATGCCGCCGAGTGTTAGTCCTTTGGAACAACCAACAATGGACATGCCGGGCAGGAGCGCACCGCCGCCAGCGCTTTACAATCCTCCGCAATCCCCGCAGCCAGGATTCAGGCCGCCACCGCCTCCAGCGAATCCAGTGTCGACGGACAAAAATATGGCGCTGCTTTCGATGATCCTGGGAATCGTTAGCGTCACCGTCGGTTTCTGCTGTTACTTCGGAGTACTAACCGCGCCGGTAGCGATAGGCTTAGGTGCATATGCGCTCTCGCTGGTTAAAAAAGATCCCAACAAGTATGGCGGCAAGCGAATGGCCATAGCAGGGATCATCATGGGCGCCTTATACTTTATCTTTTTGATACTGATCATTCTGTTTTATGGATTGGCCGCGTTGATGGGTAACTTGAACTAACCGGCAGGTCGGAAAGAAATAAAGTGAAACGCTGTCCAACGTGTAATCGAACCTTTTCTGATCGTAATCTTACGTTTTGTATTGAGGACGGGACGCCCCTTATCACGGTCGACGTTCCTGATGAGGAGACGGTTGTTTCCCCGCACGGCAGCTCTGGAGGTCCGTCCTCCCCTGCGAGTCCACCGGTTTATCAGCCACCTGGTACTTACGCGGCTGGTCCTGCGCCTGGAAGGAAACGCAAAGTTTGGCCTTGGATCGTCGGGTTTCTCGTACTCTTCCTCCTGGTAGTCGGCGGGCTGATAATCGCGGCAATAGTTTTGATCCCACGCATGGCCCAACGGTCAGTCGCTAATACCAACCGGAACGCCAATGTCTACACCAACGAAAACACGAACCGGAGTACGCCTGCGAACGAGGGTGTAGAGAGCGGTGCGCCCACGGACAAGGCGGCGGTCTTGTCGTCGTTGACGGAGCTCGAGCACGAATGGACTGTCGCAAACATCAATGCCGATAAGAGCAAATTGAATCGCATACTCGCGGATGATTATGTGGGTACCACGTTTGACGGTCATACGCAGGGGAAAGGCGATTACTTGAGAACTATCGAGCGTGACACGACGACTAAGAACTGGGAATTCGAGGATCTGGAAGTTGATCTACTCGGTGATCGAGCAACTTTGACAGGAGTTGTGCGGTTTGAGTTTCAGGATGGGGAACGGGAATTTCGGTTCGTCGATAAGTTTGTGTGGCGGGACAATCGCTGGCAGGCTACGAGTTCTGTGGTAACGCCAGTACAATGATGGAAAGCAGGAGCAGTAGGCAGGAGCAGTAGGCAGGAGGCGTTGAGATTTGAAATCTGCAATCCGCAATCTGAAATCCGAAATCCAAAAGTCCGATGTCAATTATTAGCGACGTTATCGAATCAACGAAAGCGATCATCCAGGGTATGGGTGTGACGCTGTCATATATTCCAAAAGGAAAGTGGACGGTGCAGTATCCGGAAGAGCCGGTAACCATGCAGCCCCGTTACCGCGGCCAGCATTTGCTGCACGTGGACGAGCTGGGCCGGGAAAAATGTGTCGCCTGTTTCCTGTGCGCAGCAGCTTGTCCGTCCGAGTGTATTTACATCGTCGCCAAAGACGACCCGCGTCCCGCGGAAGAACGAACCGGCGTTGATGAACGCTTTGCTGAGGTATACAACATTGATTACGGACGGTGCATTTTCTGCGGCTACTGCGTGGAAGCTTGTCCCAAAGATGCGATCACTCACGGCTACAATTTCGAGCTGTCCGTTTATAGCCGTGCGGATTTGTTGAAAACCAAAGACGACCTGCTCATCACCAAGCAGGTTCAATCAAAGAATTATCGTGTGGCGTCTTCATCGGAAGACGTTGACTCCGAATATAAAGAAGTGTGACGTTTGTCTACTGCGTTCCCCGCCTGGTGCGGCGGCCAGAACCCTGGTCCACAATGATCAATCGGCGGTGGGGCTTCTAATGAACTCCCGCCGCCGAATGTTTTCACGCACTCTCGATGTCCTACCGCGAGCAGAACTATCGTTGGGACTACGCGCTTAAGGCGAGCCCGGAAGAACTGTGGCCGTTTGTCTCTGACACCAATCGATTTAATCGCGATACGGGTGTTCCGGCAGTAAAGCCGGCGGGAGCAAAAGAGCGACTGAGCAATGCCCGGCGCCGGCTACAGTTTTCCATTTACGGAATGTCGGTCGAATGGGAAGAGCAACCGTTTGAATGGTTGCGGCCTTCGCGCTTTGGCGTGGTTCGTAAATACAGCAAAGGGCCGATGGTAGAGTTGCGCGCTCTGGCGGAATTGAAGCCGCGAAATGACGGTGGAACTGATTTGAGTTACAGCGTGAATATCACGCCGCGCTCGACGTTCGCCGCCCTTATTGTCTGGCTGCAGATTAATCTCGTCAGCAAAAAGCGATTCGAGCGGGCATTCAGGAAATATGACGAAGCGGTCCGCACCAAAGCAGAGCTCCCGGCGCAGTTGGTTGAGATAGATGAAGCGGCCGCTAATCGCATGAAAACGGTTCGCGCGAAGCTGCTCGACGAAGGGAGCGATCCTGAAGTAGTCAACCGGCTTATCAGCTTCCTTCAGACGGCGGATGACTTCTCGTTGTCGCGGATCCGTCCTTATGAGCTCGCCGATAATTGGCGGACGTCGAGACGCGCCGTTCTCGAAGCATGCCTGCGGGCCACGCGCCTGGGACTTCTGGATTTGCAATGGGAAGTAATGTGTCCGCTTTGCCGCGGCCCGCAGGAGACGGATTCCACACTGCACGATATTACCCAGCAGGTACATTGCGAAACCTGCATGATCGATTTCACCGTTAACTTCGATCGTTTTGTCGAGCTTACGTTTCGTCCCAATGCACTAATTCGTCGAATTGAAGTTTTTGATTATTGTATGGGCAGCCCTCAGTGGACGCCCCACATTGTGGCGCAGCAACTGATGCCCGCGCACAACACGCGCGAATTGAATTTGGCGTTGGGGCCCGGCAAGTATCGTCTTCGTGCACTGGAACTGTCAGGAGCGCGCGAGGTGGCGGTCAGCGATCACGGCCCCAGATCTGCTGAGCTGATTATTGATGAATCAGGATGGGCCAACGATGAACTGGAGCTATCACCCCAGTCGACATTGCAAGTAAAGAATGCAACGTCTGCCGAACAACTCCTAATTCTTGAACAGATTGCCTGGAGCGATCAGGCAGCCACGGCGGCGGAGGTTACCGCGCTTCAAATCTTCCGCGATCTTTTTTCAACGGAGGCCCTGCGGCCGGGAGAACAGATTTCGGTTGGTACACTGACAATCCTGTTTACCGATCTACGACACTCGACGCAGCTCTATCGTGAAATTGGAGATGCAACTGCCTTTGGGCGTGTGATGAACCACTTCGATGTTCTTAAGAAAGTGATCGCTGATGAAGAAGGGGCACTGGTTAAAACTATTGGCGACGCCGTGATGGCGGTGTTTCGTCGGCCATCGTCTGCTGTGAAGGCTATGTTGACGGCACAGGCGTTTTTGGCAGCGCCTGGTCCGGGCACTTTGCCGTTAACTCTCAAGGCCGGAATTCATACCGGACCCTGCATCGCGGTTACCTTGAATGACCGTCTTGATTATTTCGGCACGACAGTGAACCTGGCAGCGCGTCTTGAAGGATTGTCTACCGGTGAAGACGTAATTATCTCGCGCGCGTTGTATGACGATCCCGAAGTTGAGTCGTTTATCAGATCGGAAGGTTTGACAACGACCAAATTTGAGATGAACTTAAAAGGTTTTGAGAACGAACGCGTTGAACTCTTGCGAATCGCGAGAGCAAAATCAGCCACAGATAGACACGGATAAAAACGGATAGGATTAAAACTCAATTTGCGTGTTGGATTTGAGATTATCTGTGTCGATCTGTGTTCATCTGTGGCAGAAAACCCTAAATGCCAATACTGGAAACAAGAGAAGTTGAGAAGGTCTACACGATGGGAACGACCGAGGTTAAGGCGCTGGATGGCGTCTCCATCAGTGTGAATGAAGGGGAGTTTGTCGCGATACAAGGGACTTCCGGGTCGGGCAAGAGCACCCTGTTGAATATGATTGGAGGCCTGGACCATCCGACCTCCGGTGAAGTTTTGTTTGATTCAAAACCGCTGGGCCCGTTTTCAAAGAAAGAGATGGCTCGGTATCGACGCTTCTCCGTCGGCATGATTTTTCAGAACTTCAATTTGATTCCCACGATGACCGCTGCTGAAAACGTTAGCCTGGCTCTCGCCTTTGGCGGTCTGCGCGGACCTGAGCGACGCCGTCGAGCGGCTGAATTACTTGAAAGGGTCGGGCTCGAAGATCGTTTGGAACATCGTCCGTCTGAGCTGTCAGGTGGTGAGCAACAACGTGTCGCAATCGCCAGAGCATTGGCAAATAATCCGAAAGTGTTATTGGCCGACGAACCGACTGGCAATCTTGATTCAACGCGCGCTCACGAATTGCTCGCCTTGTTACAACAGATGGTTAAGACAGACTCGTTAACGATACTGATGGTCACGCACGACCGAGAGCTCGCGGGCGGTTTCGCGAATCGAATCATCCTGATGAAGGATGGCAAAGTGGTGGAGGTTAATAATGCCTAAAGCGAGTCAAATGACACTGGAAGCGCTGCGCTCAGTCCCCCTGTTTGCCACGCTGAGCGATGAGGCTGCCACATCGCTGCGAGATCTGTTGTTGGAAAAAGATGTCGACACCAATACGCGTCTCTTCAATAAAGGAGAGACCGGCGACGCGATGTACCTCATTGAGCGGGGCCGCGTGCGCATCAGTATCAGAGATGAGGAAAACAAAGAGATCACGTTGACTGAACTGGCCCAGGGCGACTTCTTCGGCGAGATG
>Ga0209486_10000574_pt1 | contig 16411 bp, 12 predicted proteins | sample NCCompost_FD_187518 | JGI IMG/M metagenome (GOLD analysis project Ga0209486, IMG submission 187518) | Agricultural soil microbial communities from Utah to study Nitrogen management - NC Compost (SPAdes) (version 2) | ecosystem: Environmental > Terrestrial > Soil > Agricultural land | place...
ACGGGTTCTGCCCAGGCTGAGCCCAGCGTTCCAGTCGCTGCTTCGCGCCGCGGTGGCGCGTAGGGTGATTCAACCGGCTCCACGCGCGGCGGTGGAGCAGCGACGACGTGTTCGGGCGTCGGCGGACGCGAAGGGCGCGGCGGTGCGACGACTGACGCGTCGGAAAAGGCGGCGAGTGTAATCCCCATTTCCCGCTGCCTGGCGCGCCTCATTCTGGGCAACACCACGCCAAAGGCGATCGCAAAGGCGATCACCACGGCGGGAACGCCGACGAGGACGAGAAGGTCAGAGGATCCCACTGAGGGGTCGTTCGATGAGCGGAAAAGGCAGAAGCAGGGTCGCAATGTATACCCAGCAGTCGCGCCGCAGTATCACAAACCGAGCATTCAGCTCACCGACGCATGGTAGCATCGGTCACGTGATGCTCTGGAGCGTCACTCGAGCGGAAACTCGGCAATTGAGATTGCCCCCCGGCAGGATTAGGTTCCGCGCTTCGGTAAGGGCCTGTAGCTCAGGTGGTTAGAGCGCACGCCTGATAAGCGTGAGGTCGGAAGTTCAACTCTTCCCAGGCCCATCGAAGTGCTCCGTTGGGAATCACCTAACGGGGCACTTTTTTTGCGTCGGCGTGACGCGTCGACCTCAGCCTTTTCTCGATTGTGTGCAGGCTGAACCAGGGAAATACTGGGGCCCGCGAATCGTCCTTGGTTTGGTGCAGCAGTAGGGCCGCCGCTTTCCCGTCCGGCACGTCGCCAGTGACTCCGGTGCGCCTGTCCAACGTTGTCTTCCGGAGGAGTCGTGAAATCTCGCTTTTTGCTTCTTGCTCTCCCCGCACTGGCATCGTGCGCGAGCTGGTCCGATGACATTGCCGGACCATCCGTCAATACCATAGGCTCGTCGACGGCGAACGTCGCGACGCAGGGCGGCCTGGTCGATCGCTATATCGTCGTGTTCAACGATGATGTGCAGAACCCGGCGTCGCTGAGTGACGATCTCGCACGCCAGGCCGGCGCGACGGTTCACTTCCGTTACACCTCGGCGCTGAAGGGCTTCGCGGCGACGATCCCCAGTTCGGCACTCGAAGGGATCCGCCGCAACCCTAACGTGGCGTATATCGAAGCCGACGGCATTGCAACGATCGACGGCAGCGATCCGACGGCCACCTGGGGTCTGGATCGCATCGATCAACGAGATCTTCCCCGCGATGGTTCCTACACGTGGAACACCGACGGCACCGGGGTCCGCGTCTACATACTGGACACCGGTATACTCACAGGACACAGTGAGTTCGGCGGTCGCGCGAGCTTCGGCTTCGATGCCTATGGTGGGAATGGTCAGGACTGCCACGGTCACGGAACACACGTCGCTGGAACCGTTGGCGGATCCGAGTATGGCGTGGCAAAAGCAGCCAGCCTGGTTGCCGTCCGTGTGCTGAATTGCCAGGGCAGCGGCACGTACAGCGGCATCATTGCCGGCATTGACTGGGTGAAGAACACTGCGCCAAAGCCGGCCGTGGCGAACATGTCGTTAGGCGGCGGCTTCAGCAGCTCGCTCAACACCGCGGTATCCAACGCCGTCAACAGTGGCGTGGTATTCGCCGTGGCGGCCGGCAACAGCAGCGCCAATGCCTGCAATTACTCGCCAGCCAGCACGCCAAACGCGCTGACGGTGGGGGCGACGGCCAGCACGGACGCGCGCGCCTCGTATTCGAACTATGGCACCTGCGTTGACATCTTCGCGCCCGGCTCGAGCATCACTTCCGCCTACTACACAAGTACCACTGCCACCGCCACGATGAGCGGAACGTCCATGGCGAGTCCGCACGTGGCGGGTGTAGCAGCGTTGTACCTGAGTACCAACCCCATCGCGACGGCTGCTCAAGTGGAGTCAGCACTGGAGGGGAGCGCGACTCCGAACAAGGTCACAAACCCCGGTACCGGCTCGCCGAACCTGTTGCTCTACAGCCTGGGTGGCACGTTTACTCCGCCGCCTGACGATGATCCGAGCGGTTTTGTGCTCAACGCGAACGGCTACAAGGTAAAGGGTCTCCAGAAGGCTGACTTGTCATGGAGCGGCGCTGCGGGCGCAAGCGTTAACATCTACCGCAATAACAACCTGATCGCCGGTCCAGTTGGCGGCGCCTCATATACCGACAATATCAATACAAAGGGTAGCGCCTCGTACAGTTACAAGGTGTGCGAAGTCGGCTCAACCACGGCGTGCTCAAACACTGTAACCGTGATATTCTGAGTTGAGATTCATTCCAACGAAAACGGACGCCCTCGGGCGTCCGTTTTTCATTCGGTCAAGATCCGTGTGATTCGTGTCATCCGCACAATTCGTGTCCCCCAGGTTTTCATTCATACTCGTAGCCTATCGAAGCGCCCCCGGAAACCCGACCAATCGACCTTGCTCCGGATTCCACAACGCAAGCCTGGGAGACAAGAATGGGTTTATTCGATTTCCTGAAGCCGAAACCCGCCGAGCCTTCACTTGCCGCGCAGGAGGCGCTGAGAACGGCGCTCGCGTCCCTGATCGAGCGACGAAACGGCCAGACAGTGGCCGCCTTTGATCAGGCGCTGTCCGCAGCGATGCTCCTGCTGGGCGTTCGCGAAGTCCCGTCGTCCATCTCATCCGGCGCGAATGTCATCGAGGAAGACACGGACGTCGCAATCCTCGAGTCGGCTACTCCGTCGGGTGATCGGGTCCTTTTCGCCTTCACCAATCCCGACGAGGTTCATGCGCGGAACCCCGATGTCGGTATCATTGGCCGGCCGTCGAGGGATGTCCTTCAGATGGTCATCGACGACGAATACGATTTGCTTGCCATCGACCCCGCGGGAAGAGTCCTCGAGCTTTCACGGTCAGACGTGGCTCGCATCCTGGCGAAGATGTGAGGGTCGGTGGACATGATGGCCTCCGTCTCGGAGTCAGCTGCTCACGCGAACCACTGGAAACAGGGCGGCTAATTCTGCCTGGCAGCGTCGAAGCCCACGAGCTGCCGCTTTTCCGGATCCCACAATTTGAGCGACGTCGTGCGAAGGCTCTTCCAGAACGTCAGTACCGGGACGTCACGGAACTCAGGCACCGATTCGTGCGCCGCCCTCAACCGGTAGTTGGGAATGCGCGGATCGACATGATGCACATGATGCCGGCCAATGCTCCCCGTGAACCACTCGAGCACACGCGGCAGCCGATAGAACGAGCTGCCATGCATCGCCGCCGTTACATAATCCCACTCTTCGTGGTGATCCCAGTGTGCGTGCTCGTGTTGATGCTGCACGTAGAACAGCCAGATGCCCGCCAGTGAGGCCAGGTACACCACCGGCAGGTACACCAGGAGCATCGCCCGCCAGCCCACCAGCAACGTCAACGCGCCGAGCATGAGAGCGATGACGAGGTTGGTGTAGTGCACACTCGACGCTTTCGCCGCGCGCGTCTCTTTCGATGATGCAGGGCGACGGTAGTGCACCATGAGGTACAGCGGGCCGATGACGAGCATCACGAACGCATTCCGGTAGAAGCGGTACTTGAACCGCTCCCAACGACTCAGCGCGCGATATTCGTCCACGGTGAGCGTGTCGATGTCACCATGCCCTCGGCGATCGAGGTCGCCTGACGAGGCGTGATGCAACGCATGATCGCGGCGCCACTGCGCGAACGGCGTAAGCGTCAACACACCGGTGATGAACCCGATGATTTCGTTCGCGCGCTTGGAGCCCGTGAATGAGCCGTGACTGCAGTCGTGCATGATGGTGAACGTCCGCACGAAGAGCAGCGCGGTGACCGGCAGGAGCAGAACGGTCAGCCACCAGGCGTTCCCGAGCCCCCAGAACATCAACGTGAACCCGAGGGTGAGCGGCACGAGCGTGTTCAACATCTGCCACGTGGCACGTCCGGCGTCACTCGTCCGGAAGGCGGCCGCGCGCTCCTGAATAGAACGCGAGCGTACGGCAGTGACGGGCTGGGTGGTATTGTCAGGCATCTAGGAACGGTAGCAAGGACAGGTCAAATCGCAAAGCACACACATACTACGCGTGGTAACGACTGGCGGCGTCATCCTATACTTCTGCGCGAATAATCTCAGGCCTTTTCCTGACTCGGAGCCTTCCTGCGGTCGATACCATCGCTTTGCGTGGCGGTCACATTAGCGTGCGCCGCGCCGTTCGTGAGGGAATCCCGTACCGAGTGCAACCGTGTGCTCGTAAGGCGTTGGCACGTGCCATCCAGCGGTGAGCGAGTCCTCCGCGTGTGGCTTGATGCGCAGGCGCAGGAGCTCGGTGGCTGGAACACGTACGGCCCACGACGGCTGCGACTTGCGCTGGATGAATGGAATTCAATCCGCCTTCCCGTGCGCCTCGTGCAGGCTTCTTCGGCGCGCGAATCAGATATCGTTGTGGACATCGTAGCCTCGCTCCCCACGGTCGACGACAGCGTGGCGCGAGACCAGGCGGGAATCACCAACCTGTCATACGAGCCATCGGGAAACATCCTCAAGGCTCGTGTGCTCATCGCGGTCGGGACGCCGATAGGACGGCGTTACCCGCTCGTCGCGCAGCAGGCGAACCTGTTGCACGAACTGGGACACGCGATCGGTCTCCCCCACGCGGCCGAAACGGGTGCCGTGATGGCCATGCGGCGCAGCAACTATCAACTGACCGGCTCAGATATCACGCTGGCGCGGAAGCATTACGCCCGCTGTCCCGGCGCCTAACGCGCAGCCGGTGTGTTCGGCGCGATGAAGTGGACGGTCTGCGTGGGGAAGGCGAGTGCGGTCCCGGCCTCCTCGACCACCCTCAGGAATTGCAACAACACTTCCTGCCGGATGGCCTGGAACTCGGCATAATCTTCGGTCTGGAACTGCGCCGAAACCTCGATGTCGAGCGATGACGCACCAAGGCCGCGGAGCAACACCGTCACGCCTTCGGGAAAGAGCTTCGGCTGCGCCCGGAGGACGCGCACGAATCCATCCAGCACCTGGCGCACCTGCGCCTCCGAGGTGCCGTAGACGAGGCCGATCATCGTGGCAAAGCGCAGCCGGTCGCGCGCCGTGTACGACTCGATCCGGCTGTCGGCAAGCTTCCCGTTAGGTATGGTGACGATGGTACGGTCCAACGTTCGGAACCTGGTCGACCGGAGCCCGATGCGTTCCACGGTGGCCTGGAAGTCTTCCACCCTGACCGTGTCGCCGACACGAAACGGCTGGTCGACACCGATGGAAAACGCGCCAAACAGGTTCTCCACCGTTTTCTGCGCGGCCAGCGCCAGCGCGAGGCCGCCGATGCCAAGACCGGCGATCAGGCTCGCCACCGGATAGCCGAGCGCGGACAGCACCGCCACGACCGCGATGGCGAAAATCGCGACCTTGGCCACCCGGGTGCCTAACGGGATCAGGGACCGCGACGGACCTGATCGCGCCCACATCGATTCGCCGAGCAGGTGGAATCCCACGTCGACGAGCCGGAACAACGTCCAGAAGAAGACGACGAAATAGCCGACGCGGATCAGGCGATACGGACGCCAATCGGTCGGCAGGCCAACGGAGGGGATGAGCGCCGCCGCCAGCGCCAGCGCCAGGGCGGCGCTCAACGGTCCCGCGAGGCGCGGGAGCAGGGCATCGTCCCACGTGGACCGGGTCTTCTTCACAAGCCGCGCTACCACCGCGCGGACCACACGGCCCAGGATATTGCCAAACAACACGCTGCCGGCCACGATCGCGACGATCGCCAGCCACTGGGACCAGGTCAGGCCGAGGGGCCCATTTGTGTCGAAAACCGGCATGATCAGAAGAGGGTCGAGGCTCGAGCCTCAACCCTGATGCTATCACATCCTCGCCTTCGACCGATCCTCATACGGACGCAGCCACCAGTCGAAAAACGTCCAGGTGCGGTTCCAGGAATCGATCTGGTCCGGTGAGTCGTCGCGCTCCCACGTGTCCGGGTTCACGCGGCGGTTGAACGTGTGGCCTGCGCTGGACGGCCCGGGCACGGGATCGACGTAGATCTTTGTCTCGGCGAGATCGGGCTTGAGCGCACGCAGCTTCCACACCAATTGCTGATCCTCGACGTAATCGACGTCGGTGTCGTTTGTAGCCACGTGCACGAGAATCGGTACCTTGAGTTTCTCGACGTGATACAACGGCGACCGCTCGATGTAGAGCTCCTTCTTTTCGTGCGGCAGTCCCAGGACTTCCTTCTGCGTCGAGAATTGCCACTGATAGCCCGGGCCCTTGTAGCCTAACCGGAATACGAGGTTCGACACCGGCACCATCGCCGCCCCGGCCTTGAATGGATGTTGTTCGCGGAAAAGGAGCAGCGATGCGATGTAGCCACCATGACTCCATCCCATGATGCCAATCCGCTCCGGATCAACGTGGGGCAGTGTCTTCAGGTACTCGACCGCGGACGCCACATCGTCGAGTTCCTTTCCGCCGTAGTCGATGGCGTTGTAATGGGCCGCACCAAATCCGGTGCTGCCGCGATACTCCGGCGCGATGATGACGTATCCGCGCTGAATGGCTTCCTTGACGAAGGGAAAGAGCCGGTAGCTCCACCAGCTTCCATGCACGCCGCCGTGAACCCAGACCATCGCTGCATGCCCACGCGCGCCGCGCTTCTGGAGTGGCTGATAGAGTGACGCTGGAATCTCCATGCCGTCGACGCTGCTCTTGTACTTCACGTTCGTGTATTGGAGTACGCCACGGCTCCTTGCGACCGTGGTGCTTTCGGCGACCAGGCGCTGCTGGATCTGCTGATCGAAGTTTGCCTGACGATGATCTTCGTGCCGATTGCTGACGAAGAGCTCGCGGGCGCGCGCCGTGTCTGTGATAACGGTCTGACTGCCGCGCCCACCGCGACCGCCTCGTCCACCAGCACGTCCGGCATCCTGTGCGTCGGCGGGCGACGAAAGAACCGACAGGACAGTAACGAGGGACATCGCACACGCTACGCGAACGAACGATGTTGAGCGACTGGGCATGACTCCGGCTCCCGACGCGAAGGGAATGGTCGTATCCAACGTGCCGGCAAAAGTTAATGAAGGGCGCCGAACGGAGTGAGCGGTCACGCCTCGTCGCCATCGAGGAAAATCGATTCCACCGGCTGCCCGAACAGTTTGCCGATCCGCAACGCGAGCGGGAGGCTGGGATCGTACTTACCCGTCTCGATGCTGTTGACGGTCTGTCGCGAAACGGCAAGTCGATCCGCCAGCTCCGCCTGCGACCAGTCGCGTTCGGCGCGCAGGACCTTGAGCCGATTCTTCACGAGTAGCGCCTCCGGGCGATCACCAGCCCGGCGAAGTACATCGGCGGCAGCATTGCCCAGACGTGCCGGTAACTCCAGTCGTCCCGGTTGAGCGTGATCGCGAGCTCCAGGAGGCCTAACGTCATGATCAGCAGCACCGCCAGCACGAACGCGATCGCCAGCGCCTCGAGCTGGATACGTTTCTCCAGCTCGTCGAGTTCACGTGCACCGCGGACGATCGTCACGAGTGCGGCGGCGGCGATCGGCGTGGGCGCCAGCGCCGCCACGACGCGCAGCCAGGTTGGCATGGTCGATTCCAGAACCCCGCGCGCGACGAGCCAGGTGACGAACCAGGCAGTGACCCAGAGACCGGGGCGTGAGAGCAGTGAGGTAGTCGAAACTGCGGTCTTGGCTGACATGAAAACTCCTGTAAAGGTACGTGGACCATAAGTAAAGTAACCTTTACATAAAGTCAAGCGCCATTTCCTCCTTTGAAGGGTCGGGCCGTTCGCGGAGTAACGGAAGGCTCGACCGATGCCGGCCCGTTCCCGGCCAGCTTGAAGCGGGAATTGAGAGTCTGCTGGCTGGGAACTCGTTAGGCGGGCCAGGACTCCTTGTCAATCTCGCGCGGATGATGCGGCCTCCACGGAAACCATTACCACTGAAACGGCGTAGGGGTGGCCGAACCACACCCCATTCGCATGACCTTCGCTCAACCCCTCCGACTCGCCTCGCGTTCACTTCGCCGCACGCCGGCGTTCACCGTGAGTGCAGTGCTGACGCTGGTGATTGGCCTCGGTGCGTCAGTCGCAATTTTCGCCGTTATCAATGGCGTGCTACTCCGCCCCCTGCCGTACGGAGATCCGGCACGGCTGGTGGGCGTCTGGCATGCGCTTCCCGGCGTCAATATCGAAAAGGGGAACCAGACCTCTGGCACGTACTTCACGTACAAGCGATTCGGGCGCTCCATCGAGAACATGGGTTTGTCGCAGCCTGGAGCGGTCAATCTCGCCGCCCCGGGATCGGGCGGAGAACCGGAACGAGTGCAAGGCGCCTTCATCACGGCCACCCTGATTCCGACGCTGCAGGTCAGTCCGCTCAAGGGCCGCAACTTCAGCGACGCTGAAGACATTCCGAACGGCCCACGCGTCGTCATCATCGGCGAACAGCTCTGGCGGACGCGGTTCGGATCCGACGCGAACATCGTCGGTCGGATGATCGAAGTGAACGGATTGTCGCGGGAAGTGGTGGGGGTCATGCCCGCGTCCTTCCGATACCCAGCGAGCGAGACACGCCTCTGGTTTCCGATGCAGCTCGACCCTAACGCGTCGTTTTCGGGCGGATTTAACTACGACGGTGTGGCGCGCCTTGCCGATGGCGTGACGATCGACGCCGCGCAGCGCGATTTCGCCACCGTGCTGCCGCGAATGGTCGAAATCTTCCCGAACATGGCGCCTGGCGTATCGACCCAGCTGGTGCTCGATCAGGCAAAACCAAGACCGATCCTGGTTCCGTTGCGCGAAGACCAGACAGCGTCGATCGCGGGAACGCTCTGGATGGTGGGGGCTGCCGCAGGACTCGTGCTGCTCGTCGCCTGTGCCAACGTCGCGAACCTCATTCTCGTGCGCGCGGATAGTCGCCACCGTGAACTCGCCGTGCGCGAAGCGCTCGGCGCCGGCCGCCGGCGGGTGTTGATGCACTTTCTCGCCGAATCCGTATTGCTGGCGGCGTTCTCGGGAGTGCTCGGGCTCCTCCTCGCATGGTTCGCGATCCGGACCCTGGTGGTTGCCGCTCCCGCGGCCATTCCGCGACTCGCGGAGCTCAGCGTCGATCCAAAGACGGTGATGTTCGCTGTCGCGGTTACGATCCTCGTGGCGTTCATCACGAGTGTGATCCCGGCGCTACGTGTGGGGCGGGCACCGCTTGCAAGCGCATTGCGTGAAGGGGGTCGTTCGGGAACCGTCGGCAGGAGTCAGCATCGGCTCCGCGGCGCGATGGTCTCCGTGCAGATCGCGCTGGCGCTCGTCGTCCTGGCCGGATCGGGACTTCTCCTCCGCTCCTTCCAGCGGTTGACCGCGGTCAAGCCCGGCTTTGACAGTCACAACGTCGCCACATTCTGGATCTCGTTGCCCCGCGCTCGTTATGCAAACGACTCCGCGATCGTGCAGTTCTGGTCGAACGTGGTCCAGCGCACCGCGGCCGTGCCGGGTGTCCGCTCGGTGAGCATCGCCTCGCGGTTGCCGCTTCTGCAAAATGGCATGAACCAGAATCCATTCTACGCGGAAGGTGACGCCGAGTCGGCGACAAAGATCCCGCCGCTTCAACTCTATTCCAACGCGGACGGCAAATATTTCGAGACGATGGGCATTCCTGTGCTGGCCGGCCGCACGTTCCACCCCCTCGGCGTCCAGCGATCCGGTGAGGCGATTGTCAGTCAGCGGACAGCCGAGCAGTTCTGGAGGGATCCAACAGGACAGGCCGCGATCGGAAAGCGGTTCCGTCCGCTCCCTGGTGCACCGTTCCAGACCGTCGTCGGTGTGGTCGGGACACTCCGCGACACCGCGCTTGCCGGCGAACCCACGGCGGCTGTCTACTTCCCGGTCACGGCCGATCGCGACACGCTGTACTTGCAGTCGCAGCGCACAATGGCGCTCGTCGTCAAGACAACCATCGATCCGTCGACGATCAGGTCTCCAGTGCAGGGAGTCATCCGGGATCTCGATCCGACGCTGCCGACCTTCGACGTTCGCCCAATGGCCGTCGCCGTGCGTGATTCGATGGCGCAACTCTCGTTCATGATCCTGATGCTGGGCGCCGCGGCAGTCGTCACGCTGTTGTTAGGCGCGATCGGCCTGTATGGCGTGATGGCCTATGTCATTTCGTTACGCACCCGCGAACTGGGCGTTCGCGTGGCGCTCGGGGCGTCACCGCGTTCGGTGGCGGCGATGATCACAGGGCAGGGGATGACGCTCACTCTTGTCGGTGTGCTCGGTGGCCTCGTTCTCTTTGCCGCTGTGGCGCGCTTCCTCAGGGGATTCCTGTACGGCATCGCACCCGGGGATCCACTGACGCTGTTGATCGCTTCTGTCCTTCTCATTTCGATCGCGGCGTTGGCGAGCTGGATACCGGCGCGCCGCGCTTCACGCGTCGATCCCGCCGAGATATTGCGGGCAGACTGATGCTGATGCGCGTGTAACGACTGGAGTCGCAGTAAAACGCCAAGTCTCAACAACTTAGCAACCCATATCAGGTTCCCGGCTTAGGGGTCAGACACCTAATTTCTACCTAATTTCTAGGGGTCAGACACCTAATTGCTTCTGGTGTCGGAACTTGGAATTAAGGGAATTAGGTGTCTGACCCCTAAGCCATTAGGTGTCTGACCCCTAAGCCAGACCTTGGAATTAGGTGTCTGACCCCCTGAGCGAAGCGGATCTCTGATCGTCGCGAGCAGTGCGGCCCCGTTGCGCGTACATCGGATGCGGCGCAGAGTGACATTTCTGCGCCCGCACCACGATTTCCCCCGACCCACGAGGATCGCCAATGTCGCGTCGCACCACTGCGACCCGCTTCGTTGCCTTGCTGTCGCTGGCGCTTGCCACGCCGGTGGTTGCCCAGCAGAGAAACGATGAGGAGTACACGAAACAGATCAAGCAATTCCTGCGCGATCCGCGCATAACGACGGAACTGGTCGATCACCTCCCCGCGTCGGCCACAGTGCCGACGCCGCTCAAGCACTTCGGGCACATCATGGGCGCGTGGGGGATCCTCGACAAGGCCGAGTCGATGCACGCCTATTACGCGGCGCTGGCCAAGGCGGCACCGGCACGAGCGAGGCTCTTCAACCTCGGGAAGACCGAAGAAGGGCGTGACATGGTTGCCCTGGCGATCGCGAGCGAGGAGACCATCCGCAACCTCGAGCGCTATCGGGGTGACATCGACGCGCTGACGGATGCGCGGAAAACGACTGAAGCACAGGCGCGGACGATCATGAAGCGCGCCAAGCCGATCTACTACATCACCAGCGGCATGCACTCTCCCGAAACGGGCGGACCGCAGATGCTGATGGAGATGGCGTACCGCCTGATCGTGAGCGAGCAGCCCCTCATCCAGAACATCCGCAACAACGTCATCACGGTGATCACCCCCGTGCTCGAGGTCGACGGTCGGGAGAAAGTGGTCGACGCCTACAACTACTCGAAGGCGAACCCCGGCGTGAATCGCGGCCAGCTCATGATGTACTGGGGCAAATACGTGCAACACGACAACAACCGCGACGGCATGGGCCAGTTCCTGGCGCTGACGCGGAACCTCCAGAAGTTCACGCTGCAGTGGAAGCCGACCATCCTGCACGACCTGCATGAGGCGGCGACGTTACTGTATTCGTCCACCGGCACCGGCCCGTACAACGAGGGCATCGATGCGATCACCGTGAACGAGTGGTGGATCCTCGCCCAGACGGATGTTATCGAGCTGACGAAGCGCGGCGTGCCCGGCGTGTGGACGTACGGCTTCTACGATGGGTGGACCCCGAATTACGCGTTCTTCATGGCGCACATGCATAACGCGACGGGGCGATTCTACGAAGTGCAGAGCTACGGGCCGGACACCACCACCATCGGCGGCGGTCAGAGCCGGGAGTGGTATCGTCCGAATCCGACGCCGCGCAACGTCGCCTGGGGCCCGCGCAACAACGTGAACATCCAGCAGTCGGCGCTGCTCTTCTCGCTCGACCGGACCGCGCGGGACCGCGAATTTTTCCTCGAGAACTACTGGCTCAAGAACAAGCGCGCTGTCGCCAAGGGCACCGACGGGCCGGTGCACGGCTGGGTGATTCCGGCCACGCAACGTCGCAAGGCGGACGCCGCGCAACTGGTGAACGACCTGATGGCGCAGGGCGTCGAGTTCCACACCGCGACGAATGCGTTCAAGGTTGGAAACGTCGACGTGCAGGCCGGGGACTGGATCATCCGTGGCGATCAGCCGTATCGCACGGTCACCGACATCTACATGTCGGTCCAGCGGTTTGCGCCCCAGAATCCGTCGCCGTACGACGACACCGGCTGGACGCTGCAGTACACCCGCAATGTCGTCGTGAGTGAACTTCGCGACGCATCGGCGCTCACGCAGCCGATGAAGGCCGTCGCAGGGAAGGCGGTCGCGCCCGGTGGGATCACCGGCAGCGGCAACACGGTGGTCGTCGAGCACACCGGGGACAACAACCTCGTCACGTTCCGCTACCGCCTGAAGGACGTGAAGATGTCGGCCGCCGAAGAGGACTTCGAGGCGGGCGGCAAGCGGTTCCGCGCCGGCGCGATCGTGATCCCGAACGCGAACACCGCGCAGCTGGACCCGCTGTTGAAGGAACTGGGGCTCAGTGCCTGGGCGATGGCGTCCGCGCCTAACGTGCCGACGCACGACCTCGACATCCCGCGCATCCTCTACCTGCACAGCTGGAGCCGCACGCAGGACGAAGGGTGGGTCCGCGCTGCACTCGAGACGTACGGCGTGCCGTTCACGTACATGGCGGACAAGGAGCTGGCAGGGATGGCCGACATCAAGTCGCAGTACGATGTGGTCATCTATCCCCACATCGGTGGCACTGCGCAGTCGGCGGTGGACGGCGTACCAATGTCGGGCACCCAGCCGATCCCGTACCGCAAGACTCCGCAGACGCCGTCGTTCGGGACACCCGATTCGACGAGCGACATCCGCGGCGGCATGGGTTATCAGGGACTCCTGAACCTGTACAAGTTCGTGGAGCAGGGGGGCACACTTATCACCGAGGGCTCCACCTCCACGATCTTCCCCGAATACAACCTCACGCGGGGAGTGACGGTCGAGACCCCGCAGGGCCTGTTCGCCCGTGGGTCGATCATCCGCGGCATGGTGTCCGATCCGCGCAGCCCGCTCGCGTACGGCATCGGTGAGAACCAGCTCCCCGTGTACTTCAACCAGGGTCCGGTCCTCAACGCCGGTGGCGCGCCGAACTTCGCGGGCTTCGGTGGACGCGGATCGAGCGTGAGCCAGAATACGTCGCCGATGGCCAATCCGCCCGCCGTTTCGGCGTTCCCGTCGTTAGGTGGAGCGGGGATGCCCGAGACCGCGCCGGCCGGCGGACGGGGTCGCGGTGGCGCACCCGGCGCCGCGGAAGGTGCCGGTCGTGGCGGAAGAGGTGGTGGTCAGGCCGGCGGCGATGCGACGCAGAATACTGCGCCGCGGGTCGTGCTGCGTTTCCCCACCGACACGACACAAATGCTGCTGTCGGGTGTGCTGGTTGGTGGTGGCTCACTGGCCGGACGCGCGCAGCTCATTGATTCACCGATCGGCAACGGTCACGTCGTCAGCTTCGGCATCCGTCCGTTCTGGCGCTGGCAGACGCACGGGACGTACATTTTCGGCTTCAACGCCATCATGAACTGGAATGATCTCGGCGCTGGACGCGGTCCTGCTCGACCGAATCCCGTGGTGCCTTGAGTTGAAGAGGTCAAGAGTTGAAGAGGTTTTGAAACGTTCAAAAGCGCCGAAGGAGAGGTCTCCCTCGGCGCTTTTTTCTTTGCGCGTTGCGCTTATCAACTCATCAACGCTTCAACTCTTCAACTCTTTCGGGCGCGTTTCACGCGGCGCTCGAGGAACGGATTCGCCGATGCGTCTTCACGACTTCGCGTTGAGTCCATCCACGCGAAGGTCCGAAACTGCGAGAACGAGACGTCGTCGTCGTAGTCGGTGTGGACGTGATACGGGGTGCAGGATGCGAGGAGCGAAGCCGATCCCATTAACGCCAACCGACGGCCAATGCCTGAGCTGAACATGGTGTTCTCCGCTGCTGCGAGGGCTGGTGGCGTCATCTCGTACCCCAGCGACCTCTTCCTCCGCGGTATGCAACACCAAATCGTGAAAAAGTTTCGTCGGGTGTTTTGCTGATCGTCTGCCGGGGCTTCTGTTCAAAACGAGGAAGCAGGAAGCACGAAGCAGGAAACAGGAAAGGAACGAAACGTTAAAAGCTTGAGGGCCCGTGAGCGTCAGCTACGGGCCCTCAATCGATCCCTGCTTCCTGCTTCCTGCTTCCCGCTTCCTGCCTCCTGTCTGTGTCGTCAGCTCGCCTTCACATACGTGCACCCCGACTCCTGTGCGCGCGTCGCGGCGAATACGCCCGAAGGTTGCAGCAGGACGCCCGGAAGGACGTGGCCGAGTGCGGTCTTTCGCGCGTCCGCTTCGCTCACCTTGTCGGCGGCTACCACGATCGGGACGATGTCCAGATTGAACGCAAGGTTGCAGGCGAGAAAAACCACGCCGCGTGACTGCTGCTTTGGCAACGCTGCCGCATCGAATGGAGCGGGAACGCCGCCGGCGGCATCGAGCAACACCGGATTCTTGTCGGTCGGCTGTCCCGTCATGGGATGCATGACGGACTTCATCTTGCCGAGTCCGTATTTGTCCCAGAACGCCTGGTCCATCGCCAGCGCGATCGCATTGTGGCGGAGGATGATCGCCAGCGATACGTCGGTCGGCGCAGCGCCCTGATACTGCTGCACCTGTCCGACCCACGCATTGCCGCGCCAGAGACCATATCCGCTTTCGATCTCCGCCATGTCGAAGACGGCCTTGTGCTTGCCGGTCAGCTTGGTCGGCCAGGTGAGGTCGAACTCACCGGCCGCCTGCGTGCTCCCCTCCGCCGCGCATGCGGTAAGAGCTAGTGCGATCGGCATGGCGCTATACGCAGCAGCACCAGCGGTGACTTTTCCGAGAAACTCGCGACGAGTGGCTTCCATGGCTTCGATCCTCCCGATCGAAATTCCGTTTACAACACGCCACAATAAGACGCGAACCGGCTCGACAGTTCCAGACCCAGTTTTACGGCGACGAACTCGGCCGTGAAAGCAGATGAATGGGGTCAGACCCCATTGCTCCGGTTTCCCGCTTCCGTGAAGCAGGAGCGGCGTGCAAGATGTGCCACCGCGTAGACCGTCAATTCGGGGAGGACCGCAGGTGCCAGCTCGAAACCGCCGTTCGCCGTCATCATCAATAGAGATCACGCGCCGCGAAGCGATTGAAGGGATGGCGGGAACCGTCGGCGCCGTCATCGCCGCGTCGGTGCCGACGGTCGCTTCGTCGCAACCCGGGCAAGCAGCGCCCCCCACCGCTCCAGCCGTGGTGCCGCCAGGCGGTGCCACACAGGCTCGGCTCATGGGCACGCCCACGTCGGCGGTCGGTGTGCGGTCGCCGTTTGCGGCTCCTACTGGTCGCAGCCCTGTCGGGAATCCGGTCGGCAGCTCCATGACGCCGTTGCAGACCCTTACCGGCACGATCACGCCATCCGACCTGCATTTCGAGAGGCACCACGCAGGCGTGCCGACGATCGATCCTGCAGCGCACCGCCTCGTCATCCACGGTCTGGTCGATCGGCCACTCAGTTTCAGCGTCGACGACATCAAGCGGTTTCCGCAGGTCACCCGCGTGTACTTCGTCGAGTGTTCCGGCAACGGCCGCGCGGCCTGGGTGAATCCTGCGCCCGACATGACGCCGCAGCGCACCGATGGGATGACCAGCAACTCGGAGTGGACCGGCGTGCCCGTGGCAACCTTGTTCCGCGAAGCCGGTGCGCATCGCAACGCCACCTGGTTCCTCGCCGAAGGCGCCGACGCCTGTTTGATGACGCGCAGCATTCCGATGGAAAAGGCGCTCGACGACGCGCTCGTCGTCTGGGCGCAGAACGGTGAACCGCTCCGGCCCGAGCAGGGCTTCCCGCTTCGCTTGTTGCTCCCCGGATGGGAGGGCAATGCGAATGTGAAGTGGCTCCGCCGACTCGAGCTGGGCACGCAGCCGTGGATGACGCGCTGGGAGACATCCAAATACACGGACCCGCTGAAGGACGGGACGGCGAGAATCTTCAGCTTCGTCATGGATGCCAAGTCGATCATCACGTCCCCGGCGGTTCCCGGCAAGCTCACGGGTCACGGGTGGCGCCCGGTCAGCGGCGTCGCGTGGTCGGGGCGCGGCCGCATAACGAGAGTGGAGGTCAGTGCCGACAACGGGACCTCATGGCACGACGCCGAGCTTCAGGGGACGGCGCTTCCGAAGGCGCACACGCGCTTCTCCATGATGTGGAACTGGGACGGAAGTCCCGCCACGCTGCTCAGTCGTGCCACGGACGAAACAGGGTACGTTCAACCGGG
>Ga0209486_10000575_pt1 | contig 16410 bp, 16 predicted proteins | sample NCCompost_FD_187518 | JGI IMG/M metagenome (GOLD analysis project Ga0209486, IMG submission 187518) | Agricultural soil microbial communities from Utah to study Nitrogen management - NC Compost (SPAdes) (version 2) | ecosystem: Environmental > Terrestrial > Soil > Agricultural land | place...
ATGTGGCGCAAGATTGTGTACTCGGGAACGGCGTGATCATGGCCAACGCAGCCACGCTGGCGGGACATGTGATCATTGAAGACAACGCTAACGTGGGCGCCTACTCGGGTGTGCACCAGTTTTGTCGCGTCGGGAAAGAAGCCTACATCGGAGGCTACTCCGTTGTGGTTAAAGATGCTTTGCCTTATGCGTTAACCGTAGGAAATCACGCGCGCTGTTACGGGTTAAACACCACCGGCTTGAAGCGTCGAGGACACTCCCGTGACGCGATCAAATCGTTACACCGCGCCTTCCACCTGCTGCTTGCTTCCAAGTTGAATACTTCTCAAGCGCTGGAAAAGATTCGTGCGGAGATTCAGGACTCGACCCAGGTTGATACTCTGGTGCAGTTCATTGAAACTTCCCGTCGCGGGGTCATTAAGTAAGGATGAAGGATGAAGGATGAAGGATGAACATAAAATGCGTACCGTAAGGCAGGCGGCTTTCATCCTTCATCCTTCATCCTTCATACTTTTCCTCCCGCCTTCATCCTTCCAAAGATGCGTTACGGACTAATCGCCGGCAACGGCCGCTTTCCTTTCATGGTTGTCGAAGGAGCGCGACGTGCCGGCGTTTCGTTATCAGTCGCCGCGATTAAGGAAGAAACAGATGCCGATCTCGAGAGTTGTGTCGATAAGTTAATGTGGATTGGTGTCGGCCAACTCGGCAAGCTGATCCGGTTCTTTAAAGCTGAAGGCGTCGAAAAAGCGATCATGGCTGGCCAGGTAAGACATGTACAAATTTTCAGCAAGGCCGCGATTCCGGACGCCCGCATGTTGAAGATGCTTTTGAAACTCCCCCGTCGTAACACGGATTCACTAATCGGTGGCATCGCCGACGAACTTGAGCGTGAAGGAATTGAACTAATTGACTCGACGTTTTTCCTGCAGGACCACCTGCCTTCAGCCGGACCGTTAACCCGACGTGAACCCGGTACCGCTGAACTCGCCGATATTGATTACGGGTTAGCGGTAGCTCGCGACATTGCCACGCTCGATCTCGGCCAGACTATTGTGGTTAGAGGCAAAGCATGCGTTGCGATTGAGGCGATGGAAGGGACAGACGCCACTATCCGCCGTGCCGGTGAGCTTATGCGCGGTCAGAAGGGCGCAGCTAAACCGGCAGTTTTGAGCCGTGGACCCCTAACGGTTCTGAAACTCTCAAAGCCGAATCAGGACATGAGATTTGATGTCCCCGTGGTGGGAGTGCCCACGTTGGAAACGATGGTTGAAGCTGGGGCCACCTGCCTGTGCATTTCCGCTGGCAAGACGTTGATGTTCGATCGCGAGGAAATGATCGCCTTTGCGGATAAGCAAAAAATTGCGATCGTGGCGGTCTAACGTCACCCTGGTTTTCGTTTGTATCTTATTGAGATGCCGATTCATCGTCGGCAGTGTCGGATTCGGGTGGCAGGTCTCGTCCCGGCACGCGGTATTCCTCGTTCACCCATTTCCCAAGGTCCACCAGCTTGCATCGTTCCGAACAAAAAGGCCGATATGGATTATCTTTCCATTCGACCTTCTTCCCGCATGTAGGACAGTTCATTGCAGATTATCTAATTCACTAAGGGCACGTCCGTCGCCGGCGGAACCAACCATTCGGGGCGCTTCACCAAAATCCGTCTGTTAACAAACTCGATCGTACCCTCGCGCCGCATTGCGTTCAACCGTACCGTCACGCTCTCTCGAGTGGAGCCAACGATCGAAGCAATCTCCCGGTGAGGCAAAGGAATGTCGATCAAGACTCCATCCGATTCCCGCACACCATAGCGGTGCGAAAAGTCTGCCAACAATCGATCGAGACGCGCGGGTATAGCGTTCAACGCGAAATCAGCCAGCCGCTGTTCCGCCCGTTCCAGCCGTTGTCCTATCAACCGCAAAGTGTAGTCGTGAAGGCCGGGATCCTCTTCCAGCGCCGACTTGAATACCTCCGCCGGAATCTTCAGTAGCACGCATGTCTCATAAGCTACGGCGCAATTTTCCCTGCGCCCGGCAGTTGAATACAGTGCTGAATCACCAAACAAAGAACTCTGCGGCAGAATATCGATCACTGCCTCTCGATCTGTGTGCGACTCGATGCGGCAAAGCTTGATACGGCCTTTAACGATTGCATATAACGCATCGGCCTGTTCGCCGGCACGATAGACGAACCGGCGACGTCGTGCTTCTACAGCCGTGGAGGATGCGGCAATTCGCTCTACCAACTCTCTCCTGAGTCGGGAGCCAAACTCCAGTTGCATCAACATCGCCGCGCGCTCTTCGGTAGTCAGGTTGCGCGTCCGGCGGTTCGGTCTGTTGTCGGGGTCAGTCATGTAAACCAACTAAAATGGAAAAACAAATTTGGAAACCGGGGCTAACCGTGGTTAGGTGTCTGATAACGTAAGGATTCCCTGGTGAACCTGCCCGAGGTATGGAAGTATCAGTATGTTGCAGTCTCGAAAAAAAGGGCGAGCCGTTAAATCATGGGACAACGACTGATTGCCCGAACTCTAACATGAACCTTCTGGACGCGCAAGATTGATGGCAATTAAAATAGGACCAATCGATCGAACTCCGGGTGCGGCGGTAACGTAAGGTAAAAAGAGGCAATAACTTGATTCCCAACGGGTGTGTGACGTAATGGCTGACTACAAAGATACATTGGACGAATGGCAAAAAACCATGCGCCGTAAAGCGCGCGAGTTGGATCAGAAATACGCAATTTCGGATCTGGTAGATGAGGGGACGCGAGCGGCCGGCGAAGCAGCCAAACGTGGAGCTCAGACGCTTTCGTCCGGCGCGGAGAAACTGCGAACTGAAGCTGAACGCTTCTCCGAAACCGGCGAGGTGAATGACGCGGCAAAGCGCGCTGCTAATGAAGCTATGCGCAACGCCAGGAAGGCAGGCGATGTGCTGCGGGATGTAGCGGGCGATGCGGGGAAAAAGGCGGGAGAAGTTTTCGACGATGCGAAGGGTTACTACGATCGGGCGTCGCAGGTTTATGACACGGGAGCGAAAGTCACACGCGCGTCGTCGGCGGCAACGGCCGGTATTCTGAAAGCTAAAGACTGGATAAAGGAGAATCCCGGCAAGGCAGCGCTGGTTTCAGTTTCGCTTGTCATGGGTGTGCGTGCGGGCGCGGCGTTGCCAGGGCTTGATGTCGTATTGCTGGGAGCGCACCCGCACTGGCTGACTCATTCCGCGTTGCCGATCTTTGGAGTTCGTAAACTGAGTGAAAGATTTGATGAGTACTTAAAAAAGAAAGAGTCGCTGATTGCTGAAGGTAAGCTGACTGATGCCGAGCGTGAACGTGCTGAATTCGAGCGAAACATTACCAAGTACGTTGGCGCTCCCTTGCTGGGAGCGTTTAGCTGTGCAGCCGGTGCGGCAATGTGGGCCCAGATTGCGCAGCCGGCTGGGATCGCGGGCGCGCCGATCAGTTGGCTGGTAGGCGGCAACCCGTTTCTCGGAGGCATCTGGTTATTTGCGAACGGCGCGATTTGCTTCCACGAGGGTTACAAGTTTTTCATGATTGCGCTGGCTGATCAGAAGGACGTTGAGAAGATGGTGAGGGAAATTAAAGGACTATTGCCGGCCGCAGCCACAACGTAGATTTGCGCCACTGATTCGATCAAGCAAGCCCACTGTGTCCCGGTGGGCTTTTTGCTTTAGACAATCATGATTGGAAACGGCCAGAAGGAAAGCGCAAAGACCAGCAACGTGATCACGCCTACCATTATGCGCCCTGTGCCTAGCGTTTCCATGACCTCTGGTGAAGGATGCTTTACCCGCAACATGACTGCCAGCAGAACCGTGTAAAGCAATCCACTTGGGCTGCCGTACCAAACAAAACCCAGCACCGCAATCGCCGCAGTCGTAACCAGAGCTACGCGTCCAATCTTGCGATGTAACTGTGGTCCAAATATGGCGAAGGTTCCATGGCCACCGTCAAGTTGGCCCACCGGCATAAGGTTGAGGCTGGTAACCAGCAATCCAATCCACGCCGCCATGTAAAAAGAGTTCGGCAACGCCAGGGTAAGATCCGCGCCCGTCATTCTGGCGATAAGCCTGATCAGCAGCGGATCGCTGAAGATGATTCCTGCTGTACCTGCTGGTATCGATGCACTTTCCAGGCGCAGCACGCCAACCACCGCCACCGGTAACAATGCGACGAAACCCGCCAGGGGACCAGCCAGGCCGATATCGAACAATGCCCGACGCGAAGGAATTAGCGACTTCATCTTTATGAAAGCGCCAAACGTCCCTGCCAGAAAAAGCGGGGGTGCAGGTATGAAAAACGGCAACGTGGCATCCACACCGTAGTGGCGACAGGCGAGGTAGTGGCCCATCTCATGCGCCGTCAGTATCACCAGCAATGCCGCCGAGAATATAACCGCTTCAAGGAAGACTACAGGCGTGGCGATCGCGTAAGAAAGAATCGCGAAAACAAACCTAACGTACGATTCAGGCGCGTAAACGATGTAAGTGAATGGACCGGCTAGCACCGGTTCACTAACCGGGACGTCGGGAGGTATCGCGAAAAATAGACCCGCAAAGGTTGTTGTCAGAAATGTCAGAAAGAAAAGAGTGGAATGTATCAACCACTCGCGGGTGGTCGGTCGGGCTGCGGACCGTTTGCGCACGGCCGGCTCCGCAGCGACAAAAGGTGGAAAGCGCTGGGCTATCTGACCGTCGGTCCCACCCGAAATGTCTATGACTTCACGATTCACTGTTTAATTCCGGAGCGGGTTTTGGGTTACGGATGCTATGAACATTTGAGGCTGCTCTGCTCCGGAGCAAAGGTAGGCGGTGCCTGGTATGACAGTAGATGAAAGCGTTCCTGTTGGTTAATAGTCTGTGTCTTCCGAATCGTCTGAATCCATTTCAGGGCTTAGTTCTCCGTCTTCGCTGACCTGTAGATCCTTGCCGGGTTTAAACCTGATGGTCTTGCCAGACGGAATTGCCACTTCTTCACCCGTTCTCGGGTTGCGTCCCACACCGCGCTTGCGCGGCTTAACAACAAACACACCAAAGCCACGAAGCTCGATTCGCTCGCCACGAGTAAGAGCTTCTTTCATCGAATGAAAAAGAGCGTCCACCGCTTGCTCAGCTTTCATCTTGGGGACACCGGTTTTTTCCGCTACCCGGTTGATGATGTCTAATTTGATCACAATGCAGCCTCCGTCCGCTTCTTACTGGGGAATGTATTGAGCGGCAACTTGCGGCAGGGATGATAGAGAGCCGTAATGAAGACTGTCAACCTTGTGCTAACGAGCAACCGGGAATCCTTCGGACGCAACTTATTTATCACAAACTATAGGCCGTAAATGGATTAAGTCGGCTTTGACAAGCAACGACGTGAAAGCTAACCTCAATTTGCAGGCGCATATTTTAGAAGCGGAGAACTTCAGCGGGTAGAAAGCTAACTATGTTCGGTATCAGAAGTCGTCAGCCACCGCCATTCGGCGACATTGACGTAAACGACGACAAAGACATCCAAATTCACCGGCCGGAACAAGCGTCGCGTAGCGGTTTGTGGTCTGAAGGCCGTCTGTTGCTGCGCGACCTGCTATTTGCCCTGATGGTCGCTGCGCTGGTGGTGGTGTTTGTGGTTCAGCCGGTGAAAGTGGAAGGCACATCAATGTTGCCCCGACTTCATGACGGCGAGCGCATCTTTGTAAACAAATTGATCTATTACGACGACTACCGTTGGGCTCCCAAGGTCGAGCGTGGCGACATAGTTGTTTTTTGGTATCCGGACGACCCGTCCAAGAGTTACATCAAAAGGGTTGTGGGACTGCCGGGAGATACCATTGAGTTACGCGAGGGCACGGTGCGCATTAACGGGACCGAGATAGCCGAACACTATCTCGATCCGCGTTTCAATGTGTCTCCGAAGAGCCAGGCGCCTGTTTATGTCAGACCAAATTATTACTTCGTGATGGGTGACAATCGCGATAACTCCAGTGATTCACGAAGTTGGGGACTAGTGCCAAAAAAATACGTCTACGGCAAGGCCTTATTTCGATATTGGCCCATAACTTCGGCCAGCATCATCAAGCACGAAGACATGACGCCGGCGGTGCCGGGGGTTCAATTTGAACAACCTGTTAGCTCGCCGCCATCGTCTGGTTTTGACGTTCCGCAGTAGCAGAATTGAGAGTGTGAGGTGACCGTACTGGATTGGTTACGACTGCTGGCAATGGTGTTCTACGCGCCCGTCCGTGGATTGCGAGAGGTGCGGGATCATGCGTCGCTCGCTTCCGCTGCACTGGTTGGGCTGATTACGTATGCCGCATTCTTTTACTTAATTAGCGTCCTCTATCTCGGCTTCCTGGTTAATCCGCGACACCCCGCCGACATCCTTTCGATCGTGCTTCAGTCAGGAGGGTTCCTGGTCATCATCGCGATCGTGTTTTGTCCGCTCTCGCTTTTCCTGTCGAACCTGTTTGTCAGACGAGGTAGTTTTCGTTTGTTGTTGCAGCAGGAGTATGCCGCGCTGGCAGCCACGATGTTCTACTCACTCGCTGCCTCGAGCCTGATCGCGGCTCTCCTCACGATTCTTGCCAGCATCAGCAAGGTCCAACAAGCATTATCGCAACGAATGCTGGGCGCCATGCTGGAACAACGTGACAAACTACCGCCCGAGCTTTTGAGCCAGGGACTGCTTCGGGTCGAAACGTTTGCGGTAGGATTGAGCTTGATGGTGCTGCTGGGCCTCTTCGGCGTTTGGGCAGTAATGGCGGTGCGAACCGTATTTCGGCTTTCGCTGATTCAATCGATAATCGTCGTTATAGTCAGTGGGACACTTCTGATTCCGGCATCGCGTTTCATTCCAATAATCGGAATGGTCCTGGCTTCACCGTTTCTGCTGATAATGGTTTTTCTTTTACTGCGCGGCTATATCAGCGAGATCACCCGCTCGCAACGCGCGCGCGAATCTTTTAAGCAGAATCTCGAGGCCGCAACGCTAAATCCTGCGGACGCATCGGCACATTACCATCTTGGTTTGATCCATCAGCAACGCGGCGAACCTGACGCTGCGCGCGAACGCTTCGAACGGGCTGTGCAGATCGACCAGGAAGAGATCGACGCACACTACCAGTTGGGAAGAATTGCCCGCACCCAGGGGCGCTTTGCAGACGCAATCAAGAACTTCGAGCAGGTGGTTGCCCGCGACATATCTCACAGCCAACACGAGGTTTGGCGAGAAGTGGGCGCGACTTATCTAACGGCGGGACAGGCGGAAGATGCGCGCAACGCGCTTGAACGCTTTCTCGATAGTCGACCTTCCGATCCGGAAGGGCTGTATTTAATGGGCCGGGCCTACGCGGCTTTGGGCCAACGACGCGAAGCGGCCAGCTCGATGCAAGCGTGCATAGATGCGGTAAAGACGGCGCCGGCGTACAAGTATCGTGCTGATAAGCGTTGGTTGAATGAAGCACAACAGTTTATAAAGAGTAGCCAGTAGTCAGTAGTCAGTAGTCAGTAGGAATCTCGTCTACCTCACCGTTTTCACCCATCCGCTGAGCAGGGCAAAATATGAAATCGAAAAGTTTCGAGGACGTCGCAGTCTGGCGTAAGGCTCATACATGGGTGTTGGCCATCTACAAGTTCACTGAGGGTTTTCCAAAACATGAATTGTTCGGACTCACGTCGCAACTGCGACGTGCGGCAGTATCGGTGCCAGCAAATTTTGCCGAGGGTTTCAAGAAGCTCACACTCCGGATAAAATTCGCATCTACAATATTGCGCAGGGTTCACTTGAAGAGTGCAGATATTTTTTGATTCTTGCACGCGATCTTCATTATGGAGATTCACGCTCGTTGATTCAGGCATTGGAAGAAATAAGTAGAATGTTGGAAAGCTATATCCGCGCGGTTAGAGCGGCATCGTTCAATTGACTACTGGCTACTGTCTACTGTCTACTGACTACTCTCATATGCAACGTAAACAACCAGCCATCCTCGCTCTCGAAGATGGTCGCACATTTCGCGGCCAATCCTGGGCGGCCGAAGGGGAGACCTGCGGCGAAATGGTCTTTAACACCTCCATGACCGGTTATCAGGAAGTGCTTACCGATCCATCCTACGCCGGTCAGATCGTCTGCATGACGTATCCGCTAATTGGGAATTACGGTGTGAACGTTAAAGACGAGGAATCATCTCGTCCGTGGGTCGAAGGGTTTGTCGTGCGCGAAGCGAGCCGCATGGCCTCGAGCTGGCGCGCCGAAGAAACTCTGGATGCGTATCTCAAACGGTGGAATATCGTTGCCCTGGAAGGTATCGACACGCGCGCGCTGGTGCGTCACATTCGTGACAAAGGCGCCATGCGCGCATGCATATCGACGATCCATGTTGATGCCGACAGTGTGATCGCGAAAGCACGTCAATCGCCCTCGATGGAGAATCGTGAGTTGGCAAGTGCTGTGACTACACGTGAGCGTTATGAAGTTCCGGCCGAGGGGCAGGAACGCTTTCATGTGGTCTGTTACGACTTCGGCGTCAAACGAAACTCACTTCGCGAGCTGGCAAACCTCGGCTGCAGGATAACAGTTGTTCCCGCGTCAACCGCCGCTGCCGATGTCCTGGAGCTCAAACCGGACGGCATCTTTCTCTCAAACGGCCCGGGTGATCCCGCCTCAATGAATCATGAGGTTGAGCAGATCAAGAGCTTGTTTGAGGCGAAACTCCCAACCTTCGGAATCTGTTTTGGTCATCAGCTACTAGGCCGCGCGTTCGGCGGCAAGACGTTCAAACTTACGTTTGGACATCGCGGAGGGAACCAGCCGGTAAAGGACCTGCGCGGAGGAGGAGTGGAAATCACCTCGCACAATCACGGTTTTGCGGTGCAGGAGGGAACGTTGCCGGCGGATGTGGAAGTAACGCACGTCAACCTCAACGATCGTTGCGTTGAAGGAATGCAGCACAAGACCTTGCCGATAATCTCAGTTCAGTATCATCCCGAGGCCGCACCTGGCCCACACGACGCCGCGCATCACTTCCAGCGTTTCATCGACCTCATGAAGTGAGGTTAGACAAAGGCTTAGAGTTCAACCTTTAGGTTGCTCGGCAGCGATAGCAGCAAGCTAAAGCTTGAACTCAGAACTTTTGTCTATCACCGCTCACTCATCGACCAGATCAGCAATTTCTTCCGGGATTTCAGGTTCGGCTGGGGTAGGTTCAAGCAAATCAGCCAGGCCTTCACTGCCGCGATGTTCCAACCAATGCCGGTACAACACGGTGACGATTGCCACTACCGGGATCGCCAAAAAGATGCCGGCGACGCCCGCCAGTTCGGCGCCTGAAAGAATCGCGATGATTACGGCGAGTGGGTGCAGGTGAATTCCCTGACCGATTAGGCGCGGGTAGACATAGTAGTCCTGGACCATACGCAGCACGGCCAGGAACACCAGCACCATAACTGCCGAAGGAACACCGGCATGAAGCAGCGCAGCGACGGCAGCGATAACAGCGATTGCCACCGGCCCCACCAGCGGGACAAATTCAAAAATACCGGCAATCAAGCCGAGCACCAGAGGGCTTGGCAGTCCCAGTAGCGTAAAGCCGAGTGCGCAAATTACGCCGATGAACAAGCAGGCGGTAAGTTGTGCTCGAATGTAAGCTGCCAGAGCGCTGTTGACGTCCTGAAAAAATTCGTCACCGCGCCACCGCCAGCGGCCTTTCGGAAGCATATGCAGGGCTGAGGCGCGAAAGGTTTCCGCGTCCTTCAACAGGAAGAAACTCAGAACCGGAATCAGAATCAACCATGGGATGTAGATCAGCCAGCCTGCCATGCTGCCAACCACTTCGCTGGCAGTCAGGCTAACTCTTTCAATGAAGGTCGGAATCGCGCGGTTCATCGCTTCCAGCAATGGTCCCGGCATTCGCCTCGCGCGGAAGTATTCGATCCACCCCTGCGTCCTCTCGCCTACCGTGGCCCAGTAGCTACGTGCCTGTTCGGTAAACTCCGGAAATTGATTTCCCAACTGCGGCGCCAGGAAGTAAACGCCCACGACTGTCACGGCCACGATGAGCAGGTAAGCCAGTGCAATCGCGGGCGTACGCGGAAGCGCGAACTCACGTTTGCCTAGGTTTAGAGGACGACGCAGGAACTCAACCAGCGGGTAAACGAGATAGGCGAAAAAGATTGAGAGAATCAGAAGCAGGATAACGCCCGTCAGCTTGACCAGAATCCAAAGGACGACGGCGACAGCCAATACGATCAGGATGATACGCAGGACTGCTCGCGTCTGTGGCCACGATGCTGCGGCCGCTGCCTGCGCGGCTGACTGAGCAACTTCTTTATTTTCCCGTTTTTGCACTGGTAACGTGGATCAACGATACAGTCTCGCGATGATTCCTCCTACTGCGCGTTGATCGGTTGGCGAAAGATGCCGAAATTCGACACCAAAAGTGTCGGGTGTTCCGTGGTGAACAACATCGCCGTGCAACGACAGCACCTCTTCGTGGTCCATAAGCAGCAGTCCCAGTTGATCGCCGACTCTGACATTTGGACATGCCGAAAGATTGCAAACACGTACTCCGCCCAGGCTGATGTCGCCGGGTTCGCCAATGCCGATCGACTCCCTAAGGCTCTCATCTTCAATCGCGAGTGTGAGGCGAGTATTAACGTAGTAACGAGGGAACTTGCGTCGTTCATGATCGGATAACCTGCCGGGTATGTTCATGGCGCTCCTCTCAGTTGGCGAATTCGTCTTCTTCCTCCTCTTCATCCTCGTCAGCAGTGGGCGGCGGCGGAGGGGCCACGCGCGGAGCAGATGCTTCCCAAATCAATCCCTTCCATTCTTCGGTTTCACCCAGGAGTTGTAATGCTGCCAGTGGATGTCCGGGATTGCGTTCGATACGCAACACCTCCGCCACCACCTGCAGTTTCTTCCCATCTTCACTTTGGACTTCAAGTCGGACGCGACTGCCCACCTGCGGCAACTTCTGCGGCAGATGCACCAGGGTCCCTTCCGGCCCAACATTCTCAGTCATGCCCTGCGCGACAATATGAGAACCACCCGGCTCGTCCCACTCGGCGCGCACTTCAAACGTAGCCAGGTAGCGAGGACCCGAACGGGTATCATTATCGATTGGACGATCCATGTGTTTCGAACTCCTTGTGGGCAAGACGAACGCGGGACTTTATAACTTTTGCGATCAAAACTAGCAATGGTTTTTTAGGCGGCGATTCACTCGTTACTCCTCTTCCGTCCGTAGTTTGTCGAGCACGGAGAAATCCTCCAAAGTGGTGACGTCACCTGCAACCGTTCCGCTGGTGGCTATCTCACGCAACAGACGACGCATGATTTTGCCGGAACGCGTTTTTGGTAGTGCGTCGGTGAACCTGATTTCGTCAGGTCGCGCGAGTGCGCCGATTTCTTTTACAACGTGCGCGCGCAAATTGGCATTAAGCTCGTCCGAAGGATTGAATGAGATTTCGAGAGTGACGAAGGCGACGATGGCAGAACCTTTTAGCTCGTCCGGACGTCCCACTACTGCTGCTTCCGCCACCGCTTCATGCGACACCAGCGCGCTTTCAACCTCCGCCGTTCCCAGCCGGTGACCGCTGACATTAATTACGTCGTCAATGCGGCCCATGATCCAGAAGTAACCGTCTTCGTCTCGCCGCGCACCGTCCCCGGCAAAATAAATATTCTCGATCTGCGACCAGTACTGCTGACGGTAACGTTCGTCGTCACCGTAGATCGTGCGCAACATGCCGGGCCATGGTTTCTTTAACACCAGGTATCCGCCTTCGTTTGGGCCAACTGAAACGCCCTCGCGGGTCATCACGTCAGCCTCGATGCCGGGAAGAGGTTTGGTCGCCGAGCCCGGCTTGGTCGGCGTCGCCCCCGGTAGCGGCGAAATCATGATTCCACCCGTCTCCGTTTGCCACCAGGTATCGACTACCGGACACCGTTCCTTGCCGATAACGCGGTGATACCACATCCAGACTTCGGGATTGATCGGCTCACCAACGGTCCCCAGCAAACGCAGACTGGAAAGATCATGTTTCAATGGCCACTGGTCGCCCCATCTGATAAATGCACGAATCGCGGTGGGCGCTGTATACAGGATGTTCACATGGTGACGTTCAATGATGTCCCAAAAGCGATCCGGCTCAGGGTGATTGGGCGCGCCTTCGTACATCAAGACCGTGGCGCCGTTTGAAAGTGGTCCATAGACCACGTAGCTGTGACCTGTAACCCAGCCGATATCCGCTGTGCACCAGTAAATGTCTTCGTCCTTTAGATCGAAAATCCATTTACACGTCAGGTGTGCTTGCAGCAAGTAGCCCGCAGTCGTGTGCAGAATTCCTTTGGGCTTTCCCGTAGTCCCAGAGGTGTAAAGAATGAAAAGCGGGTGCTCGCTGTCGAGCTCAACAGCCTCGCACTCCGCGTCCTCACTGGCCATCAACTGATCCCACCAATGATCTCGGCCCGGCTCCATGTGTATCTGTGTGTTAGTACGTCGCACAACAATGCAGGACTTCACAGAAGGCGTTTCTTTCAAGGCTTCGTCCACTGCCGGCTTCAGCTTTACCTCGTTGCCACGCCGCCAGCCTCCGTCCGCTGTAACCACATGCGTGCACTGAGCGTCGTTGATCCGATCGACTAAAGCAGAACTGGAGAAACCACCAAAGATCACTGAGTGGGTCGCCCCAATCCGCGCGCACGCCAGCATGGAAATGGCCAGCTCCGGAATCAAAGGCATGTAAAGAGCGACTCGATCACCTTTCTGCACTCCCTGTCGCTTTAATACGTTCGCAAATTTACAAACTTCGGCGTGAAGCTGTTGATAGGTAAGTGTTCGCTGGTCGCCTGGTTCACCTTCCCAGAGCAATGCAACCTTTTCGCGTCGCGAAGTGGCGAGGTGACGGTCGAGACAGTTGTAGGAAATGTTGATTTTGCCACCGCCAAACCATTTGGCGTGTGGCGGCTTCCATTCCAGAACTGTGTCCCACTTTTTAAACCAATGCAGCTCTTCAGCCATCCTGGCCCAGTACGCCTCCGGATTGGCGCTGGCTTCGGCCCGCAGGCGATCCAGTTCTTCTGCTTTGATATTTGCCCTGGCTGCGAAATCTGCCGGCGTTGGAAATACTCGATCTTCGTGTTGAAGGGATTCGATATTCGTAGTCACCCGTGACATAGTGTGCGCGGTATCTCCAGGAAAAGATGAAAGACGATTGGCAGCTTGTGTATCACAGAAGCGCTTGACGCCACAACGCGCTGCAAGCAACTATGAGTTCAACTTACTAGTCCGATTCTGCTGAAATGAGTGAAGTGAGATGCGAGACCTGTGGGGCTGAATTGCTGCCGGGGACAGGCTTCTGCCGGCAATGTGGGGCAGCGGTGTCAGGACATGGTGAATTTGATGGTTCAGAACAACCTACAGCGATTTTCCCGGATAAGACGGCTGCCACCACTCAACGGCTTAATCCACGCTCAACCAGTCCAACGAGTTCCGAACGTCATACGGCTAAACCACCGGGGTTTCGCCGCAACGTTATTCTACTCGTCTTCTCGATAGTTTTATTGCTGGGAGTAGTCGCCGCGCTGGGCGTCCTGAGTGATAGAAATCTCAGTTCCGATCCTGCCGGTGAAGCCTTGATCTATCCCGGAGCCATGACCAAGGTGAAGATGAGCCATGATAAAGGCGATCGAACAGTCCAACTCGAAACTTCCGATTCGCTCGAACGAGTCGAGTCCTGGTATCAAAGCAAGATGACGGTGGACAAAACGATCAGACTCACGTCCAACAGTGTGGTGATGAAAAACCAAAAAGTATCAGTCACCCTCGCGTTCGAAAATAACAAAACTAACATTCTCATCAAAGAGATGCCGTGAGTGCAGAAATGAATCTTTACGTTGGCACCAGCGGCTACAGCTACAAAGAATGGAAAGGCAGCTTTTATCCGGAAAAGATTCCGGCAAAAGAAATGCTGTCTTACTACGCCGGCCGGTTGAGCACGGTGGAAATCAACGCCACGTTCTACCGCATGCCCCAGAAAAGCATGTTGGAGAACTGGAAAGAACAGGTGCCACCGGCGTTTCGTTTTTCCCTCAAAGCACCGCAGCGAGTCACTCACTTCAAGCGACTGAAAGAAACTGAAGACGAGACGAAATACTTTTTTGAGACGGCGGAGACCCTTGGAGATCAACTCGGGGTCGTTTTGTTTCAACTTCCGCCTAACATGAAGAAGGACCTCCCGCGCCTGGAAACGTTTCTTCAGCAGCTGCCGCCGACGCCGCGAGCGGCTTTCGAATTTCGTCACCCCACCTGGTTCGACGATGACGTCTTAGAGGTTCTAAACGGTCGCAATCTGGCGCTGGTTGTTTCTGATACTGATGATATGCCGACTACGCATATCGATAAGACCGCGGATTGGGGTTACCTGCGACTGCGTCGCGTGAATTATTCGGAAGAGAATTTGAGCGAATGGGTGGGAAGAATCAATCAACAGCAGTGGTCCGACACGTTTGTCTTCTTCAAACATGAAGACGAGGGAACGGGGCCCAAGCTCGCGGCGCAGTTTCTGCAACTGGCTGGACGTTGAAACAAGAAAAGGGGCGCATGGCGCGCCCCTTTCCAAATAGTATTGTTGTTGCTCTAGAAATCACCGGAGCAATTCGGATGACCACAGTCGCAGTCTAGCTGGATGGTGTTGCCAGTTCCTTCGCAGGCTGTGCTGCAATACTTGCTGCCTTCCGAGGGGGGGCACCCGCAAGGCGGGTTCTTACACGTCTCTGGTTCGTCTGCCATAGTTCCTCCTGAATCTGTCGTTTATTGGGGCTTACAGACAGACTATCACAACAATCCTCAACAGGTCAGTTCGGCTCGTCCTCCTCCTTGTCTTCTTTAAGAGGAACCTCCACCGCGCCTTTCGATCTCAAGAATCTGATGACCACCCGATGTTCGTTTTCGATCGCATGCATCAAGGCATTCTTTCCTTCACTATCGCGGGCATCAATTTTTGCGCCGGCCAAAACCAATAATCGCACGTTGAGCACCAGGCCTTGTGACGCCGCCATCATCAACGCCGTTTTTCCGTCCTCATCTGCGGCGTTTACCTCGGCCCCTGCTGCCAACAGCTCTTCTACAATTTCGGAATTGTTTTGACTTGCCACTGTCATGAGCGCAGTGGTGCCGTAGGAGTTTTTGTGATTAATCTTGGTGCCCGCGTTGATTAAGTCCCACAACAAGTCCGGCGTAGCGTCATCGCCAAGCTGCATTAGCGCTGAGTTTCCATCTTCCTCGGAAGCGTTTACGTCTGCGCCCCGGGCAATCAGAAATTGGACCATTTCCTGGTTTCCATTTTGCACCGCATGGTCCAATGCCGTGGTGCCAGTAGCGGGATCACGGAAGTTAACGTCCGCGTCGGCGATGAGTGCTCGCAGGGCGTCAAGGTCGTCATCGTGCGCTGCTTTTACCAAGGGAAGACTTGGCAAAGCGATGGCTACGGCTCCCGACATGACTTCACCAACTTCCATCGTCACTCTTATTTCAGCGCTTTGTGCTCCCTCGACATTCACTGCCGTCCTTTCGAAGGTGCTAAATCCTGGAGACGTCACCTTTAAGCTGTAGTAACCCGCGGCCAGACCGTCAAAACGAAATTCGCCAAGGTCGTTGGTGGTGCCCGTCATTTCGAATTGCGTTTGTGCATTGGTTATGACCACGGACGCGCCCGGTATTACGGCCCCGTTCTGGTCGGCTACAGTTCCCGCGATAGTTCCGCCATTCGCGGCAACGTTGTTCTTAATCATCGCCGGGCTGATGACGGCATTGACTCCCCGAACCTCCGATGCAGGTTCGGCGAAGGCAGCCGACACGCTCAGGGTTGCACTAAACGCGCCACTGGCTAACCGCGAAACGCGGCTGCCAATCTGGTGAAGACGTCGAGATTCCGGCGTACGGGTAACGATTAGATTCTGTGTGGTGGAGTGATACCTGACGCAGAGGCGCCCATGGGAACGGTGGGCGAGCCGCATGGCTTCCGCCCGGGTCATTGCTGAAATGTTATGGACGTGCAGACTGCAGTGTTCGCAGAAGCGAACGCGATCGTTTCCGATCATTGAGTCCCAATCCTGAGTGCAGGGAGAGGTTACAGCGAGTCGCTGAAGTGGATCTTTGGCAGACATAGGCCATCTCCTTTCAAATCGTCGATTGATTGGAGAGCCCGGGGAGAGAAGCTCGCGTTAATTGCGCATAGTTAGACCAGCAGCCGGAACAAATGTTCCGCACTCAAACGAAATCCCTATTGTTTGACGAGAGTGTATTGACCTGGGGAGGAGCCGATCGTGTTCGTCGCTGAGATGCGCGAGAGGCGGGAGAGAGTTGCAAGTACGTTCGGAGATGGATTCGAAAAGTCGGATACTGGCTGTTCG
>Ga0209486_10000576_pt1 | contig 16408 bp, 23 predicted proteins | sample NCCompost_FD_187518 | JGI IMG/M metagenome (GOLD analysis project Ga0209486, IMG submission 187518) | Agricultural soil microbial communities from Utah to study Nitrogen management - NC Compost (SPAdes) (version 2) | ecosystem: Environmental > Terrestrial > Soil > Agricultural land | place...
CTGCGGGGGGAGATCCAACCGTCTGCTTGCCGTTGCGGCAACCCCAACGCGCAGATGCACCACCCGGACTACTCCAAGCCCCTGGAGGTCGTCTGGCTCTGCACCGGCTGCCATCGGCTCGAGCACCATGGGCCCGACCTCCGCAGCACGGACGCCGGGGACCCCATTGCCGAGCTGCTGAGCCGCTTCGACGCCCGTCGCCGGCTGTGGCGGACGACGCCGCAGTCACCGGTCGAGTGGCAACTGCAGGTCGTGGGGCGGGTGGCCTAGTGCCACGAGCGCGAGCTTCTTCTTCCTAGGCCAGCTCTTGATCGCGTACTCGCGTCGTAGAGCGTCAGCTCTCGTCATCGGCCCCTCGGTGTGGACGATGGTCCACGGGCGTCCGCGCGTGGTGGTATGGGAGCCTCCCTCGAGCTCACCGTTGTGCTGTCGCAGCCGGCGGGCCACGTCGGTGGAGACCCCTGTGTAGAGAACCCCCGTCCGTTGGCTCTGCAGGACGTAGACCACCCAGGACTCGTCGTCGGACTCGTTCACCATGGAGTGCTCGTGTGTGCTTTGGGAGAGCTGTCTTCCAGCAGCTCACGAGGAGTCGCTGTAGGTTCTGCTCCCGAGGGTCCGAGAGGACAAACGGACTAGCGCGGGCGCTGGGCACTATTCTGTTTGTGCCCCGAGGAGGGCATGACGACCTCCAGCTCCGTTCCGGGGCCGCGCTACGTGGAGGCGAGATTGGGTACGCCAATCTCGACGGCCCCGGCGAACGCGGCAACGTGGCGCGGCAGCTCGATGCCGCTACCGCGGTCGTTCCCGGTTCTCACCGGACAGTCGTTCGTCGTGTGGGCCAGTGGAAGGTTCCAGGCGCTCGAGGATTCCGTCCCTCGGGTTGGCTCGACGCGCGGGACCCTCGACTGCTGGTTCAAGATGGGGACCGGCGCGGACAGCTTGGTGCTTGCCCAGTCAGTCTACTCTTCCACGACGCCGCCTCTCATCACCGTTGGGGTAGACGCAACCGGTCGAGCGACGGGAAGCATCCAGGACGCGGCGGGCGCAACCGTGGCTGCTTGGACCGCCGGCACGATGGGGGCCAATGCGCAAGGAGCCTTAGTCCACATGCAGGTGGCGTGGGACGCGCTGGCGCCGATCCATGGGCTCTACCACGTGAAGGTCATCGTCAATGACGTGGCGATGCCGGCGGGGGACTTCACGACGCCGCCCCTCTCAGCCTGGACGGCGTTTCAACCCACCTACGTCACGACCGGCGTCTTCACCGAAACTGCCTTCGACGGGGAGCTAATCCTCACGCAGGCAAGTCTGAGCGTGGTGGTCTGATTGGCACCGCCTCCGGTCTTTAGGGGTAACGCCAAGCAGGCAAGGCCCGTCGCGACGGTCACTCAGGGTGCAGCGAGCTGGCGCGGTACGTCGATGATCCAGACGGCGTTTGCGAGGCTCAACGCCCAGACGTTTCAAGGCCAAGGGAACGGAAGATTCCCGCTGCTGAACGGTCAAAGCCCACTACTCGGCGCCGCGAAAGGAACGATTGACGCGCACTTCCGAAGGGGCAGCGGGGCCTCGACGGTCGTCCTCGTTCAGTCGACCTACAACAGTGCCACTCCGCCACTCATCACGTTGGGGATCAGTTCCGCGGGCTACGCGGTGGGCTCGATCCAGGACATCACCGGGGCAACCGTTGCGGCGTGGGAGGCTTCGAGCCTGCGCGCAGTCGCTCAAACGGGGGTCGTCCAACTGCAGGTGGCTTGGGATTCCACCGCCCCGATCGACGGCACGTCTCATGTGTGGGTGCTCGTCAACGGAGCCGCCATGCCTCACGGAGACTTCACGACGAAGCCCGTGACGACGTGGAGGCCGTTCCAGGCGCTGTACATCACGACGGGGCTCTACTGCGGCACCGGTTTCGACGGGGAGATGCTCCTCACGCAGGCGAACACCAATGCAGTCGTGCTCGTCCCCGCGCTGTTGAAGGCGTTCGACCTCGACCCTGCGAACGTCGGCACCCCGAGCATTCAACTGACCGGAAGCTTTGCTCCGAGCGTAGTCATCACCGGCAGCATCGGCATGCCCAGCGTGCAGCTCGCGGGCACCATCACCCCCGTCGTTGCGCTGAGTGGCAGCCTTACAATGCCCAGTACGCAGCTAACGGGCGGCCTAGCGGTGCTGACCAGCCCTGTCACTGCATGGTACCGGATGGCGGCGAGCACGCCGGTCTCCGGCGAGTGGCAAACGATCGCCAACGTCCTGGGCGGCGCGGCGATAGTTCAGAACGATACCGACCGGCGACTAGCGGCGGGGACCTCCGTCAACGGGTTGCCGATCGGGACCTACGACGGCACCGACGTGTTGAGGATGCCGCTCAGCGCCACCAACTTCAACGCCACGAAGTTCGGTGTTGCTCTCCACATCAAGCTCGCGAACACGGGAACCCAGTACCTGTTTGCGATCTACAACAATGACGCGACCGTCCGAGTTCTCACGTGGGGGATTGCTAGCACCGGCAAGCTGTGGGGCGAGATCTACATCGGCACGAACGTCGACGGGCGGTACTTCGAGAGCCCCAACAACGTCGTCGTCGCCAGCTCGTACCTGTTCCTGCGTCTCCAGATCGATATGACGAGGACGGCCGAGTGTGACACCAACGGGGCTACAGCCGACGCCAAGCTGAGGATGTTCGTCAACGAGAGCGCCGTGGCGTTGACCGGATCGAGCTTTGGCGTTGGCGGGACGATCACGACGCTGAGAACTCCAAACCTCTCCACAGGAGCGGCCGTCTTTGGCGGCGTTGCTGACACTGACAACCCGCCGGGGCCGCTCGACAACAACACCGCCCACGGCCCGAACACGTACATCCTGCTCGATACCCCAACGGCCGCACAGGGTCTGGCTCTGAGAAACTTCGAGGTACCGACTTGATATGGCGACCAAGAAGAAGGTCAGAAAGAAGCACATCCCGCGGCGACCAGCCACGTCGGAGCCCGCGCAGTATGCCGAGTTCATGCGAGACATCATGGATGCCGTGATCCGACCGGTTCAGCTGATCGAATCGCGAGCGCAGGGCGGCGCCTTGGAGTTGGAGTTCGACGAAGAGGTGGACGAGTAGTGCCCGGGCCCTGGTTGCTAAATCACTTGTGGGTCGCCACGGGCGATGGCCAACACGCTCGGCAACCCCACGCTCGTCAGTGACAAGGCGCGCGAGAACAACATCCTCTCCTACAACTCGACGTTGACGTCGACGCCATCCGTTGCCAACCCCATCCTTCGCATCCGCGCCAGTAGCACGACGCTCGTCGACTTCCTGCTAGATGCCACGACCCCGTTCACGGGCGGGGCGGTAGATGGGGCCGCAACCTTCAACTTCGCAAGTGCAACCGCTGTCGCGACCGCAGGCACGGCGACCATCCCCACCAACTATCAGGTCCTTGGCCGAGACGGCGTCGTCCATCTGAGCGGCAACATTACCGCGACTGACGGCATCTCCGTAGGGCAGACGGTGTCCGCGGGAAGCATCACCGCGACAGCACCCGCTTCTTGAAGCTGGACCGTTGTCAATCAAGGGGCGTCGTCTTCATTCTCACCCAACTCCGCACGCGCGGAGGTGCCTCCGTCTCTATGGTCCTGCCATAGCTGAAGGAGCATGAAGAAGACGGCCATCCCGAGCAGCGCCAGCACGGTACCCATGTCCGAAGTGCGCTATCGAAAGGAGAGAGTGTGGGCGCCTATCCTAGGCGTTTGGGATTTCTTCCATCGAATGCGCGACCGCGCGGCGTGGCCAGCATCTAAGGGGGGCCGAGGAGAGAGGGCACTCGAGATCGTTCCAAACCGAAATCGACGAGTCTCCGCACTTTCCGCCTTGCACGATTCAAACACGAGCCGTAAGACTTGAAGCGCGGGGTAGAGACTCATCATCTCCCCCTGACTGTCCGAGCCAAACCAGACAGCGAGAAGACATCATGTTCGCCCCAACCTTCACATCACCAGCGCGCGAGAGAGGCCTGACGGTCTCCCGGCTGTGGTGTACCTCGGCCAAAGCCGCGGTCCTGGGTCAAGGGTATAGCATTCCGGCGGCGGAACTGCGCTTGGCGGATAGCACGAAGCATGAGCGCCCCATCTCCCTATTTGCCAACGCCAATCAGGAGATGGGTACGTAGGGCGGTAGTAGGATCAGGTCAATCGACCCCCGAACCCGCCCTTGGAAGACCAAGTGGCGGGTTCAGTCGTTTCTAGGGCTGAATTAGCGGAGAATCGCGAGTCGAGAAGCACGTTTAGCAAGATCAATTCTGGAGCGTAGGTACGGGTGTACCAGGTGGACTGTAAATCCGCCGCGTCATGCGCAGGCTAAGTTCGAGTCTTAGGCGCTCCACTCCCCCAAAGACAGGGGTGTGTTGATCATGTTTCGACTCGTTCGCCTCAAACGCAAGCCCAGCCTATCGCACCACTCTTGGGTGTGTAGCTCAATTGGCAGAGCGCGGGCCTTTTAAGCCCGTCGATGCAGGATCGTTGCCTGCCGCACCCACTCTGGGATCGTAGCTCAACTGGTCAGCAGCAGCGGTTTCTTAAACCGTAGGTTGGTGGTTCGAGTCCACCCGATCCCACGCAGTAAAGTAGCGCCTTCTAAAGTTGCATCAGTGCAACACATTCCGGAGTCATCTAACGGTAGGATACGCGGCTCTGAACCGCGGAATGTTGGTTCGAAACCAGCCTCCGGAACATCACGAGGAACCCTCATGGATCACCCTAAACAAGAAGAGGACGTCGACCTCCCCGAGTGGGCGAGGGCGACTGAAAGGGTCGAGCTTGCGCCAGCGGCGCTTGCGAAGATCGGTGACTTGATCACCACCCCTCCGAAGCCCAACGAGCGGCTGCGCGCCGCGGCGAGACGGCATTGGCGGAAGTAACGGCAGCGATATTCCGGAGTCGTCTAATGGCAGGACACGGGCCTTTGAAGCCCGCCGCGCTGGTTCGAGCCCAGCCTCCGGAACTTCAGACCACTAGCGGGTCTGATCGATCTTTGAAAATCTGACAGGACATTGGATCCACGTTCGCCCGGGCTTCGCTCGGGAAAAACGCGCGACGCACACCCCGTAATGGAGCGGGCTCTGGCCGTCGCGGGCCCCGGCGGGTTATGCCCCGGGCACCGATTGGCAGTCGGTGGAAGTAGCGTGGGCACCTCTCCTGGTTTGTCCGTGTAAGCGGGGTCCCCAGCCAAGGGCTTCAAAGCCTCTGGTTAGGGGGCCCCGCTACACACCTAATTGCACAAGGCCGCTCCCCGCCATAGAGGGAGACGTCCGTGTTTGCGAGGGCCCTGTCGGTGTAGCTCGCTCGAGCATGCCGTCCGATGGACCGCCGAGCTTGATGCCGGGCAAGATGACCCGGCGCGACTGGGCTCGCTTCGGGGCCTATAAGAGACGTCGCTGGATACGGCGCCGGTTCTGGCTCTTGATGTGGGACGAGCAGGGCGACTTGTACGCGCCCGATTGGGAGCTGGTAGAGGCTCACCACATCCGAGAGGAATGCGAAGAGATGGGCGTGCCCATGGGCTATGGCCGCATTGGCAAGCCGCCGCAGCACCTCTCGTTGGACGTCGCGACACCGCCCAGTCCGAATGTCGACTGGGAGTCGTCCCGGGTGTAAAGCTCAGGGATGAAGAGTCAACGTGACCCGCTCGAGGTGACGCCGGAGGAGCTGGCGGATCTCATCGCCGAAGTGGTGAAGTGGGAGCGCGGCGCGTTTGCTGACAGCACCTGGCGCGACGCTCCAGAGGCCATCCCAGCGCTGGCGGATGCTCGGGTCATCTTCTGCGTGGAGAATCGCGAGGGCTGCACTTACTCCCGCGCGCCGAGCGGATCTCATCGCTTCTTTCTCGCTGGCGGCTTCTGGCCAATGCTGAACACCCTGCAGAAGGACACCGTCTGCCGCCTCGTGTGGCCGGAAGGTATGCACTTCATTCTTCGCGATCCGGACACGGAGCGCGTCGTCGCTACGCACGCTTTACAGGAACCACCTGGGTTCGAATCCCGGGGAAGCGACTGAGGGGACCTCCCTCTTGCCTGGACCTCACATGCACAGCGCGCGAGCGCTGGAAAGCTTGAACAGGTCTTCGCGCTCAGGTCCCTTCTGGCTCTTTCATTGGTAGGTAGCCGAGAGGTAGCAGGCAGACGGCTGTTAACCGTCAGGGGCTTTGTCCCCCGTCGCAGGTTCGAATCCTGCCCTACCAGCATCTTCGATGCTGAATCGTCTTGTTAACCAGCTGAGGCGTGAAGCGATGCAAAGACTGCGGGCGTGAACGCCCCTTGGAAGCATTCAAGCCCCTACGATCGGGCAACGGGCGTATCGGCGTCTGCAATTCGTGCCTGACCTCCAGGGAGCGCAAGTCAAACCCCGAGCGCTTCCGCCGCAGAGCGGCTCTGAAGCGAGCAAAGTATCCTGAGCTGTCCGTCTTGTGGGATTGCCGGGCTGCCGATAGAAAGCGCGGCAGGGCAGGCAACGACCTGGATCGTGTATTCGTAAAGTCTGCTCTCGCGCAACGCTGCAGCTACTGCGGCAACGGGGGGATCAAGATGACTCTCGATCGCTTGGACAACGCGCTAGCTCACACGAAAGCGAACACCGTGTCGGCGTGCATGCGGTGCAACTACATCAAGAACTCGATGCCCCACAAGGCGTGGCTTCATATCGTGCCTGCTGTGCGGGAGGCCGTCGAGATGGGCCTGTTCGGTGAGTGGAGGACTCAGCCGTTTAATAAGACGCATGCGACGCCGAAAGAAGTGGTCGAGGCTTTCGATGACCTCACGTCTGAAGAGCGTTCGGCCATCTGCATCGCGACCATACCGCATCCTCCAAGGGTGGCCTGGCCTCCGACCGAAGATCTGGAGGCCGAGGTCAAGGCCACGTCACTTCGTGTCGTTGCTGCCCGACTCGGCTGCAGCCACGTCGCTGTAGGGAAGCGCCTCGGGCGATACCGCAAGTCGGTGTAGCAACTTCTCGACCTCATCCCCATAACATCTGGACGGCGCGCGGCGCCGGTTCTCGGCTCGCTACCGAGGTCCAGAGCTGAGGCGACCCCCTCAACGGGATCTCACACGCCGCGCGAAAGCGCAATTGTTGGTTCGAATCCAACACCCGGCACCACTGCTGGGTTAGCCAAACGGTAAAGGCAACAGTCGGAAAAACTGTCAAACAGCTCAACAGCTCTCGGAACTCGGGTCGCCTCTCAATCTTTTTTGCCACGCCTGGTAGTAGGGGTTCTCCTGCTGCACGGGCAGCGGCTTGCCCGTCAGGATGAAGATGTCGTCGCGGTCGGCGTAGTAGAGCCGCGCGTTCTCGTAGCCTAGCGCGCGCATGCGGCCGATGGACTCTTCGGCAACCACGACGGTGGGCTCGAGCTCCCCGTGGCCACAGCAGCTAGCCAGTGTGGTGACGCCGCTCATCCATAGACGACCGACCTCGGTTGCGATGCAGACGTCGACGCCGACCCACTTCTCCGTCGGAGTCTGCATCGACACCGTGGCGGCATAGGTCCCCATCTCGACGTTGGCACAAGTGCAGAGTGTCATGCCATCTTGGTACCCCGGAGCGCTGGCTTTTCACCAGGTTCGAGTCCTGGACTCCGGGCTGAGGTCACCCACCTCGACGAGCGCTTACACGCAATACGTTGGTTCGAATCCAACACCCGGCACCGGGCACCTGCTCGAATCATGCCGGGTTAGCCTAGTTGGTAAGGCAATAGCCTCTTAAGCTACAGGAAGCATCACAGCTCTCGCTACTCGGGTGACCTCTCAACTTTCGAGCGCAGCCTCGTAATGCCGGGAAGGGGGGAGAGTAGGAAGCGGACCGCCAGTAGAGCGCCGGCCGCGATGCTCGCGCCGATCCATAGGCGAAAGGCCGCCTCTTCGAGGAGGCGCTCGGCTCGGTACTTCAGTGCCGTCATTTGAAACGTAAGGGCTGTGCAGTTCCACTGCTCACAAGAAGATCCTTTGATGACCATCCTCTGGCGTGAGCCCTGCCATTGCCCGTCGAGTCGCGCGTCGCGTCGTCGCGCGGGACTTCCCCAGTGAAAAGGCACTGGAGAAGTACCTGCGGGACCACCCGAATGCCGACCGGAAGAAGCACCAAGTCGCCGACCATGACGAGAAGGGCTCGGAGGGCGAAAGTGATCACGGCGACCGCGACGACGACCACGACGATGAGGGAATGCTCAGCCGCCTCAAGGGGGCGCTGAAGGGGCTCGCGTCAAAGCTCAAGGGCGCGCCGAAGGACGTTCAGAAGTTCGTTGCCGACCCGAAGCACCGCAAGGAAGCCCTCGGAAAGGGCGTCCAGGCCATGAAGAAGGCGCCACGGAAGTACTTCAGCCAGCTCGCCAAGGTGGCCAAACACGAGGTTCACGAGTTCAAGACGGCCGGGCAGGGGCTCAAGGCCGTGATGAGCGGCGACAAGCCCAGCGCCGAGCAGAAGAAGGCCATCAAGGCAGTGGCCGTGCACATGGGGATCACCGTGGCAGCTGCCGTGCTGACGACCGCAACGCCCGCGCTGGCCACCATGGCGGTTGGCAAGGCGATGGGCAAGCACATGGCCCTCAAGGCGGCGTTGAAGGTGCTGGGCGACCTCCACGTGCTCGAGGAAGTCGGACACATTGGCCATGGCGTCGGGCACGTCCTGCAGACGCTGACGAAGTTCGCCGCGGAAGAGGACGACGACGAGAAGGCCTCTCCGGAGGAGTTGCTCGCCGCTCTGGTCATGAAGCACCTGGGGGAGCTGATGCAGGACATCGACGATGACACTCTGGCGGAGGCCATGGGCGCCGACGGCTATGACGACGACGGGGACGAGGGCCAGAAGAAGCAGGCGGCGCGCGTTGCCGCTCGGTATCTGGCGCGGCAGGTGCGCGGGACTCGTCCGAAGACTGCGCGGCCCATGATGAGTCCCTGGGGTGGGGAGGACCATGCCTGGCCTGCCGTGCCGCCTCTCTGGGATGAAGAAGGCGTGCAGCGGGATCGCTTCCGGGACGTCCACGTCATGCGCTACGTCGCGTACGGGCACGCGGGCTCGCCGATGCTCACCGTGGACACGACGCCGTGGATCCACAACCAGAAGCCGGAGTTCACGTACACGATTCACGCCTTCGACCAGAAGGTCGACTCGGGGAAGTTCCCGGTCGATGCCTACGAGCGCAAGATCCCTGAGCTGCTGAAGAAGACCCTCGATGCCGCTCAGCAGGAGGTCGCGAAGTACGTCAAGCAGTTGGAGCAGCTGAAGGTCCCCAATTGGGACATCCACTACGACAAGCACTCGGATGACATGGTCGTCGAGTACCAGGACCCCAAGTTGAGCGAGTATTCGGACTCCAACATGTCGGGGTCGTTCTATAGCCCCTTGAAGATCTTCACCGGCGAGAAGTCTGACTACGATATCAGCTACTCCAAGGGCGCTGACTACGAAGGGCACTTCGGAGTGCGCAAGCTGCATGGTGAAGTGCGCTCGCTCGAGGACGTCAAGAAGGTCCTCAAGGATGCAGAGCGACTCTGGGCGAAAGCCGAGAAGCGCCCCGCCAACTAACCTTTTGCCGGCGCTCCCATCGCGCTGAACCTACATGCTCGGACGGTTCGACCCCGTCCTCCTCAACCACGTCCTTTGGGCGCGACATTGGGGAGGCCCAGTGGTGGGCAAGCTGCTCTCGGTTCGCGCCCTCGAGCGCCGGGTATTCTTTGCCTCCGTAGGGGAGTCTGGCCGTCCCCACTACCCTGTCAAGGTAGGGACCACGGGTTCGAATCCCGTCGGAGGCGCTGAGGTCCACCCACCCAGCCGAGTGCTTACAAGCTCTGGTTCGATTCCAGAACGTCCCCCAGGCCCCCTTGGGCCATGCGTTATGGGGACGTGCCGAGGATGGCAAACAGCCTCAAAAACTGTTCGTACACAGCTCTCGCAACTCGGGTGGCCTTCAATTCTTGCCGTAGTCGAACTAGCAAGCGGCCATGAGGTGTCTACCCTCATCCAGGTTTGTGGGTGGCGATGAGGCCTTCCCACAGCTTGCTGACCACGGCGCCGATTCGGCTCTGGAGCCCCTCTAGCTCCAAGCACGGACCGTGGTGGGCGATGTGGAAGGAGCTGTGCACTCCCGGCGGGTTGTCCCGTGACACCGCCACGATGACCCCGCGACAGCCTTCCGCGCGCGCGCGGTTCGCCAACTCGACGGCAATCTCCTGAAGCGATCGCTCGAACATGGTCGGCCCTACACCGCAAGCAGGCCCGCTTGCTCGAGTTCCCGAACCAAGACCTGACGGAGGCGCTGCTGGTTCCGCCGGTCAAAGTGATCCTTTACCTTCCGATAGTTGGGGCTGGACTCCAGGGCCGCCTCGATGAGAGCCGCCCCAGACTTTTTCGGGTTGAGGCGGAGCACCATCTTCCAACGGTTGAGCACGTCCACCACGATCTGCTTCGCGTAGGCCCGGAACTCCACGGGCTGGTTGTAGTAGCGATCGGGGTTGCCCTCCGCGCGCTCGTAGTTGCCTGCAGGAAGGACATCGAGGGCGTGGGTGACCTCGTGGACCAGGAAGGTGCCGAACGCGGTCATGAGGGCACCTCGCTCGGCCGCGAGCGCCCCGGCGTGCCACCGAGAGTTGAGGAACAAGTGGATGGTGCCGGCGTCCACCTCGTAGACCGCGCCCGCCGTGGGCAATGGGGCAGGACTCGGGCGATGGCTGACCTCTACCGTGATGCGCTTTGCAAGGCCTCGGACGTTGGTGAGGTCCAGCTGCTCGCTCAAGATGATGGATTGCCGTCCAAGCTCCCACTCGAGGCCGCTGTCGTGCGGAAGCGTGGCCAGTAGGTGGTCGATGGCTCGCTCCGCCAGCTCGGCGCCGAACTGCTGGATGCGGCGGTGGTCGAATTGGATGGTTCGGCGGGCGTACCGATACGCCACGCGCTCCGCCAAGGGGTCACATTGACCGGGGGGCGCCGGATCGGGCTGGCCTTTCCAGAAGGTCGTGACGACTCGCGCGCCGCCCTTCTCGGGCGCGAGGACGAGGGCCAGCCCCTGGGAGGTCACGTAGTCCAGCATGCCGCCCTTCAGGAAGCTCTCGAACGGGACCAGCCTCCGGGCGTCCCCGTCCTTCCGCGCAGCGTGGTAGGCCCGTCCCAGCTCCTCCACGGCCTCTTTGAGGTCGCGGACGGTGACCCCCCGCAGGTCCATCCGGTACTGCGCGTGCGGCCCCACCAGCAGGCGGGGCACGAGCCCCCGGGTCTTCTCCAGGTCGAGTTCGTAGACCGCCGCGGCCTCTGGGTTCGACAGGGAGTGCCCGTCCTCGACCTTCGTCACGAGCCGGTCGCGTAGATTCGGGGAGCCGACTCCCTGCTCGATTCTTCGCACCACGTGGCAGGGACCGCCCGGCCTTCCAAGCGGTGGGTTCAGGTCTGCGGTGCGCGTGCGAGCCACTGCCTCTTGGCGAAGTAGAAGAAGATCATCGCAGCCGAGCCGGCTCGGAGAGTCGAATCTCCTTGTTGACATGCCTTTTGTCATGGACCGATCAGATGCCGGCAAACTCGGCTACCAGAAATCCATTGCGCACATACAAGCGTTTGTCGTTCGTCAGAAAACTGAGGCTCGGGAAAGGCACAGTGGGAAGACTTGCCTGTGCTGTGGCGTCCCGATCCCCTACGAGCGTCGTCGCAACAAGTTCTGCTCTAGGTCCTGTTCCGCAGCGCACTCCAACCGAGGCTGCTCAAGGCACCCGCCACGACCTACGCCACTCTGCCTGTGCGCTAAGCCGGCGAAGCCAGGCGACACCTACTGTTCGGTTGCTTGCGCCGCTAGAGGTCGTTCGAACCGACTACAGAAGACTTGGCTTGAGGGCTTGCATCCTGGAGGTTCGTGGCGCGGCGTATCCGACTTCGTTCGGCGGTGGTTGATCGAAAGCTTCGGGGAACGGTGTTCGCTGTGTGGATGGGCAGAGGTGCATCCAGCTACCGGCAGGGTGCCACTTCAAGTGGATCACATCGACGGCAATCCTATGAACCATCAGCCGAGAAACCTGCGTCTCATTTGCCCCAATTGCCACGCACTCACGCCTACGTTCGGGGGCTTGAATAGGGGCAAGGGACGAACAGCGCGCTACAAGAAATTGCCCTCATAGCTCGAAGGTCGAGCACTCGTTCGGTACACGAGAGGGCTGGGTTCAATTCCCAGTGAGGGCTCCGCTCTTGACTCGTTGGCCCCGTCCGCCAAGGGTAGGCGACGCCACTTTCAATGGCGCAATGGTGAGTTCAACTCTCCCCGGGGCTACTCATCATTGATGTCCTCGGCCGGGTACAGCTTCTCGAGCCGAGGCCACTCGTCGCGAAGCGCGCGCTCCACTCCCTTGATGACCAGCTTCAGGTTCGCCGGAGCCATGCTTTTGCGGACTCGGTCCCAGGTGATCGACATGTCCAATGCCCTGTCCAAGGTGCGACCATTCAGGGCGATGCCCCAGGTTCCAACCCCGAGCACCTTGGCCTCCTTTTCCACGAACTCGATCACTTCGTCGGCGATCTGCTGCATGAAGGCGCGGACCTCGCGCGGGCTGTTGTAGTAGAGCGCGTCTTTCCCTTCGCCCTCCTCCGCTTCCTGGTAGGCGTCCACGCCCTTGAGTAGGTCACGCAGGTGGGTGGTCTCGTGGATGAGCACCGAGAAGGCCTCCTTCTCGATTCGGTCGAGATGGGTGAGCATCTCATTCGGCGTACGCGCCGCGTTGATCTTGACGTACATCTCCAGCTTGGAGCCCACGCCGCCTCGCTCGAAGTGGCGCGTCAAAACCCCGCCTCCCGCAATCCACTGGCGCGTGGGGTTCCAGTCCTCCATGTTCGCCCACTTCACGCGCACCGGCACGCCGACGTAGCCGCCCTTCACATCGGTCGTCTCGTAGACCCCGAGTTGAAAGCCCCAATTAGGCCGGAACTGTCGACACCAAGAGAGCCGCTGGTCCATATCGTCGGGCCGAAACTTCAGGTGCTTCGGCAACTCCGTGACCAGCTGCTTTGCCAGCTTCGCGAGCGCCGGCTTGTCGACTGGGATGGGGCGTGCGGCGGTGCGGTCGTAGTCGTAGGTCACGACTTCACTCGTCAACAAGTTCTTCTGTCCCCATCGTATAGATGGCTCAGTACGCCGGATTCTCAATTCGGAAACCGTGGGTTCGACTCCCCGTGGGGACACCTCAGCTCGGCGCCAGCAGCTTCAACATCTCGACGCACTTGGCGTCCGACAGCGTCTGCTCCTGTACCCCGCGAGAGATGGCCAGCAGCAGCTGGCGGCAGTAGGGGCCGCAGCTGGTCAGGTCGAACTCCAGCGGTCGCGACATGGCGGCGTGATTCTCCAGCTCGGCGATGGTGAGGGATGGAATGGCCTCTACTAGCGCGGGCCAATACTCCGGACGAAGTGGCGCGCGCGTGCCCACCTCGACCTCTGAGACGTAGGTGACTGAGAGCTTCAGCCTCTTGGCCACCTTGCTCAACGGCTGCCCGGAAGACTTTCGATGCGCCCGGAGATAGTCACCAAAGGCGTAGGGGTCGTAGGCCATCGACGGAACGTTTACACCTATGGGGTCGTAGCTCAGTTGGGAGAGCACGTGTCTGGCAGACACGAGGTCGCCGGTTCAACCCCGGTCGACTCCACGAAGAACAAGCAGATTCTGGGGCCGTAGCTCAACTGGGAGAGCACCTGCCTTGCAAGCAGGGGGTTGTCGGTTCGATCCCGATCGGTTCCACTATTTCACGTCGCGGGAGGCTGCCCCCAACGCCTTGCGGGCCTCGTCCAAGAGCTTGTGGAGCGGTTCCGTGGCTCCTGGCGCGACGGCTTCTCGAAGCTCACGGGGCAGATCGCTTCGGACCCGGTCAGCTCGCTCGACGGCTAAACGTAAGGTCGAGCGCAAGCGCTGCTTGTCCACCGGGGTTCCTTGCTTCCAGTTTTCGAGCTCCGGTTGGACATGTGCCAGGTAGTGCCTCCGCATCTCCAAGACGCTATTACTTGCGTAGTTCAGCTCCGTCATCGCGGCGAGCACCGTAGACACCGCCTTCTCCACTCGCACTAGCGATGCGGGCAAGGGCCCCATGTCGACAGAGCCTTCCACCGTCGTTTTGGCGACCGAGACAAGCTGTCTCGCCTCCTTGATCACGAACTCGACCGTGCAGCGGAATGTTCGGCCGTCCGTGGTAGTGCCCGCGATTTCGATGGTGTGATCGTCGATTTGCTTCGGATTGTTGAGGCTCTCGACTTGCGTTCCGTGATCGCGAAGGCCGTTGTTGGCGATCCGCTGGTGTTCGATGGCGTACCAATGGCCTGTGTCGATGGTTGCGCCAAGGGATGCGTGGACACCGCGGCGGTCGTAGTCGTGCAAGCCCCTCACGAGTTATCAAAAGTCGATTGGCCGAGCAATCGCGCCCCGTTAGATGCTGTCTGCAGCCGGTGTACGAGGTAGCATGGTGGATCAACGGCCCAAGCTCAGCCTTCAGGAATTCTGCGAGGACTTCGGCGGGGATGCCTCGTCTGATGAGGGGGTAGCGCGCGACATCCTCCGATACCTCGATCCCAAGGAGCAGCTGGTCCGCGGGGCCGCAGCGGACTTCCTCTCGGCCCTCGAGGCGTTCGAGACGACGCTCATAGGGGCCGGTCTCCGCCGGGAGTGACCCATGGTGGACCAGGCCGCGCCGGAATCGCCAGCGCCGGATCCTCGCATCGAGTCGGGCCCTGTCACCTTCGGCTCTGACTGGCCCGGGCTTTTCCTGCGAGGGGACGACGCGCTCCACTATGCCCACCAGCTGCAGTACTTCCTCGACATGGTGGACGAGAACGAGGTGGACGCCATCTCGCTTCACTACGTCCGCGCGCTGCTGCGAGACCTCCTGTCGGTTCATGTAGAAGACGACAAGGTCCCGAGGCAAAAGCTGCGGGCTGCGCGTGACTGTCTGATGTCGCGTGCAACGATCCCTGGCCCTCCTCCGGTGCTCAACCCGTGGACGGATGAGAGTTGGATTGAGGAGTAGGTTCTTGCGGGTGTCCCCTCAATGGCGAGGGCGCTGCCTTCCAAGCAGATGTCGGCCGGTTCGATCCCGGTCACCCGCTCAACGTGAAAGACCCCAAAGGAGCTAGCAAGCTGCTGAGCCTCGTCCTCCGTCACGACCCGGGGAAGCTCGGTCTGACGCTGGATGCCCACGGCTACGTGGGCGTCGACGAGTTGCTGACGGCGCTCCAGCAGCGCGGCGTTCCGCTCAGCCGTGATGAACTCGACACCTTGGTCGCCCAGAACGACAAGCAGCGGTTTGCGTTCAGTCAGGATCGCGCGAGGATCCGCGCGAGCCAGGGGCACTCCTTGGATGTAGACCTCGGCTACACGCCGGCAGAGCCCCCGGCGGTCCTCTACCACGGGACGGCTCAACGGAACCTGCCGAGCATTCTCGCTCAGGGCCTGCTCAAACGGAGCCGCCGGCACGTGCACCTTTCGGAAGACCGCGACGTAGCGCGGGCCGTGGGGGCGCGGCACGGGGTGGCGGTGCTGCTCGGCGTCGACGCCGCCCAAATGCACTTCGACGAATACCCGTTCTATCAGTCTGCAAATGGCGTGTGGCTCGTTGGCCACGTGCCGACGCAGTACCTGCGGGTGGTTCAGATATGATCGTAGACGACTGGTTCAAGGCCCTCGATCGGGCCGCGCGCAAAGACGTCCTGGTCTCTCTGCACTCCATTCGAGACGTGGCGGAGGGGAACGTGCCCACGCATCGGGCGGTGCAGCTCATCAAGACGGTGTGGCCGCATCTGCGGCCGCTGCTGAACGCGCTCGATGACGATCACTATGAGCTGAAGCGGGAAGAAGGCTTCCCCGAATAGTCTCTACGGCGAAGCCAAGGCGGCAATGGAGCCTCCAAAACTCCAGAAGGACAGGGTTCGATTCCCCCTCGCCGTGCCAATGTCCCCGTAGCCAAGCGGTAAGGCTTCCGGCTGCAACCCGGAGATCGTGAGTTCGATTCTCACCGGGGACTCAACGAGGTCTAACCCTCTGTACGGGGTGAGGTAAGTCCGAGGGGAGCGGCGCCTCGTTCCTAGCAGATCATGCGCGCCCGAAACGGAAAGACTTCCAGCATCCGTCGTCCTGGTCGGACCAGATGAAGCCGAGTTCGCCGAGTCGCTGCTTGTCGTTCGTTGACACCTCGTCTTGGGTGACCGCCATGATCATGAGGACGTCATGCTCACAGTGGGTGGGCCAGCGCTCGTTCTTGTACTTGCGGAAGATGGTGAGGGCCTCGATGAGGTCGTCCATGTAGCCTAAGCTACACCGGAGATTCTGGACACTCTCTCCACGCGCTGCTACAAGGTGACGGCGCGGTGGAGCAGCCCGGTAGCTCGATGGGCTCATAACCCGTAGGTCGCAGGTTCGAATCC
>Ga0209486_10000577_pt1 | contig 16355 bp, 12 predicted proteins | sample NCCompost_FD_187518 | JGI IMG/M metagenome (GOLD analysis project Ga0209486, IMG submission 187518) | Agricultural soil microbial communities from Utah to study Nitrogen management - NC Compost (SPAdes) (version 2) | ecosystem: Environmental > Terrestrial > Soil > Agricultural land | place...
CCACGCGGCCACATCCGGATCCTGCGCGGCAACCTCGCACCCGACGGAGCGGTCGCGAAGATCACGGGCAAGGAAGGGGAGCGGTTCGCCGGCCCGGCACGGGTGTTCGACTCGGAGGAGTCGATGCTCGCGGGTCTCGAGCGTCAGGAGATCGCTCGGGGCTCGGTTGTCGTCATTCGCTACGAGGGGCCGAAGGGTGGCCCCGGCATGCCGGAGATGCTGACGCCGACCTCGGCGATCATGGGCGCCGGCCTCGGCAAGGACGTGGCGATGCTCACCGACGGCCGGTTTTCAGGCGGCTCTCACGGCTTCATCATCGGTCACATCACGCCGGAAGCGCAGGACGGCGGTCCGATCGCGCTGATTCGCGACGGCGACCAGATCACGATCGACGCGAATGCGTGCGAATTGAGCGTCGCTCTGTCAGACGTCGAACTCGCCAGCCGGAAAGCTGCCTGGACCGCACCCGCACCCAAAGCCACAAGTGGGGTGCTGGGGAAGTACGTGCGTCTGGTCCGGTCTGCGTCTCAGGGTTGTATTACGGATTAATCAACCACGACGTTCACGACGATCACGACCGGGTTGTCGTGGCCGTCGTGGCGTCGTGGTTGAGTTCTTAGCTCTCCGAATCAGCGCGCAACTCGCGCATCATCCAGTCCTGCAGCGTCGATGGCCGATCGTCGCGCGGCCCGCCGGCCTTCGCCGCATGGTGCGGGTGGCCGAGCCCGGCCATCATGTCGCGCTTCGAGTTCACCGCCGCCTGGTACAGCCGGTGCGCTCCATTCGGATCCATGATCCGATCGTCGGAGCCGTAGCCGATCACCATCGACGCCCGGATGTTCTTCGCCGTCCCGGCGGTCGTGTAGTCGCGCAGCTTGCGCCGCGCCTCGGCGAGATCGCGCGCGCCGACGATCCAGCGAACCCGTTCCTGGATCGGCGGGTAGTAGTCGAACAGATCCTGGCCGATATCGAGCGAGCCACTGCCCATCACTACCGCTTTGATCCGCGGCTCGCCGCTGGCGGCGCGAGGCGCCGTCCAACCCCCCATGCTGATGCCCTGGGCGCCGATGCGCGAGGCATCGACGTCGGGCCGGGTTTCGAGATAGTCAATCATCGCCTTCGCCAGCCGCTCGGGATCGGGCGGCAGCGCGAGGTGCTGCAGGCGCATCGCTGAACCCTGCCCGGGCAGGTCGATGACCATGTACGCCATGCCGCGCGCGACGAAAGAGCCGCCGCCCATGATCGTGTTCTCGGCCATGCTGTCGGCGCCCTGGAAGCCGATCACGACCGGGAAGCGGCGCCCGGCCGCGCCGCCGGGTTTGCGGAAATAGCCCTCGAGCGTCGCGTTCTCGAACGGGATCTTCACGCGTTCGAACGGCGGCCGCTGCATCTGCCACGCCTTGTCGAACATCTCCCGCATCTTCCGGTAGGTGGGCAGCTGCCGCGGGTGCTGCTCGGCGCAATACAACGTGGCGTTCGAGTAGAAGTCCTGCGCCTTGCGGTAGTGCTCGTGCGCCGTGACCTTCAGCCCTGCCGACGCGTAACCGTCGGCAAGCTCTTCATTCCGCTCGGCAACACGCGACCACTCGTTGATCCACGACTCCATGTCGTACGGCTTCAGCCGGTACGCCACCTCGAGTTCGTCCTGGTCGCTGGTGTAAATCGACTGGACCATGCGGATTTCGGTCTGGCCTCCCCCCGGGAGCCCCGGGCCGGGGAACAGCGCCTTTTCGTCGCGGCCGCCGACGACGCCAAGCTTGCCGCTGGCCGGACCGAAATCCTGCGCCAGCACGGGCACGCCAAGAACACGCGCGAACAGGGGAGCACCCGCCGAGGCAAGGCCCCAGCGCATGAGACGGCGGCGGCTGACGGATGGAAGATTTGGCATGGCGGGATGATCGGACCCCGATCACCCGGCTGTCAAGCGCGCTCAGTTATGCGAGTGGCGATGCGCGCGGTCCACCAGGCGGACGAGCCGCTGCGGATCGAAAGGTTTTTCAAGCACCGCGAAGAATTCACGGTTCGCGCGCGCCTGCTGCAAGCCGAGCTCGTGGCCCGAGATGGCGATGACCGGGGTGGCATGGGTCCGCTCTTCCGAACGGAGCTCGTCCAGCACCTCGAAACCGCTGGCAATGGGCAACGCCAGGTCGACCACGATCACGTCCGGTTGGAACGCCTCGAGCATGCGCAACCCGGCCAGGCCGTCCGGAGCAGTGCGGACGAGATGACCGGTCATTCTCAGCGCTGTGGCGAAAACCTCCCGCGCGCTGTCGTCGTCCTCGACCAGGAGCACCTGGACCGGGGGAGCAAAAGAGGCAGCGGACACGTCTATACAGGAAACCGCAAGCACAGAGCCCGCCAACCGGCGCGTGGATATTCCTTGAGGTCGTTCCGGGTTTTCATGCTGGATGTCCGCCGCGGACGACGCGATACGTCAGCCGTACACCCAAACGGGGGATGTGCCCGCTCGACGCGATTTCTAGAATCGCCGTATGGTTCCAGCGCTGAGCCCTCACGACGACGCGGAGCTGCTCGATGGCTATTCCCAGGCGGTGATTGCGGCGGTCGAAACGGCCGGTCCGGCGGTCGTCCGGATCGAGGCGGGCCGCGGCAGTGGGTCGGGTGTGGTGTTCACCCCCGATGGCTTCGTACTCACCAATCACCATGTTGTCGAGCGCGGCGGCACGATCCGCGTGATGCTGCCCGACGGGCGCGAGAGCGAAGGATCACTGATCGGCCGCGATGCCGATACCGATCTGGCGGTGCTTCGCATCGGCGCCTCGCCGCTGCCGTGGGCGTGCTTCGGCGATTCGCGCCAGGTCCGGGTCGGGCAGGTGGCCGTCGCGATCGGCAATCCCTATGGCTTCCAGCATTCGGTCACCGCCGGCGTCGTCAGCGCCGTCGGTCGATCGCTGCGGGCGCAATCGAGGCGGCTGATTGAAGACGTGATTCAGACCGATGCCGCCCTCAATCCGGGGAACTCGGGCGGCCCGCTGGTCACGACCCGCGGGGACGTGATCGGGATCAATACCGCGATGCTCGCCCCTGCGCAGGGACTCTGCTTCGCGATCGCCAGCAACACGGCACGGTGGGTCGCGTCCCGCCTCATGCGGGATGGCCGGATCCGCCGCAGCTACATCGGTATCGTCGGCAACCAGATCCCGATTCCGCGGGCGCTGGCGCGGGCGAATCACCTTGCCGTTGGATCGGGAGTGCGGATCGCGTCGGTTGCCGCCGGGAGCCCTGCCGAGATCGCGGGATTCAAGGAGGCGGATATCGTGCTGGCCTTCAACGGCCATCCGGTCGGCGGGATCGATGACCTGCATCGGCTGCTGACGGAGGACCACATCGACATTCCGTGCGCCGCAGTCGTGCTGCGAGCCGGCGAGCGACGGCAACTGACGGTCGTCCCGTCCGAGCGCCGCCTATAACGTGATCAGGCCGCGCCGTACCGCGCGCCGCACCGCGTCGGTACGGTTGGCGGCGCCCAGCTTGCCGTAGATTGAGGCGACGTGGAATTTCACCGTCTGGTCGCTGATGGTGAGGCGCTCCGCGATCGCTTTGTTGGCGAGCCCCTCGGCAAGCAGTTCGAGCACCTGGACTTCCCGCGGCGTCAGCGGATCCAGCAGCGCGTCATCCGATCCCCGATCCCCGACCCCGGATCCCCGCGCGGGCGCCGTGACGATCGCGTCCGCCTCGATTCCCGACGATTCCGCATCACGCAAAGTCAGGAACTCGCCGATCACGACCAGCGCCCCATTCAGCCGGCCGCGCAGGCGCGCACGGTCGTCCGGCGCACCGACGACGAGGACACGCGGGAGTTCGTGGCGGTCAGCCTCGGGGTCGTTCACCTACAGTCACCACGATATCGCGGGCGGCGCCGCCGCGCAGCACGCCGAGCGTTGCGTCATGTCCGACACGGTCGCCAACCAGCAGGTCGAGCAGGTCTTCGGGCGACTCGATTGGATGCCCGTCGAGCGTGACGATGACATCACCGACGAGAATGCCGGCGCGCGCGGCGGGGCTTTCGGCAGTGACCGCTGTCACCAGGACTGCGTCCTCGCGGCCTTCGTCGATCCGCTGCGCCTCGGGAAGCGTCACCGGCTGGCCCGCAATTCCGAGGAAGCCGCGCTTCATCCCGCCATGTTCGAGAACGGCAGATGCGGCCTTCCACGCGATCGCGGCGGGAATGATCACCCCCAGCCCGCGGATCTCGGCGGCGGTCGCGACGCCGACGAGGCCGCCTGACGCGTCGAGAAACGCGCCGCCGGCAAAGCCGTCGTGCATCGGCGCCGTGGTGCGAATCACCTGATCGATCGCCCGCCGCCGGCCGGTGCGCAGCGGTCCGCCAATCACCGATACCACGCCGGCGCTGGCGGTCAGGGCATTGCTCCAGGAGCGAGCGACAGCAAGCGCGAGATGCCCCACCCTGGCCTGCGCTTTCGCCGCCGGCAGCGTGCGCCCCTGCAGGCCGGGGACCCGAAGCACTGCAAGGCTTGTCGCGGGGTCCCAGCCCGCCAGCTGTGCGTCGAACGCTTGCCCGTCGTGCTGCCGCACACGCAGCCCGTCCTCGCGGCCGAGCGCGCGCATCGTCGTCACCACTGTATCCGCGCTGTAGACGATGCCGCTGGCCGGCCGGCGGCGTCCCTGCACCTGCACGATCGCCTCGGCAGCGCCCGCCACCACGTCCGCCATCTGATTGGAAAATTCAATGAGCATGGGTCGATCGTCGCCCGAACGCGCGCGCGACGCATCACCCGATCGGGCAGTTCGGCTAGAGCAGGAGGGTCTCCACGCGGTGAGCGTGCACGGCGTCGTCACAGGGCGACCAGGCAAAGATGGTGAATCGTCCGTCCTGCGAGGCCACCAGCGCTTCCGCGCGCCGCTGATCGTGGACGAACTGGGCGGCCGACAGGTGACGGGTGCCGCCGAGCTGCCCGGGGTGCATGCGCTCGGGCGTTCCACCCTCGATCGGCTCGGTGACGATGATCTGTTCCACCGTCGCAGCGCCGCGCCGGCGGGCGATCTTCGCGCCAAAAGCCAGCACCTCGTAGCGGGAGGTGACGATGGTCGCGCCGTCGACGCCGGTCAACCCGGCAATCGCGTCGATCGCGCGGTCCGCCGCTTCCGTCCATTCGTCGTCGGGCATCTCACCGCGCCGCGCGAGCAGTTCCGCCAGCTCGTCGAAAGATGGACTTACGGCGTAGTTGATCGGCTGGACGATGGATTCGCGCCATTCGACGCCGTCAGGCGGCACGACCAGCAGGATGCCGCCGCGGCCGTGGCGCCGCATCGACAGCGCCAGCTGAACCTGGACGTTCAGCGCGTCGTTATTGAGCACTGACGCGTCGAACCCGAGCATCGACGTGAGGACAGCGGGGCAGTCGGCGACCTGCGACGCCCGTTCGTCGACCACCTTGATCCGGTCACCCTCGAGCACGGCGACGTTCACGAACTTGCGTGACTCGAAGCGCGGGCGGTGCTTCAACACGAGCAGACCGGGCGCGATCACTTCGACGACGAAGCAGAAAGGCGGCACGTGATGGGTGGTACCCCACACCATGAGTTTCCCGTCCGCAGCGGCGGGCCACACCCCAAGGTGGATGCCGGGGCGCTCCACCGCCGCCGCCAGGCGCGTCAGCGCGCTCGGTTCGAGCGGGAGCTGCTGCTCGAACACCAGCGGCCGGACGTCCTCCAGCGGCCGCAGGAACGCGAGCGAAATTTTCGGGATGTAACCTTCCTCACGCCGCACGCTCGCCCAGAACGCGACGTCGACCATCGCCTCGATCGCGCTCGCATCCGGCAGCAGCTCTCGTGGCGGCGTCAGCGGATCGTGAGCGGGCAGGGCAGCGCGGTGCAGCTGCAGATGCTGCGCGACCGTCGGCGCGACGAGGCGCGCCACGGCGTAGGCAGGGCTCTGCCCGGCGGGATGCGCGAGCGGGGGATTGGTCACGGACGTCACTGGACCGTCGGCGGCAGCGGGATGTTTTCGGGCGATTCGCCGACGGCGACCGGCGGCAGGTTGAGCAGCACGCGCAGGTCGTCCCCTTCCATCACCTCTTGTTCGAGCAGGCGCCGGGTCACGGTTTCGAGCTCGTCCCGGTGGGTCGACAGGATCCGCCGCGCTTCGACGTGCGCGTCGGTCATGATGCGCTTCACCTCGGAGTCGATCAGCCTGGCAGTGTCTTCGGCATAGGCGCCGCGTTCCGGTCCGATCGGGATGTCGAGGAACTTGCTTCGCTTGTGGCCGTCGTAGTTGATGGCGCCGAGCGTGTCGCTCATACCCCACTCGGTGACCATCGCGCGGGCGATATCGGTGGCGCGCTGCAGATCGTTCTGGGCGCCGGTGGAAATTTCGCCGAGCGCAATTTCCTCCGCCGTCCGGCCGCCGAGCAGGACGGCGAGCTGGTTGAGCAGGTCCTTCCGCTGCAGCAGGTAGCGGTCCTCGAGCGGAAGCTGCATCGTGTAGCCGAGCGCACCGAAGCCGCGCTGGACGATCGAGATCTTGTGAACCGGATCCATGCCGGGCGTGAACGACGCCACCAGCGCATGGCCGGACTCGTGATACGCGACGATCTCGCGCTCTTTCCGGCTCATGACTCGTTTCTTCTCGAGACCGGCGATCAGTCGATCGATCGCCTCGTCGAAGTCCTTCATCTCGACCGAAGGCTTGTCCTTCCGGGCGGCGAGCAGCGCGGCTTCGTTCACCAGGTTGGCGAGATCAGCGCCGGCAAAGCCGGCGGTGCGCGCGGCGACGACTTTCAGCTCCACATTGGGCGACAGCTTCACCTGCTTCGTGTGGATGCGGAGCACTTCCTCGCGCCCCTTCACGTCCGGTTTGTCGACCAATACCTGCCGGTCGAACCGGCCGGGGCGGAGCAGCGCGGGATCGAGCACCTCGGGGCGGTTGGTGGCGCCCATGATGATGATCGCCTTGCGGGAGTCGAACCCGTCCATCTCCGCCAGCAGCTGGTTCAAGGTCTGCTCGCGTTCCTCGTGCGATCCCATCGGGCTCTGCACCCGGGCGCGCCCGAGCGCGTCGAGCTCGTCGATGAAGATGATGCAGGGCGCTTTCTGTTCCGCCTGGGAGAAGAGGTCGCGTACCCGGGCCGCGCCGACGCCGACGAACATCTCGACGAACTCCGAACCGCTCAGGCTGAAGAAGGGGACCTTGGCCTCACCGGCAACGGCACGGGCCAGCAGCGTCTTGCCGGTGCCCGGCGGACCGACCAGCAGCACGCCCTTGGGAATCCGGCCGCCCAGCGCGGTGTATTTCTTCGGCGTCTTGAGGAACTCGACGATCTCCTTGAGCTCCTGCTCGGCCTCGTCGACTCCGGCGACGTCGGCGAAGCTCACCTTGACGTCGTCTTCGGCGAAGACCCGGTGCTTGCTGCGCGCGAAGGACATCACCCCGCCTTCGGCGCCGCTCATGCGGCGGACGAAGAAGCTCCACAGGGCGAACAACAGCAGGATCGGAATCACCCAGCCGATGATTTCCGGCAGCCACCGGCTGACCTGCTCGCCGGTGTACTTGACGCCGGCGGCGTCCAGTTCCTCGAGCAGCTTCGGATCCTCGATCCGGGCGGTGGTGAAATTGCGGCTGCCGTTGACGTCGGTCTTGAAGGCGCCGCGGACCGCCTGTTCGCCGACGGTGACCTCGGCGACCTGGGAGGCGCGAACCGCCGTCTTGAATTCGCTGTAGGAGATCTGCCGCCCGGCGGGCGGCAGGAACCACACCTGCGCCAGCGCCATCAGCATCAGGAAGCCGAGGACGTACCAGACCGCGCCGCCCGGGCGGCCGGGACGCGGCAGCGCCCGTCGCTCGCCGGGACGCTTGTCGCGCGGATTCAATCCGGAAGTAGGCATCGTCCTTGTGGCGTATTCCTCACTTCTTACTTTTCACTTTCGACTTTTCACTGCCGAAGGTCAAGCCATTGTCTCCCACGTCGACCGTTACGTGATCGCCTTCGCGGAACTCGCCTTCGAGCACCCGCATCGCCAGCGGATCGAGGACACGGCGCTGGATGGTGCGCTTCAGCGGCCGCGCGCCGTACATCGGATCGTAGCCTTCCGACACGAGGAACGCCTTGGCCGCCTCGCTCAGGTCGACGTGGATCTTCCGTTCCTCGAGACGCTTGAGCAGGCCGCGGATCTGGATGTCGACGATCGTCTTCATGTGCTCCAGGCCGAGCGTGTGGAAGAAGATGATTTCGTCGACGCGGTTGAGGAACTCCGGCCGGAAATGCTGCCGCAGCGCCTCGGTCACCTGCCGTTTCACCCCCTCCGACAGTTGCCCGCCATCTTCGGCGGCGTCGGGCGTCGCGTCGGCGATGTGCTGACTGCCGAGGTTGGAGGTCATGATCACGACCACGTTCTTGAAATCCACCGTGCGGCCCTTGCTGTCGGTCAGCCGCCCGTCGTCGAGCAGCTGCAGCAGCACGTTCAGGACGTCGGCGTGCGCCTTCTCGATTTCATCGAAGAGCACCACGGCATATGGACGACGGCGGACCGCTTCCGTCAGCTGGCCGGCTTCATCGTAACCGACGTAACCGGGAGGTGCGCCGATCAGTCTCGAGACAGTGTGTTTCTCCTGGTACTCGGACATGTCGATCCGGATCATCGAGTGTTCGTCGTCGAACAGAAATTCCGCCAGCGCACGCGCCAGCTCGGTCTTGCCGACACCGGTCGGCCCGAGAAAGATAAAGCTGCCGAGCGGGCGGTTCGGGTCCTGCAGGCCGGCTCTCGCGCGGCGGATGGCGTTGGAGACCGCGTTGATCGCTTCATCCTGGCCGACGACGCGCTGGTGGAGGCGTTCCTCCATGTGAATCAGCTTCTGGATCTCGCCTTCCATCAACCGGCTGACCGGGATGTTGGTCCACTTGGCGACCACCTCGGCGATGTCCTCTTCGTCGACTTCTTCCTTGAGCATCCGCTGGGTTTGCTGGAGTTCCGCCAGGCGCCCTTCCTGCTCCTTGATCTTGCGTTCGAGCTCGGGAAGTCTTCCGTACTGCAGTTCCGACGCCTTGGCGTAGTCGCCGCCCCGCTGCGCCTGCTCGATCTCGAGACGCGCGGCCTCCAACTCCTCCTTCAATTTGCGTGAGGCCTGGATCGCCTCTTTTTCCTGTTCCCAGTGCGACTGGAACCGCGTTTGTTCTTCCTTCAGGTCGGCGAGTTCCTTTTCGAGCTTGGCAAGCCGCTCGACCGACGCCTTGTCTTTCTCCTTACGCAGCGCCTCGCGCTCGATCTCGAGCTGCATGATGCGGCGGCGCACTTCGTCGAGTTCCGCCGGCATCGAGTCGATTTCCATCCGCAGCTTCGAGGCCGCCTCGTCCATCAGATCGATCGCCTTATCGGGCAGGAATCGCTCGGTGATGTAGCGATGCGATAGCACGGCGGCGGCGACGAGGGCGGCGTCCTTGAAGGTGACACCGTGATGGATCTCGTAGCGTTCCCGGAGTCCGCGAAGGATCGAGATGGTGTCCTCGACGGTCGGTTCCCCGACCATGACGGGCTGGAACCGGCGTTCGAGCGCGGCGTCCTTCTCGATGTGCTTGCGATACTCATCGAGCGTGGTCGCCCCGATGGTGTGGAGCTCGCCGCGCGCGAGCATCGGCTTCAGCATCTGCGACGCGTCCATCGCCCCCTCGGCCGCGCCGGCGCCGACCACTGTATGCAGCTCGTCGATGAACAGGATGATGCGGCCGTCGGACTCGGTGATTTCCTTGAGCACCGCCTTGAGCCGCTCCTCGAACTCACCGCGATACTTGGCGCCCGCCACCAGGGCGCCCATGTCGAGTCCGAAGATCTTCTTGTCCTTGAGTCCTTCCGGTACGTCGCCGCGCACGATGCGCTGGGCCAGACCCTCGACGATCGCGGTCTTGCCGACGCCAGGCTCGCCGATCAGCACCGGATTGTTCTTGGTGCGGCGAGAGAGGACCTGGATGACGCGGCGGACCTCCTCGTCGCGGCCGATGACCGGGTCCAGGCGGCCGTTTTTCGCCAGTTCGGTGAGGTCGCGCCCGTAACGGGCGAGCGCTTCGTAGGTCGCCTCGGGGTTCTGCGAGGTCACGCGCTGATTACCGCGAACCGCCGTGAGGGCGGTGTACAGCGTGTCCTTGGTGATGCCGTTGCGCTGGAGCAGCTGCGCAGCCGTTGAGCGGCCAGGTTCGCTGGCCAGAGCGACGAACAGGTGTTCGGTGCTGATGTACTCGTCCTGCAGGCGTTCGGCCTCGTCGTTGGCGAGATCGACGATCACCTTCATGCGCGGTGAAAACCGCGCTTCGGCCCCGTACGCCTTCGGCAGCGCGTGAAAGAGCTTGCGCGCGTCGGCCGCCATCTGACGCGGTTCGACGTTGAGCTTGCGCAGGATCGACTGGACGATTCCACCCGGCTGTTCGACCAGCGCCGACAGCAGGTGTTCCGGCGTGATCTCGGGCTGATTGAATTCGCTGGCCAGGTTCTGCGCGGTCAGTACCGCTTCCTGAGCCTTTTCGGTCAGTTTGTTGAGATTCATCGTCTGCTGCCCTGACTCTTCGTCAATGCCACCTCACGCGGCGCTGTGCGCCGTCGTCGTTCCCGCCAGCTTCGCGAGCGCTTCCCAGTGCTCGCGTTCCGCCGGCGATATCGCGGTGGGAAGCTGCGCTTCGATGCGCGCGTACAAGTCGCCCTTGTCCTGCGGCTGGCCCACTTTCGGCATGCCGTAGCCCTTCAGCCGGAACACCTGTCCGTTCTGGGTGAGCGGAGGAATGCGCAGGCGCACGGGTTTGCCGTCGAGCGTCCGAACTTCCGCTTCTCCTCCCTGCACGGCGGTGGTGACCGGCAGACCGACCTTCACGTACAAGTCGCGCCCCTTGCGCTCGAAATCCGGGTGCGGGATGAGGCGGACGCGCAGATACAGATCGCCGGAGGCGGCGCCGCCGACGCCATGCTCTCCCTCGCCGCTGACGCGCACGCGGGATCCCTCGCCGACACCGGCGGGAATGCGAACGTCCACCGTACGGGCGTGGCCATCGTGCTTCAGCGACAGGCGCTGCGTCGTGCCCTGATACGCGTCTTCGAGCGTCAGCTCGATTTCGTGTTCGACGTCGCGGCCCGGACGCTGCCGCGCGCGGCCGCGGGCCCGCCGACTGTCCGCGGCGGCCGGGTCGGCGCCGCCGAAGAAGGTCGTGAAGAAATCGGAGAACGGGTTGGCGTCGCCAAACAGCTCCTGCATCTCTTCGGGCGTCATGCTGCGGAAGCCGCCGCCGGCGCCGCCGCGGTTCCCGCCCATGTTGACGTTCCAGCGCCCGGCAAACGGATTCTGGCCACCCTGGGCTTCGGCCTGTTCGTACATCCGCCAGTTGGCGCCGAGCTCGTCGTATTTCTTGCGCTTGGCCGGGTCGCCGAGCACCTCGTAGGCTTCGTTGATTTCCTTGAAACGCAGCTCCGCCTGCTTGTCGCCCGGGTTGACGTCCGGATGATGCTTGCGGGCGAGCTTCCGGAAGGCCTGCTTGATCTCCTTGTCCGTGGAGGCCTTGGTGACGCCCAGCGTGGCGTAGTAGTCCTTGAATTCCATTACAGCCCCAGCGCGTCGTTGAGCCGCCGCATTTCGCTCACCAGCTGGCGGCGTCCGGCGCCGGTGTTGAGCGCGCCTTCATCCATCAGTGGACGAATGCGCTGCATTACTTCCACAATGGAGAGCAGTCGCTGTACGCCGGCGAGGTTGATACCGCCTTCATCGACGAGATGCCTGATGAGCCGGATGCGTTCGAGTTGTTCGCTGGAGTACAGGCGCATGCTGCCAATCGTGCGGGTTGGCTGGATCAAACCCAGCCGTTCGTACTTGCGCAGCGTCTGAGGATGCATACCCAGCATGTCCGCGGCCATGCTGATGAAGTAAAGGTCCTGTTTCACGGTCTTATTTCACCTTGATACCCTTCGAGTGTAGGAATTGATACGGGTCATGTCAAGGTTCATGCTCATCGCCCGCGAGAAAACGACAATAACTCTTGGACATCCAGGCAGCAGATCTCGTCACCGTCGCCCTGCTGGTCGCGCTCGAAGGACTGCTGAGCGCCGACAACGCGATGGTGCTGGCGGTTCTCGTCCTCGGCCTTCCGAAAGAGCAGCAGCGGCAAGCGCTTCAGTACGGCATCATCGGCGCGTTCGCCTTCCGGGTCGTCGCCATCCTCCTGGCCGCGTACCTAATCGAGCTTCAGTGGGTCATGCTGATTGGCGCCGCGTATCTGCTCTGGCTCCCGTTTCAGCACTTCACGTCGCATGCCGATGCCGCGGCGCGGCGGCGTCCGAAAGCGCCGAGGGCCTGGCTCGGCCTGTCACCGTTCTGGGCGACTGTGGCCAAGGTCGAACTCACCGACATCGTTTTTGCCATTGATTCCATCCTCGTCGCTGTCGCGATGTCGAACAAGCTGTGGGTGATCATCGTCGGTGGAATCCTGGGGGTGGTGGCGATGCGCGTGGTCATCGGACGGCTGCTGGTGCTCGTACATCGCTACCCGATGGTGGTCGATGGTGCCTTTGTCATCGTCGCCTGGGTCGGAGTCAAGCTCATTCTGGAATATCTCCACGCCGCGGGGTACATTGAGTTCGAAATGCCCCGCTCCCTGGCGCTCGGTGTTATCGTCGTGATCTTCGCGGTCTCAGTCGTGTCGGCATGGAGGGCGGGTGCGGTCGCGATAGACCCGTTCACACAGGAGACCGAGAAGATCCTTGTCGAGGAACAGCCCCACCCTGGTGATGAACACCAGAAATAGGTGATGACCTCCGACGCCGCCAGCCCGGCTGCCATCGGCACTGGAGCCGTGCCTCCCTGGCATACGCTCCCTGCGCCCGAGGTCATCAGCCGTCTGGCCACGGCGCTCACCGGCCTTACAGGCGCGGAAGCCGTCAAGCGGCTCGAGGTTTACGGGCCGAACGAGCTGCAGGCGCATTCCCGCGAGTCGGCCTGGCGGACTCTTGGGGCGCAGTTCCAGAACGTGCTGATTCTGATCCTGCTGGCCGGGACGGCGGTGTCCGCATTCCTGGGGCACACCCTCGAGGCGATCGTCATCACGGTGATCGTCCTGTTCGCCGTCCTGCTGGGATTCATCCAGGAGCACCGGGCGGGGCGCGCGCTTGAAGCGCTGCGAAAGATGGCCGCCCCGCTCGGGCGGGTGATCCGCGATGGCGAAGAGCGGCTGGTGCCGGCACGCGATCTGGTACCAGGCGACGTGATCGTGCTGCGCGCCGGGGACCGCGTCCCGGCCGACGCGCGCGTCACGCACTCGGTGAATCTCGCAACCGACGAGGCGTCGCTGACCGGCGAGTCTGCCGCAGTGGAGAAAGGGGCGGCGCCGCTCCAGGACGCCGAGCTGCCGCTCGGCGATCGAATCAATCTGACCTACGCCGGCACGATGGTGGTGCAGGGTCGCGGGCAGGCGGTGATCGTCTCGACGGGCATGTCCACCGAGTTCGGGCGGATCGCGCAGATGGTCGTGGGGGTCGAATCCACCCGCACGCCGCTGCAGGAGAACCTCGATCGCCTGGGCGGTACGCTCGGCAAAGTCGCGCTGGGTGTGGTCGGCATGGTCGTCATGGTCGGACTGCTGCGCGGGCTGCCGGCGATTCAGATGTTCATGTTCGGCATTGCCCTCGCCGTCGCCGTGGTCCCCGAGGCGCTGCCGGCGGTGGTCACGATCTCGCTGGCCATCGGCGTGCGGCGGATGGTGAAGCGACACGCGCTGGTGCGCCGGCTCCCGATCGTCGAAACGCTCGGCAGCACGTCAGTCATCTGTTCCGACAAGACGGGCACGCTCACCCGGAACGAGATGACGGTGCGGCGGCTGTTCGCGGAGGGCCGGACCTTCGAGGTGACGGGGGCGGGTTACGAGCCGAAAGGCGTTGTTCTCCACGGCGGCACCACCGTCGATCCGCCGGACGGCGTTCACGCCCTGTTGCGGGCGTGCGTGCTTGCGTCCGATGCGCGCCTGGTGATGCGGGATGGCAGGTGGCAGGTCGAGGGCGATCCGACGGAAGGGGCGCTGATTGCCGCGGCTATGAAGATTGGACTTGAGGCGTCTGCGCTGAACCAGCAGGAGCCCCGTATTGCCGAGATTCCGTTCTCGTCCGAACGGCGCCAGATGACCACGATCCACGACGGATCGGACGGCCCAGTGGCGTTCTCCAAGGGCGCCGCGGACGTGGTGCTGGCGAGTTGCACCACCCAGTTGCGGGGAGCACAGGTCGTGCCGCTCACCGAACCGGATTGCGAGCAGGTGCGCCGGGCAGAGCACGAGATGGCGGCGGCGGGGCTCCGCGTCCTGGCCGTGGCGCGCAAGGTCGGCGCCACGTTGGAAAGCGCCGAAACGGGCATGACGCTGCTGGGCCTGACAGCCATGATGGATCCGCCGCGCTCCGAAGCCCGCGCGGCCGTGCAGACCTGCGAGAGCGCCGGCATCCGCCCGGTAATGATCACCGGCGACCACCCGCTGACCGCCAGCACGGTGGCACGCGAGCTTGGTCTTCTGAAGGGTGGTCGTGTCGTCACCGGGCGTGATCTCGCCGCGATGAGCGACGAGGACTTGCAGCAAAGCGTCGCGGACATCGCTGTGTATGCCCGCGTCTCGCCGGCAGACAAGCTGCGGGTCGTGACCGCCTGGCAGGGGCGCGGCCAGGTCGTTGCGATGACGGGCGACGGCGTGAACGACGCGCCGGCGCTGAAGAAGGCGGACGTCGGCATCGCGATGGGGATCGCGGGGACGGACGTGAGCAAGGAAGCCGCCGGCATGACCCTGCTCGACGACAACTTCGCGACCATCGTCGCGGCCGTCGAAGAAGGGCGGATCGTCTTCGGCAACATCAAGAAATACCTGATGTACCTGCTGTCGTGTAACGTTGGCGAGATCATCCTGCTGGCCGGAGCGGTGATCGCCGGTCTGCCGATGCCGTTGAGCGCCGTGCAGATTCTCTACGTGAACCTCGCTACCGATGGACTGCCGGCGCTGGCCCTGGCCGTCGACCCGCCCGAGCGGGACCTGATGCTACGCAAGCCGCGCGACCCCCGCGTCGGCATCTTCACGCGCCCGGTGGTGGCCGTGCTGCTCATTGCCGGTGTCTGGTCGGCGCTCATGAACGCCGGCCTCTTCATGTGGTTGCTGAACGCCGGCCGTCCCCTGGAACAGGTGATGGCGATCACTTTCGTCCTGCTCGTCCTCATCCAGTTCTTCAACGCGTATAACTGTCGCTCCGACCGGCTCTCCATTTTTCATCGGCCCTTCGCCAACCGGTGGCTGAACACGGCGGTGCTGTGGGAGATCGTGCTGCTGACGGCAATCGTCTACACGCCGTTCCTCCAGCGGGCATTCGGAACCTACAGCCTCACGCCCGCCGACTGGGCGCTGACGCTTGCGCTGGGGTTCTCGATCGTGCCGGTGATCGAGCTGGTGAAGTGGCAGGTGCGGCGGGGCGCGTTCGGTGCGCTCGCCTGATCCGTTCGTCCCCGCCTGATTCTAGCGTCGCCCTACGGGTGTGAGCATCGTTTCCCGCCGCTCACCATTCCGCGTGTACACCACTTTGACCGGCTGGTTCACCTTCAAGAGCTCGAGCGCGTATGTGTAGTCGTAGATATTCGCGATGCCCTGTCCCGCGATTTCAATGATGACGTCGCCTTTCATCAGCCCGGCCTGTTCGGCGGGCCCGCCTCCGGTGACGCCGCCGAGCAGGAGCCCCTTAACTTCGGTGGCGTAGTCGGGGATCGTGCCGGTGGTCACTCGCAGCCCCGCGACCGTCCCGCCGCGCAGCGCCGGTTGATCCACTTTCGTGAACTGCGGAGCATCCTCCGCATCGGCCAGCGATCGGATGATCGAAGCGGCCATGGCGACGATGCGATCGAGGTCCTCGTAGTTGATCTTGTCCGACGTGTCTGATGGCTTGTGGTAGTCGGGATGCGCGCCCGTCGTGAAGTTCAACGTCACGACGCCGGCCTGGTTGAAGCTGGCGCTGTCGGTCGGCAGGTACGGGTCCGGCTGCACCGCAAGGTCGAAGCCGGCCGCGACGTTGGCGCGCTCAATCAGGCGTCCCCATACCGGGCTCGATCCGCTCGCCTGGACAATCAGCTTGTTGTCCTGCATCCGCCCGACCATGTCGAAATTGAAGTACGCGGCAATCTCACCGAGCGGCACCGGCGGCGCCGTGACGAAGGCATTCGAGCCCACCAGTCCAATCTCCTCGGCCGACCACAGCGCGATGAGGATATGGCGGCGCCTCGGCTGCGAGAACTTCGCCAACGCGTCGGCGGCGGCCAGCACCGCGGCAGTGCCCGATGCGTTGTCGTCGGCGCCGTGATGAATGCCGCCTGCCTCATCCCGCCCGGCCAGCGA
>Ga0209486_10000578_pt1 | contig 16331 bp, 15 predicted proteins | sample NCCompost_FD_187518 | JGI IMG/M metagenome (GOLD analysis project Ga0209486, IMG submission 187518) | Agricultural soil microbial communities from Utah to study Nitrogen management - NC Compost (SPAdes) (version 2) | ecosystem: Environmental > Terrestrial > Soil > Agricultural land | place...
CGGGAGCTCACCATCGTGGCGCAGGTGGCGGTGCAGGGCGCGGAACGGCAGCTCCACTCCCACCTCCGCGGCGCGCTTCACGCCGGGGTTGCGCTCGAGGCACTCGACTCGGCCCTTGCCATCGTGCGGCCCTCGCTGGCCCCCCGCGCCTGCGAGGTACTGGACTCGGTGCGGGAACGGGTTCAAGCCTCATGACGTTCATCGACCGCGCGGTGGTGCACGTCGTTGCGGGGACCGGAGGATCGGGCTCCAGCTCGTTCGCGCGATTCAAGTACGTCCCCAAGGGCGGCCCCGATGGCGGGGACGGCGGACATGGAGGCAGCATTTACGTGAAGGGAGACGCCAACCTCTCCACCCTGCTGGACTATCGCTACCGCACCTCGTGGAAAGCGGACCGCGGCCAGCACGGCAAGGGGAAGACCATGACCGGCGCCTCGGGCGACGATCTCTACCTTCCGGTCCCGCCCGGAACCGAAATCCGCGACCTCGGCTCCGGAGAGCTCCTCGGTGAGATTCTGGGGGACGGCCAGGAGCTGCTGGTGGCCAAGGGCGGCAGAGGAGGCCGAGGCAACGCGCGCTTCGCCACCTCCACCCATCAGGCGCCCAGGGAATGGGAGCCCGGCCAGGAGGGCCAGGATCGTCAGATCGAGCTGGTCCTCAAGCTGATTGCCGATGTGGGACTGGTGGGAGAGCCCAACGCCGGCAAGAGCAGCCTGCTCGCCGCCATCTCGGCCGCGCGGCCCAAGATCGCCGACTATCCCTTCACCACCCTGGAGCCGAACCTCGGCGTGGTCGGACTGAGCGGCTCCCGCTCCTTCGTCGTCGCCGACATCCCCGGCATCATCGAAGGGGCCCACCAGGGCAAGGGACTGGGCCACCAGTTCCTTCAGCATGTGGAGCGCACCAGGATTCTCGCCTACCTGATTCCGGTGGACAGCGACGACGCCCAGACCGTATACGAACGGCTGCGGCGAGAGCTTCGCGAATACAGCACCGAGCTGCACCGGAAGCCCCACCTGATCCTGCTTACCAAGAGCGATCTGATTCCTCCGGGAGACCCGATGCCCATGGTCTCGGCTCCCGAAGCCCGGGCCACCCTGGTGCTCTCGAGCGCCGCGCGCACCGGACTGGACGACCTGAAGAACACGCTCTGGGATGTGGTCACCGAGGCGCGCGCGGCCGATATGGTGCCGGAAGACGAAGGCATCGGCGATGGATGAGTCCTGGCTGGCGCTCGCGCTGGTGCCGGGGATCGGTGCCGCGCGATTCGCCGAGCTGCTCGACCGGTTCGAAACCCCTGACGGCGCCCTCTCGGCGCCGTTTGAAGTTTTATGCACCGTGCCGAAGATTACCGCCCCGGTAGCGGAGGCGATCCGGCAGGCAGACCGGAAGGCCGCGGCGCGGGCCCTGCACCGGCTCGCCGAGCTGGGAGGAACCGTGCTTCTGCCCGGAGCGGAGGGGTTTCCGGAGCTGCTGCGCCAGCTTCCCGACCCACCGATCTGCCTCTTTGCCCAGGGAGACCTGACCCTCCTGACCCGTCCCGCCATCGCGATCGTGGGGAGCCGGAATCACTCTCACTACGGCGCCGAGGTATGCCGAGCCGTCGCCCGCGCCGCCGCCGAGCTCGGGTTAACCGTGGTGAGCGGAATGGCGCGGGGCCTCGATGCCGTGGCTCACCGCGGCGCTCTCGACGCCGGCGGCGGGACGATCGGGGTCCTGGGCAGCGGACTCGGCGTGGTGTATCCCGTGTCCAATCGCGCGCTGTACCAGCGGGTGATCGAGCGGGGGCTTCTGATCACCGAGCTGCCTCCGGGCCAGCGGCCCCATGAAGGCAGCTTTCCCCGCCGGAACCGGCTGATCAGCGGCCTGGCGCGGGTTACGGTCGTGGTGGAAGCCGCCCAGGCCTCCGGCGCGTTGCAGACCGCGGGGTGCGCCCAGGAGCAGGGCCGGGAAGTCATGGCGGTGCCGGGACCGATCACCAGCCCGGTCTCGGCCGGGACCAATGGGTTGATTCGCGATGGCGCGGCGCCCCTCCTCGAGCTGGCCGACCTGCTGTCGCATTATCCCGAAGCCGTGACCAGTGCCACCCGGGGCCCTGTCCCCGAAGCCGGCACCCTCGCGCCGGTCGAGGGGCGCATCGTCAACGCGCTCTGGGCCGGACCTCGACGCACCGAGGAGCTCATCGAAGCCACCGGCGCCCCGGTCACCGATGCGCTGGACGCGCTCTCTGCCCTCGAGCTCACCGGGAGAATCCGGCAGCGGGGCGGGGGAGTCTACGAGCTCGCACCCACCCAGCTCTTTGGGGTGAGCGGTAAGCGGTGAGACGCAGACGTGAGAAGTGAGATGTGAGACGTGAGAAGGACATACCTTGCCGCCCGCTGAAGGCTGACGGCTGAAGGCTGATAGCTTCCAGTCATGCATCTGTACGTCCACGTCCCGTTCTGCGCCCGCCGCTGCAGCTACTGCGATTTCGCCATCGCTGTGCGGCGGGAAGTTCCCTCGGCCGGCTTCGCCGGGCTGATTGCGCGGGAGTGGGCCGAGTGGCAGAGTCACCCCGCCTGGAATGACGCACCGGTGCTCGACACCATCTATTTCGGTGGTGGTACCCCCTCGCGGCTGGACCCCGCGGCCATCGGGTCGATGCTCACCGCTTTTTCCGGGGACCGGACGCTTGCGCCCGGCGCCGAGATTACCCTGGAGGCCAATCCCGACGACGTCACCGGCGAGAGTGCGGAGGCTTGGCGTGCCGCGGGGGTCAACCGGATATCGCTGGGAGCCCAGTCGTTCGATCCCGCGGTGCTCCGGTGGATGCACCGGATCCACGACCGGGAGCAGATCACCACGGCGGTGCGAACCCTTCGCTCGGCGGGCTTCGAGGATATTTCGCTCGACCTGATCTACGCCGTCCCGGAGGCGTTGGAGCGCGACTGGGCCGCCGATCTCGACCAGGCGCTGGCGCTTGCTCCGGCCCATCTCTCGTTCTACGGGCTCACGGTCGAGCCGGTCACCCCGCTCGGCAAGTGGACTGCGCGGGGAGAAGCCGTCGCCCTGGATGACGAGCGTGCCGCTGCCGAGTTCCTGATGGCCAATGCGCGGCTGGTATCGGCGGGGTTCGAGCACTACGAGGTCTCCAGTGCGGCGCTGCCGGGGCACCGGTCCAGGCACAACTCGGCCTACTGGCGGAGAGCGCCTTTCATCGGACTGGGTCCTTCGGCTCACAGCGGGTTCGCGGGGGCTCGGCGCTGGAACCTGCGCAACTGGGAGGAGTATCGCCGGCGGGCCGAGGCGGGTGAGCGCGTCGTGGCGGAAGAGGAAGCGCTCGACCGGGAGCAGATCGCTCTCGAAGATCTCTACCTGGGTTTGCGAACTTCCGACGGGCTGGCCGCCGACCAGGTGCCCGATGCCGCGCTCCGCCGCTGGACTTGTGCGGGGTGGGCCCGCGTGGCCGGTTCGCGGGTGGCCCTGACTCCCGAAGGGTGGCTCAGACTCGACGCGCTGGTGGCCAGCCTAAGTCGTTGCTAGATTTCCCCTTATGCAGAGTGTCGAAGGCCTCACCGAGCGGCAGTTCAAGGTGCTCGAGGCCGTCATTCAAATCTTCGTCGAGACCGCCCAGCCCGCCGGAAGCCAGGCGGTAGCGAAGCGCTCGCGCCTGGGGATCTCGCCGGCGTCGGTGCGCAGCACGATGGGGGAGCTGGAAACCCGGGGCTTCCTCTTTCACGCCCACACCTCTGGTGGGAGGATTCCCACCGACCGCGGATACCGGCTCTACGTGAACCGGCTGATGCGTCCCGCGCCGGTACCGCAGCACGCCCGAGAGCAGCTCGAGAGCGAAATCCTTCCCGGATCCCGCAATCCGATCGACGAGATTCTGCGCCGCGCCGCCCAGGTGCTTGGGGTGCTGACCCAGGAGCTGGGCGTAGCCATCGCGCCGACGCTGGACGAGCTGGTCCTGGAGCGGCTCGAGCTGGTCCGGGTGAGCAGCGAGCGGCTGCTGGCGGTGCTCACCCTGCAGAGCGGCCTGGTGCGTACGATTTTCGTGGAAGTCCCCGCGGCGGTCGCGCCGGAAATGGTGGAGCACGTCTCCCGGGTGCTCAACGAGCGGCTGGCCGGGCTCGCGCTCCGGGAAATCCGCGGCAGCATGGCCGAGCGGCTTCGCGACGCCGACACCGCGCGGGGCGGAGAGCTGCTCAACATCTTCGTGGCGCAGGGGGAAGAGCTCTTCGACTTTTCGGCGGGGGAGAGCAGCCTGGTGCTGGGCAGCGCGCAACCGCTGGCCGACCAGCCGGAGTTCGCCTCGAATGGCAGGATGCGCCACCTGCTCGACCTGACCGAGCGCCGGGACGTGCTGCGCCAGGCGTTCCTGGATCATCACCGCCGAGGGCTCACCATCACCATCGGCAGCGAGAACAGCGATCCCCGGCTCACCGAATTCACCCTGGTGACGTCGGCGTATCGCAGCGGAACCTTGAGTGGGGTGATCGGGGTGCTGGGCCCCACCCGGATGCCCTACGACAAGATCATCGGATTGGTGGAGCACACCAGTCGCATGGTGGAAGGACTGATGGAGTGAGCGACTTTTACAAACTGCTGGGTGTGCCCCGCGACGCGTCCTCCGACGAGATCAAGCGCGCCTACCGCAAGCTCGCGATGGAGTTCCACCCCGACCGCAACGGCGCGCCCGACGCCGAGGCCCGGTTCAAGCAGATCGCCGAGGCCTACGAAGTCCTCTGCGACGACGACAAGCGGGCCGCCTACGACCGCTACGGCGAAGCCGGGCTGCGGGGCGGCGCGGGCGGATTTCATCACGTGGACCTGGCCGAGGCGCTCAGCATCTTCATGCGCGACTTCGGCGGGGGCGGGGGATTCGAGTCGCTGTTCGGCGGCGGGGCCCGGAGCCAGGCCGAGTCGCGGCGGGGCCAGGACATCCGGGTGTCGGTCAAGCTGCAGCTCCAGGAGGTGGCCACCGGCGCCAAGCGCACCGTCAAGCTCAAGACCATGCTGCGCTGTGATACCTGTGCCGGCACCGGCGCCAAGAGCGGCACCCGGCCGTCCACCTGCAGCACCTGCGCCGGCAGCGGCGAAGTGCGCCGGGCCACCCGCAGCATGTTCGGGCAGTTCGTCTCGGTGTCACCCTGTCCCACCTGCGGGGGCGAAGGCAGCATCATCTCGGATCCCTGTGAAGTCTGTCGGGGCGACGGCCGGGTCAGGGGCGAGCGATCGGTTCCGGTGGACATTCCCGCCGGCGTTTCCAGCAACAACTACATCACCCTCCGGGGCCAGGGGGCGGCCGGTCCTCGCAACGGTCCCGCCGGCGACCTGCTGATCACCATCGACGTCAAGGAAGACGAGCGCTTCGAGCGCCACGGCGACGATCTGAGCATCGATCTCCCGCTGTCGTTCAGCCAGGCGGCACTGGGCACCGGGGTGACGGTCCCCACCCCCTATGGCGACGAACGGCTGGCCGTTCCCCCGGGGGTGCAGTCCGGCACCGTGCTCCGCATCAAGGGGAAGGGATTGCCCCGCCTCGGCCAGAACGGCGCCGGCGATCTCAACGTCCGGGTGCATGTGTGGACTCCCCAGAATCTCACCGGCGAGCAGCGTCGGCTGCTGGAGGATTTTTCCCGGATCGAAGGCTCGCCGCCCAAGGAGAGCAGCAGCTTCTGGTCCCGGCTCAAGGAAGCGCTCGGGGCATGAGCTGGTGCGCGGTGGACGTCCGGAGTCCCGGGGACTCGCGGGACGCCGTCGCGAGCTGGCTGGTGGGGCGCACCGGGCAGGCGGTGGAGGAGCGGGACGACGGCTCTCTGGTGGGGTTCTCCGAAACCGAAGCCGCGGCCCAGCAGCTGCTCGATGAGCTGCACGCGCAATTCGGCGCGGGCGTGGAGGGCCGGGCCCGGGCGCTCCCCGACGTGGACTGGAGTGCCCGATGGCGCGACGGCCTGGCCCCCCGGACTATCGGCCGGCTGGTCGTGACCCCGAGCTGGCTCGCGTCCGGCTCGCCTCCCGATACCCGCATCATCATCGATCCCGAGAGCGCGTTCGGCACCGGGGAGCACGGCTCGACCCGGAGCGCGCTGGCGCTGCTGGAGCGACATCTGCAACCGGGCGACCGGGTGCTCGACCTGGGCAGCGGCAGCGGGATTCTCACCATCGCGGCGGTCAGGCTGGGAGCGAGTCGCGCCACCGGCGTCGAGCTGGATGAAGAAGCCGATCCCATCGCGGTCGCCAACGCCCGGCGGAACGGCGTGGCGGACCGGGTGCGCTTCATCACCGGCGAGGCGGCGGCGCTGGCGCCGCTGCTGGGGCCCGCCGACATCGTGCTCTCCAACATCCTCCGCTCGGTCAACCTGACCCTGCTGCCGGCCATCCGCTCCTCGCTCCGCCCTCACGGCCTCGCGATCTTCGCCGGCATGGAGCTCGTCGAGCGGGAGCTGTTCCTGCCGGCGCTGGGCGAAGGCTTCGACCCGGTGGATGAAGCGGTGGACGATGGCTGGTGGGCCGTCGCAGCCCGCGGCCGCTGAGTGCACTCGGTGCTGGCGCCGACCGGGGCGCTCCGACCGGGGCGCTCATCGTCGGCGCCATCGTGACCCTCGACGAGGAGGAGCGCCATCACCTGCGAGTGCGCCGGGCTGCTTCGGGAGAGCGGGTCAGGGCCCTCGACGGCATGGGGGCGGTGGCCGAGGGTGTCTTGATGAAGTCGGGCGGCGATCTCGCGGTGCGGGTGGAGCGGGTCCAGATGGTGCCGGAGCCGCCCCGATTCGCGCTGGTGGTCGGAGCCGGCGACAAGGAGCGCTTCGGCTGGCTCGCCGAGAAATCGGCGGAGTTGGGCGTGACCGACCTGGTTCCCCTCAAGGCCGAGCGCACCCGCAGCGTCGCGGCGGGGATCCGCGAGGGGCACCTGCTGGCGCTGCAGCGGCGGGCCCGCCAGGCAATCAAACAATCGGGCGCGGGGTGGGCGCCCAGGGTCTTGGCCCCGGTGGACGTGAAGTTCGCCGCCGCGCAGGGAGTCCCCGAGTATCGCTGGCTGGCCGACGCCACCGGTGAGCCGCCCCCGGAGCTTCCTCCCACCGCCCCGCTGGTCGTGGTGGTCGGGCCGGAAGGCGGATTGATTCCCGCCGAGCGGGAGATATTTCTTGCCGCCGGGTTCCGTCGGGTGCGGCTGGCGCCCGATCTGCTCCGGTTCGAAACCGCCGCGCTGGCGGCCGCGGCCGTGGTGGCGAGTCAGCGACCCAGGAGGTCACGTGACTGACTGCATCTTCTGCAAGATCGCCGGGGGAGAAATCCCCGCGAAGGAAGTCGCCCGTACCGATGGCGCGGTGGCCTTCCACGATCTGAATCCCCAGGCACCGGTGCACCTGCTGGTGGTGCCGCTCACCCATCTGGAGAACGCCGCCGCGACCGACAGCGACGAGGGAGCCCGGGCGATGGCGGCGGTGATGCGGCTCTCGGTGCAGGTGGCCCGGCAGCTTGGCCTCGAGGGAACCGGATACCGGCTGGTGCTGAACATCGGAAAGCAGGGCGGCCAGTCGGTGGGCCATCTTCACGTGCATGTGATGGGTGGCAGACAGATGACCTGGCCTCCGGGATGAGCGCCCTTGTCTCTCGAGATCGATTGAGCTATGTTCCGTTACTTCAAGGACTTAGGTCTACGCGAACGATGCATTGTCTCAACCTGACAGGTTTCCACGCCGGATGACTGGCCTGGATTCGGCAGCAGCACTTGACGGGGTGTCGGCGCACCGGAGCGCCGGCACCCCGTCCCCTTTGGCGGGAGAGGAGTCGATTGCCGCGCTTTCGGTGCTGGAATTCGGCGCCGTGCTGGAGCTGGTGGCCGGCCACGCCGCCGGGGAGCTGGGCCGGGAGCGAGTGAAGTCCCGGCGTCCCACCGCCGATGGCGAGTGGATTGCTGCCGAGCTGGCCCCGGTAGGTGAGCTGCTCTCGTTCTTCGATCGCGGCGGTACCGTGGACGCCTTCGCGGTGCCGCCGCTCGCGCGAGTGGTCGGCCACCTTCGTCTCGAGGGCAGCGTGCTGGAAGGGCCCGAGCTCGCCGCCATTCATCGCACCCTCATTGCCGCGCGGGAATCCGTCGCCGAGCTCGAGCGCATCGCCCCCGAAGCTCCCCGGGCCGCGGAGCTGCGCCGGCCGGTGCCGCCGCAGGCCTTAGAGCGGCGGCTGGGCCATTCGGTGGACGAGCAGGGCGAGCTGCTCGACTCGGCGAGCCCGGGGCTCCAGCGGGCCCGGCGCGAGGTGCACGCCGCCAGGGAGCGGCTGGTCAAGAGGCTCGAGACCATTCAGCGCGGCCTCGATGCGTCGGCGGCGGGCGCCGGCGCGGCCGTCACGGTGCGCAACGGCCGCTATGTCATTCCGGTGCGGCGGGACTCCCGGTCCCGGCCCGACGGCATCGTGCACGACGAGTCGGCCAGCGCGGGCACCCTGTTCGTCGAGCCGACCGCGGCGATCGAGCTGGGCAACGCCCTTCGGGAGGCGGTGGCCGACGCGGAGCGCGAAGTGCTGCGGGTGCTTCGGGAGCTGAGCGAGCTGCTTCGTCCTCACGCCGAGCCGCTCCGTGAGGCCCACGAGATGTGCGTCGCCCTGGACGATCTGGTGGCCCGGACCCGTTATGCCCGGCGGGCCGGTGCCAGCGTGCCGGCGGTGGGATTTGAAGGTGGACCCCTGGTGCTGCGGGGGGCCCGGCATCCCCTGCTGCTGGGGCGGGGTGTGGACGTGGTGCCGTTCGACCTGGAGCTGGACCCGGCCGAGCGGACGCTCCTGATCAGCGGGCCTAACACGGGCGGCAAGACCGTGCTGCTCAAGACCGTGGGGCTCGCGGCCGCGCTCACCCAGAGCGGCATTGCCCCACCGGTTGCCCCGGGCAGCGAGCTGCCGGTCTTCCGGCGGATCTCGGCCGACATCGGCGATCACCAGTCGATCGCCGCCGACCTCTCCACCTTCAGCGCCCACCTGGCTACCCTTCGCGGAGTGCTGGAGCATGCCGACGCGGGCGCGCTGGTGCTGATCGACGAGATCGGCAGCGGCACCGATCCCTCGGAGGGTGCGGCCCTTGCCGCGGCGGCGCTGATCGAGCTGACCCGGCGGGGAGCGCGCACCATCGCCACCACCCACCTGGGCGCGCTCAAGGCGCTGGCCGCCCAGACCGACGGGATCGTCAACGGCTCGCTCCAATTCGATGCCGAGCAGCTCGCCCCGACCTACCGGTTCCAGAAGGGAATGCCGGGACGCTCCTATGGCCTCGCCATCGCGCGGCGGCTCGGGATCAGCCAGACGGTGCTCGCCGATGCGGAGAGCCGGGTGTCCGACGCCGAGCGCTCACTCGATGCGCTGCTGGAAGCGGCGGAAGCACGGGAACGGGCCCTGGCCGCCGATCAGGCGATCCTGACCGACCGGCTGGCCGAGGCGGAACGGGAGACCGCGCGGCTGGCGCGGGAAGCCGGGTTGCAGGAAGCGCGCGATGCCGAGCTCCGGAGCCGGGAGCGCGACGCCGAGCGGAAAGCCCGCACCGAGGCGAGGCGGTTTTTGCTCGACGCGCGGGAACAGGTCGAAGCCGCCCTCAAGGCCGCGGCCGATGCGTCCAGTGAGCAGGAGGCCCGCGAGGCGCGCCGGCTGCTGGAGGAGGCCATCCGCCAGGAAGGCGAGGCGCTGGAGGAAGTGGCCCGGCCGGCGGCCTCGGGCGGCGGCGGTGCGGTGGCGGTGGGGCAGCGGGTGCGAATGGCCTCGGGCAGCACCGGGGAGCTGGTGGAGCTGCGGGACGATGGAAAGGCGATCGTCGTGGCTGGCGCGATGCGCGTGGTGGTCGATGCGAGTGCGCTGGTGGCTGTGGGAGGGGCTAGGGAGTCAGGGAGCTCGGGAGCTAGGGGAACAACCCGCCCTAGCTCGCTAACTCCCCAGCTCCCTAGCTCCCTCGAGATCGATCTTAGAGGAATGCGAGGCGATGAGGCCGCGGCGATGACCACCGCCGCGCTCGATGCCGCGGTCCTCGCCGACCACCCCTACCTCCGGATCATTCACGGCATGGGCACCGGCGTGGTCCGGGAGTCGGTGCGCCGGGTGCTGGCGGCCGACCGCCGGGTGTCCCGCTTCGACTTCGCGCCCCGGAACCAGGGCGGCACCGGGGTCACCATCGCGGAGTTCGCGCCGTGAGCCGCATCGCCGACGAGCTGATCGAGCAGATCCGGGACGGCGCCGATCTGGTCGGCATCATCGGAGAAGCGGTGCCGCTCAAGCGGGCCGGCTCCGACTGGCGGGGTCCCTGCCCGTTCCACGGCGGCACCCATCGGAACTTCGCGGTGATTCCCAAGAAGGGGATGTACTACTGCTACGTCTGCCACGAGGCGGGTGACGTCTTCACCTACCTGATGAAGAAACACGGGATGGACTACCCGACCGCGGTGCGCGAAGTGGCCCGCAAGGTCGGCATCGTGGTGCCGGAGCGGGGCGCCCGCGAAGCCCCCGACGATCGCGAGCCGCTGTTCACCGCGGCGGCGGTGGCCCAGGAATGGTTCGCGGCCCGGCTTCGGGAGGACGCCGACGCGAAGCCGGCCCGGGACTATCTCGCCGAGCGCGACCTTCCGCCCGAAATCGCCGGGGAACAGGGCCTGGGCTACGCCCCCCGCGGCGCCGCGTTTGTCGACGCGATGAAACAGCTCGGCATCGAGGAGCGGGTGCTGCTGGAGACCGGTCTCCTGGTCCGTCACGACGACGGCACCGTGGGTCCCCGCTTCCGGGGCCGGCTCCTGTTTCCGATCCGGGATCTCCGGGGCAGGGTGGTGGGATTCGGCGGACGGATACTGGGGAAGGGTGAGCCCAAATACCTCAACTCCCCGGAGACCCCGATCTTCCACAAGGGCTCGATGCTCTACAACCTCCACGAGGCCAAACAGGCGATCCGCCGGGAGGAGGAAGTCATCCTGGTCGAGGGGTATTTCGATGTCATCCGGCTGGTTCTCGCCGGCGTCGAACACGTTGTGGCCCCGATGGGCACCGCGCTCACCCACGACCAGGCCGCCCTGCTGCGCCGGTTCTCCAAGTCGGCGCTGCTCCTCTACGACAGCGACTCCGCCGGGCTCAAGGCGACCTTCCGGACCGGCGACGAATGCCTCCGCCACGGCATGCGGGTCAAGGTGGCCACCCTTCCCGAGGGCGAAGACCCCGATACCCTGGTGCGTCGCGGCGGGGCCGACGCGCTGCTGCCGATTCTCCGTGACGCGGTGGATGTGCTGGACCGCAAGATCCAGCTCCTGGAACGCAAAGGCTGGTTCGAGGGGCTGGAGCATCGCCGCGATGCGCTCGACCGCCTGCTGCCCACCGCGCGGGCCGCATCCGATCCGATTGCCCGGGACCTTTACCTGGCGCGGATTTCGGAGCGAACCGGAGTCTCCCGCGCGGTGCTGGAGCGGGAGGAATCCTCCCGTCCGCCTCCGCCGCCGGAGCCATCCGCCGGTCCTGTCCGGCGCGGCCCGGCGCCGGCGCTTCCGGCCAAGAGCCGGTATCTCGGCGCAAAGCTGGAGCAGCAGCTGCTCAAGACCATTCTCTCCGGAGCCCCCTGGCTGGAGCGGGCCCGCGCCGAAGTGCCGGCCGAGACCTTCGAGGTTCCCTCCTACCGGGAAATCTTCGACGCGGTGCGCGGGCTCACTCCGGGTGCGCCTCCCGGCGCCGCGCTGGACGCCCTTTCACCCCAGGCCCAGGACGCGTTCCAGCGGCTGCTCCACGTGGCGGTCGAGGAGCGCGCCGCCGGCGTGAGCTTCGACGAAGAGTACGTCGGCGCGCTCCACGAGCTGCGGGCCCGCACCGTGGTCCGCTCGCTCCCCCCCGTGTCCGAGGTAGACCAGCGGCAGCATCAGCTCAAGGAGCTGTCGCCCGATCAGCGGAAACGGTTTGCGTTTCGCAAGGCCGCAGCCAATGAAAACCGCCGCCCGCCCTCCGGGCCGTCCGGCTCCGATCCGACCCCGCACTCTTGAGGCGTCATGCATCCTGATCTCGAAAAACTGCTCGACCTGCAGGCCAAGGATCTGGCCCTGCTCACCACCGACCGCGAAATCCAGGCGCTGGACGCGTCCATCGCCGCGCTGGACGCCGCGCTGGAACGGGCCCGGAGCGACGTGGAGGCCGCGCGCAAGAAGCATGGCGAAGGGGTGAAGCGCCGCGAGGAGCTCGAGGTCGTCATCGACACCCAGCGCTCCCAGCAGGAGAAGCGGCGGGCCCGGATCGAGCAGGTGCGCACCGCGCGGGAGGTACAGGCCCTGATGACCGAAGTGGACCTGGCCCGCTCGGTGCTCGCCAACAAGGAGAGCGACTGGGTCAAGGCCGCCGATGCCACGACCCAGCAGGAAGCCGCGGTGGCCGAAGCCGAGCAGCGGCTGGCCGCCCTGGAAGGCGACCAGACCGGGGAGCGTGCCCGGCTGGCCGAAGCGCGCCGCGCGCTGGAGGCGGTGCGGGAGGAGGCCGGGGCGACCCGGTCGGCCAGCGCGGCCCAGGTGGAGAAGAGCCTTCTGCTCCGCTACGACCGGCTGTGGAGCTCGCGCTCGACCACCGTGGTGGTGGCGCTCCGGGGCGATGCCTGCGGCGCCTGTTTCACCGCGATTCCGCGGAACCGCCGCAGCCAGATCCGGGCTGGCACCCACATCGACGGCTGCGAGGCCTGCGGCGTGATCCTCTACCCGGCCGAAGGAGAAGAGTGAGCTACCCGCCGCCCCGGTGGATCGTGGCCCCGGAGCCCGAAGCGCGAGCCGCCTCCGCGCTGGCTCGGGAGCTCTCGATTCCGGAGCCGCTGGCGGCCCTGCTGGTGCAGCGGGGGATCGCCGCGGCGGACGCGGCGCGCACCTTCCTGCGTCCTTCGCTGGAGCGGCTCGGCGATCCGCTGACCCTGGCCGGCATGGCGGACGCGGTCGCGGCCATCGCCGGAGCGGTCCTGCGCCGGGAGATCATCGTGGTGCACGGCGACTACGACGTGGACGGCCAGTCGGCCACCGCGCTCCTGACCCGGGCGCTCCGGGCCGCCGGCGCGCTGGTGCATCCCTTCGTCCCCCACCGGCTGCGCGACGGCTACGATTTCGGGCCCGCCGGGCTCGCCTTCGCCCAATCGGTGGGCGCGCGGCTGATCGTCACCTGCGACTGCGGTATTACCGCGGTGGAGACGGTGCGCCAGGCCGAAGCAGCCGGAATCCGGGTGGTGGTGACTGATCACCACCTGCCCGGCGCGGCGCTGCCCCCCGCCACCGCGGTGGTGGACCCCCAGCGCCCCGACGACCGGTCCGGGCTCGGGATGCTGTGCGGGACCGGGATCGCGTTCAAGCTGGTGCAGGCGCTGGTGCCGGCGCTCGGCCTTCCCGCCGCGCTCCCGATGCATCTGCTCGACTACGTCGCCCTCGCCACCGTGGCGGACGTGGTCCCCCTGATCGGCGAGAACCGCATCCTGGTGCGGCACGGGCTCCGGCTGCTCTCCCGGAGCCGCTGGCCCGGGCTCCGCGCCCTGATCGAGACCAGCGGGTTAGGAAGCGGCGAGCTGCGGGCCGGTCAGGTGGGCTTCATCCTCGCGCCCCGGCTCAACGCGGCGGGCCGGATCGGGGAGGCGGCCGACGGACTCCGGCTCCTGCTCACCGACGATCCCCAGGAGGCCATGGCCCTGGCCTGCCGGCTGGAGCGGCTCAACGAGGAGCGGCAGTCGCTGGACCGGCAGATCCTGGAGCAGGCCTTCGAGCAGGTGGAAGCCGCGGGCTCGCTGGACCGGCGCGCCGGGATTGTACTGGGGTCGGACGACTGGCATCCCGGCGTGGTGGGGATCGTCGCCTCCCGGGTGGTGGAGCGCTACGGCCGCCCCACCTTCCTGGTCTGCTTCGACGGCGAGATCGGCAAAGGCTCGGGCCGGAGCATCTCCCGTTTCGACCTGCACAGCGCCCTCACCGAGTGCGGCGACCTGCTGGACCGCTACGGCGGCCACAAGATGGCGGCGGGCGTCACCCTCAAGCGGGACCAGTTCGAGGCCTTCCGGGAGCGGTTCGAGCGGGTCGCGGGGGAGCGGCTCGGCTTCGACAACCTGGGCCCCGAGCAGCGGGTGGATCTCGAGCTTCCCCTGGACGCGGTGACCGACGAGCTGGAAAAGCTCTGCCGCCACCTGGAGCCCTGCGGCATGGGGAACGCGGCGCCGGTATTTGGCGTGCGCGGGGTGGAATTCACCGGACGCCAGCTGGTCGGCGCCAATCACCTGAAGGGCGCGCTCCAGGCCGCCACCCGCTCCCTCGACGCCATCGGATTTCGGCTGGGCGACCGGCTCGAGGAGCTGGGCCGGGGTCCGGTGGACGCCGCCTTCCGGCTGGAGCAGAACGAATTTCGCGGCATGAGCACCCTCCAGGCCCGACTGCTCACCGTCACGCCGCACCGCCCGGCCGGCGCGGGCAGCCATGGATCGTGACCCGGATCGTGGCCGGGGAATTCGGCGGCCGGCGGTTGCGCACGCCCTCGGACCGGCGGGTCCGTCCCACCGCCGAGCGAGTGCGAGAGGCCTGGATGAGCATCCTGGGTAGCCGGCTGCTCGGAGCCCGGGTGCTCGATCTCTTTGCCGGCTCCGGCGCGCTTGGCCTCGAGGCCATCAGCCGGGGCGCCGCTTCGGCCACGCTGGTGGAGCTGGCCCAGGGCTCGCTCGACGCCATTCGGGCCAACGTGGCCGCACTCGGCGTCGACGACCGGGTGACCGTGCACCGGGGGGACGCCATGCGATTCGTCTCCCGGCTCACCCCCGGCGCGTACGACATCGCGCTGGCGGATCCGCCCTTCAGCGCGGGGCAGTCGGCGCCGCTGGTGGCCGCATTCCGCCGGGTCCCCTTTGCCGCGGTGCTGGCGGTGGAGCACTTCTCGAAGGACGCCGTGGAGGGAGACGAGACCCGGCGCTACGGCGACATCGCCCTCACCTTCTGCTACGCGCCATGACCCGAATCGCGCTCTACCCCGGTTCCTTCGATCCGCCCACCCGCGGCCACGAAGACCTGATCCGCCGGAGTCTCGCGGTCGCCGACCGGGTGGTCGTCGCGATCGCGGTCAATTCCAGCAAGCAGCCGCTCTTCACCACCGAAGAGCGACTCGCGATGTTGCGGTCCACCCTGGGCCAGGACGCGAGGATCGAGTTCGCCGCGTTCGAGGGCCTGGTGGCCGACTACGCCGCCCGGATCGGCGCCTCCATCCTGGTGCGCGGGCTCCGCGCGGTAGGGGATTTCGAATACGAGCTCCAGATGGCGCTGATGAACCGGCAGCTCACCCCCGGCCTCGAAACGGTGTTCCTGGTGCCGGGGCAGGGGCTTTCCTACATCAGCTCGAGCCTGGTGCGGGAGGTGGCGCGATACGGCGGCGACGTGAGCGAGCTGGTGCACCCCTCGGTCGTCGAAGCGCTGCGGCGGCATTTCCGCACGTGAGTCTCTCCCCCATCCTGGAGCGGGCCCGGGCGAGCCGGAGTCGCATCGTGGTCGCGCCGGGAGACAGCGGCCTCGGCGCGGCGGCGGAGTCACTCGGGCTCGGCTCGCTCGAGATCATCGGACCGGAAGCGACCCGGGCCCGCGATCCCCGGCATGCCGCCGTCGCCGAGCTGCTCCGAAGCCGGAGACCGGGGCGGGTGCGGGATGGAATCCATGCCCTCGATCTCGCGGCCGATCCGGTGAGATTTGCGGCCGGTCTGGTGGCGCTGGGCGAAGCGGACGGCATGGTGGGAGGACCGGGCGTGAGCGCCCGGACCCTGGCGGAGGCGGCCGAGTGGACCCTGCCCGCGCCGAGCGACGGGATCGCGGTTCGCGCCGTACATTGGCTGGTGCTGCCGGGCGGCCCGGTCGTCGCCCTGGCCGATTGCCAGCTGGCCGGCCGGCTCGATTCCGGCGAGCGGGTCGCGATGGGCGTGGCCGCGGCGGCGGCGCATGCCCGGCTCGGAAACGGCCCTCCCCGCGTTGCGTTCCTGGCGGGTCCTGACGACGATTCCCCGGAGGCCCTGGTGGCCGCGTTCGCCGCCATCCGGCCCGGCATCCCCGCCATCGCCGACCGGCGGGTGCGGTTACGCGAGGGCGCCAACGTTCTCATATTTCCGGGGGGCGAGTCGGGCCACCTGGCGCTCCGCACCGCGCGCGACCTGTCCGGCGCGCTGGTACTGGGGCCGCTCCTGCTCGGGCCGCCCGGGGTGATTGCGGGCGTAGTGGAAGACGCGGACTTCGATGAGATGGCGGGTACCATCGCGCTGGCCGCGCTGATGGCCGCCCCGGCCGGCACCTGAAGGAGGTCAGGATGGGATTCAGCAAGACCCAGAACGACGGCGTGGCCATCCTCAAGGTGGAAGGCCAGCTCAT
>Ga0209486_10000585_pt1 | contig 16136 bp, 14 predicted proteins | sample NCCompost_FD_187518 | JGI IMG/M metagenome (GOLD analysis project Ga0209486, IMG submission 187518) | Agricultural soil microbial communities from Utah to study Nitrogen management - NC Compost (SPAdes) (version 2) | ecosystem: Environmental > Terrestrial > Soil > Agricultural land | place...
TAGCCGTCCGTGGACACTCGTGTAGTACTCCTTTTCCTGGTCCACACGCAGCGACGGATTGAATCGCTTCATCAGATTCGCGTCACTGTGGCATTTGCCACAGTAAGCAGGAATATCGACTGTCCTTGGCTTTCCGAGATAACCCTTCCTCGGGTCCTTCGCCGCTTCACTGGTGTCGGCATTCGGATCGCCGCCATGACAATCGTTGCAAGAGAGACCGCGTCCACGGTGTACGTCATGTTCGAAAAGTTTGGCCGGCGCACTCAGGCGCTGATCATCCAGCTTCACGTGGCAGTCGATGCAGGAGTTCTTCTGCTGCGCTGACACCGGACTGAAAGCGAGCAGGACCACGACTGGCAGAACCGTTGTCAAAAAGACCAGAACTCTCCGCGAATTGTGCTCTTCTCGATCCATTCTCATAGCCTCATTCGGTCACGTATCCGACGATTGTCATCACAACGATGTAGAGCAGCGCGACGGCGCCAATGACATTGAAGATCAACGTGCGTCTCCGATTCTCCGGCCCGCGGTCCACAAAGGGCACAATAAACAACAATAACGCGACGACATTGAATGCCATGATCCCAAGCACTTCGCCATCCATCCCGAGAATCTTTGCCGGAAGATACTTTAGAGTCTGGAACATGAAGAGGAAGTACCACTCAGGCTTTATACCCGCCGGCGCGGGTGCAAACGGATCTGCTTTTTCTCCAAGCTCCCAGGGGAACAACGCCGCGAGTGCTGCCAGCACGCCGATCGCCAGAATCCAGCCAATCAGATCGCGAAGCAGAAAGTTTGGAATGAACTTCATCTTTCTCAAGTTTTCCGCTTTGACCGAAGGCGGCACACTCATGCCGTGCAATTGGACCAGCAGAACGTGAACGGCGAGGAAAACGGTGGCGGCAGCCGGGAGCACGGCGACGTGAAATCCAAAGAACCGAGTCAGCGTTGCGCCGGTAACATCATCACCGCCGCGCAGAAACCTAAGCACAGTGTGGCCCACAATCGGAATGACGCCGGCTATCTCGGTTCCGACTTTGGTGGCGAAGAATGCAAGCTTGTTCCAGGGCAAAAGGTATCCACTGAAACCGAAACAGATCACGATGAACAAAAGGACTACTCCACTCACCCAGGTCATCTCACGCGGCCGGTAGTACGCGCGGAGAAAGAACACACTAAACAGGTGAATGAAAAGCGTTGCGATCATCAGGTTTGCCGACCAACTGTGGATCGAACGAATCAGCCAGCCAAACTTCACTTCAGTGACGATGAACTGCACGCTCTCGAAAGCGTTTTCGGCACTGGGCCGGTAGTAGAGAAGCAGCAGAATGCCGGTGACCACCTGCACGACAAAAAGGAAAAGAGTCATGCCACCGAAGTAGTACCAGATCGAATGCCGGTGGAGCGGGACTTCTTTCTTACGCGCTATGTCGCCCAGAGCACTAATAGACAGGCGCTCGTCGAGCCAGTCTTTCATCGCTGTTAGTCGCATAGTTTTATGCTTTGCTCACGACGATCTCGTCGCCGCGAGTGTTTACTTTGAACTCTTCCAGCGGGCGCGGCGGTGGCCCACCAATATTCTTGCCGTTGAGGTTGTAGTGACCGTTATGACAGGCGCACCAGATGTGTTTCGTTTCGGCCTGAAATTGGACTATACAGTCGAGGTGCGTGCAGACAGCGGAAAAAGCTTTGAGTTCGCCGGACTCCGTGCGCACCAAAATTCCAGGCTTGCTCCCGAACTTAAAAATCTTTCCCGAATTGACCGGAACTTCGTTCAGCTTTGCGGCTACTACAGAGTTCTCGGTCGACTCGATTACCGGTGGCGGCGACATGAAACGGATTATCGGGTAGACGATGGCGCCCAGAGTCGCCACGACGCTTGTGCCTAGTAAGTAGTCGAGAAAACGCCGCCTGCTTGGTTCCAGATCAGATGGTCCAATGTTCTGTGCAGTGCTGTCCTGCAGCATCTTACTCATGATTCATGCTCCCGTCTGTTCCAAGTTTAACTTCGCAAGAGCGCGCGAAGTTCGTGAGTTCCCGCTGGTTTCCCTAAGGGTTCTTCGGATGGCATTCGACGCACTGAAACATCGAGATATCGCCTAGATTAACCGGGTGTTTGAAAGGCTCGTTGGCCTTGTGACAGGTCTCGCACTTTCGCTCGCTCAAGCCGCCAAGATCGACCGGGTGCTGAAACGAGGCTATCTTCACCGAAGCTGCCGGGTTCGCTGAGTCGTAGATAACGGAGTGACAGATGTTGCAATCGTTGCGTATAACTTTGCCGCTATCGCTAACGTGCTCTCCGTCATGACAGCGAAAACAACCTGAAGAGTAAAAATGTCCAATGTTGTTTGGATGCGTTTCCCAGTTTGTCTTCATCTCTGGGAAAAAATAGGTCTTAAAAATTCGCTGCGTTTCGTTGACCGCGCTTTTTACGACCTCACCTCTTTGCGCATATAGCTGGCCATAGTTTGTCTTGTAGAACCCGTCGAGACCGGCCGCGATTGCCTGAAGCGCCTCACCCTCCGTTTTATACGGCTTATTCAATACCTCTACGGCCTGCCGCTTCAGAAACGGTAATGAAGGATCGAGTCTACCGGCGGCGAATGCCTGGTCCAGAGCCGCGTCAGGTGGAAGATACACGTGGGCCGGACGATTGTGACAGTCTACGCAATCCATGCGTCGTTTACCGGCCGCTGCAATCTCCTGCGGCGCAAGCCGCTTACGGCGATCATGATATTCAATGACATTACCATTCCGATCGCTTATTCGCACCCAGGGAATTACCTGACGCTGGTGGTCCGTCGAGATGTAATCGATTGTATTGGCGATGTTCATGTGCCAATGGATCCCCGCGACCTGACCGGTACTGGGACTGCCGCCGCCGACATTAATCAACATCCGCATCTGCCGGAGTGTGTTCTTTTCATCGTAGGCGTAGTGATTGAATACTTTTAACTGCGCGCCGAAGAATTTTTCGGGCCAGTGACACTGCTCGCAGGTTTCCGGCGCCGGACGCAGATTGTGAACCGGCGTAGTTATCGGTCGAGGAAACTTGTTGAAACTTACGGAGTAGAGTTGGTATGCACCGGACAGCTTCGATCGTACGTACCATCCGGCTCCTGGACCAACGTGACAATGGACGCAGCCCACACGTGCGTGCGCGCCGGCTTTGTAGGCTACGAATTCAGGCTTCATCACCGAGTGGCAGGCTTCACCACAAAAATTATCTGACTCGCTGTATTCGTACGCCTTGTAACTGCCAAACGCGCTCGCGCAGATGAAGAGAAATGTCACCGTAAGAAACATGAAGAACGCATTGCGGGCGCGCGGGTCATTGAGATCCAGTTTTGGATAAGCCGCGATTTCCGTTGGCGCAGCTTTATGCCGGCGCCTGCGTTCCAGAATCCTGCCGAGAAAGACGATGAGCAATCCAAAGATCAGAATTGAGGGAAAGATTATGTAAGTGAGGATGCCTAGATACGGGTTCTCCTGTTTAGACGTGATCTCAACCAGAAACAACAGCACCACGCTCACCAGCGCCGCGCTGGCAATAGCAGCGCCCACGAAACTGATGTAATTGCGAAACAGGCTGGGCGGTCTGACGTTAGTTTGTTCGGCTTCGCTCATTGTGCTTCTTGTTGTCCTTCTTGTTCTTCTCGTGCTGGTTGCGCTTCTTTCCGGCTTTCTTCATAAGCCAGCTCGTGCTCTTCGCGGTAAAGCTCTTCCGATACCCGGCCGTCCAAAAAGGCGAAGTTCACCGGATAAACGTCCGGGTCGAAGATCACGTGATAGAAGTGCCACACAATGATCGCCAGTGTTGCCAACACCGCCTCGTAAAAGTGGATCGCCAAGGCAATGTCAATGGCCCAACGCGGCAGAAATCCAAAGATGCCCAGCTTGAACCAAATCATCAGACCGGTCAGGCCCATGATTATCGTGCCCCATACCACTGCCCAATACTCAGCCTTTTCAGCATAACCAAATCGCGCAATCTTCGGTTTGACTCTGGAGGCGCCTAGATAATAGCGGAAATTACCCAACACATCTTTGAAGTCTTTTCCGCGCGGGGCCATGTCTTTCAACCACAGCCGGCCTTCTTTCGAAATGCCAAGATATGCCAGATGATAAACACCCACAACGAGCATAATCACGGCTGCCACTCGGTGGATGATCCGGCGCAGGTATTCACTTCCTCCCAACATCGAAGCAAGCCAGGAGTCGGGATACTGAAGTGCAAAGCCGCTCAGGACCAGCGCGATAAAGCTCGTCAGCAACAACCAGTGTTGCACGCGCTGATTTGCGGTCAGTCGTACAATCTGACGTGTCTCGCGTTTCTTCGCCGCCGCCTTGCGAATCCAGATCAGACCGTTGTGAACTGCCATGCCTCCTATTACCAGCACGATCAAAGGAAGGTAGATCCAGCGAACTATTTGCGTCCCAAACACACCAGGGTCACGTCCGCCTGGTTCGGAAACTAATCCGGCGGTCAGGTGAATTTTACCGGTGGCGAAGTTAGCGCCGGCGCCGATGTGACACTGCCCACACGTTTGCGGCAGATTGCTGACGTGGATCATCGATTTCGGATCGGATGATGGCAGGATATTGTGCACACCGTGACAGCTCGCGCAGTTGGCAACCACTTTTGATCCGAATTCCGACGCGAGACCGTGGTAACTATCCTTGTAACTGCTGACACGCTCGCCGGCGACCCCGAATTCACGGGTGAGAGTGACCCCTTCATGGCACCCGGCACAGGTCTCAGTAGCAACGGCTGAAGTAGCGTTAGCCGTCGCTTGTTCCACCGGTGAGGTTATGCCGTGAATCCCATGACAATCGGTGCAGACTGGTGATCGCGACACTCCTCGCGTCACGGCCTGTCCATGAACGCTTTGCACGAACTCCGCGCTCTCCGACTTATGACATTTGCTGCAAGTACCCGGAATGTTGACCTTAGCGATGGGCGACAGCGAATCGGATGCAGGACGGATGTCGTGACTGTTGTGACAGTCCGTGCAAACAGCAGCAGAAACATTTCCCTGGGCCAGCGCTTTTGCGTGCACACTTTCACGATACGAAAGGAAGGGCCGGTCACTGATGCCGCTTCCCTGCATCACTGACTTATCACCGTGACAGCGGCCGCAGGTTTCGGCGATGTTGGTTCGATTGATGGTCGACCTTGAATCGCCTGCTTGAAGGATTGTCGTCATGTCGCCATTTCTGGTGTGACAATCGATGCAGGTGGCCGCCTTCATGCCGCCCTGAATTCCACGGGCGTGAAAACCCTGATCGTAAGCAGTGTGCGCGTCGGCGTGAAACTTGCTGCCGCCGAGGTAAGGCAGAGTTTTACCGGGGGCATGGCACCCCTGGCATTCCAGATTTGGAGTTGAGGTAGGTGATGGCGAGGGTGATGCCACTGACTGTTGGGCGACGGCACTGCTCACCGGCAAAACCAGCGACGCGATCAGCACGACGAAAAATGTTGCGCAACGCTTCATTCAGATCACACACAGACACCTCCTGTGTTTGCCAGGAGGCGTGCTTGTTTGTCTAACAAAGTTTCGCGCAAAGGCGCCAAGGCGCAAAGTGAACTCGAAATTCTACTTTGCGCCTTTGCGCCTTTGCGTGAGAAATCGCTTTCGATCGCCGGGCTGTGCTTTTGCTACTTCATTTCTTTAGCGATTTCATATACGCAACTAATGCCTTGGCCTGCTCTTCGTTGATACCCTTCTCCGCGTAAGCGGGCATAAACGGAGGCTTCTCGCCCTTCTTTCCCTTCAGGACGGTCTGGACAAGATCGGCATCAGGTAAACTCGCGTCAAACTTCTTTTCAGCCGTGGCTCCATGGCAAGCCACGCATTTGCCTTTAAAAGTGGCGGCTGCGTCAAAATCATCCGCCGTCTTAGCTCCGGCTGCCGCCGAGATTAGTGCAAATCCCGCTACAAGCATCGCCACCATCGTGGCCAAAGTGATCATCTTCAACGTTTTCATAGGTCCCAACCTTCCTCTCAAACGGCTTCGCCGTTGTGTTCCGAAGCGAAGGGAGCAATGACTGTGCCGGGTAAAAATTCACCGACTTAACCTATGAAAACGCTGATTTTTGCGAATTTTCGCGCAGCCGGATGCGAAAGTTCGCGCAAAACTAAGCGGCAGTTCGCTTGTGACATGCCACACACTTCTTGGACGTTGGTCCAGTGCTTGCCCTGCCGGTCTTTGCCACCTCGTCATGGCAGCCGGCACAGTTGCGATGAAACGCCTGCTGGTTGTCTAAGGTCACCGGTTCGGCGCTTCCTTCTAATGTGATCTTCGGCAGTTCGGGCAAAAGCTTCGGTTTCGTTCCTGCTCGCGCATGGCAATCAGTACACACGTTTACGGGCGGAGCACTGGGATCCTTCTGGAAGAGATCCGCCGTCAGGGTTGTGGTCCTATCCGCCGGCCACGCAGTTTTGTGTGGTGGATGCTTCACCACTTCTGACGCCGGTTGCGCGGTGTGGTGACACTCGACGCACGCGATGGGTTTCGTTCCGTCAACGCTGCGATTCTTTGTGGTGTGATCGAGGTGGCTAAACTTCACGCCACCCAACTTCGCGTAAGGCCCGAGGATCATTTCGTCTTTCGGCGTTTTTCCTTCCTGAGCCGATGCATTGAACGAAACACTCGAGCCACTCAACAAGATCATCCCCGACACGATAATCAGGACCAGAATAATTAAGACCTTCATCCTTGTGTCCTCCTGAACGGTAGCCTCGGTGCTACCAAGAAACTAGTTCCCTTAAAAGTTCCATCTTGTTCCCGTATGACAGCGCTTACACGCTGAAAAATCATCTCCGCCAAAAGCACGTTTGCCATTGTGGCACGACATACAACTGAACGAGCCTGGCCCAGCGTGATGGTTGAGCGGCTGTGGCGCGCTCACTCGTCTGCGTCCCGCCTGGATTCGATGACATTCGTTACAACTCAAGCCCTCGGAGCGGTCATGCTTTGCATGACTGAAACCAACACGAAACGCCGGCGCTGATGTTGATGCTCGCTGAAGCCGGCCCAACTGATGACAAGTGCCGCAAGACGAAATGTCGCGGCCGTTCGACTGCGCACGCGGCGAGTGACACCCGAAACAGTTCGTGTGCGCGTTAAAGCCCGCCGGTATTGAAACTGCCACTCCGCCGCGCAACGGTCGATGACAATTCGCACAACTCAGACGGCCCATGTTCTGGTGACGCGCGTGATCGAAACGCATTCCAAAACTCGAAAGTCGTGGAAACGGTTTTACCGTACCCGCCTGCGCGTCGGTGTGACAAACCGTGCAAATCGGATGGCCAGAGTTGGCAAACTCCTTCGCATGACAACCAGAACAAGGTGCGTGGTTTGCGGCTCCTGGCATTGCCGGACGCGCCTCGTTCGTTTCTCTTCGATGACACAACAGGCACGGCAATCGCGAGTGGTTCGGGTTGTCGTGCTTAAATCTCGAAAAATCAACGCCCGCTGCCTGGGAGAACGCATCAATCGGCCAAACACAAATTGTGAGCGCCATTAAGCAGCGCACCAGAAATTTACAAGATAGACCAATATCCGAATTTGCAAGTTTCACTTCGGTTTCGGAATCGCGCTCACGTGACTCGCCGGCACGCCCTGTTTTCCAAACGTTAGGTGACACTTGTTGCAGACAAAATTCGGATTCTTTTTCTTTTGGTCGATCTCGTAGTTAAGGGCTCCTCCTTCATCCAATGTCGCCGTCGCATGGCAACCTTCGGCGCCACCGCATGAGGTCACAGGCACCTTCAGTGTCTGTTCGTCAACCGTGTTCATCCGCGCCGGCACATGACAATCGGCGCAAGCGAGATCCGGATGCGCACCACCCTCATGGCGATACGCGCCGGCAGAGATCCGTTCGCGCCAGGCGTTTAGCATGACGCGATCGCTGATTGCCATCATCGCGGGCAGGCGGGGATCGAAGTCACGGGCAACTTGTGCAGTCGCGCTTGCAAGCTTGTGACACGCCTGACAGGCGGAAGAGACAGGTGAAATTCCAGACTCCGCGTTATGGCAAGTGAAACATCCCGTATGACTATTCGGAATTGTTTTGAAGGTGCCCTTCTTCAGCCAGAATGCATCGCCGAGATCCTTCGGCGGCTTTGTTACATATTCTTCGCTCGAATTGCCCTGCGGTTGATACGTCTGATGACAAACCCCACAGTTGGCTGGTGGCTGTTTCTGCTGCCGGCTTTTCCACGAGGCACTTACGAATCGCGGTGTGGTAAACGGCGTGTTACGACCGACTATCTCGAGATGAGTTTCGTGTGGAAAATGAACAGCAAACTCGCTAACGGCATCTCGCCGTGGCCGCGAAGTGTCGGTTACGTCTCCGAGACTCGGAAACAAGAATCGCACAGTGTTGCGCGGCGTTACTGCAACGTGGCAATTCGAGCAGATTGCGGGTGCTGGTCGCTCGCGCGCAAAGAACTGTTGCCGGTGACAATTCAGACAAGACGAATGTGTGGGAAACTCAGCAATATCCTCGAAAGCCGCATCGCCCTTGCGGACTTCCTTCCAGTTTGCAGTGGGAAACTTGTGGCACGCATCACACGTCAGCTTTTGTTTTGTGACGTGAGTAGTATGAGAAAACTGTGAGTAGTTTATGCGGGGCTGCTGCTGTGTCCTCGTCGCAGGACGCCGGCGTGATTGCGCATGTGTTTCAGTCTTTATTGCCGCAAAAGACGCCACTATCGATAACGTTACGCCGATCACCAGAAATGTTATTAGTCTGATCACGCGCCAATAAGGAAACAACACTCCGCGATCGCAGATTACGGCAGAGCTTTCGCAAAAGAAAACAAGACCTCGCGCCCTACTCCCTGCGGCCAAAATAGAACCGCAATGAGGTATAAGGCAAATGCGCGTGATAGTTCTGCGGCCGTGGTCCTACTATCGTGCTTTCATTGTAGTTGTAATACTGATAACCGATGTTCCAATCAAGCCGGTGATGCAGCTTGATCGCCAACCGCGCTTCAGGCGATTGAAAGCTCATGGGATACGAAGCGATCAACGTTCCGGGATTTCCCGTCGGATCAGCTATACGATTCCCCTGGCCATTATCTTTATTGATTCGATACGCCGTAAACAGCGTCGCGCGTGGAGCAATACGGGCCACAGATTCTACGAAGAAGAAGTTGTTCCTCACGAAGTACAAGCTGTTGCCCAACGGATGCCGAATGTTGTTGAAGAAGTACTCCACGATCGCTCTGCTGTTAATCCAATGGTAATTGTAACCCGTGCTAATCGAGAACCTCGAAGTCGTGGCCCAATCAAGTGAAGAAGTAAAAATTCTCGACTTTGTGCTTACCCCAAAGTCCTCGAGCGACACGCCGGCGATCTCAGATGGATTGGCATTATTCTTCGCGATCAGTGCCAGGTTGAGGGTGATTCGCGAAGTTGGCTTGAACCTGGTCTTCGCGCGAATATTCGTGAAGTCGTAATTCCCGATGCGCGTAAACACATTGTCGGCCGTGCCGTGTTCAGCGTCGAAGTAAATGGTCCATTCGTTTGTGGGCCTGGCCTTGAAGCCGCCAATAAAGACGTGGGTATGGTTTTCTTCCGTATGGCTGTCAGGCACGAGAGCGGCCGGCGCGTTAGTGCCGAGATTGAAGCCACTGATGGATTCGGTGACGCGTCGGGTGCCGTATCGATAGCCGAGGTGGATCGAATAGCGCGGGTTGAACTGATAATCCCCCTCGATCGTGTTCTGGATTCGACGGTAATCGATGCCGGTGAACACGTCGCGGTTACTAAAGCCGACGGTGTCGGTTCTCGTGCCCCGGGTGACAGAGAAAAAGTCGCTGAAAACCGCCGTACCATTGATCTCGAATGTTTCGACTCTGAGCGTGTTCGAGACGCGGAACTTATCCGTCGCCAATAAAGTCAGACCCAAATCTCCCAACCAATTCGGTCGTTCGGAGCTACCAACCAGATTGTACTGACCGAGGTTAAGAATATTCGGAGTTGCACCCGGCGGAGCGGGCGGAAAGCCGGTGATTCGGGGATTCCAATTTCGGCCCGTAAAAGCCTCGATAAAATCGTAGTTCTGCTCGGCCTTGCTGTAGATGATGCGACCGGTTACGTCTAGCTTTTTCGCGATGAGCGATTGCAAACTGAATCGTGTGTAATTGACGCTGCCGCGGGCAGGCTCATCACGATTGAAGGTGGTCAAACTGGCGGCGGCAGGGTTCAGGTTTATTCCCGGGTTAACTCCGGAGTGAATGCTCGTGTCGTCGCGAAAACGCCGGAATCCCTGGAGGAATGAAAAGTTTACCGGGCCGAGCCGTCCATCTGCTCCCACGCGGAAATCGTTGGCGCGCGATTTAATCTGCTGGAGCACCATGAATTCGTTGCCACCGGCGTGGTAGTTAATGAATGCTGGTCCACTGTAACGTTCCGGCGAGTATCCGATGTTGAATCTGATAAGGTCATTCTTCGGGAGAAGAGTGAGATCGAAATCTCCTAAATGTATTCTCGTGTCGTGCCCGTGTTCACCCGTTTCCAGTTTGGGTGGAACGCTAAACTGTGCGGGACTGAATATCCAGTTTGGATTCGCAAAGTTGTTAAGGAATCGGAAGTACTTGAAGCGGCGATAAGTGGCGTCGAAGCGATACCATTCCGGTTGTTCGACGCTCGCGCGCAGATTGCCTTGCGGATCGGCGCCCCAACCCGTTGAATTGATCAAAAACGTTTCGAACAGGGCGCCGTTTCCTTCCCTTGATCTCAGCAGGAATGAACTGTCGAAAAGTCGCGGACCCGTTCGGTAGTTGAGATCGCTTTGATACTTATTGTGATCTCCGTCGACACTAAGACCCCGATAACCAAACTCAACACTCGAGATAACCGTGTAATCACCGGCGTCTTCGCCACTTTCTGTTGTCGTCGGCACATCAGATTTCGCGGGAGAAGATGCAGGTGACGGTGACGGTGACGGTTGTTGCGCCGCAACCAATCCAACGGTCACGATCAGGACCAGCACCAGTCCGAATATGCGCAAGTTCATTTTTTGCGTCGTGCTCATGGAACCTAACCCTCGCTGCGAGTCTAAACCTGCAAAGCAGGTGTCAACGTAAATCCGAGGCGTACGCCTCCGGGGTCGTTAACGGAAAAAGACGGGGCTCGTTCGTGAACCGTGGATCTTAATATGACAATTCGTGCAGTTCGCGTATTGCGCGTTCTGGTTATGCTGTGGACCGGCCGGTTCTTCCGCGCCCACACCATGCGCAACGCTGTGGCACGTTAGGCAGAGTTGTCCTACGCGGCTCGTAATCAGCAAACGCGGATTGGATGAACCGTGCGGCGTGTGACAAGCAACACACCCTTCAGTCTTAACTGGAGCATGTTCGTAAACAAAAGGACCTTGCTTATCCACGTGACACTTAATGCAAGCCGCATCAGCACCCGTTGCCAGTCGCGTTTGTTTTAGTTCAAACCCGCCGTGCGGATTGTGGCAATCGCTGCACTTCATCGCCCCTTCCAGTACCTTGTGGTGGAATGGCAATTGAAACTGGTGCTTGGTCTCGCTGTGACAACTGAGGCAGAGTTGCGGTTCACTGGTCCTGAGCAATTTCAGACTCGCGATCCCCGGTTTCTGCGCGTTAGTTGATGAGATGAACACGTTGGAAGCCGCTACTTGCCGGCCTGTTTCCGGCGAGTGGCTCGCGTGACAATCGGCACACCCGATGTCGTTACGCCAGTGCTCACCGCGACGGAAGTTGTTGTGTTCTTCCTTGCCCGCGTGACAACCCAGACAGGTCTCTGAAGTTTCTTTTGAAGACTTGTTCTTGAAGGAAATGATCTTGGTTGGATCGCCTTCAGCAATGTGTGCCTTGCCGGGACCATGGCATGACTCACAACCGGTGACCTTCTCTTTCCAACTCGCGATCTTTGTAAGCTGAGCGTGGGAAGTATGTGAGAAGGTTTTGAACTGATCCTCGTGACAGTCTTTACAAGCCTCACTGCCGACGTAGTCTTCAGCTTTGTACGAGCCCTGTTCGGCTTCGCTAAAAGGTGCAGATTGAGAGGGATTGCCGTAGCTGAGCAAAACGATCGTGGCTACAACGAATCCACTTATTACGAGTGCTTTGATGAATTTATTCACTTTCGGCCCTCGGCACTTAATTTTTGGGCGACTAACGGCTGATCAAGAAACGCCGCAGGATTCTAGGTTGTAATAGTTCTTCTCTGCTGTGACGACCGTCACGTGAACGAACAAATCATGAACTCAGCGGAAGCCGGGTGTCAAGATATGTTTACCCCAGGGCCATTCGCTCCAGGGCCGCGTTATCGCGGATTAGAATACTGTCTGCCGTCACTTCAATGATCTGGCGTTTGCTCAGACTCGCAAACAGACGTGTCACCGTCTCTCGCGACGAACAGATCATCTGAGCGATCTCTTCGTGAGTGAAAATTTTATCGATTCGCGCGGATTGCCTGCCCCACTCGAGCATCAGGTTGGCTAACCTGGCATTGGTCGTTTGCGGCAGGAGTAACAATCTCGTGCGTGTCGTTAGTTCATTTAACTCGTGGCTCAATATCTTCAATATCGCTTGCGTGCCTGCCTGGCTCGTGCCCATCAGCTCCATTAATTCGGCTCGCGGAATAAAATCAGTGCGGCACGGTTCGAGAGCTTTCACGGTCGCATCGTAAGTGGAACTCCGTAGCACAGAGTTCAGCCCCAGCACATCGCCTGGATAAGCAATGCGTACTATGATGACGCGTCCTTCATTCGACGAGATGGATACCGCGGCCTTGCCGGTTCGCAGAATGTAGACGCCTCGGGCCGGCTCTCCTTCCGCAAACAACACTCCTCCTCGCCCGCGAACCGAGTCGAGGTATCGAATATGCGATGCGTGTATCTCGCCTAACAGCAACTGTAAGTCATCACTGACCGGCCTTCCCGGCCCTTCATCTACTTCCACATGTTGCGCGCTCGGCATGATCACACTCCCTTTGCCCGGCTCTTTACTTCTTCAGTAGTAGAAGCCGTGAGGTGTTGCTGGAACAGTCTGGCCGACGCTTCGAGAAAGTCGTAGGAGGTGACGATGCCTACTAACTGATCTCCTTCGACAACAGGAAGGCAGCCGATCCGGTTGCTGCGCATGATGTCGATGGCCTCCAATGATGAGGTGGAAGGCGACACTGTGAGGGGGTTCACTACCATCACCTCGCGTACAGTAATTGGATTACCATTAACGTTGCCGGATGTTCCATTACTTATCATCCGCAGCAGGCTACGATGAGTTACCAAACCAATTAACCGACCTTCTCGATCTTCAACCGGCACGTGCCTGATGTGTCGCCAGTTCATTACGCTCGCGGCAAGATCAATCAGATCGTCCGGACTGACAGTGAAAAGATCTCTTGACATGAACTGGCCGACGGTACGATATCCCTGCTCCCAGTCGTCTGATCCTGTCGCTTCAATGATTGGCCAGCGATGAATTGGTTCTCCTTGTTTTTGATTTGCCAAAATCGTTGACGTCAGTTTTCGTTGACGAGCATCTTTGGAAACGAAACCTTCCATCGCCGTTAGCGACTTCATGATCCAGCCGGCACCCGTTTGCCGAGTTCGCGCTCGCTCTTCGATGATGCCGAGATACTTATCAATATCTGCACTCGCAACTTGCGAGCTAATTAATCCCTGGCGGGCGAGTGGCAGCAGGTGATCCAGGATCAGAGAAGTTGCGGTTTGGCACTGGCCATCAATCCACTGGAATTGGGTATCCAACCCATGTCTGGCGGCGCGGAAAAAGTTTGACTTCGCGCTATCGAAAGCCATTCGCTTCGAAATATCGCCGTACTCCTGTGGAAGGGCGGCCATCAAACCGCTAAAGAACGCGGCATTCGCAATCTCGTCCACGATGGTTGGACCGGAAGGTAGTGCGCGGTTCTCAATTCGGAGATGTGGAACGCCTTCGGTCACTCCATAGCACGCGCGATTCCAGCGCCAGACGGTGCCGTTGTGCAATCGCAACGCTGAAAGCAAAGGCGTTTCACCGCGCGCGAGAACAGCAAACGGATTCTCGTCCGGGTCCGTAATCATGATCGGGCGAAAGCGCGTGATCTGATCGTGGAAGAGTTCGATTATTGAATTTTGCAGCCAGCAGTCGCCGAAGCTGACGCGCGTTGGTTGATTGCGGGCCAATTGCGGGCGCGACCGCTCGTCCGTTGAATGTTGAAACAGGGCTACCCGCGTTTCCTCCCACAGGCGGTGGCCGAACAACAAAGGCGAATTGACAGCGACGGCCAGCACCGGCGCAGTGATCGCCTGCGCAATGTTGTATTGGTTCGCGAATTCTTTGCCGTTACTTTGAAAGTGGACCTGAAAACTCGTGTTGCACGATTCCATCATGATGTTGTCGTGCGTCAGGTGCAGTTCGTCCAATCCTTTGATGTGAATTGAAAGCGGACCACCACGCAGTCGAATCACACCGCGATCGAGCTGATGGTATCGCGCGACTGGAGTGAGATTATCCAGCGTTAAATCTGACCGCTCCAGCGTTGGCAAAATGCCCGCGAGAAGAACATCGGCGCCTTGAGTCGTGGCGCCATTGCGCGCACGTGTAATCAGTTCGGTCAGTTCTTGTTCGATGCGGCTGAAACAATCGTTCGTGAGCTCGCGCGGAGTGAGATTGGCTTCCAGATTAAACCGGGCGATCTCAGTCGTCAACCGCTCGTCGTTGGCATGCTTCAGAACCTCCAGTGAAACAGGAGCAGGTCTCAGGTAGCGATCGATCAGAAACATCTCCTGCTCTGCGCCGACTCGCGTGACTCCGCTCTCGATACGGCCGTCCTCGAGCATGAACGCAAGTGCGCGAAGATCCTCAAGCAACGCCTTCATGAAAGCTTGGGCTTTCTTCTCATCGACCTGTTGTTCGACCTGGTGCTCTCCCATTTGGATCCTTTTGTTAGACAGCTCTTGCGAGGTTAATTTTCACATCCTGAAACTCTGGTAACGTTGTCAGCACCACCCTTGGCTTCAAAGGGCGCGCAACCAAAACAGGACAAGGTGCTTGTCGCAATACTCGATCGACATTCGATCCAAACAGCGCGCGCATTCCGAATCCAGCCCCGTGAGCACCGACACTGATCAGATCGATTTCGTTCTTCTCGGCGTAATTCAGGATCTCGCGGTACGCTTGTCCCTCACTGACCGCAGTGGTTACGTCGCACCAAAGATTGACCTCCGCCGGCACAACTCTATGCAACCGGTTGGCAGCAGCGTGGTATGCGGACTCACCTTTGATTGGATACCAGGCGATTTCAGGCTCGTTCAATGAACGCGGTGGCAACACATGAAGCAGATGCAGTTCTGCCTGATGCTCCTGCGCGATCGACAACGCGTACTTCAGGGCTAACTCGGAATAGTCTGAGAAGTCGTAGGCCACGAGGAGACGTTCCAGGTCCACTTTTAGTTCACTGGTGACAAACTCGCGCTCATCGTTGTGCATAACCAGCACCGGACAAGGGGCGCTGCGGCAGACTGACTCGGCAGTTGAACCCAGCAGCGCCGCGCGATGCGGGCGACGTCTTGACCTCATCACTATCAACTCAACTCTTTCTCGCTGCGCGTGAGTCATGATCTGTTCGCCGATGTCGTCAGCAGGTGCAACGACGAGTCGCCATCGCGAGCCATTCGAATCGGAAGGATCGATGTGCTCCAACACTGCGGATTCCAACAGCCCGAGTTCTACTTGACTGTCGGTAGCATCCGTGCAGTGAAGCAAAATCAATTCGGCATCGTGCGCGCGAGCGAGCGCGAGCGCATAGCGCACCGCATTTCCCGAGTACTGCGACAAGTCGGTCGGACAAAGAATACGCTTGATATTAATCATGATCTGGATAAGGCGGCCCGCCCCCTCCTTTAATTTTCTTACGGTTTAATCGCCACCTTCATCACGCCGTCAAGTCGCTCGCCGAATATATCGTAAGCTTCCCCGATCTTGTCCAACGGGAAACTGTGGGTGAGCAACGGCGTGAAATCTACTCGCCCATGACGAACAACTTCCATCAATCGGCGCATGCGCTCTTTGCCTCCAGGACAAAGTGTCGTCACGATCCGATGATCTCCGAGGCCCGCGCCGAATGCTTCATAAGGTATTTCA
>Ga0209486_10000586_pt1 | contig 16125 bp, 10 predicted proteins | sample NCCompost_FD_187518 | JGI IMG/M metagenome (GOLD analysis project Ga0209486, IMG submission 187518) | Agricultural soil microbial communities from Utah to study Nitrogen management - NC Compost (SPAdes) (version 2) | ecosystem: Environmental > Terrestrial > Soil > Agricultural land | place...
CCAAACAGTTGATGGAGATGACTCAGCTTCACCTGGGCCACTCGAAAGACCAGGCGCACGCGCACGCGATCAAGATGCTCGAAACGGTCGGCATTCCCGACGCAAGTACACGCGCCGACAGCTATCCGCACGAGTTCTCAGGCGGCATGCGGCAGCGTGTGATGATCGCGATGGCGCTGTCGTGTGAACCCGAATTGCTGATTGCAGATGAGCCGACCACAGCGCTTGACGTCACGATCCAGGCGCAGATCCTCGAACTGATTAAGAAGCTCAAACAAGAAACTGGCACAAGCGTGATATTGATCACACACGATCTCGGTGTTGTTGCCGGAATGACGGATCATGTCATCGTCATGTATGCCGGGAAGATTTTCGAGCAAGCGAAGACGGCGGAACTGTTTGCGCTGCCGGGTAACCCTTACACGAAGGGCTTGTTACGTTCGGTGCCGGATCCGACTGCCGAACAGGGCAAGCTTTATCAGATCCCGGGTTTACCGCCGGATGTGGCGCACTTGAAGCCGGGATGTCCGTTTGCGCCGCGTTGTGAGAAGGTGCAGGAGATTTGTCACCGCGAGTTTCCGCCTTTTGTGCAGCTCACTGCGGACCATCATTCGTTGTGCCACTTTGCGCGTGAAGTTTATGCGGAGTCAGGGGGCGACGGCGAGACAAAGCCACGCCGCGAAGCCAACTCAGGCGGCAAAGCCGAAACGGAACAGTTTCAATGACGATGGAAGAATCCATTACGAGGAGCGCGGAGCCGCTGATTTCGATTCGAGATCTTAAAGTGCATTTCGATCTCGGAGGTGGCGGCGTGCTCGACAAGTTGATTGGCGGCAGTCCGGTGAAACGTATTGTTAAGGCGGTTGATGGAGTTTCGCTTGATATCTTAGAGGGCGAGACTTTGGGACTCGTTGGTGAATCAGGTTGTGGCAAGTCGACACTCGGACGAGCGATTCTAAGGTTGACTGAACCGACTTCGGGACAGGTCTTTTATGGCGAGCGCGACCTGGCCCACCTCTCCGCCCGGAAACTGCGTGAACAGCGACGGCACTTGCAGATCATCTTTCAGGATCCTTATGCGTCGCTAAATCCGCGCATGACGATAGGGCAGATTGTCGGCGAGCCATTGGAAACGTTTGGACTGGCGAAGGGCAGGGAAGCGGAGCAGCGCGTGCAGGAGTTGCTTGAGACCGTTGGCTTGAGCAAGCGGTTTATCAAGCGTTACCCGCACGAGTTTTCAGGAGGACAACGCCAGCGCATCGGCATCGCTCGGGCGCTTGCGGTCGATCCGGATTTCATCGTCGCCGATGAGCCAATCTCCGCGTTGGACGTTTCGATCCAGGCGCAGATCATGAACCTGCTCGAAAAGCTGCGTCGCGACAAGCATCTGACCTACCTCTTCATCTCGCACGATCTGCGCGCGATTCGACACGTGTCCGATCGGGTGGCGGTGATGTATCTCGGCAAGCTCGTGGAGATCGCAGATGCGAAGACGATCTATCACGAGCCATTGATGCCCTACACGAAGGCGCTGATTTCCGCCGTGCCCGTGCCCGATCCGCAAATTGAGGCGACGCGACAACGGATCGTTCTCGAGGGCGACGTTCCGTCGCCGATCAATCCGCCTTCGGGCTGTCCATTTCACACGCGGTGTCCGTATGCAATCGATGTTTGCAAGGAAGTGGTTCCACAGTTGGTCCAAATCAAACCGGCCCACTTTGCCGCCTGCATCCGCATCAGCCCCTCGCAACCTCATATTGAAAACGTTCCACCCGGTGCCGCTCCCGGAATCGAGAGTGGCGTGAGCGCGACCGATGGTTGAGTAACATCCCGACCCCGAAATACCGCCCCTATTGAGCGTTTACGACTAGGGTGAAGTCCTCGTGCGGACGTTTTATTTGCCCAGAGCCGTTAGAACCGTTAGCTAAGTCGTTGTAGCTCACAGAGTTGAAATCTATACTTGCTATGGTTAACGAACCAGGCAGGATGCCCCGAGATAGATGCCAAAACGGTCCCCCATTGCCCTGAATCCTCAGGAACACCGCGAAGACGCTCCGCCCGCCTGGCTGGAGGTCCAGGACGGTCTCGCCGACACGTGCGGCCTGGCTCTTTTGCTGGTCGATGGGCACCAACCTCCCGCGATTGCGGTCTCAAACAACAACTCAATCTGCGAAGCGTTTCAAACCTCCTCGGAGTACGCGACGCTCTGCGATCCATACTGCGGAGCAGCCCACTCGAAAGCCACAAAGGCTGGAGGAACGATCGAATACGAGTGTCACGCCGGTCTCCGCTGTTTTGCCAAGCCCGTCGAGATCGGCAATGCCAAGCGAAAGCTGGCCGTCATCGGCGGACGCGCCTTTGTGAAGAGCACGGACTATCAACGCCTCATGGAGCGCTTTCGCTCGGGCGATTTGCAAAGTTTGGCGACGTCGGAAGATCTCTTCTCAAACATCCTTTTCGCCGAACAACAACGTCTGAACGAACTGGCTGAACGCCTCGATAAGTCGGCGCATCGCTTCCACGCCGCGGGCCCAAACGGGTCCGCGATCACGCTCGTCAAGCCGGCGGCTAAAGAAAAGGACCCACGAGAAGAGAAGCCGAAGCCGGAAGAAACAAGAGGCCACCCCGAACTTGAAAAAGAAGTTCAGCGCCTGCGTCACGAGCTCGAATACCGTTCGCGCTTTACCGACTCGCTTCATCATTTTCTCGAAAGGATCAGCGGGCCAGATCCGTTGCAGACGTACGAGTCGATCGTCGCCAACTCCAAGGAACTATTCGAATCGGAACGTGCATCGTTGCTCCTCCTGAAGGAAGAGTCGAACGAACTGATCCTCAAAGCGGCCAGCGGCTTCGCAACCGATCCCGCGTCTATTGGTCCAATACAAATTGGTGAAGGGGTTTCGGGCGAAGCGATCAACAGCGGCAAGCCGATCGTGGTGCATGATCTGCGCAGCTCGGGTCGTCGCCCAGCGCCGGCGGAACGTTCCTACAAAACAGACTCATTTATCAGTTACCCGATCATTATCGGCGGGCGCAAAGTCGGCGTCCTCAATGTCACCGACAAGAAGGGTGGACGCCGCTTTGACGAAATCGACCTCAGCCTGATGGACATCATCGGACCGCAAATGGCTGTCGCATTGGAACGCGCGGAGTGGCAGGAGCGCGCCACCGAATTTCAACTAATGTCGATCACCGACTCGCTCACCGGCTTGCCGAATCGCCGTTATCTCGAAGAACGCCTCGCGGAAGAATTGAACCGCTCCAAGCGTTACGACTATCCGATGAGCTTCTTGATGATCGACATCGACGACTTCAAAGTTTACAACGATAAAAACGGTCACCAGGCCGGCGATCTCGCAATTCAAATCACCGGACACTGCCTGAAAGCCGCGCTTCGTTCAGCCGACATCCCATCGCGTTACGGTGGTGAGGAATTCTGCATCCTGTTACCGCAAACCGGCATCGTCGAAGCGGGCGCGATCGCCGACCGCATCAGGCAGCGAGTCAACAGCACGCATTACCCGCATGGCAAGGCGCAGCCGTTAGGACGCGTGACGGTCAGCGTCGGCGTCTCAACGTACTCGCAGATGATTAACACGTCGGAGAACATCATTGCCGCGGCCGACCGCGCTCTTTACCAGGCGAAAAGCCTCGGCAAGGATCGCGTCGAGTTTTATTTCGAGGACGGCGGGAGTCACCAGCAGGGCAGATGAACAAGCGCAGCTCCAGCGAGAACTTTCGGCGCATCCTCGGCCGCGTGACGCAGTACGACTTTGTCGGGCGCAGCGAGGAATTGAACCGGATCATGGCCCACGCGGAACCGGCAAACGCCGGGCGCGGGCTGTTGCTCTTGATGGAGCCTTCCGCAGGTGTCTCGGAACTTTTACGTCAGGCTTATGATCAGATCTTCAATAAACGCACCGACGTCATTCCGATCTACTTCGCCTTCACGCGAAACGAAACGACCGCCGTAAGCGCTGCGATCGAGTTTCTGAACACATTTCTCCAGCAATACATCGCGTATCGTCGCGACGAACCGGTCGTTTCACACTCGACGCTAACATTGCAGGACCTGGTGGAGCTTGCGCCACCAGCCGATCTCGAATGGATCGAACAACTGGTTGAATCATACGCACGATTGCGGTTCAGCAACGACGACAAAGCGCTGGTGCGATTCTGTCTCGGTGCGCCACAACGAGTACCTCCCGGCCGCGGTCGTCTGCTGATCATGCTCGACGGCGCGCAACTGGCCGAATACATGAACGGAGTCGTGGTCCTGGGCACGGAGGTTCTGAGAGTGTTCGGACGCGGCGGATTCACTTTCGTACTCGCTGGTCTGCGCCGCCAAATTCTTTCGGCGGCCCATGAAGCGAAGTGCAATTTCGAACTGCTCGACATCCTGCGGCTGCAACAGCTCGACGCCGCACAAGCGGCCTTGCTTGTCGATCACGTAGCGCGGCGACAACATGTCGCGATCAGTGAAGCTGCGCGCGATCTGCTGGTCCAACAATTCGCGGGCAATCCGTTTTTCATCAGCATTTTCCTCCAGGCAGCGCGCGAGAAGAATGCGTCGCTCACGTCATATCTCGACTGTGAGCGTCTGTACGTTGACGAGTTGCTCGGCGGACATCTTCAACGCCATTTCGCCGAGCTATTAGAAGAAACAACACCGCGATTAGAGACGCGACACCTCCTGATCCGTGTGTTATGGGAAGCCGTTGCGGGTGAAGATCAAATCTCTACTTTCGAAGTTTGGCGCAAGCGTTTGCACGTTACCGCCGGTGAGCTTCAGGAGATTCTTCACCGCCTGCACGTGCAGGAGTTTGTAAATTGGGACCAGGGAATCATCGAATCCGGCGTTGGGCCGCAACCGTGGAAAGATTATCTAAAGGTACGGTACCGGCTAGACGTCCTCAACGATCCTCGGGCATTAGTAGTCGCCGACGCGCTGGCCGATTCACTCAAACGCGCGCCACACACGATGGCGCGACATTACAGACAGATCGCCAGCGGCGGGCTGCGTGACCTAATCAGTCGTTTCAATTGCCAGCGCGTCCCCGCGGTCCTTTTTGACTATGCGACTTTCAGCCGCAAGTACAAAGGCGCTGAGAGCGACACAATTGCGGCCGGTCTTGAAGCCGAGTCTGATCTACTTAAGCTACCGCAGACGGTACACCTGGCGAGCTGCGTCGCCTTCAACAGCGACATGCGGCAACTCAGCGACGAAGATCGATGTCTTGTCGCGCACACCTTTGAAGACGGTGCCTACTCCGACGCACTGGAAGTGATCTGGTTGACTGCGGACATAGAATCGAAGCTCGAGGTCGACGTCGACGTGGCGCGGGCTTGGTGCGAACGATTCGAAACCATGGCGGCCCATCTCGGTTTCAGCCGTTACCAGATTTGGCTCATCTCAAACGAGGGTTTTACGGATGACGCGAGCCGCTTGTTGAGCCGTCGCAAAGCGTTAAGTTGTAGCCGTCATCAACTGGCTTTAATCGCCGAACGACTGGGCGAAAGCGTGTCAGATCCTGTCGTGCAAACTACTGAGGCCAATGAGTTTCTCATGGTAGTGCCGATGGGTGAAGATAACGAGCTCATCGCCGCCAGCACGGCCGAACAGATCGCCAGGCGCTTAATGTTCCGACCCGAGGCCATTAACCAGATCAAAACGGCTGTAGTGGAGGCTTGTATAAACGCGTCAGAGCACAGTTTCAGCCCGGATCGAAAAATTTATCAACGATTTCGGCTTGAAAGTGATAGATTAGTCGTCACTATTTCGAGTCGCGGCATCGTACCGGCCAATCTTAACGGTGCGAGTAGCGGTTTAGAGACTTCAGAAGCGGCAGAAGAACGACGCGGTTGGGGACTAAAACTGATTCGAACTCTGATGGACGAAGTCGAGTTTGAACGAGTCGACGACGGTACCAGCCTGCGTATGACAAAATATCTTCGCCAAAGTTCTCCCTGACGCTTCCGACCCAGCTTTACCAGGAATAAAAATCCGAGGCGCGGTTGTCGTGTCGCCTTTTATACAAAACTTCTCGAGGCAGGAGGCGCCCATCGAGTGGATAAACCAAGTGGAAGGTTGGTTCGCTCTCACTGTGTTGGCACCACCGCTGTAGTTTACGCGAGCGATTATTTAAACAAGCTGACCGGTGAAAAGATCGAACGGGAGTGCCGCCGGCAACTCGACTCGGGTTGTCGCGGGCTGGTTATTGACTTCAGCGATACGCAATTAGTTAACAGTATCGGAATTTCTATTCTGCTCGGCATCATCGACGTCGCCGAAAAGAGCGGCGCTCGTGTTGTGTTTTCAGAAGTGAACCGTCAGACAGTCGAATTGTTTGAAATGCTTGGATTGACCCGCCACGTTGTACTCGCGAAGGACGAACGCGAAGCATTACTTAATCTCTCCAATTATGAAGCGTCGCACATAGTCCACTGATTTTAATGGAGCCGTCCACCCAGAAACTCATTCACACGTTCGGTGCTCTTGCCGATCTCGGGCAGGAGATTGCGGGCACGGGCGAATTCGCAGAGATGGTGCGAACATCGTTGCACCTGCTGCTCGGTACGCTCGCATTGCGACGCGGCGCGGTTGCGGAGTGCATCGACGACGGTTCGCTTCGTTGCGTTACGGTATGGGGCCTCGGCGACGACGTGTTGCGCGAATGGACCATCACAGAAACTGAGAGGCGTGAGTTGCTCGATGCGCAGGCATCTGAAGGCTTAGTGAGGTACAGCGAGAAGGGTTTCATCACCCGGAACTACAATGGTCTAAGTAAGTCCGGAATCGAACTGGTGCTGCCGATGATAGTGCGCGGCGAAGTAACCGGTTTAGTACTGCTGGGAGGGAAAGCAAGCGGCGAAGAGTTTTCAAACGCCGACTTTGAAACGATCAAGGCGATGGTCCGTCACATCGGCGTCGGCATTCACACGCATCGCCTGCTCGAAGAGGTGGCCCACCGCGCGGAAGAGAACCGCCGGTTATACGAAGAGTTGCGCGCGATCTATCGCGACACTGTCAGGGCCTTTGCGGCAGCGATCGACATAAAAGATAAATACACACAGGGCCATTCGGAACGCGTCGGCCGTTACAGCGAGATCATCGCGCGTGAGATGGGGTGGAGTGAAGAAGAAGTCGAGGGGATACAGATCGCCGGCTACTTGCACGACATCGGCAAGTTGATCGTGGACCGCGACATCATCAACGCGCCCTATCACATCGACGCCAAACAATCGAGCGATCTCAACCGTCACCCCGCAGCGGGATACGAAATTCTCTCCCCAATCAATCACCCATACGCCGACATTCCGTTGATGGCCAAGTATCACCACGAACGTCTCGACGGGCGTGGCTATCCTGATGGTCTGACCGACGAACAAATCCCGATGGGTGCGAAGATCGTTTCGCTTGCGGATTCATTTGACGCAATGACGACCGACCGGCCCTATCGCCGGCGTCGATCGTTCGAAGACGTCATCCGTGATTTACGCGAGAACAGCGGTAAGCAGTTTGATGGAAAAGTAGTTGCGGCGTTTGGAAGAGCGATTCTGAAAGAAGTGAACGGAGAATTGAAGAAACGTCCGATCACGAAGTTGCTTGGCAAGGGTTACCTTGAAGGCGAAAACGTTTCAACCCTGCTCGCTGACTTGATTGCCGAATTAGACCCCGCGAACGCCCGCGTTACTTCGGCTGGATCCGAATAACAAAGTTACAAATCGCGATTTTCTGATCGGGCGCGACTTCGGTTGGTTCCTCACGCATGATTTCGCGGCCGTTTATAAGGGTCGGATTTCTTCCTTTCGCCACCAGCCAGTAACGACCTTCGTTGTCGCGCGACATCACTGCATGAACTCGGCTGACCTCCGGATCACCCTGGATCGGCAGGTCGACTGAAATGCTCCGTGAGCCGCGTCCGATCGTGATCTCGTTTTTGGTGATTGGTATCACTGCTTCACGAACACCGTCGCGCCACACTTCCACGGAGTACAACGCCCTGGCCCGTACCACGGTCTGTTCGTTTTCGCTGACGTCTGAGGCTCGTTCGAGAATAGTGTCGTTCGGATTGAATTGTTGACTCGATTGCGATTGCGAGACACGCGGCGTGACCATCGTGTGACCGCTTTCGGTCTCGTCCCAAACAGCCTGCACGCGAAACTCACCTTTATTCAGCGTACCGTCAACGCGAAGCTCGACGGCGAACGACTTGACCGCGAGTTGCGTCGTGCCACTCAGTTCGCGCGCGCGTTCTGACAAGACATGAAACAAACCCTGTTCGAGCCCGCGACGCTTGTCGCCCTGCCAATCCTTGTCGTCATCCGCACTGAGGTAAACGATGTACTCACGAGGAATGTAGGTTGGACCACCGGGCGGTGTGAACATCTCGCGCTGCATGGCGGCCTCGACTTCGCGCGCGATCTTGACCAGAAACTCTTCCCAGACGCGCCGTGGCTTTGCATGTTCATCAGCCGCTTCGAGCAGGTCTTCGCCGGTCTCACCGTCAATCCATTTTCTTATCGATTCAAGCAGGCCCAATCAGGTAGCTCCGTCTCTTATCAATCAAATTTTATATAACGTTTATTGACCCACCCGCGATCGGAAGAATATGGATCGGACTTGGGCCGGCCGTGTTCGACAACCAGCACCTCAACCCAGTTGTTGTCGCTATTTGCGCTGAGAACTCTAACCTTGGAGCCGGATTCAGCCAAACCAATCGGCTGGTTGGCGCTGCCGCTAGCCGAACGCAGGTTTACGTCGGTAGTCGTGACGCCTTGCCGGCCGACGATAATGATATCCGATGTGCCCGGGATGGACGCCAGCGGATTCCAACGCGTGGTTACGTACTTGTGTGTCGCCAAAAGCATCCCGGAGAAGGCCAGTATCAAGCCTGCCGCGACGAGTGCTCGCTTGGTGCGACTCGGCGGCAAGACTGACGCAACGGTCGTCTTTCTCGGCTGATGAGCATCCGCGAGGTGCTTCTCGACATCGCGCTGCTGGCGCTCACGCAGTTCCATCAGGCGTCGCGCTTCCTCGCTAATCGGCACGACGATGCGCGGACGGCGGATCGAGTCGTCCATCGTCGCGACGCCGCGTGGTTCTGGTATCGTGAAGTGTGGCCGCGGGGGCGCCGCTTCAGTGAAGTCTTCTGGTTCGATTGAAAGATCTGCGCTGGGTTTACGTCGCGGCTCAGCAGCGGCGACCGTCACCATTGTCAGCGGTCGAGTAGGTGGCAAGCTCGCTTCGGCGATCTCGTCCCAGAACTCTTCGACTGTTTGGTAACGCAGTTCGGGACGGCTTTGCGTCGCTTTCTCGAGCACGCGCAGGACGGGCTTGGCCCAGAAAGTTTCCTTCACGGTTTCCGGTAAGTCACTGATCGCGTGTTGCGCGAAACGGCGCGGCGATTCACCGGCGAGCAGCGTATATGTCGTCTTGGCAAGCGAATAGATGTCGGCGGCGGGCGTCAGATGATCGGCGGCCGGTGTTCTCAGACCAGTGGTCATGAGCTGACCGGTATGCATCGACGGATTGTGTTCGGGTGCCGAATAGATGTTGGTGCCTACTCGGGTGATCGCGCCTTCGTTGGCATCGAGACGCGCAACACCGAAGTCTGCGATCTTCACGATCGCTTTGTCAGCGGTCAGCAAGAGGTTTTGCGGTTTGATGTCGCGATGAATCACGCCGCACTTGTGCGCGTGGGCCAGACCGGAACAGACCTGTTCGAGGTAGTGAAGCGCTCGTTGGATCGACAACGGCCGCGTCCGCGTCAGCGCAAACATATCGCCGCCGGGAAGATACTCGAGCACGATGTAATGAAACGTAGTGCCGTTGAGGTCGATCGCGGTGCCATGTCCGAGACGATTGATCACGTTGGGATGTCGCACGCGATCGAGCGCGACGGCTTCGTTTTGAAAATTGGAGACGAGCGTGCGTTCCAGTTCGGGATCGGGGTCGTCCTGCAAGTACATGTTCAGCGCCTTGATAACGACCGTGCGCGGCGCGCCATCGACGGCGGCGTTGTCGTTCGCGACGTAGATTTCGGCGTAACTGCCGCGGCCGAGGCAATCGACGATGTCATAGCGGCTGTCGAGTCTGCTTTGCTGGAGTTTGAGTTCCGACATTAGTTACGCCTCTGCGCAATCTCTGCGTATCTCTGTGTGCTCTGCCTTGAAACATTTGCGACGAAGTGGATTAACGCAAAGGACACAGAGATACGCAGAGATCGCGGAGCCAACACTTCGTTCGCATTACTTAGATGCATTGAAATGGATCAGGGTTCAACGCTAGGGGGCGTTCGAATTGGCGGGAGGTTTCGTCAACTCTTCATATTGATTGAGTGTTTTCCAGCGGTCGCGATTTGTTCGGAAACTAAGTGCCGCCAGGCCAATAATTGCCTCCTTCTTAATGGTGCTGCTTGCGGGCGAAGGAGCAGCGTCGGCCTTGCTAATCGCGGCGTCGAACGCTTTTACCGCCTCTTCAGTGTTGCCGGTTAGCAAATTTGCGCGACCGTAAAGATACAAAAACTCAGGATTTGGCGAGTCGAGTGGGTTCTGAACGCGGGAATTAATTAACTCCTTGCCGATGTCGTTTGTGAGCCATGCACGCGGATCCTGATCCACCTGGCGCCGCGCGCGCTCAAATTGCACGAACGGTTCTTCCGGTTTTGGCGCCTCGGTGTTTACAGCCGCCGGTTGTGCCGGTTGGGCTTTCGACGCGAGGAAAGGAATTCGCTCTTTGTAACGCGCGCCTGCATAGAACGCTCCCGCAATCAGTGCTAGCACCAATAGCAGACCAAGAAACTTTGCGACTCCACTCCCGCCGCCGGGACGCGTGATAGGTTCCGCCACGTTCAATCTCTCCTGGGCCACTGAGGCATCGCTCGCCGGTCCCGGAAAGGCGATACGCGAGGCTGGAATGAAGCTGCCTTCGTTTTGCGCCGTTGCCACCACGGGTTGACCGTTGGGCTGCGGTGCGTAGGCTGTTTGCGTTTCGGGCGAAATCGTCGGTTCGAGATCCATCAGTCGTTCGTCGGCATTGAGACGTTGACCCACACGCACGATGACTACAGTTAGATTGTCTTCCGCACCGCGTTCGTAACAACGTCGCTTCAGTTCGTTGCAAACACCCTCGAGATCTTCGTTTATGACCAGCAGTTGTCGAATTTCGTTGTCGGAGACGTGACGGGTGATTCCGTCAGTGCAGAGTAGAAATTCGGTGCCGTCTTCGACTTCGATCGTTTTCATATCGACTTCGACGCCGTGTTCCGCACCCAGTGCACGACTGATGACGTTCTTGCTCGGATGGTTCGCGGCCTGTTCGGGCGTCATGCGTCCCGCACGCACCTCTTCTTCGACAATCGAATGATCTTCAGTCTCACGATGCAGCATGCCGTCCGGCGTTAGACGGTAGAGACGAGAGTCGCCGACGTGACCAAACGTTGCGACGTTGCCTTTGAGATGAAGCGCGACGATCGTGGTCGCCATCATGGAAAACTTCGCGTGCTCCTGGGCCATCTGGTGAATCGACGCGTTCGCGCGTTGGATGGCTAGCTCCATCAGGTCTTCGACGTCAGCGCCTTCAACCTGATGACGAAACGCTTCATCGAGAACTTCAATCGCAGTTTGCGAAGCGACTTCGCCTGCTTCGGCGCCGCCGACACCATCGGCAACAGCAAACACGTTCCGCGCCGGGTCGTGCAGAAAAGCGTCTTCGTTTAGGGGACGACGTTCGTTCAGACCACGGTCGGAAAGCGCTGAGGACTGGATCTTGAAGGTTTTCCTGTCTTCACTCATTGCACTGCCTCCAGCTTAATGGGAGAGGAACTCTTCGTCTCGGGCATCTCCGCGATCACTCTGTCGCGTGCATTTCGATGTGAAAACGCCATCAACATCCCCAGCATCGCGAAGCTCGTAATCAAACTAAACCCGCCGTGACTGACAAACGGCAACGTGATGCCCGTCATCGGCAAAGCCCGCAGAATACCGCCAATATTCACTAACGCTTGAAATCCTATGAATGCTGTCAGACCAGCCGCGCACAGCTTCGTAAACATATCACGCGACTCAAGCGAAGTGCGAACGCCAGCAATCACAAAAATTATGACCGCGAGGATGATTATGGCCCCACCCGCTAGACCAGTTTCCTCGGCGATTGCCGCGTAAATGTAATCGGAATCGGCGATTGGGATCACTTCGGGAAATCCAAGGCCCAGCCCACGACCCGTGCTTTTACCGGAAGATATTCCCCACGTCGCTTGCGCAGGTTGGAATGCAAACTTATCGAACCAGACGTCGACGTTAACCGTCCTTTGCAGTGCCGGACTCTGCGCCGCGAGCTCTTTCATCTCCGGGTTCTTGTTCAGAGCGTCGTCGTATTCCGGCTTCCACCATGAAACTTCCGGCGACGGCGGATCGAAACCATCGAGCCACAGATGAAAGCGTTGTTGAATGCGAGCGGGAAGCGCGGCGCTTATCGGGCGGGCGATAGTCGGCAGCAGCGGTACCTTCTCTTGAATGTCTCGTGGCAATGCGCCGACGACGAGAATGCCGATCACGAGGAGGACCGAGCCGACGAACAGTAGCAACTGCGGCCAGCGACGAACTGCGACGAGATACAACGTCGTGTACGCGCCACTGAAGATCAACATCTGTCCGAAGTCTTTAAGGGCGAAGAAGGGAACGAACGGCAACATCGCCATGACCAGCAACGGCACGATGTCGCGCGCGCGTGGAATGCCCCAATAGGTTTCGGCGAGATCTTTGTAACGTGCAGTCAGGATTCCGGCGAAGCCGACGAGGAACGGAATCTTCGAAGGCTCCCAGGGCGTCATGTTGCCGAGTGCTTTACCGGCGCTCGATGTAACCACAGCGGCTGCCAAAGGTAACAACGTCAGTAAAACGATCAGGAAACTATTCCGCTGCAACAGCAACAAAAATCCATCACGCACGCAGAATGAATAAGCAATAGCGAAACCGAGAATGGAGAAGATTGGGATCCATGTGTAACTCGAAGTGAGCGCATTCCAGAGCGAATAGTTCGACTCTCTCTTCGGCAGTTGTGCGATGTCGATTGGCTGCGCGGGCGTGGGAGGCAAACCCATCATTTGCTTCTTGACGGGATCGTAGTTCTCCATGATGTAGCGCATGCGAAGCGCTTCCATCTTTTCTTCGCGTGCCGCGGCTTTGTTGCGCGCGTTGTATTCGGGATCGCTGTAGAGGCGGTACTGGATCAGCATGCCGAACGCGAACAGCAGAATCGCCGTGGTAAACAATACCCAGTTGCCGGAGAAGCGTTTCGTGCGCGAGAGCCACAGGGCAGCCATCATCACTGGAATGAACATCAGCAGGTCGCGCACTGCGCCAATCACAGACGTCTCATAACCGCGCAGCAAACCTCCGCGATGAACAGCCATGTAGCCCATGATCTCGAGACCCAGGATGATCAGGATAAGCAGCAGGTGTGATGAAGCGCGGTTCTTCATGTTGATGTCTTTGTACTTTGTACTTTGTGCTTAGTATTTGTCAGTGATCTTGTCAGTTCCCGCTAAGTGGGTGTGGTGCATGTCATCTGCTGACCACTGGCCACTGGCCACTGACAAAGTACAAAGCACTAAGTACCAAAATCATCGAACTCTCAGGTAACCCAGATCTTTCGCCTTCATGACCAGCGCTGCCGCAATCGGCGCGGCGGATCTTGAACCATAACCGCCGCCTTCGACGATCACTGCGATCGCCAGTTGCGGTTTCTCCAGCGGTGCGATACACAAAAACCATCCGTCAATTCGCGGGTTCTCTTCGTCCATGATCACTTCGTCGTACTCGCGGATGATGTTGCCGCGGTTGTCGCGCTCAATGCGGTGTCGAGTCTTTGGCTGGCCCGTCTTCGCATCGTAAACAGGAACGACCTTCTGCGCCGTCCCTGTCTTGCCGCCGGTGTTTATTCCCGCTGCTTTGACGGGTGCGAACACGCCGCGCGCCGTGCCGCTGGCGCCGCCGGTAACGAGACCCATGATCCGTCGCAACTCTGCTGACGCTCCCGGCGTCAGGATTTGATTGAATGCCTGCGGCGCGAGGTTGAATTCAATCTTGGGCTTCATCAACTTGCCTTCCATGTTGCCCACCGTTGCGGCAGCGAGCGCCATTTGGAACGGGGTCATCTGTCCGGCGTAACCCTGACCGTAACCGATCAACGCTAGGTCATATCGAGTCACTTGCTTACCCGTAACGATCGTCGCTTCACGCGGGGCAAGCGCTCGTTCGACGGCGTCGGTGCTGCCGTTCCACAACTCCGGTTCCTTTCGACCACGCAAAGCTTCCGCCGGCGTGTCGTAGGCCCCGATACCCAACAGCTGCGCGGCGCGTTTGAGACGTTCCTGTCCAAGCTTTACACCCATCTGCGCGAAGTACTGGTTACACGAGACTTCGAACGCATGATCGATCCCAATCCTTCCATGCACTTCCGATGGACCAGCGTCGTCGAAGATGACGTTTGCGCCCGGCGCCGCGTAGTAACCACTGCCGCTGCAAGTGAATTCCGTGTCCTGCTCGCCGGCGAGATACGCGGCAATCATTGTCACGGTCTTAAAGGTTGAACCGGGAATGTAGTAAGCGCCGAGTGCGCGGCTTACGAGTGGCTTATCACGCTCGTTTGCATCGAGACGTATCCAATTTGTTTCGTCGGTGACTTCATTCAGGCTATACGAAGGTTCGCTATACATTGCGAGCACTTCGCCGTTCTGCGGGTTAACCACGACGATCGCGCCATGCTTGCCCTTCATCAGATCGACCGCGGTCTGTTGCAGCGTGCGATCGATCGTGAGCCGGATGTCCTGGTTGCCCTTGAACTCTACTGACTTGCCTCGAACAACCTCCCACGCTTCAGGAAGCGCACCGCTTTGCAAACCAAACAACGCCCGCTCCAGACCAGGATCGCCGCGGTCGGATCCAAACAGGTGCGACAAGGCTTTATCCATCGGATACTCGCGACGTATTTCGCCGCTCGCTGTTCGTTTGTAATAAGCCAACGGTTGGTCCAACCGACCGCTGCGATCGAGTATCCACCCGCGCAGGGTTGATTCCGACAACCGCCGCACACGCAAGTCTTTGTAACTAAGCTGCTGAAACTTTTCGTTCTGGTCCGCCGCGTACCTCGCCCAGTAAACGTGAAACCCAAACATGCCGATCGCCAGCAACACAAACAGCCAACGTAACGCACGCAGCCCGCGGTTTGTCGACGTCGAACCCAGTCGCTTGTGAACCGATTTTGGTAGATCTTCCGGAACAGCTGCGGCGACGGATCGCCGGCGATTACGGACGAGGCCCAGCAGCAGCAACAGCAACACTAATCCAAACCCGCCGACGTAGATCAAGGTGAACAGAGCCGGCATTCGTTCCGGGACGTGCGGAGTCTGAAGCGGGGAAGGTGAGGGAGTTTGGAAAAGAAATAGGAGTAACGTGTTTACGGTCATCCAGTTCTACTCACTTTTGCGCAGTCGCACTTCCACATCTCCGAAACCGATTACGTCGCCGTCTTCAATCAGTCGCGACTCGCCATAGGCGATGCGACGACCATTGATGTAAGTACCGTTTGTGGATCCGGTATCAGCGACGAGGAGAGTGCCTTCGGCTGTCATGAGCAGTGCGGCGTGGATCTTCGACACGCTACCGTCGTTGAGTGTCAGTTCATTATCGGAAGCGCGGCCGACGTTCAGTCGTTTGCCGCCCGGTTTGAAGATCAAAGGGATTTCTCGGGTTCCGCTTTGCAGCGTAATGCGCGCGATCACCTGAATGTCCGGCATCGTCGGCGCGAGGGAGGGAATCTGGACGCCCAATTTCGCGGCACGTCGTTCGTCATCCTGGCGGCGCAGATCTTCCTCAAATTCGCCGAACGTTGGATCGACGGAGATGCCGGTCGTAAAAATGTCGACCTCTGCTTCGACGCTGACTGCAGCGAGCGTGCGATAGCGATGGTCGTTGATGTGATCGATGGCGGCGGCGAGAACTTCGTTTTTCAGATCGTGCAGGATCTCCGGCGGCGCTTCGGAGTGCGTTCCCCACTCGACTTTCAGCACGAGATGATGTGGTGCGATCCGTCCTCGCTTACCTTCGTCTCTGACACGCTCA
>Ga0209486_10000587_pt1 | contig 16117 bp, 10 predicted proteins | sample NCCompost_FD_187518 | JGI IMG/M metagenome (GOLD analysis project Ga0209486, IMG submission 187518) | Agricultural soil microbial communities from Utah to study Nitrogen management - NC Compost (SPAdes) (version 2) | ecosystem: Environmental > Terrestrial > Soil > Agricultural land | place...
CCACCAGTGAAGTCGGTCAGAAAACCGGAAACATTGATCGTGGTCACGGCAGAATTCCTTCGGGCACCAGCCACGGATGTATCTGAATTGCCAGTCGTCCTGCCTGGACCGACGGATCAGTCGCAGCTAACGAGCGCGCTTCGTCAATCGAATCTACCTTGAACACGAAAATCCCGCGCAGCCGACCATTATCGCCAAACGGGCCGGCAACGACGAGCTTCTTCATTTCTGCGAGCTTGTTAATGTTCTCGAGATGCGCTTTTTGAATCGCTTCGGTGGCGGGTGTCTTTTCGGGCGTCCACTTTTCGCCGCGCGTCAGAAAAGCCAGGTAGGCCGTGGTCAGTTTGTTTGGCAGCGCGGTTATCTTCTTCATGACGTCTTCCGACCACCACGGGTGCAATTCATGAACGAGGAACCCCGCCGCAACTGCCGGATCTTCATTCAACCAGGCGGTCGCTTCCTCCGCCGACTTCGTGCGAAAGATGTGGACCTCGATCAGTTCGTTATCGTCTCTGATGCCTCCAGCGATCATCAACTTGTTCGCTTCGAGCATCGACCGTAGATGAGCGACGTGACGTTGTCGCATCTCCGCCCGTTCTCTGCTCGGTTCTGTCGTCCACTTGGGCCCGCGTTTCAACAACGCAAGCTGAAATTCCATCATCTTGGATTCCGGCGTTTTCGGCGCTTCAGGAGCTTTCTTGTGTTCCTGGGCGTTCGCAATTGAACAGCACAACACGATTCCGAGAGTGATTGTTAGGAAGGTTCTCATTTTCATTTCACCACTGAAGCTTTCACACAAACGACCGGCGGCAAACCCTCAGCGATCGCGTGCCACGACTGACCGGTATTGTTCGAGCCAAATAGTTTTCCATTGCGGGTTCCGAAGTACAGACCCGCGGGGTTCAATTCGTCCGACGCCATTCCATCTCGCAAAATAGTTTCGAATGCGTTTTCCTGCGGCAAACCATTGGTCAACGGTTCCCACGATTCACCACCGTTCCGTGTGCGATAGACGCGCAGTTTCGCTTCAGGAGTGCAACGAAACTCATCCGACTCCAACGGAATGATGAAAACTGAATTCGCGTCGTTCGGATCGCCGACCATCGCAAAACCAAAATCGGAAGGAACACCGTTCGCGATGTCAGTCCACGAATCTCCGCCGTCGTCGCTGCGATAGAGTCCCCAGTGGTTCTGCAAAAACAATCGCTGGGGATTCGACGGATGGCTGACGATCTTGTGCACACATTGTCCAAACTCAGGATAACGATGCTCAGGCGGCAGAAACTGCGCGCGGACGCCGGCGTTTCGCGGATTCCAACTCTTGCCGCCATCATCAGTACGATAGACGCCGCCGGTCGAGATCGCGATGTGTATGCGATCCTTATTTGAAGGATCGGGCAGGATGGTGTGAAGACAAAGACCACCGCCTCCCGGCTGCCACTGTGGCCGATGTGGATGATCGAAAAGTCCCTTGACCAGCGACCAGCTCGCGCCTGCATCGTCAGAACGGAAGAGCGCCGCTGGTTCAACCCCGCAGAAGAGCGTGTCAGGATCGTCCGCATGTCCTTCTTCGATCTGCCAGATCTGCTTCAACGACGTCTCACTGTCGTCGGGAAACTTGATGTTGTAAGCCTCGGGTTCGGTCCACTCGCGCCCGAAGTTGTCAGACGTGCTCAGATAAGAACCCCAGAACGAACTGTTGATCGCTGCCCACAGCCGACTTCTGCCGTTTCGTTGATCGTGAGCGAAAGCATAGATGGCGCGGCCAGGGAAATAAGGTCCGCCGACGGTCCAATCCTTACGATCCGCGCTGGAGCTGATAAGAAATGCGCCCTTCATTGTGCCGACCATTAGCAACACATCGCCGGACTTTGCATCTATATGATTGGTTTCTGGCATTTTAGAGAGAACCGGAGTCGCTAAAAACTCGTTGAAGCCTTCGGGAACTCGCGGATTATAGCCCGGTCATTGGTCATCGGTCATTTGCCATTTATCATTTGTCATTTCCAATACGCAAAATGACCAATGGTAAATGTCAAATGACCAATGACAAATGGTAAGATTCCGGTCACTTGACCGCGTGAGGTAACGCCCATGAAGAAATTAATCGCGTTGTCCCTGACCTTTGCGTTGTTCTACGCTGGCGCCGCGCCAGCCCTCGCTCAAGACAAGGCAACTCAACAACAGCCCACGGAAGAAGAGCTGCAAAAAGCCAAGGCGGAGCGGGAGAAAAATGCCTACCGGCTTTTGGATCAGGTGATTGATGAGTCGCAGTCGCTGCGGTTAACCGAGAACCGCGTGCGCGTGCAGATCAACGCCGCCGATGCGCTGTGGGACAAAAACCAGGGACGGGCGCGTTCGATCTTCACCATGGCCGGCGAGGGCGTCGCCGAAATGGGTCGAAATCCACAACCGACGAGTAACCGTCGGAACGAGAATGCCAACCAGGAACGACGCGCGTTTCAACTGCGACAGGAGTTGGTACTCGCCGCCGCAAAGCACGACGCTCAACTCGCGTATCAATTGCTCGCGACTACAAAACCACCGATACCCATTGTGCAAAATACCAACGACCAGCGTCCTCGTCCGCCCTTCAACTCTGAAGACAATCTCGAACAGATGTTGCTGGGCCGCATCGCTGCGCTCGATCCAAAACTCGCTGCGCAGAACGCGGAACAGATGATGGAGAAGGGCCAGTTTCCTCGTTCAGTTGGCGAGGTCATTAACCAGTTATACAACCAGGACACCGAAGCCGCTCAGAAGCTCGCCGACAAAACCGTGAAACGTCTTGCGTCGGCAAACTTTTTGACGAACAACGAGGCGGCGGCTCTTGCGCAACAGATGATAAATGCTGGAGTGCGTCAGCCGGGCAATGAAGTCGCGAGTGTGAATCCGCTACCGCAGGGCGTGCGACCAGCCGGTCGTGGTCCAGTGCTTGAACAATCGGCATACATCGAGTTGTTGTCGGCAGTGATCGATATCGCTTTGAAAGCGTCACCACCTGCGCAGCAGCCCAATCAACGCACAGCGGCACCCGCACAACGCGGACGTGCTCCAGGCGGCGCGGCGCCGACAGTGGTCGCCGCACGACCGGCTGGTCCAACAGAAGCACAAATTGAACAGGCTAACGCACGTCGATTGGTCGCCAGCCTGATGATTGCGCTGCCGGTTATCGAACAGCAGCTTCCCACGAAGGCGACGGCGGTGAGGTCGAAGTTGTCGGAACTTGGCATGGGGAACGTGCAAAACATGGCGCAGCGGCCATTCATCAGTCTAGGGGAAAACCCAACCGCCGATGCGCTTATTCAGGCTGCCGCCACAGCGCCGCAACCGATGCAAGATCGTCTTTACCAGCAAGCTGCCTACCGGGCACTCGAAGAAGGAAACGTTGACCGCGCGCGACAGATCGCCACCGACCACCTGCCCGTCAAGAGTCGTGAAACTGTCATGCAGCGGATCGAGTTTCGTGAAATGGCGACGAAGGCGGATGGCGCACGACTGGAAGAGATCAGGCAAACGATGAATCGCATGCAGAGCGATAGCGAAAAGATCGGTTTCCTGCTCCAGTTGGCGAACGAGGCCCAGAAGACCAATCCGAAGGTCGCCGGTCAATTGCTGGAAGAAGCACGGCAAATGACGAACCGTCGTGCGAGCAATTACGAACAGATCGAACAACAACTTCGCGTCGCACGTGGGTTTGCCACTGTGGATGCGGCGCGCAGTTTCGAAGTGCTTGAACCAGCGATTGGCCACATTAATGAATTACTTAACGCAGCCGCGATCTTGAACGGTTTCGAGATAAGCATGTTTCGCGACGGTGAAATGACGATGGTGCCGGGTAATGGGCTCACGTCAATGATCAATCGCATCGGTCAGGAACTGGCGGTGCTCGCGGAGAGTGATTTCGAACGAGCCGATGTACTCGCCGGCAGATTTCAGTTGGCGGAACCAAGAATCATGTCGCGACTCCTGATCGTCCAGGGACTGCTCAACCCGCTCCAGTCACAGAAGCTTCCGCGTGGAGTTCCGCCGTTCTCCGGCGTGCGCGTTAGCGAAAACATGAACATCGTCCGGCCGCAGTAGACAAAGTTTCGAACAAGGGGGAATCATCGTTGCATACTTTCACGAACAGGCGATTTGCGGATTTGATCGAGAAACCGGAAATACCGCCTGTAACTCCACACGATCCATCTGAACCTGATAATCCAAATCCTGGTCCAATCCCCTTGCCTCCCGATACGAACCCGCAACCAGCAGCACCCGTGCGTGAACCAGATACGCCACCACCGATCACCGACCCGACACCCCCTGAGCCAACTCGACTGATCGGCGTGCGATAGACAGGAGCCCACGCGGGTTGCGAAAACTCTTTCTCCTCTCCACTTCAAGCTTCGTGCTGCGAACGTTGGTGCGTCTCGGCATGCCGGGACTGTTTCTGATGAGCGCGCTCGATTCGTCGTTCCTGGTCCTACCGTTCGGCAACGACCTGTTGCTCATCGCGCTCGTGAGCTCGAATCGCGAGAGTTTGATCTGGATCGCTTACGTGCTGGTTTCAGCGGCTGGTTCAGTTCTTGGCGTTTTCGTGATCGATTTGCTGATGCGCAAGGCTGGTGAGAAGGGACTGGAACGTTTCGTCAAACCCAAAAAGATCGAACGACTCAAACAAAAGCTCGAAAACAAACTCGGCATCACGGTCTTTGTAGCAACAGTGGCGCCGCCGCCGTTTCCATTCACTCCTGTGATCATGACTGCGTCGGCGTTGCAGTGTTCGCGCAAGAAGTTAATCGGTGCTGTCTTCGTCGGCCGCATCATTCGTTACACCGCGGAGGCGATCCTCGCATTGTATTTTGGCCGCCAGGTGATCGCTTATCTCAACTCCGACGTGGTTTCTTACGTCGTCTACGCGCTGGTCGCGCTTGCTGTAGTCCTCAGTACTTTCTCGTTGATTCGCTGGCTCAAACGGTCATAAAAATTCCATGATTTGAGACGTGCTTCTCGCGGTTTCGGCATTCCGAAAACCCCGGTTTGTCGTGTAGAATCCGCAGGCAAAAACTCCGGAAGGGAGCCCGCAGCATGCCAGAGAGACGTGGCGTCCAGGCCACCGAAGAGGTAAAGGCAGAATGGTCCACTGCCTACAAGGTTTATCTGAGAGCCCCAGGTGACAGGTTTGACAAAAAGAAAGACCGGACCGCCAGAATCGACTACGTAGCCCAGGAGATGAAACTGACTCGCAAGCAAGCTAAACGGAGGATCAGAAATTACGAAGCATGGCAGCGAAATATAAAGAAAGGAATCGCACCGCCTTAAATTTCGTGTTGGATTCAGTTTGAGTCAGCGTGCGCCGTTCGAGAGCCGTTTGGTCCAATTCACAAGCTCAGACAATAGTTGCTGGACCAGTTTTTTCGATGTCTCGTCAGTCAACTTTCCCTCCTGATCGAAACGCTTGTGAGCGTTCGAGACCATGACCTCCGGCTGATTTACCGGGTACATGTTGAGAAACACAAACGTCTGCCGCAGGTGATACTGCGCGCGTGAAGTGCCTTGACCACCAATCGAGGCGCCCATGATCGCCACAGGCTTGCCGCTCCAGGCGCTATCGCCATACGGCCGCGAGCCGCAGTCGATGGCGTTCTTTAGCACGCCCGGAATTGAGTAGTTGTACTCGGGAGTGACGAAGAGAATCGCGTCAGCGGCGCGAACTCGCTGCTTCAATTCGACGACGCTAGGATGGGGATTTGTTTCCTCATCCTGATTGAACGGCGGGATGCCGTCCAGTTCCAACGTCTCCATCCGCGCGCCTTCAGGCGTCAACTCCTGCGCCGCTCTCAACAGCGCACGGTTGAACGATTCCTTACGCAGACTTCCAGCTATTCCAAGGATAACGAGTGGATCATTCACAACACGCCTCCGCAAGATCAGTGTTGGGCAATTCTACACTGATCTTACGGGCGAGATGCTGGTGTCGCGAAGGACGTAATGGTTAATTGAACTTTCAGTGATGATTTCCGCCGTTTCGAACCTGCGCAGGACGTCTGGCGGCCAGACACGGCCGGAGCGGCCTTCGCGCACGGTCGCGCTGTTGACGCGCATGAATGCGTCAGTCGACGGAACGGTGATTCTCGGTTTCACGAGGGCAAGTCGTGGGAACGAGAGGATTTGATGTTTTCTGGCAAGAACTTTCACTTTGGCACCCTTTGTGTTGAACTTGATAAACGCCTTTCCTAACCTAAAGGCAGTTTCAATCGGGCGGGGTTTCCAGGTTTTTCTAACTGCTGGATCGCAACGAAGCCTTGCACAAAAAGAGAGGGGTCTCTCTGCGGTCCTCCGTACCTCTCGGCGTCTCTGCGTTTTAACGGCATTTCAACGCAGAGCCGCAAAGATACGCAGAGGGACGCAGAGAAACGAATGAGAGAGGCGACTTTTTGTGCAGAGCGTCGAACCGAAGAGGGGCGTCGAAACGCCCCTCTCGAGTTTTTGAGTTGTGCTAACAGTTACCAGCGGCGGAAGCGATCTCGTCGATACGCGTAACGCTGGAAGCCATCACGATACCCCTGGATAAAGGCATCGCGGAAGACCTGACGGTACACTCCTCGATTGCCGTAGGACGAGCTGTAGCCAGCCGATCCACTCCGGTAATAACGTGAGCGCTGCGGATTAAAACTCTGTCCGCGCTGCGCATCGGCAGCACCGACGTTCATTCCGTAGCTGTAGCCCTGTTGACGCGCTACCTGCAGAGCATTGCGCCGTGACCATTCGCCGTAATTATCGTTGCGACGGTCGTATCTGCGGTACTGCGCTTGAGCAGTTGAACTGGCGACTGTGACTAAAATGCCAAACAGTAGGAAGAATGCCAGTAAGTATCCACCAGTTTTCAACCTTGCGTAACTAAGTTTCATCTTGCTTCGAAACCTCCCTATTCAGAGGTTTGGCAAGCGGCGTGCCTAAACGGAAACGCTTTTAAAATCGGAGTTTAGAAGTGTGCCGTGGACGAGAATTCGGCACGATATCGTATGGTGAGGTGACGATTACGCGGGACGTCGCAAGTAGGAGCGGAGTTCCGGGCGAGTTGCCTTGCGCACTAACGCGCTCTTCGCTTGCCACTCGACTGCGCGAGTCAGTTCGACGAGAAAACGAGTTTCGCCGGATTCGAGCGCGGCGATGGGAGCACCATCGTGATAGAGGATCCGGTTGCCCGTGTGCGCCGTGATGCGAGTGCCTGGTGTGATGATGCCGGCAAGGTTCAGTGGATCCGCTGCACTGACGGAGATCATGCTCTCCTGCGCGCCTTCACGCCGAATCGAACGCAGCATTCCGACAGCTTCCGGCAAAGCGAACTGTTCGCCCGAGATACCGGCGACGAAACGTCCGCCGCGAATCTCACCACGCGCTTCGAGACGGTGATAGACACGCAATAGCACACGCCACGGCACTGCGATTCCCTCTCGCTCGAGCAGTCTTTTGAAGACGACTCCATAGCGCCGCAGCAGCACCCATGCGACTTCTTCAGCCAGTTCCAGCTCTGACTGTTTCGTTGTGGACGCGTCGGCCGCTGACGGAGCGCGCTTGAGTATGGACCAACGTCCGGCGGTCGCCATGTCGTAGACCGGCTGGCGATGTTTGCGACGCGCAGCGGCTTGCGTCTTGCGACTACCCGGTGTCAACAGCGCGCGTAATCCTGAGAAACTATCGGAAACGACGATGCCATTGGCGACAAGTTCTGCGAGTGCTTCTTCGACCTGGCTTCGCAGCAGTTCAGTGTTCTCGACGATGTCAGTGAAAAAAGACGCGCCACGTTCGCGCAGGTAGTCGTAGACCAACTGCGTGGTAGTTGAAAACTCTGACGAAGCGTTAGGCTGCGATGATTGTGGAAAGACCGCGTTCCACAGGGCGAAGTTTTTGCGACGCAAGATTGCGATGGGCGTGTTTCGCACCGGGCCGGAGCCACGCGAGCGATCATTTTCGGGAGTTGTGCTGCGGACCGGCGAAGTTAGCCTGGCCCAAACAACTTCGCCTGACAAACACAACGCATCCAGCCACGCCGGATCGTATTCGATGAGTCGCGAAGGCAGGAGTTCGCCTTCCCACGCAGCAGCTGCCGCTTCGAAACCTTCCAACTGGTCGATGATCGCGCGAACGCTTTCGGGTCCTTCCATCTGATGCTCCGGCGCAACCTTTTGCCAGGCCAGGAGGAAGCGTATGAAGTCGGCGGAAGCGACGGGCTCGATCTCCTGGCGCAAGCGATTCAATGTGTAGCTGTGAATGCGTGCGAGGAGACGTCGTGCACACCACTCAGTTTCGGTAATCCCAGGAGTGAAACGCCCGCGAATGACAAAACCTTCCGCTTCGAGTCGCAAGAGACCGGTTTCGATCTCGAGTTTGCTCAGCCCTGAAGAGTTAGCTAATGCTTCAACAGCAACGGGCCCAAGACCTTCCAAACGACCGCGCAGGACTTCAGTCAACGCGTCCTCAATAGTCCACGTGGTTCTGGAGACGCTCTCGGGAGCGGTGATTGGAGGTTCTAATTCTCTGTTTGGAAATATTGCTTTGATTTGTGGCAGCCGCTCCGCCGCAACCCATAACCCAGGAACCAACACGGCCGCACGTTTATCTGCTTTCAATTCGTCAAAAAACTGCCGCCATTCGTCCCTTTCCTCGATGAAACCTAATTCAACCAGTGCGTCATGCAATTCGTCAGCATTACGCGGGTCGGGCCAGACTTCTTCCCGGACGCGATCGATCGCTGCCTGGTCCAGCTTGCCGAGGTCGCTCGCCGTTTCCGGATCGAGCCACCGGCGTTGAAAAACCGCACGCGTACGACGTTCTTCAAGTGGAGCATCGTCGAGATAAGCATACGGGCGAGCGTTGAGTATCTCCTGCGAAAGGGGCGAGGCTTCAATCACGTCGCGCGCGAAGAGGTTCTTCTCGTTGCGCTCGATTGAACTCAACAGGCGCTCAAGCCCATCGATGTCCATCGCTTCCTCAAGACAGTCTTTCACGGTCTGGGCCACCAGAGGATGCGACGGAATCTCTCGTTCGCCGCCGCCCAGGTTTTCTGCGCAGGCTACCTGGTCCGGGAAAATGGCGGTCAGGAGATCTTCCGCGTTCATTCGTTGCAACTGCGCCGGGATCTTCTTGCCGCCACGACGTCGCAGCACGGCAAGCGAGCGCGTGACGTTCCAACGCCAGCGAATGTTCCACATTGGGGCGTCGAGCAGCGCCTGGCAGAGAAGCTGGCGGACGGTTTTGGAATTCAAATAATGAAAGACGTCTTCAAGTGGGAAACTGTGCGTTGGACCAAGCGATAGGACGATCGCATCTTCAGTGGCGGCGGCTTGTAACTCGAAATTGAACTTGCGGCAAAAACGCTTTCGCAGAGCGAGTCCCCACGCGCGATTCAAGCGACTGCCGAAGGGCGAGTGCAGCACGAGCTGCATGCTGCCACTGTCGTCAAAAAACCTTTCGAGTACGAGATTGTCCTGCGACGGCATCACGCCAAGCACGATCTTGGAAATCGACAGATACTCAACAATTTGTTCAGCTCCCGATTCGGCGATCCCAACCTCATTTGTCAGCCATTCAATTGCGTTTTTAGGCTCCCTGTTACCGATTTCCTCACGCAATCGCGAGACTGACACCGACAACTCATGCGAACGCGCAGGCGCCTCACCTAGCCAGAACGGAATCGACGGCGGTTGTCCATGCGCATCTTCGACGCGCACTTTTCCCTGTTCGACGCGCAGCACACGCCACGAAGCGTTGCCCAACTGGAAAATGTCGCCCTGGAGGCTCTCGATCGCGAAGTCTTCATTGACCGATCCAATCACGAGGTCGCTCGGTTCGAGCACGACTGCATAATCCGCCGTGTCAGGAATCGCACCACCGGAGGTAATCGCCGCAAGCCGAGCGCCGCGGCGGCCACGCAGCCGTTTGTTGACCGCGTCGTGATGCAGATACGTTGAGCGGCGGCCTCGCTTGGTCGAAAAACCTTCCGCGAGCATGCGCACGATCCCATCGAACTGTTCACGCTCGAGGCTGCGATACGGATAGGCCCGACGGACCATCGCGAAGAGTTCGTCTTCGCCCCATTCTTCAGCAGCTACTGCCGCGACGATCTGTTGCGCGAGAATGTCGAGTGGACGTTCCGGGATTTCGAGCTGATCCAACTCGCCTCGCCTCACCGAGTCGATGATCGCCGCACACTCAACCAATTCATCGCGCGAGAGCGGAAATATTCTGCCTTTGGGAAAACCAGCAACCGTGTGATTTGAACGTCCGACACGCTGGAGAAAACTGGCAATCGAACGAGTAGAGCCAAGCTGGCAGACGAGATTCACATCGCCGATGTCGATGCCCAATTCCAAGGACGCTGTTGCGACCAGCGCACTCAGTTCGCCTGCTTTGAGCCGCTGTTCCGCGGAAAGACGTTGTTCGCGGGCCAGACTGCCATGATGCGCGGCCAGGTTCTCGTCGCCGAGTCGTTCACCAAGATGCCGCGAGACACGCTCGGCCAGGCGTCGTGTGTTTACGAAGACGAGCGTGGTGTGATGCTGACGAATGAGTTGGGCCAGTCGATCGTAGACTTCTTCCCACACCTCACCTGACATGACGGCCTGCAATGGCGAGTCAGTTAACTCAACTCCGATATCGAGCTTGCGCGCGTGACCGCTGTCGACGATTGTGCATTGCGGCGTGTTGTCGGCGTTGATATTTGCGGTACCGACGAGAAATCGCGCCACTTCTTCAATTGGACGCTGCGTAGCTGACAAACCAATGCGGACGAGAGGAGAATTGCGGATTGCGGATTCCGAATTTCGAATTTCGCAATCCGAATTTCGCAATTTCACGAGTTGCTCGAGACGCTCGATTGACAGCGCGAGATGTGAACCTCGCTTGTCGCTGACGATAGCGTGAATCTCGTCGACGATCAGCGTGCGAGCTGTTTCCAGCATGCGGCGACCGCCTTCGCTGGTCAGCAAAATGTAAAGCGATTCCGGTGTGGTGACGACGACGTGCGGCGGGCGCTTAGTCATCGCCGTCCGCTCTGAGGCCGGCGTATCTCCCGTTCGCACGAGGGTGCGGATGTTCACTTCGGGCAAACCCATCGCCTGAAGTTCCTTCTGAATCCCTTCCAGTGGCGTTTGCAGGTTGCGCTGAACGTCGTTACTGAGGGCCTTGAGTGGCGAGACGTAGATGACGTGCGTCGTGTCGTCGAGTTGACCATCAACTCCGAGACGGACGAGATCGTCAATCGCCGACATAAATGCGGCGAGAGTCTTACCGGATCCGGTGGGCGCCGCGATCAGCGTATGGCGCTGTTTCTTGATCTCCGGCCATGCTTGTAACTGCGGATCGGTAGGCGAAGGGAAGGTCCGGCCGAACCAGCTCGCCACTGCTGGATGAAATAATTCGAGACTCATAAGGGAGGGTAATTATACTTCGTCAGATGAGGTTTTCATAGCTGAATCACGCGCCCAGACGTGAAACATCACCTGCCGTTATTGAAACTGCTTCTTGAACTCATCAAATTCTTGCCGAAGCTTTTCAAGCTCAGTTCCAAGCCGCTCAACCTTCTGTTCGAGCGCCTCACGCGACGACACTCGTGGTGATACCTCCGCTACAGCTTCGACTGGTACTTCGCCCGACAGCAATTGCGCAAAACGGACTTCCTTCTGCCCAGCCTGTCGCGGCAGGCGCACGACTAGCGGATCATCATCGCGCGAGATCAACGCATTGAGCGTCTGCTCAATCTCATCCAGCCCGGCAAACTCGTGCAGCCTCGACGCATTCCCACGCAACTCTCCCGGCGTCTGCGGCCCGCGCAACATCAGCACACACATCAACGCCACTTCTGCATTGTTGAGGTGCAACACCTCGAGCATCACATGTTTGTACTTCGGAACGCGGCTGGTACTCCCGTAGAACACGTAAGCCAGGTTCTTCTCGCGCAAGGTTTCGACCGCCGTAGACACCTGGCTCTCCGTATACGCCGTTACCGGATGGCGATTGTTTTTCTGATTGCAGGCGAGCGTCAACGCATTGAGCGTTAGTGGATAGTACTCAGGCGTCGTCACCTGCTTCTCCACTAACGCCCCGAGGACGCGCGTTTCAATGTCCGTTAGAGTTGTTGCCATCGCAGCAAAGATATCTCCCGCAAAGACGCAAAGGCGCAAAGGTCAAACAGTCAGAATCACTGCGCCTTTGCGCCTTTGCGGGAGATGTTTTTCAACTGGAGCTACTGATCTTCGTCCTCTGCGCTTGTTTGTTGTTGGGGTCGCGGTTCCGCACGGCCGGCGCCCAGGTTGTCGAAGTTCAATGCGGCATTGAACAGCAGGAAGAACTCGCCCTGCGTCTGGTGCCGCCACATCGGATTGGTCGCGAACATCACAACGTGACCTCGTCCGACCGGGACATCGACGACCGCGGGCTTGTTCACTAAATCTTCGCCTCCCGCAAGCATGCCACTGATGAGCAGGTTCTTCTCATCAGACACAAAGCGCAGCACAACGCGCGGCCGCAAGGGCGGCGGCACGTAAAACGGGCTCTCGCGCTGATCGGCCTGCGCCTGATCGGGATCCGGCCTTCCGGGGCGTGGTTGCGGCATCGCCTGGATGATGTCCGGATCGCTGACTCCACCGCGTCCTGAAGCGCGTGACGCGGCTCCACCACCTTGGCCTCCACCACCTTGGGCACCGCCACCACCGCCTCCACCGAAGCCACCCCCACCGGCAGCAACCTGGAACAACGGCGCCTGGTTAAAGTAAATCGGCAGGCCGGCGTCGTAGCCATAAGCGATTGGGCTCTTCCGATCGGAGAACGTCGCGTTGTAGATCGAACCACGCGCGCGAAGTTTGTCGGATTGCTGAATCGAGACGCCGCTCGTGATGCCGTATTCGATCGGAATCGCGGAAACGCTGCTGCCGATCGTGATGAACAGTCCGCCTTCCTCGACAAACTTCTGAAGGTTCGCGACGCCCTTCACGGTCATGCCACCGCGCATGTCGTCGGTCGTATCAGGCGAGAGGCCCATGTTTGGCGTCAATGCCGACGATTTCCACGGGATCGCTTCGCCTCGCTGGGGCATGCCGTTAACGATCGTCTGCGCACTGCCGCCGACCGGCGGGAAGATCAGCACGTCGAACTTCTCACGCAAATTCGGCGTGTTGCGAATGACGTGATCCGAAATGTAACTGTACGGAATCTGCAAACGATCGAACTCGATGCGGAACCAGCCTTCGTTTTGCGTGTTGGTCCAGGTGTGAACTATGGCGATACGCGGCACCGCGAGTTCGTGCGTCTTGACCGTGGGGAGTTTATCAACCCCGATCGCCTTCAGACCGAGATCGTTCACGGCTGGCTCGAGCAACTGCCTCAGGTTCGCCGGGTTCCCTTCCTGCTTGATGATGAACGAGCCTGTATTGAACTGTTGCTCGCCGACTTTGAAGCTGTCTTCAGCGGCGCTCATCTTCACGTCTTTCAAACGGAAGCGGAACGTAGCGAGCGTGTTGTCGGTGTTGTGGTTGATGACGTACGCGACGGAATTCGCCGGCCCGCTCAATGCGCCTTTAACTTTCACGTCCGCAGTCAACAAAGTCGACGGTACGTCGAGCACGCTCTTGTCGAGGATGCGCACGGTTTTGACGTTGCGCATCGGGCCCATGGTCCAGCCTGTGTCGTCGTACGGATTCGGATCGTTGACATTGTAGTACTGCGTGTCGAGCAGCATGTCGGCCATGCGCGAATACGGCTGGTCCATGCGTACTATGTAGGAGCCTGCCGCGTATTTCTGTTCCTTAACCGAAAACTCCTTCTCCGCGCGGTGCACTTCAATGCCCTGCAACCGCATCAGGTTGACCATGTCGGCTGCTTCAACGGGACGAGCAGTGTCGCCCGGAATGATGTACGCGGCCGGGCCCTCGTTCGATGCCTTGGCGATGGAACGCTTGCTCTTGAGATAGAAGTTGTTGAGGAACCGCTCGCGCTCCCTCGCGACGAGGTTCATCGCGAAAAGGATGCCCGATTGCTGCATGTTGACGTTGTTACGCATGGACCAGTTGACGCGCGGAAAGGGCGGATTCGGACGATACCACACGCGTTGCGTTTGGTTCGCCCCCAGCGTGCGTTCCCGCGTGTCGGCGCCGCCGTTGCCGAACGTCTCGTAAAAACGTCCGATCGAGTTGCGCCCGGTGGCGATGTAGAGCATGTAGTTCGGCGCCCAACCGTCATAGAAACCATGCGTCCAAACTCCCGGAACGCCGCGCTTCGTCAACTCCTCGATCTCGTGATATGCAAGCACCTGAAACTCGTCCAGCGCCAGCGGATCGAGCCACGCGTTGTACGGACCTGTGCCTGTCATCGTGTAGAGATACGGTACTGATTCGTGCAGGTCGTGAAGAACTGTCGGGTGATACTCGAGGAACGTCTTCATCTGGTTGCGGGTCAGCGCGAGCGCCAGGCCGAGACCGTCGCGGTTGTTATCGTGGGCCACGTACTTTCCCCAATAGAGCAGCGGTGGCGTGGCTTTGCCGGGGTTGGCTTTGCGGTAGTTGTAGAGATCGACCATGCGGTCGCGCCCGTCAACTTCCAGCGCAGGCGTGATCATCACGATCATGTTCTTGCGGATGTCTTCGATGAACGGCGAGTCTTCGACGGCAAGACGATACGCCAGTTCCATCAACATCTCGGGCGAGCCGGTTTCCGGCGAGTGAATCGCTCCGGAGGCCCAGTAAAACGGTTTGCCTTCGGCGATGAGAGTCTGCGCTTCGGTTTCGCTGATCTTGCGCGGATCGCCAAGTTTCGCGGTTATGTCTTTATAGCGATCGAGTTTCGCCAGGTTGGCTTCATCGCTAACGAGCACCAGGATCTGCTCTTTTCCCTCTTCGCTCTTCTCCGGCGCCACCAGCACCCGCACGCGCGGAGACGCTGCGGCAAGCGTGCGAAAATATCGATGCAGGTCTTTCGTATAAGTCAGCTTATTTGGCGTGCCGGCGATGTAGCCGAGAACCTTCTCGGGCGACGGTACTTTGTCTGACAGCGGCAGGTGATCGACGAGTTCCGTCATGAAGTATTTCTCAGTCGTGTACTCGGCGATCTTTGCCCCATAAGCGGTATCGAGCGCTGACTTCGGCGTCGTGTATTTCGGATTGATGGCCTTGACGCGCGTGGTCGTCGTCGTGGGCGCGGCGGCGCCTGACGATTCACTCGCCGACCTGTTGCGCTCGTCCGTCTGAGCAACCGCCGAAACTGCCGACACTAATAACAACAGGAAAAGGCATAGGGATCTATGGGCCATGACGTTCTCCTTTGAGCAACCACGGATGACACGAACTTAGGACAGATCTCGCGCGCAGCGAAAGCCTGAGATCATCCACCGCTCGTGTGCGTGAAAGAAGTTTCTGTATGTCGATCGGATGTGCAATTGCGGTGTGGCATAAGAACCGCCGCGTAAAACCTTCTGGTTGACGAACCACTTGTCGTTGTATTCGTCAAACTCCGACTTGAATCCCGGATAAGGCACGTAATCGGAACTGGTCCACTCCCAGACGTCGCCGATCAACTGCTGACACCCGTAACTGTTTGCGCCCTCCGGGAAGGCGCCAATCGGAGCGACGGACCAGTAGCCGTTCTCGAACAGATTTGCTTTGCCGGTATCGGGTTCCGTGTTGCCCCAAGGGAATGCGTTGCTGGTTTTGCGCCGCGCATCATAACACGCCGCGCGTTCCCATTCAGCTTCTGTCGGGAGTCTTTTGCCCGCCCACTTGGCATAGGCCGAAGCTTCAAAGAAACTGACGTGCGAAACGGGTTCGTCTTTCCGGCTCTCGGCAGTCGCCAGACCGGAAAAGTCGCGAATCATCCACTCACCGTCGTGGAGTTCCCAATACATCGGCGCTCGCCATTGTTCACGGTTGACGGCTTCCCAACCTTCCGAGAACCACCAGCGAAAGTCTTCATAACCGCCGTCGCGAATGAACGCGAGGTAGTCGCGGTTGCTGACGAGCGCGCGGTCAATTGAGAAATCTTTAGTGAAGACCTGATGCGCGGGTTTCTCGTTGTCCCAGGCAAAATCGTTTGTCTGCGAACCCATCGAGAATAATCCGGCTTCAATTTCGACCATGACCTC
>Ga0209486_10000588_pt1 | contig 16109 bp, 12 predicted proteins | sample NCCompost_FD_187518 | JGI IMG/M metagenome (GOLD analysis project Ga0209486, IMG submission 187518) | Agricultural soil microbial communities from Utah to study Nitrogen management - NC Compost (SPAdes) (version 2) | ecosystem: Environmental > Terrestrial > Soil > Agricultural land | place...
ACGGGCACGAGGTGGCCCTCGCGCAGCGCCTTTTCGAAGGGATCGTGGAGCTGTTCGGGCTCGAGCTCCTCGCCCTGCTCGAGGTACAGGGCCATGAGGTCGTCGTCCACCTCGACCACCTGGTCGACGATCCGCGTGTGCGCCTCCTCGACCGAGGAAAAATCGGTTGCCTCGCCGGCGTTGTGGAAGAAGCAGTCGACGACCTTCGTGCCGTCGCCCGCGGGCAGGTTGATCGGCAGGCATTCGCGGCCGAACTGCTCGCGGATCTCCTCCAGCACCGCTTCCGCGTTCGCCTCGCGCGCGTCGATCTTGTTGACGACGACGAAGCGGCACAGGCCGCGGTCGCGGGCGGCGTCCATCATGCGCTGCGACATCGGCTCGATGCCGGCGACCGCGCTCACGACGACCGCCGCGGTCTCGACGGCCTCGAGCATCGGCAGCGTGCGCCCGATGAAGTCCGGGTACCCTGGCGTGTCGATCAGGTTGACGTGGGCCTGGCCGGTCTCGAGCCAGCATACCGTGGCATCGACCGAATGCAGCAGGCGCCGCGCCTGCGGGTCGTGGTCCGAAACCGTGGTGCCGCGGGCGAGGCTGCCCTTGGCGCGGACTGCGCCGGCGCCGAACAGAAGCGCCTCAGCCAGCAGGGTTTTTCCCGCCCCGGCGTGTCCCACCAGTGCGAGGTTGCGCAGGTCGCCGGTCGCTGTCGTCATCCTGTCTCCCGCCCGACCGGTGCCGGCCGGTTTTTCAAAAAGAATAGCACCGTAGGCGGCCGCTGGCTTGCGCCATTCGGGATGGCGGGGCAAACTCCAAAGACCTGAATATCAAAGCCCTGAGACAGGGGCCCGCGGGGGACGGAATGGCAGTTTCGATCAAGGGCGACAGTGCAGATCCGATGGTCGAGCCGAACGTGATCCCGCTCGTCGACATCATGCTCGTGCTGCTCATCATTTTCATCATCACCATCCCCGTGATGACGCACGCGGTCAAGATCGACCTGCCGCGCGACAACCCGAACCCGCCGACGACCCCGCCCGAGGTCGTGCGGATATTCGTCGAGTTCGACGGGTCGGTCTACTGGAACGGCACGCCGGTGGACGGGCAGACGCTGCGCGACTACGTCGCCATCGAGAACACCAAGGACCCGCAGCCGGAAGTGCACGTGGACGCACACCGCCGTGTGCCTTACGTCTACGTCGCGAACGTGCTCTTCACGCTGCAACGCGGCGGCCTGCAGAAGGTCGGCTTCGTCTCCGGCGGCGAAGGCGGTTCGGTGCCCGCGCCGGCGCCCGCCACGTAACGCGGAGCCTCCCGCGCGCGGGCCAACATGCGGTCCGTGACCTCATTGCTCCTGCTCGCCGCCTGGCTCGCGGCCGCGCCCGCGTGGGCCGATGAGTCCCTGCTGCGCCGCTACGTGCTGCCGAACAAGGACACGCTCGAGCTCATGCTCCCCGCCGGCTGGGCCGACCACTTCGAGCAGCCCGCGGGCGGTGGACCACCGACCGTCGAGATCGCGGTCAGCGACGGCGGGCCGCGCCAGGTGTTCGTGCGGCCCGAGTGGGCGGACCCGACGGCGAAGGACGTGCGCGAGCTGCCGCAGCTGCGCGACGCCGTCCGCGACCTCGCCGAGCGGATCCAGCCCGACGCGGTCGAGACTTACCTCGAGGTGCGCCACATCGCCGGCGTCAACGGCGTCGGCTTCTACTTCACGGCGACGGACCGCAGCCCCGGCCCCGGCGAGTTCAAGTTCATGAGCCAGGGCGCTTTGCAGGCCGGCAGCCTCACGCTGTGGTTCACCATCCTGACGGACGAGGGCCAGGACACAGTGGCGGTCGAGGCGCTCGCGATGTTGCAAGCCGCCGTGCACCGGCGCACGGGTCTCGACCAGCTCTGACACCGTGGCCGGGTCGCGGCGTGATCTGTTAGGGTAAATGCAGGATGATCGATCGGCGCCAATGGATCGGCATGACGCTTGGCGCGGGCGCGGCGCTCGGGTTCGGGAGCCGGCTTGCCTGGGCTTCCGCTCCCTCGACACTGTTGTCCCGCCCGATCCCTTCGAGCGGCGAGAAGGTCCCCGTCATCGGCCTCGGCAGTTCCGCGACATTCCGCAGCGCGGCCGAAAGCGAGGACGCCGCGGGACTCGGCGAGGTGCTGAAGGCGATGGTCGCGCGCGGCGCGACGGTCTTCGACACCGCGCCGTCCTACGGCGCGTCCGAAGAGGTCGCGGGCCGGCTCGCACGCGAACTCGGCCTCACGGACAAGCTCTTCTGGGCTACCAAGGTCAACGTCGCTCGGGGCGGCGGGCCCGCCGACCCTGCTGCCGCGCGGGCGCAGATCGAGGAATCGTTCCGGCGCTTCGGCGTCGAGGCGATCGACCTGATCCAGGTCCACAACCTCGGCGACGTACCGGTGCAGCTCGGCATCCTGAAGGAGCTCAAGGCGGCGAAGCGCGTGCGCTACATCGGCGTCACCTCGACCAACAAGCCGCAGTACGGCGAGCTCGAGCGCGTCATGCGCGAGGAGCCGCTCGACTTCATTGGCATCGACTACGCGGTCGACAATCGCAGCGCCGAAGAGAAGATCCTGCCGCTCGCGATCGAGCGCAAGATCGCCGTGATGGTGTACGCGCCCTTTGGCCGTACGCGACTGTTCCAGCGCGTGGGCGAGCGTCCGCTGCCCGACTGGGCCGCGGAATTCGACGCTGCGAGCTGGGCGCAGTTCTTCCTCAAGTTCGTCCTCGGCCACCCGGCCGTGATCGTCGCGACGCCGGCGACCAGCAATGCAAAGCACATGGTGGACAACCTCGGCGGCGGCGCCGGGCGGGTTCCGGACGAAGCGATGCGCCTGCGCATGGCGGCACTCGTTGACGAATTGCCCGCCGACAGCGGCTGAAGCCGTATTTTTTGCCTGATCGCTCAGGCGGTGAGCCGGCCGTCGATCCAGGTTTCCTTGACGGCGACCTCGTCGTCGACCAGGACGAGATTGGCCCGGTAGCCCGGCGCGATCCGGCCCAGCTCGCTGCCGAGGCCCAGGAACTCCGCGGGATAGCGGCTCGCCATGCGCGCGGCCTCGGGCAGCTCCACGCCCAGGAGCCCGACCGCGTTCCGCACGGTCGTCGCCATGTCGGTATCCGAGCCCGCGAGCGTGCCGTCCTTGTCGACCAGCACTCCGTCCGTGACTGAGATCGTCCGCCCCTGCAGCGAGAACGACTTCTCGGCCGCACCGACGCTCGGCATGGCGTCAGTCACCAGCATGAAGCGGTCGCGGCGCTTGCAGCGCAGGGCGATTCGCAGCACCGCCGGGTCGACGTGCCGGCCGTCTACGATGATGCCGCACCAGCTCTCCGCGTCCTCGAGCGCGGCGCCGACGACGCCGGGCGCGCGCGCCGTGAGCTGCGACATCGCGTTGAACAGGTGCGTGAAGCCGCTGAGCCCGTGCCGCAGGGCCGTGCGAATCTCGCCGTAAGTGGCGTTGGTGTGGCCAGCGGACACGACGACACCGGCCGAAGCCAGCTTCGAAATGATGCCAGGTGTGGTCATCTCCGGCGCCAGGGTGACGAGTGTCTTTCCTTTGCGAAGTGATGTCAGCAGGTCGATGGCGCTTTCGTCGAGCCCGCGCAGCTTGTTGGAATTGTGGACGCCCTTGCGCGCGACATTGAGGTACGGGCCCTCGATGTGGATGCCGAGCACGCCCGGCACGCCGGCGTCCAATGCGGCGCGCACCGCTTCGAGCGCGCTCGCGACGACTTCGAGGTCGTCACTGATGAGGGTCGGCAGGAATCCCGTCGTGCCATAGCGCCGATGGGCCTCGCCGATCGACCGTATGGCATCGACCGACGGCTCGGCGTTGAAGAGCACGCCGCCGCCGCCGTTCACCTGGGTGTCCAGAAAGCCCGGAAGCAGGATGTCGCCGCCGAGGTCGTGGCGGGCAACGCGACTGCAACGCGGGTCGTCCACGGAAACGACGTCGACGATCCGGCCGCCTTCAAGCAGGACGGCGCGGCCTTCGAGGATGCTGTCGTCGCCGAGCACGCGGCCGTTGACGAGTGCGACGGACATCAGACCGTCTCGGTCACTTTCCGCAGGTGAGGCGGGCGGTCCGGATCTCGGCCGCGCGAGAGGGCGAGCGCGTTTGCGAACCGGTAGAAGCTCTGGATCAACAGCAGCGGCTCGATGGCGGGATGCGCGCGGATCGCCGGCAGCGTGAGCGCCCCGGGCACCTGCGACCCGGCAAGCAGGACGCGCGCCCCGACGCCGACGAGCTCCCGGGCGAGCGAATCGACGTCGGGCCGCGTCTCGTCCGCTTGCGCGAATGCGAGCACCGGGAATCCGCGGCCCACCAGCGCGACGGGACCGTGGCGCAGTTCCGCCGAACTGAATGCCTCGGCGTGCAGGCCGCAGGTTTCCTTTAGCTTGAGCGCGGCTTCCTGCGCGATGCCGAGGCCGAGCCCTCGTCCCACGACGAACAGGCTATTGGCGTTCCGCAGCGGCTCGATCGCCGCACCCCAGTCGAACTGCCATGCGGCTTCGAGCTGGTCCGGAACGCCGTCGAGCGCGTCCAGCAACCCTTCGTCGCGCGTCCAGTGGCCGACGAGCTGCACGACCGCGGACAGCGAAGCGATGTACGACTTCGTGGCTGCGACGCTGGATTCCGTGCCGGCGCGCAGCGGGATCGCGTGGCTCGCGGCCCGCACCAGCGGCGAGTCCTCGGCGTTGACGAGCGCGACCACGAGTGCGCCGGCGTCCTTAGCCGCACTGGCGGCGGCCAGCAGGTCCGGGCTCGCGCCCGACTGGGAGATGACGACGAACAGGACGGACCGGAGGTCCGCTTTCGCGGCATAGAGCGAGCTGACCGAGGGCGCCGCGGAAGACGCGAGCAGCCCGGTGCGCGTTTCGATCAGGTACCTTGCGTAGGTAGCCGCGTGGTCCGAGCTGCCCCGCGCACAGGTGACGACGGCGCGCGGGGCAAATTGCCGCAGCGCCTTTCCCAGCCCACCGATCGCGTCGCGGTTTGCGATCAACTGTGTGCGGACCGCGGACGGAGCGGCTGCCGCCTCCCGAAACAAGCAGCTGTCGACGCTCACCGCGACGCGCCGAGCTCCGCGACGAAGTCGTAGGTGTCGCCGCGGTAGTAAGACTGCGAGAATTCGATCGCGCGGCCGTCCTGGAGGAAGCCGAGCCGTTCGACCAGCAGGCCTGCGTCACCGGGCTTCGCGCGCAGCAATTCGGCTTGCTCGCGCGTCAGCAGCACCGCGCGCAAGCGCTGCAGCGCGCGCACCGGGCGGTTCCCGGCCCGCTCGAGCGCTTCGTAGAGCGACGACTCCACGGCATCGAGTGACGGCAGGCAGGCGGCGACGATCGTCGCGTATTCCACCGACATGGGCGCGTCATCGGCGAAGCGCAGGCGGTTGAACCGGTACACCGGCGTGCCGGGACTCGAGCGCAACGTCAGTGCCTCTTCCGGCGTGACGGTGCCGCTCGCCCGCTTGAGCCATTCGCTGCGCGGACTGCGCCCGCGCGCGCGCATGTCCTCCGAAAAGGAGGTCAACAGCGAAAAGTTCTTCTCGACGCGGCCGCGCACGAAGGTGCCGGAGCCCTGCCGGCGCACCAGCAGGCCTTCACTCACGAGCCCGTCGATGGCCTTGCGCACCGTGATGCGCGATACGCCGAACTCCTCCGCCAGGTCGCGTTCCGGCGGCAGGGCGTCGTTCGATTCCAGTATCCGCCGGTCGATGGCCGCGCGCAGCGCGCGCTGCAGCAGTTGATAAAGGGGCAGGTTGCTCGATTCCGGGAGCGGCCCGACGGCCTGTGCGAGCGAGGTCGAACCCGATTGCCGGTCCCGGATCGCCGCTGGCGAAGATACCAATGTCATACCACCCCCCTTTCCCCCGGAGCGCGTTGCGCGACACCAACGCACCAGGGAAGCCTCATTACACGTTCTATTCGATTCCAGTCGTGCTTGCCATCTCGCATAGGGTGGTATTATATTGGCATCTAATTGGTTCTGCTACTGGGCTCTCGAAGGGGAACTGAGCACATGAACAGCACACGGTCGACATTAATTGGAACTGCCGTCGCCATCGCGCTCTTCGGACCCAGCGGTCCGGCGCAGGCGCAGCAGGAGCAGCTGGAAGAAGTCGTCGTCACCGGCATTCGCGGCAGCCTGCGCGAATCGCTGGAAACCAAGCGCGAGGCCAATGCCGTCGTCGAAGCACTGAGCGCCGAGGACCTGGGCGAGTTCCCGAATACCAACGTGGCCGAGGCCATGACTCAGGTTCCCGGCGTCGCCATCGATCGCCGCTTCGGTCAGGGCGAGCGCGTCAGCATCGACGGCACCGATCCCAGCCTCAACCTCACCTTCCTCGACGGCCATCCCGTCGCGCAGTCGATCTGGCTGTTCGGCGAGCAACCCAACCGCGGCTTCGACCAGACGCAGATTGCGTCGGAGATCATCGGCCGCATCGAAATCTTCAAGTCGCCCGAAGCGCGCCTGACGGAAGGCAGCCTCGGCGGCACCGTGCTCATGCACACGCGCAGGCCGCTGGATCTGCCTGCCAACACTTTTTCCGCCACCGGAGGCTACAACTACAACGACCAGGCGAGTGAGGGAAAGCCGAGCGTCTCGGGGTTGTATAGCTGGAAGAATTCCGACCAAACGTGGGGCATCGCGATCGCCGCGCAGCACTACGAGGAACAGGTCGATCGCCAAGGCGCGGAGATCTTCGGCTATCAGCCGGCGTCCATCTTCACGAACGTAACCGGTGTGGACCCTGGTGCGCAGGTGCCCAACTTCATCAACGCCGCCTGGTTCCAGCAGACCCGCAAGCGCGACAGCGTCACCTTAAACCTGCAGTTGAAGCCCAGCGAGCCGCTCGAGTTCAACCTGAGCGGCCTGTACATCAAGGAGGATTTCGCCAATTACAACCAGTCGATGTACAACTTCCTCTCATTGACGCCTGGTGAAGTCGACGAGCTGACCGTCGGCGCCAACGGCATCGTGACCGGCGGGCATTCGGGCCCCGGCAGCCTCGTGTTCTACGACAACAACGTGCGCGAGTCCGAGCCGACGACCAAGGGCGTGGACCTGCAGGGCGCCTGGTCTGGCGACCAGGTGTCGGTGTCGGCGCAAGTCGGGACGAGCAAGGCTGACAACGACCTGAAGCAATACTTTATCGAGCCGGCGTTCATCGGTGGCTTCACGTGGGACATCCGCCGGGGCATCACGTTCGACGATCCGGAAGCTGCGCGCGACCCGGCGAACTGGACCGCGCAGGGATTCTTCGGCAACAACGGTATCTTCGAGACCGAGGCCGAGGACGTCTACGGGCAGGTTGATCTCGGTTTCGAGTTTGACGGCATGTTCAACGAGCTGCGCGTCGGCGTGCGCCAGCACGAGCATGATGAGGATTTCACCCTCAATGTCTATGGGATCCCGCCCACCGGCGACCTGTCGCAGGTCGGAACGATCGGCTTGACCGACATCTGGGGCTTCGCTCCGGACCACGGCCAGCACATCTACGCGGGCCGCGGCAACGTGCTCAACTGGGTCCGGAATGCGCCGCCCAACTTCGCCAATCCTGATGCGGCCAGCTTCCTCAACAACACGTTCCACGTCGAGCAGACCAACTCGTCTGCGTATGCGCAGCTGAACTTCGGCGAGGAGCAGCGCCTGCATGGCAATATCGGCGTTCGCTACGTGAAAGCAGAGATCGAGAGCACGGCCTACCAGCTGGGGAGCGACGTGCCGGTACTGCCGGCGAACCCGGATTGGCTGGTGACGGTGAACAACGACGACGATTACGTGCTGCCCGCGCTCAATCTCGCGTTCGACGCCACGGACGACGTCGTGCTGCGCTTCGCTGCTGCCAAGGTCGTGGCCTGGGCGCCGTACAACCAGATGGCGCCGAGCACCTTCCTGAACGACACCACGCTCACCGGTTCTGGCGGAAACGCGGACCTCGGACCGTACGAATCGACCAACTACAACCTGTCGGCCGAATGGTATTTCTCGACCGAGTCGGTGCTGGCCGCATCGGTGTTCTACAAGGATATCGACAACTTCATCGAGACCGAGGCAGGCGTCGAGCGGCTGTTCAATTCGCTCAGCGACGATGCCGATCCTGGCGTCTTCGAGGACTTCGTCGACCAAGGGCTCTGCACCGACGATGGCTTCTGCGACTACAGCATCCTGCGTCCCCGCAACTCCGGCAACGGCGATATCAAGGGCCTCAACCTGAGCTACCAGCAGCCCTTCGCCGAGACCGGTTTCGGCATCCTGGCCAGCTACACGTACGCCGATGGCGAAACGGCGGCCGGCAACGACCTGCCGTACCAGTCGGAGAATCAGTACAACATCAGCCCGTACTACGAGAAAGGTCCCGTCAGTGCGCGCTTGACCTACGGGTGGCGCAGCGAGTACCTGGCAGGCGGCTTCGTTGCCGGCGCGCCGCCTGTGAGCGTGGATGCGTATGCCGACCTGGGGCTGAGCCTCGGCTGGATGTTCAACGACACCTGGCAGTTGAGTTTCGATGCCCAGAACCTCCTCGACGAGGAGTACTTCCAGTACTTCCAGGAGAAGTCGCAGCCCGCCAATATCTACAAGACGGGGCCACGCTATCAGCTTTCCGTGCAGGTGCATTTCTGATCGCCTAAGCTGACGCGGTCGTCGATGTGGGGACATCGATGACCGCGATCATGGCGGCTCGCCAGCCCGCCTCGCTGTCGACGCTCGAGATGGAGTTGGCCGACAACCATGAGAAGATCTTCGAGTCCCGTGCGGGCGCTCTGCATGGCCGCGATGCTGGGCAGTTGCACGCAACAAGCTGCAGGGCAGGTGGCAACTGACCCGCCGGTTTCGATCATCCCGGCGCCAGCTGAAGTCACCCGCGCTGCCGGCTCGTTCGAGCTCACGCCACAGACGCAGGTTCGCTTCGTCGCGGGTTCATCCGGCGATGCGGTCGCACGGTATTTCGTCGAGTTGCTCGAGCGCACGCGCGGTATCGCGTTGCCGCGGCGGCCCGGAACGGGAACCGACACGAGCGGCGCCGGAACCATCGATTTCGAGCTCCTGCCTGGCGAGGCTGCCGCCGACGAAGAAGGCTATTCGTTGGCCGTGTCCCCCGGGCGGATTGCCGTCTCGTCCCGCAGTCCTCGCGGTCTTTTCTACGGCGCGGTGACGTTGTGGCAGCTGCTCACCTCCGATGCGGCGAGCACGACGCGCATCATCGTGCCTGCCGTGACGATCACGGATGCCCCACGCTTCGCCTGGCGCGGGCTCATGCTCGATTCCGCGCGGCATTACCAGCCGCCCGAGTTCATCCGGAACCTCATCGACTGGATGGCGCTGCACAAGCTGAACGTCCTGCACTGGCACCTGACCGACGACCAGGGCTGGCGGCTCGAGATTCTCAAGTATCCGGAGCTCACGCGAACCGGCGCCTGGCGCAAGCCCGCCGGCGCCGGCAATCCCCCGTCGTATGGCGGCTTCTACACGCAGGCCGAGGTGCGCGAGCTCGTCGCCCATGCGGCATCACGCTTCGTCACGATCGTCCCCGAGATCGAGATGCCCGGGCACGCGCAGGCGGCGATCGCGAGCTACCCGAGCCTCGGCACGGGCGGCGCGCCGCCCGTCTCGCCCGACTGGGGCGTGCACGACTGGCTCTTCAATGCCGATGATTCGACGCTCGTGTTCCTCGAGAACGTCCTCGACGAGGTGATCGACCTGTTCCCCGGCGAGTTCATCCACGTGGGCGGCGACGAGGCGGTCAAGGACCGTTGGCGGGCGTCGCCGCGCGTGCAGGCGCGCATCCGCGAGCTCGGGCTCGCGGACGAGGCGGCTCTGCAGGGCTGGTTCATCGCCCGCATCGGCCAGTTTCTCGACGCGCGCGGTCGCCGCCTGATCGGCTGGGACGAAATCCTCGAGAGCGGCATCCCCGCGAGCGCCGCCGTCATGTCCTGGCGCGGCACCGCCGGCGGAATCGCAGCGGCGCGTGCCGGGCACGACGTCGTGATGGCTCCGGCGCCGGTCCTGTACCTCGACCACTGGCAGAGCGACTCGCCGCGCGAGCCGCCCGGGCGGCCGGGCATCGTGTCGCTCGCGGACGTCTACGCTTTCGATCCGGTCCCGGCGGAGCTCGCCCCGGCCGAGGCGCGCCGCGTCCTCGGCGCGCAGGTCAACGCCTGGACCGAGCACATGCGGCTGCCTGCGCGCGTAGAGCATCAGGTGTTTCCGCGGGCCGCGGCACTCGCCGAGTCGACCTGGTCGCCCCCCGCCGCGCGCAACTGGGACTCGTTCATGGCGCGGCTCAGCGTGCAGTTCGCGCGCTATCGCCGGCTGGGCATCCGCTTCGCGGACTCCGCCTTCGAGCCGCGCTTCGCGCTCGCGGCAGCCATCGACGACGACGCGCTGCGCGTGACGCTGTCGCAGCAGTCCCCGTACGGCACGATCCGCTTCACGCGCGACGGCAGCACGCCGGGCGCGGGATCCGAACGCTATGCAGGGCCCTTCGATGTGGCCGCTGGTTCCCAGTTGCGCGCGGCCGCGTTCGACGGCGAACTCGCGTTGTCCGAAGCCGTGTCTCTGACGGTGGACAGTGCGGCGCTCCGCCGGCGCACGGTCGAGGAGCTCGCGCATTGCAGCGGCAAGCTGGTGCTCCGGCTCGAGGACGATGCGCCGGCCGGGGACGATCGCGCCGTGTTCAACGTGGACATCGTCGATCCCTGCTGGATCTGGCGCGACATTGACCTCACGCGCGGCGCCTCGCTCACGGCCGCCGTGGGCCAGGTGCCCTTCAATTTCCAGATCGGCCGCGACGCCGAGGCCATCCGCCGCGGCGACGCGCGGACCGCGGACGGGGAGCTTGAGATCCGCACCGGAGATTGCGCCGGCGAGCCGGCGGCGCGTCTCCCGCTCGCCGCGGCAGCGGCCTCCGACGGCGTCACGGTGATCGGTCCGGTGCACATCGCTCCGCACGCCGGCCGCGGCGACCTGTGCCTGCGCTTCGCGCGGCCGCGGATCGACCCGATCTGGACCCTTTCATGGCTGGCGCTCGGAGAGTGAGCCGATGAGCGACATCCTGCTTCTGACACCGCTGCCGGGCTGGGCCATCCCGCTGGACGAGGTCGACGACGAGGTCTTTGCGGGGCGCATGCTGGGCGACGGCATCGCCGTCGACCCGACGGATGGCACGCTGCGCGCGCCCTGCGATGGCGAAGTGACGACGGTTCCCGAGTCCGCGCACGCGGTCAGCCTTCGCGCGGCCGGAGGCGCCGAGCTGCTCCTGCACGTCGGCATCGACACGGTAGCGCTGAAGGGCGAAGGCTTCGAGGCCCTGGTGCGCGAAGGCCAGCGCGTCAGCGCCGGCGACCCGTTGCTGCGCTTCGATCTCGACCGCATCGCGCGCGGGGCACGCAGCCTCGTCACCCCAGTGATCGTGACGGAGCCTGCGCGCTTCCGCATCGTCGAGCGCCGCTCGGGCCGGCTGCTGCGCGCCGGCGACACGCTGATGACGCTGCGGGAGATCGCGGCCGCGGCCGGCTCGCTGGCGGCGACGGGTGGCGCGGCGACGGGATCGCTGCAAATCGCGCTGCCGCACGGGTTGCACGCGCGGCCTGCGGCCATCGTCGCACAGGCCATGCGGCCGCTGCGCGCCGAGGCGACGCTGTCGCTGCGCGGCCGGACCGCCGACGTGCGCAGCGCTGTGTCGCTACTGTCTCTGGGGGCGCGCCATGGCGACGCGCTCGCGCTGCGCTCGACCGGCGTGGATGCCGGGCTCGTTCGCGGCGCGCTCGAGCGCGCGCTGGCGCAGGCCGCCTCGGTGACCGAGATGCCGCCGGCGGATCCGAACGCCCCCTCCGCGCGCTCGAGTTCGCCGGCCGGCGTCGTGATCGCCTCGCCCGGCATCGCGGCCGGGCCGCTGGCGCGCGTCGCTCACCGCACGCCCGAGATATCCGAGCACGGCGCCGGCGCACTTGTCGAGACGCAGCGCCTCGACGAAGCGCGCGCGAGGCTCGCCGCCCGCCTCCGCCGGCGCGCTGCCGCAGGCGGCGGCGTGGCCGCGGAGATACTGGGCGCGCACGTCGCGTTCCTCGACGACCCCGCAATCCTGGCGTTAGCCTACCGGCACGTCTCTGCGGGCCGCAGCGCGGGATTCGCGTGGCGCGAGGCCATGAACGAAGCTCTGCGCGCTCTCGGGTCGGTGGACGACGCACACTTCGCGGCGCGCGCGGACGACCTGCGCGACCTCGAGTTGCAGCTCCTGGAGGAGCTGGCCGCCGCTACCGGGTCATCCGCTCCTACCCTGCCGGCCGGCGCGATCCTCGTCGCACGCGACTTGCTGCCCTCTCAGTTCATGGCGCTCGATGCGACGCGGATCGCGGCGATCTGCACCGTCAGCCGGGCAACGACTTCGCACGTCGCAATCCTCGCGGGGGCACATGGCCTGCCCATGCTCGCCGGCGTCGACGCGTCGCTCCTCGACGTGCCCGAAGGGACGACGGTCGTCGTCGACGCGGAGCGCGGACGGGTGGAGATTGCGCCCGGTCCGGCGGAGCTTGCGGAGATTCGTTCACGCATTGCAGCCCGCGATCGAGCGAGCGCGCGTTCCCGGGTGGCGGCGGCGCTCGACTGCCGCACCGCGGACGGCGAGCGAATCGCGGTGTGGGCCAACGTGGGCTCGGCGGCGGAGGCCGTCGCCGCGGTCGCCTCCGGCGCAGAGGGTTGCGGTCTGCTGCGCACCGAGTTCTTGTTCCTAGACCGCAAGGCGCCGCCCGACCGCGCGGAGCAGCTCGCGCAATACCAGGCGGTCGCGGACGCTATGGCCGGCCGTCCGGTCGTGGTGCGCACGCTCGACGCCGGTAGCGACAAGCCGATCCCGTTCCTCGCGATGCCGCACCAGGACAATCCTGCGCTCGGGTTGCGCGGCATCCGTGCCGGCCTGTGGCGCCCGGACATCCTGCGCGCGCAACTCGAGGCCATCCTGTCCGTTCGGCCCGTCGGACGCTGCCGGATCCTGCTGCCGATGGTGAACGAGGCCGCCGAGATCGAGGCGGTGCGGGCGCTGGTGCGCGAGGTCGCGCCGGGCGTGGGCGGCGATCCGGGTATCGCGATCGGCATCATGATCGAAACGCCCGCCGCCGCCGTGAACGCGGCGCGGCTCGCCGCTCATGCGGACTTCTTCTCGATCGGCACCAACGACCTGACCCAGTACGTGCTGGCGATCGACCGCACGCACCCGCTCCTGTCACAGGGGCTCGATGCCCTGCATCCCGCGATCCTCAGCCTGATCCACTCGATCTGCACGGCGGCGGGCGCGGCGGGCCTTCCGGTCGCGGTCTGCGGCGGCCTCGCGTCCGAGCCGGCGGCGGCGTCGCTGCTCGTCGGCCTCGGCGTCGCAGAGCTGTCCGCCGCGCCGGGCATCATTCCGGCGATCAAGGACGCCGTGCGACAGCGCACGCTGGCCGAATGCCGCGCGCTCGCAGGGCGCGCGCTCGAAGGTGCCGATGCGGCCGCAGTGCGCGCGCTCCTTGCGGACGCCATGGCCGGGGAATCGCAGTGAGCGGGATGTTCGCTGGCCTGCAACAGTTCGGGCGCGCGCTGATGCTGCCGATCGCCGTGCTGCCCATCGCGGGCCTGCTGCTGCGCCTCGGGCAGCCGGACCTGCTCGACCTGCCTGCGGTCGCCGCCGCCGGGCAGGCCATCTTTTCGAACCTCGGCATCCTGTTCGCGATCGGCATCGCCGTCGGGATCGCGCGCGAGAACCACGGTGCGGCGGGCCTCGCCGCGGTCGTCTGCTATTTCGTCGCGACGCGAGGCGCCGAGGTCCTGGCGATGGTCGCGGCCGGATCGATGACGAAGCTCTCGGTGCCCGCGGGGCTCCTGTCCGGCTACCTTGCGGGACTCCTGTACAACCGCTACGCCGAGATCCGCCTGCCGAGCTATCTCGCGTTCTTCGGTGGCAGGCGCTTCGTACCGATCGCCGCAGGCGTCGCGGGACTCCTGCTCGCCGGCGCCTTCGGCTGGGGATGGCCCCTGCTCGAGCGCGGGATGGACGGCCTCAGCCGCGCCGTCCTGGACTCCGGCGAGGCCGGTCTCTTCGTCTACGGTGTCCTGAACCGCGTGCTGATCATCACCGGCCTGCACCACGTGCTGAACAACCTCGCGTGGTTCATCGTCGGCGAGTACGGAGGCGCCACCGGGGACCTCAACCGGTTCTTCGCCGGCGACCCGACGGCGGGCGTCTTCATGTCCGGGTTCTTCCCGGTGATGATGTTCGGCCTGCCGGCGGCCTGCCTCGCCATGTACCACGCCGCGCTCCCCGCACGCCGGCACGCGGCGGGCGGGTTGCTGCTGTCGATGGCGCTGACCTCGTTCCTGACCGGCGTCACCGAACCGATCGAGTTCACCTTCGTCTTCCTCGCCCCGGCCCTGTACGCGCTGCACGCAGTACTGACGGGGACGGCGATGGTGCTGATGGACCTGCTGGGCGTCCGGCTGGGCTTCGGCTTTTCAGCCGGGCTGTTCGACTACGTCCTCAATTACGGCCAGGCGACCAATCCCCTCCTGATGCTGCCTGTCGGCTTCCTGTACGGACTGGTCTACTACGTGACCTTCCGCTTCGTCATCGCGCGCTTCGGTCTCGGCACGCCGGGCCGCGAGCCCGACGAGACACCGGTTGCCATGGCGGGCGCGAATCGTTCCGGCGACGCGGCTGCATTCGTCCGGGCGCTGGGCGGCGCCGGCAACGTGCGCGCGCTCGATGCCTGTACGACGCGCCTGCGCGTGGTCGTCGCAAGCCAGTCCGCCGTGGACGACGCGGCCTTGAAAGCGCTCGGGGCGCGCGGCCTCATCCGTCCGACGGCCGACACGCTGCAGGTGGTCGTCGGTCCTGTCGCCGACCAGCTCGCCGGCGAGATACGGCGGGGCCTGCGCGGCGGCCCGTCGTCGGGCGCGAGCCAGTCTCTGGATTGCACGGCGCTCCTGGCCGCGCTCGGCGGCGCGGCCAACGTGAGGGCGGTCGAGGCGAACTCGACGCGCCTGCTGGTCGGGGTCGCCGACGACGCGCGCGTCGACGAAGCGGCGCTCGCCGCCGCATCGCCACGCGGCTTCGCGCGCCCCGCGCGCGGCAGCGTGCACGTCATCGTCGGTCCGGGCGCTGCCGCCGGCCGCGAAGCCTTCGCCCGCCTCGCTGCCGAGAAAGCCGTACCCTGATCCGGGCGGCTCAACCTTCGAGGAAGCCTGCGACCTCATCAAGGTAGCGCGGATCCAGGTCGATCTCGTTGTGCCGCGCACCTTCGAGCACGACGACTCGCGGCCGGGACCGGAACGCTTCGACGAGCGCATCGCTGCGGCCGCGCGGAACGATCTCGTCCGCCTCGGCAATGACGACGAGCACGTCGGCTTCGATTGTTGCGGCCCCGGTTGTCGAATCGAAGCGATCCAGCATGAGCAGCCCGACGGGAAGCCACCGGAAGTGGGCGCGGGCGACGTTCACCAGGCTGTCGAACGGGGTGACCAGGGCAAGCCGCCTGACGTCCCGCGCGCTCGCGAGCTGGACTGCGACGCCGCTGCCGAGGCTGCGGCCGACGACGGAAATTTCCGCGCGGGTCGGGCGCAGGTGGTCATACAGGGCGATTGCGTCGGCGACGAGCGCGTCCTCGGACGGACGGCCGGTGCTGCCGCCGTAGCCCCGGTAGTTGACGAAATAGAGCGAGTGACCGGGCAGGCGCCCGGCGAACAGGCCGATGCTCGCGCCGACATCCTCGGCGTTGCCGCCGAAGTAGAGCAGAGCCGCAGGACCCGGCCGCTCGACGGTCCAGACCTTGATCTCCGCCCCGTTGCCCGCGAACAGCATCGGCGTCGCACCAGGCGCCGCCGATTCCCGCACCGGGTAGTAGAGCTGCGACCGTTGCGTGAGGAACACCAGCAGGCATAGCCCTGCATACAGGCTTGCGGGCACGAGCAGGGCGAAGAAAACCTGGCGCACGATCCGCGCCATCAGCTTCCGTCATGCAGCTCGACGGTGGCCTCGATCTCGACCGCGATGTTGGACGGCAGGGACTGCATGCCGACCGCCGATCGTGCGCCGCGGCCCGCTTCGCCGAAGGCGAGCACCA
>Ga0209486_10000589_pt1 | contig 16102 bp, 11 predicted proteins | sample NCCompost_FD_187518 | JGI IMG/M metagenome (GOLD analysis project Ga0209486, IMG submission 187518) | Agricultural soil microbial communities from Utah to study Nitrogen management - NC Compost (SPAdes) (version 2) | ecosystem: Environmental > Terrestrial > Soil > Agricultural land | place...
GGATCGATGGTCCTGGTGGGATTGGTGGCCAGCTACCTCCCCGCGCGCCGGGCGTCGAATGTGGATCCTATCGAGTCGCTGAGAAGCGAGTGAATTGCAAAGTTGCAATTTGCAATTTGCAATTAGAACATCCCATTCTTGTTAGGCGAATCAGCTGGCACTTCCTGACCCACGTCCCACAACTCTGCGATCCGGTCGCCTTCGAACCGGAAGAAGTGAACGACGGCGGCGCCCTGTTCACCTTTGTTGTGCCGAACGTGGGAATACGTAGCCACCTGGTCACCATCCTCCACGACGCGGTGGATCCGGAGTTCCTTATCCGGGTTTTGGGCCGCGTTCTCGTCCATCGCCTTCATGAGCGAGGGGCCGTCACCGGGGAACCATGCGTTATGATGGCGGAATCCCGATGCGGCGTAGCGCTCGAACGCCTCACGGGCCCTGCCTGACGCGGCCATCTTCAGGAAATCGGCGGCGATGTCCTTCTTCGATTGACGTGGCATGGGAGAATGTGTGAACAGTTGAGAACAGGTTACCGCGTGTGTCTGCGATCTGCACCGTGCATTCTGCATCCTGCATTCACTCGGACCGCAGTGCCCGGTTGGGGTCAGCCCTGATGGCACGAAGCGCTGGCGCGGCGCTCGCGACGAGCCCAACCAGGATCATCGTGCCTGCGACGCCGAAGTACACGAGCGGATCACGTGCCGATTGTTTGTAAAGCAATGGCTCGATGAAGCGTGCCCCAAAAAACGCAATCGCCAGTCCAAACGCCGCGCCCGCCGCAGCGAACCAGACGCCCTGGCCGAGCACAAGCCTGAGAATGTGGCTAGAGCGTGCCCCCAGGGCGATGCGCATCCCGAGCTCGTGCATCCGCTGTGCGATGGTGTAGCCAATGACGCCGTACAGTCCAACGGCGGCAACGACCAGCGCCAGTCCCCCAAAAGCCACGAACAGCGTGGTGCCCAGTCGCCAGCTCCGGCTCTGGTCGTCAATGACGTCCTGCAGCTTTCGCAGAATGACAAGCCCGTCCCCCGGCATGACGCGTTGCAAGGCACGCTGTACGCGCTCGATTTCCGTTGCGGTTGGCTCGCCATTCAGCCTGACGAGTATCTGCCGCGCCCAGCCCCCCGGCATCTGTTCGAGGTTCAGGTAGTAGACGAAGCGCTGCTCATCGGTGAGAGCCTGGTACGCCGCATCTTCGGCCACGCCGACGACAGTGGTGCAGGGAACGTACGGCACATTCGCCGCGGCTTCCCAGGTGACCTCCATGCACTGACCTAGCGGCTCCCGGCCCGGCCAGAGCGCCTGTGCCATGGCTTGGCTCACGATGGCAACGCGAGGCGCATGGGGAGCATCGATCGACGAGAAGCCACGGCCGCGCAGGATTCGCGTTTGTACGACGTCGAAGTATTCCGGGCTGACGACCTGGAAGTTGAAGCGGCCCAGTTGCTCAACAGAGTCGATGCCGGCAATCCGGAGCCGCGCCGTGCTGCTCCGGAACAACGCGCTGTTGGCGCGCGCGGCACCGGCGGTGCCGGGAATCGATTGCGCGGCGGCGAGTAATTGCCGGATGGCTGCGTCTTCGACGCCGGTTTCCAGGTTCGCGTCGCGGAAATCCGGATACACGTCGACGACGCGGCTGACATCGAACCCTAACGGGATATCGCGGACCCGGCCCAGGCTGCGGACGAAGAGTCCGGCGCCGACGAGCAGGGCCACCGACAGTGCACCCTGCGTCACGAGCAGTGCCGTCTGCAACGTCGACCGGCGATGTGATCCTTCGCGCACACCGCTCTTGAGGGACGGCGTCAGCTCCGATCGTGCCGCGAGCACCGCGGGACCGATAGTCGACAGTAACGCGGCGACAATCGCGCAGACTCCGGCAACGCCGATCGTCCGCCAATCCGTGCCGAGGTTCAACGTCGATCCCTCAGGCAGGAGCAGGGCCCTGATGGCGCTTCCGCCCCACTGCGCGAAGGCGAGCCCCACCACGACGCCGACAAGCGCGAGCAGCATCGCTTCGATTACGAACTGGCCGAGGAGACGGGAACGGCTGACGCCCAGCGCGAGTCTCACGGCGATTTCGCGTCGTCGCCGGAGGACGCGCGTCAACATGATGTTCGCGACGTTGGCACAGGCGATCAGCAGCACGATGCCGGCGACACCGCTCACCCACTTGAGGACGCGAGACTCGGGTCCGGGTGCGGGGCCGGCGCCATTCCGCAACGGCGCGACGATCGCACGTGGATGCGCGAGGGAATCCGGCAGCACACGCGGATTCGATACCCGCTGCGAATTGCGGCTCCGGATGTATGCCTGAGTCAATTCGGTATTTGCCGCGGCAACCGACACACCATCCTTCCGCCTGACGATGATTTCCATCCAGTCCCAGGAGTACTGGCTGGCATAGATGTCGCGCTGCCATGGGTTCAGGTTGGCCGGAACCGTGGTGATCGGAATGAAGATGTGTGGCGGCCGCCCTTGAACTGTGCCAACGAAGCCGGGCGGCAGGATGCCGATGATGGTGTAATCGAACTTCCCGACTCTCAGGGGTTCACCGAGGACGGGACGCGAGCCGAGAACTGTCTGCCAGAACTCGTGAGTGAGCACGGCGACGAGTGACCCCATGGGGCGTTGGTCCTCGACGTCGGTGAACAAGCGGCCCTGGACCCCCCGCACGTTGAAGAATCCGAAGAACGACGCGCTCACTCCCGCGACTTTCTGGATTCGCGCGTGCTCACCGACGCCCACGCCCAGCCGCCATTCCGAAACCGTGGCATGCTGAGAGAAGGACTGTGCCTGTGCGATCAGGTCGAGATAACGGGCGTAGGGAATCGTGGCGTACACGTTGCGCCGCCCATTGACCGTGGTTTGCACATACACGCGATGCACCGAGCCGGGCTCGCGCATATGTGGAAATGGGCGGAACATCAGGCGATCGATGACGGCAAACATCGCCGCATTGGCGCCAATGCCGAGGCCTAACGTGAGGATGACCGTGATCGTGAACCCTGGCGCGTGGAGCAGGCCACGCACCCCATATCGAATATCCTGGAGGACATTCTCCAGGCGAGGAAATCCCCAGGCGTCGCGGCTCGATTCACGAATCACCGTTGTGTTGCCGAGCTGGCGTCGCGCGGCCGTCCGGGCATCGGCCGGTGACATGCCGGTATGGGCCAGGTCGCGGGCGAGGGCGTCGACGTGTGATTCGAGCTCGGCGTCCAGGGCGCGCGACAGCTGGTCGCGACGCACCCACGCCCGGAGCCGCAGGATGATCTCTCGAAGCGTCATGCGTTGCTCCCCTTGAGGACGCGCACGGTGGCGGCGATCGATCGCTTGAAGTCCGCTTCTTCCTGGCCGAGCTGCTTCCGTCCGGCTGCTGTGAGGCGGTAGTACCGGGCGTCGCGGCCGGTCGGCGACTTCTTCGATTCCGACACGATCCAGCCTTTGACCATCATCCGCTGCAGTGCGGGATACAGCGAGCCTTCCTCGATCGTGAGCGCCTCGTTCGACAGGCGCTTGATGTGTTGGGCGATTCCGTATCCATGAAACGCCCCCGCGGAGAGGGTCTTCAGGATGAGCAGGTCCAACGTTCCGGAGAGGAGCGGCGCGGCGTCGTTACCCATTTCAGGTCTACCCCTGTCAGATCTAGGTATCTGTCTGACACCGGGTGTTCGGAAATGGTTGGGAGGGCTCAGGGCCCCGGAAGTCGCGACTCCCGCGTCAGTTCGGAGCGGAAATCAGGGTGCGCAATGGAGATCAACGCTTCCGCCCGCTCCCGGATCGACTTGCCGTGCAGGTTCACCGCGCCGTACTCGGTGACCACCCAGTGCACATGCCCTCGCGTCGTGACGACGCCGGCGCCTGGTGCGAGCTCCCAGACGATGCGCGAGATCGTGCCCCGGGCGGCCGTCGACGGCAGGGCGATGATCGGCTTGCCCCCCCGCGATCGCGCTGCGCCGCGAATGAAGTCCATCTGCCCGCCAATGCCGGAGTAGATGCGGTGTCCCATCGAGTCGGCACAGACCTGTCCCGTCAGGTCTATTTGAATCGCGGAGTTGACCGCTGTGACTCGCGGGTTACGGCCGATCAGTGCGGTGTCGTTGGTGCGGTCGCAGGCGTGAAACTCGACCATCGGATTGTCATGCACGAAATCGAACAACCGTTTCGTGCCAATGACGAAGCTGGTCACGATGCGGCCAGGGTGGACCTGTTTCAGTCGATTCGTGACCGCCCCGGTGTCAATCAGGTCCACCAACCGGTCCGAAAACATCTCGGTGTGAATACCCAGGTCCTTTTTGTCGCCCAGCCGGGCCAGTACGGCGTCGGGAATTGCGCCAATGCCCATTTGCAGCGTGGCACCGTTGTCGACGAGACCGGCCACCAGTTCGCCAATCCTCGCCTCGACTTCCGTCTCCACGCCCGGAGCATGCTCGATCAGCGGCCGGTTGGTGTGTATGAAGGCGTCGATTCGATCGAACGGCACGGCGCTGTTGCCATGCGTTCTCGGCATCTGTTCGTTGATTTCGGCGATGACAAACCGCGCACTATCCACCGCGGCGCGCGCCGCGTCCACGGACGTACCTAACGAGCAATAGCCATGCCGGTCCGGCGGCGACAGTTGCAGCAGGGCGACGTCGAGCGGAACGCTGCGGGACAGAAAGAGACCAGGCACGTCGGACAGGAAGATGGGAACGAAATCAGCGCGACCCTCGGCGACGGGTGTGCGCATGGACGGTCCGTTGAACAGCGAGATGGACCGGATTCTTCCCTCGCAATCCGGCTCACACCACGGAGCTGGACCATCCGTGTGCAGATGGTACAGCTGCACGTCTTCCAGGTCGGTTCGGGCCGTCAGTGCGTCGAGCAGCGGAGTTGGCGTGGCAGACGCGCCGTGCGAAAACACGCGCATGCCGGACCTGACCAGATGTACCGCATCGGCGGCACTTATGGCGCGATCGAGAGTCAAGGCTTGAGAGGTGGAAGTCGGGCCAGTTTCAGTGATCGTTGTGCGCGCGAGTGCGTAACCCGGGCCGTCACGACTCGAAGCGCCTAACATAGGGCTCGAATGAGCCACCCGTAACGTGAGCAGGGAATCAGGCGAAACACAGCTGCGACCTCGACGACGTCGTCGACGAGGCACAAATTGTCATCCATCGCCTATCTCATCGATTTGGAGGTTTGTCATGCTTTCCCGCCGCCGTTTCGTCCAAACGTCCTCCCTGGCGCTCACCGGCACTGCCTGCGGCGTAGCGAAGGGCGCCAATGGAAGCGGCGAAGCCGGCGGTGAATCAGTCCCGCCGTCCATCGCGGCTTTGACGTCCATGAAAGACCAGGCGACCCCGATCAGCGTCGATGAACGCAAGGGCCGCATCGAGAAAGCGAAGCGGTTGATGACAGAGAACCGCATCGACGCGCTCATGCTGACTGGGGGAACGTCGATGGTCTACTTCACGGGCATGCACTGGGGCCTTTCCGAGCGGATGACGGCGGTCATCGTCCCGGTGCGAGGTGATGCGTTCATCGTGACGCCGAAGTTCGAGGAGGAGCGCACGCTCGAACAGGCTCGGACCGGACCACTCGGCGCAGCCACCAGGGTCATGACGTGGGAAGAGGACGAAAGTCCCTCGGCGCTGGTGGCAAAGGGTCTTCGCGATGCGGGCATCTCCAGTGGCACACTCGGGGTCGAGGAAACGGTACGCTTCGTCTTCTCGAACATGGTTGCCACGGCTGCGCCATCGATACGCATAACGAGTGGAACACCGGTGTCTGCCGGGTGCCGGATGGTGAAGGACCAGCACGAACTGGCCCTGATGCGGCTGGCGTCGCAGGTCACGTTGAAGGCATATGAAGCGGCCTACAAAGCCCTGGCTGACGGTATGACTCAGACCGAGTTCGCCGACCTCGTTGCCCAGGCACACCGCCAGCTCGGGTTCGACGGCGGCGCCGGTGTCCAGGTCGGCGAATATTCGGCGCTGCCCCACGGGTCAGTGCAGCCGCAGGTCATCCGTGAGGGCACCATTCTGCTCATCGACGGCGGATGCAAGGTCGAGGGGTACTCTTCCGACATCTCGCGTACCTTCGTGTTAGGCAAGGCGACCGATCGCATGAAATCGGTGTTCGCGCTCGAACATCGCGCGCAATCGGCGGCGCTGGCGGCCGCGAAGCCAGGGGTGGAATGCCAGGCTGTAGATGCCGCTGCGCGAAAGGTGATCGAGGACGGCGGCTTCGGCCCCGGCTACAAGTACTTCACTCACCGTGTCGGACACGGGATGGGCATGGACGGGCACGAGTGGCCATACCTCGTGAAGGGCAACACGCTCACGCTCGAGCCCGGGATGACATTCAGCGATGAGCCGGGGATTTACATCCCCGGAGAGTTCGGGTGTCGACTCGAGGACGACATGGTGATTACTGAAGCGGGCGCCGAATTATTTACGCCGCAGAGCGAGAGCCTGGAGAAGCCGTTCTGATTGCAAATTGCAAATTGCAAATTAACGATTGCAAATCGCAAAACCTGAAGTCGAAGAACGCACGCTTTACTGAGGTCGCGGAATTGGTTGGATGTCGGGCTCCATGAATGCCGACCGTGCCTCAGGGGAGAAGAGCAGGGCGGCCGAGTAGTGCGTCAGCATGATTTTCGAATCGAGCAGCTCCGGGTTCGCGTCGATGAACTCGTCAGCCGATACGCTCTGCTCCGTGCGGTCCATGAAGTGCCGCACGGCCTGGATCCACGCCTGGGTCATGGTCTCGTGGTACTTGGCGTCGTCGATCCCGTGATGCGCCAGGAACGCGTGCAGCGCGGAGCGCATCTGGCCGGCCGCCTCGTCCACGCCTGCCTCGGTGAGCAGCACATACGCCAGGCGCACGTGGGCGCGGTGGTTGAACTGCGCCGGCGTTATGCGGCCCGCGATGAAGTCACTCCGGAAGACGTGATCCGCGGCTGACGCGTGATGGCTCATCGTTAGGCGGTCAGGTGCCGAGCCAGATGAGAATGACGCCGCAGGCCGCGTTCGTACCCGCGAACTCGCGTGGAACCGAACCGGCCGCAACGTACACCTCGACTGCGAGAATCTCGGTCACGCGAATTCGCGCATCCGAGGTTCCGGCGTCGGATGGGAAGGGTTGTCCATTGAGGTATATCATCATGTCGCACGCCCCATTGCCTGACCCGGCTTCCGGCGAGAGGCTCCGGAAACGACCACTTACGTACCGCAATCCGCCCTGGAAGTTTTCGAGGCGTACACCGGGGACGTTTCGCAGCAGATCGGACAATACCCTCGGGTTCCTGCGCTCGATTTCGGCGCGATCGAAGAACGTCCCGTTGCCCTGCCGCCGCCGCTGCCGGAAGTCTGTCAGCCGCGAGTCGGGTGGAGGACCGTCGACCTGGACGACGACAGCGGGAGCGACGCGCAGAGTTACCAGCATCAGCGCCGACTGACCTTCCTGGGCAGTGATCTGGATGTGGCGCTGGGCGAGACCAGGCGAACGGAAGGTGAGACGCCGCGTGCCGTCGGGCACGTTAGGCAGGGTGAACGAGCCATCGGGAGCGGTAGTGCCGCGTTGCACGTCGTCGACGAGGATCTGGACCCGGGCGTCGTTCTGTTCAGGAAGGAGGACCCATCCGGAGATGCTGGCGGCCCCTGGCCGGAGCGTGCGCCCGAGAATCACTGCCGGGGCGCCGGTCGCACCGGTACTCGTGTCGGGGGCCGGCACCCGCAGCGGAATGATCTCGACCGGTGGCGCATCGGCGCCATTCACGTGGCGCGGGTTCAGCCAGCCCACGCTGTCCCGTGCGATGATCCAGGATTGCGTGCCGGCCTGCGTTTCACAGAAGGCATAGCGCCCGGCGTCGCTGGTGATGGTAGTATGCCTGACGAGTGAATCATGGCCCGCACCGGTGACGCGCTCGAGGAGGACCACCTCGGCACTCGCCTGGACCGAATCGGCGGCGGATCGATAGGTACCGACAATGATGCGCTCCGCGGCTCGCAAGTCCCGCCGGCATCGCTGGCGTGCGACGTCGCGCACACTCCCGGTCCCGAAGTCCGCAACCGTTTCGTTCCGGCGGCGGAGCGTCACCCGCGTCACAGGCGCGGGGAGGCCAAGCGAATCCAGGCGAGGGTGCCAGACCCGAACGCGCACCTCACCGTCATCGGACAGCGAGTCGAAGAGAAACCGCCCTTCGAAGTCTGTCTCGACGGTGCGTCCCACTCCTTCGATGGTGACCCTGGCGCCGCGCAGCGGTTCGGCCTGGGTGGAGTCGAAGACCGTGCCACGGAGCCGCGTTCCCGCCGTATTCGCCCAGGAGGCTGATGCGCCGGCGGCGATCACTTCGCCGCCGACGTCGCGGAACGCCACCACCATCGTGTCGACAAACGCGCCTAACGAGCCGTCGGGGCGAAACCGGCTCTCGAAGACGCGAAGGACGGGGAGCCGGATCATCCACCGCTGCACGCCCCACACCCCGGTGGGATACCGGCCGAAGGCGACCATCCCGCCACCAACGTCCTGGCGACTCAGGGCCGGCAGGTATCGATATTCGAGCGACCGGAGCTCCGCGGTTGCGGAATCGAGCCAGAGCACCCCGCTGATGTCGATGCGCTTCCCGGTGTGTTGCGGGCGGAACGTGAGGCCGATAGCTCCATCCGGACCGGCGCGTCGCGTCCCGAAGCAGTGGGACGCGACGAACGAATCGGCGAGCAGGATGCGGGCGTCGGGCGCGTAATACAGCCGCGCCGAATCGCTGTCGATGGCGAAGCCGCCCTGGGCGACGGCATCCGGCGTCAGGGTCTCGAACGGATTCTCACTGACGGCCGTCTGCGTCCAGATTCGCGACGCGCGCAATGTCGAATCCGGCAGGCCAACCGTCCGCTCGAACCGCCGCAAGGCAACCGTGAATCGCCGTTCCTCGATGGCAATCCGGGACGCTTCGAGCGTCTTCCGCACTTCACTCCACAGCCGCGGTGCGTCACCGGTTTCGTCGCCGACCCGGGCACACGTCGACGTCGCCGTCACCGCCACCGCGGGAAGCTGGGTTCGCGCAAAGGTGAATTGGATGTCGCGGGTGACCGCCGCATCCGCAGCCACGGGGAATGGCGGCACGGTCACGCTCCGGAACCCGATGACGTCCACCCGGAGCGAAAAGGCGCCGGGCGCGGGCACTCGCAATCGATAGCGGCCTGTGCGTTCGCTCAGCGTTCCGGCAACGCGCGAGCCGGTGGCATCAATCAGGATGACGATCGCGCCTGCAACCGGTGTCCCGTCGGTGGCGGATGTGATCGTGCCGGTAATGTCCTGCGCGCGAGCCTGCGTGGCCGTGGCGCCGAGCACCAGGAGCAGGAACTTCAGGTGTCGCATCAGGTTTCGCCTCGTGCGCCGCCGGGTCGGCGACGCACGAGACGCCGGTCATCAGGGAACCACGCGCTCCGGCAGCAGGACGAACTTTGCATAACGAGACATGTCGAGGTACCGGCGCGCGGCGTCGCGAATCTGCTCGCTCGTCAGCTTCTCGATGAAGTCCTTCGTGTAAGTGGCCAGACCACGTGGATCTTCGCCGTTCTCGAGCCGGGCCGCAATGTTGCCGACCCAGTATCCGTTTTCCTTGAGCGACACTTCCTGCGCGCGGAGCTGCTGTTCACGCACCTTCTGGAGCTCGGCGGCGGTCGCGCCGTTCTGCTTCACGGAGTCGATCACGGCCGTCACGGTCTTCCAGAGCAGGTCGGCCTTGTCCGGCGCCGAGCCGAACTGGATCTCAAACTGATACTCCGCTTTCGGGTACTTCGAGAGGCTGCCACGCGCCGACACGGAGTACGTCCCCCCGAGCGCTTCACGCAGGTTCTCCAGCAGCTTCATCTCGAGCAGCTCGCCCATGGAGCGCATTGCATAACGAGACGCCGCGTCGAAGGTGGTCTCGCCGGTGAACAACACCAGCGTCTGCGCCTTGGGTTCGACGCCTTTCCGCACGGTCTTCTCGATGACCGTGGTCGGATTCTTGAGGCCCACGTCCTTGAACGTCTCTTTCCGGCCGGTGGAGGGGAGTGCGCCCAGCCACTGCTCGACCATCGGCTTGAGGGAGTCGACGTTGACCGCTCCGACGATCACGAACGTGAAGTCCGATGCGTCGGCAAAGCGATCCTTGTAGATCTCGAACGCGCGGTCGTACCGCATGTTCTGCAGCATGGCGGAAGACAGCGGCTGCGCCCGCGGATGGTTCTGCTGCATGGTGATCACGACCGTGTCCCCAAACACCTGCTCCGGATCCTTGTCGCGATTGGCGAGCAACGGCACGTATTGCGCGCGCAGGGCATTGAATGCCGCCTCGTCACGGCGCGGTGCGACCGCCTTGAGATAGATCAGTTGCAGGATCGTCTCGATGTCCTTGGGAGATCCGCCGGCGCTGATGCTCTCATTGAGGTTCCCGATGGCGAAGTTCACGCCCGCACGCTTCCCGGCCAGCTTCTTGCCTAACTCGATGGCATCGAACGTGGCGACGCCACCGCGCCCCACGGCCAGCGTGGCCAGCGACCCTTCGACAAAATCCGCATCGGCCACCAGGCTGGTTCCGCCGGGGCTGTATGCCTGGATGATCACTTCATCGGCCTTGAAGTCGGTCGGCTTGACGACGACCCGGACGCCGTTGGACAGCTTCCAATCGGTGACATTGAGCTCGGGAATCTTCGCCTCGGTCACGACACGGCCCTTCGCGGGCGGCGTCGCGATCAGTGGCGCGTCGGAAACCGATTCCGTCCATGCCGTCATCGTTTCGCCGTCAACCTTGCGGAACGTATTCAGCAGCTCCCCCGCCGTCGGTACGGCGGCGTTCGGCCCGGTCGGGGCCGACACGGCGAGCACGCGATTGACCTCCGTGATCCACTGGCGGCCTAACGAGTTCACATCCTGAAGGGTGACCGTGGGGAGGACGCGTTTCGCCGTCTCGTACTCCCACGCGATCCCCGGTGTCGGCTCGGCGGTCAGGAAATGGTTGATATACTCGGCGGCGTAATTGCCCGATTCTGACTTCTCACGCTCCTGGTACGCGCTTTCGAGCGCACGGAGTTGCGACGCCTTGGCGCGGTCGAGCTCCGCGGGGAGAAATCCGTGCTGGTCCACGCGACGTGCTTCGCGCAATATCGCTTCGAGGCCGCGCTGAATGCCGCCGTCCTTCACGGTCGCCGATAGGAAGTAGACATCGGACCCGCGCACGAACCCGCCATAGGACGAGCTGGCAAAGGCAAACGGCGCGTCAGGCTGCCGCGTGATTTCGTTCAGCCGCGAGTTCAGCATCTGGTTGTACAGACGTCGCGCGAGCATCAGCCGGTAATCGGACTGCCTGGAAAGCGGTGCCGGCGGGTGCTTGTAGATCACCTGGATCGAGGAGACCTGTTCCTCGGGGTCGGTCACGATGGTGACGAGCGTGGAGTCGTGCCCGGGTACGGTCGCAAGTGTGCGCTGGCGCGGTGTGGACGGATTCGTCAGGCGGCCGAACCGCTCGCGGATCAGTTTCTCCAATAGCGCCGGATCGTAGTCGCCCACCGCCACCACGGCCATGTTGTTCGGACGGTACCAGTCGCGGTAAAAGCGCTTGAGTGGCCCGGGATTCGCGCCTTTCAGGACGGTCGTATCGCCGATCGGCAGCCGGGTTGCATAACGAGAGCCGTGGAACAGCACGGGGAACTGCTTGTCGCGGACGCGCGCACCGGCTCCCAGGCCGCCGCGCCATTCCTCGAGCACCACGCCCCGTTCCTTGACGACTTCGGTGGAATCAAAGAGCGCGCCGCCGGCCCAATCCTCGAGCACGTCGAAGCTGCGTTCCACGAGTCCGGGCTTGTCGGTGGGGACCGGAAGGATGTAGACCGTCTCATCGAAACCGGTATACGCGTTGAGGTCCGCGCCAAAACGCACGCCAATCGACTCGAGGTACGAGACGATGTCATTCTTGGCAAAGCGGCGCGTGCCGTTGAACAACATGTGCTCGGTGAAATGCGCGAGACCCTTCTGGTCATCGTCCTCGAGCACCGAGCCGGCATTGATCACCAGCCGCAGCTCGAGCCGCTTCTCGGGCCGGTTGTTGTGCCGGATGTAGTATCGCAGCCCGTTGGGCAGCGTACCGGTGCGCACCGCCGTATCGAGCGGTATGAGGTCGCTCTGCGCACCGGCGGAGCCAGTTGGCAACAGGCCCGCGACCGGCAGGAGCAGCGCGGCCAGCAGGACACGACGGGAGGGCAGGGAGAACGACGGGAACCGGCGCATGAAAAACCTCGGGAGCGGATCAGTCCGAAACTTAGACACCTGCGCCCAGCGCTCCGAGGCCTCGGGGGATGGAACGTTGAGGGGAGGGGCAAAAGGCAAAGGGCAGAGGAAGCTGACCCTCTGCCCTTCGCCACTCGCTCCCAGCGTTTTCCCTACTCGTCCTGGATGGTCGCCTTGATGACCGGCTTGAAGAGCAGGCCATTCTGCATGATGGTGTTGCCGCGCATTACGAAGCTCTGCTCAGCGTCAAAGTCGAGGAGCACGTCGGTCGTCAGTCCTTCCTCGACGACAACCGCCTCCGTCAGGATGACCTTGATGCCACTTCGGCCGGCGGACGGGAACATGATTGACGGGCTCGAATTGGCCGTCAGCACCGTGCCGTCCTTCAGCGTCACGCTCGATTGGTCGGTATCAATGATGAGCCGGAAACTCCGATAATCACCTTCCGGCACGACCGCGTCGCCAAGGAATACGTTGACCCCGTTCCGCAGGTCCATCAGGTCGAATTCTTCGTTAGGCGTCGCCAGGACGATCCAGCCGTCCGACTCCGCGTCGCGCTCCTCGACGTCGAGCGCGGCATCTTCTTCCGTCGTGACCTGCGTCTTCGCTTCGACGCGAACCACGAAAATGTCGATGGACGCGACGTCATCGAGCGGGAACGGCGCATCGGTCATCCGGACGGCGATGCGGCCCTGTCCCGGCCCGAGCGATTCACTGTCGGAACACCCGGCCAGAGCGCCCAGCGCGAGGCATGCCGCAAGGAAAGGTCTGAATTTCATGAGGATCCTCCGGAAAATGCGGGGGAGATCCTACGGCTGACGCCGCTGGAAATCCGCGATCGAAACACTCTCATGCAATACCACGAAGGTCCCTGAACGATTCTTCACGGACGGCCGGGAAGGGTGCTAATGATCACTTTTCACGCCCATTCCAAACCGCAGCTCACCCGGTAATTGTTGTGGTCGTCATGCGCGCTCGATTGATCTATCCGCTCGCCATGTTCCTGGCGCTCGTCCCCGTCACGCTTCTCGTGCCGGGGCTCGACGAGCTGGTGCTGGTGCGGTACGGGGGCTCCGAATCGGCCGCGCACGGGTTCATGACCGTGAACATGCTCGCCGGCATGGTGACGGTGCCGTTGTTGATGCGCCGGCTGCGACGGCTTGGCGACCTCCGCTGGTGGCTGGCCGCGTTTTTCCTGCTGGACGCGGCTGCCTTCATTGGCATGGGACGCGCCGAGTCGCTCAATGCCTTATTCGCCTTTCGGCTGCTCGACGGGGCGGTGCACCTGCCGGCGGTAACGCTGCTGATGGTGGCGGCCAATCGCGCCGCCGGTGACCAGCGTGGCGCGTCACTGGGATTGCTGGCGTCCGCCCTGATGCTGGGCATCACCGTCGGGTCGCCGTTAGGCGGCCGGCTCGTCCAGGCGGGGGGCACAGCGGTGTACGACACCGGCGCGGTGGTATTCGTTGTTGCTGCGCTGGTATCCCTGCTGGCGCCGGTGCAGGATCCGTCGACCGATGCGCCGCGCAACCGTTACCGCTGGCAGTGGCGCCGGGCGGAGTCGTGGGTCCCGTTAGGCTATGCCTTCATGGACCGCTTCAGTATTGGCGTGTTCGTGTCCACGTTCACGCTGTTCTTGGCCCGTGAACACCAGATCGACCCGTCGGGGCGCGGCTGGCTGGTGGCGCTGTTCATGATTCCGTTCGCGGCGCTCTGCTACCCCATTGGCCGCCTCGCCGAACGCGTGGGGTGGTTCCCGCTCCTGGTCGGCGGCAATGTCGCGTTTGGACTGGTGTATGGCGCGTACGGCATCACGCCGGAACGTCTCCTGCCGGCGTCGATGGTCCTCTCCGGCGTGGCCAGTGCGTTCATTTTTGCACCAAGCCTCCTGCTCGTGAGTGAACTCGTCAGGCGAGGGCACGGAGAAGGCCTGTTCGGCGTCTTTCAGATCGCAGGATCCCTGGGATTCCTGACGGGTCCGATCGTGGGCGGTATCCTCGTCGCGCTCACCAGTGCCGATGGTCGACCGGCGTACGAATTCATCTTTGCGCTGGTCGGATTGGCGGAGATGGCGTTGGCGGTGGGATCGGTCGCGTTGCTTCGGGGATTCGTCGTGCGTGCGGGAGAGTTGAAGAGTTGAAGAGTTGAAGAGTTTAGGAGTTGAAGAGTTGAAGAGTTCAGGAGTTGAAGTTGATAAGCGCAAAGCGTAAAGGAGTGATGAAGAGCGCGAAAATTTCGGAACAGGAGGACGTGAAACGCGAAGGGACACGCGGTTATCCACGTGTCCCTTCCGTCTTCCACCTTTGCGCTTTGCGCTTTTCAACTGCTCGTTTGCGCTATCAACTCTTCAACTCTTCAACGCTTCAACTTCACCTCACTCGACACGCTGCTGCCGCTCCCCCATCACCAACCGACCAGATCTCCACCCGCCGGTTCACGCGGTGATCGTTCTTGGGGAGCTTCGGGACGTCATTGTCATCAGCGAGGACCAGGCACTCCTCGCCAAAACCCTTTGAGACGAGTCGGGTGGGGGCGATGCCACCGGCCGTGAGATAACTCATTACCGTTTGCGCGCGCCGCTCCGACAGTCCCTGGTTGTATTCGCGGCGACCGTACGGATCGGTGTGGCCTTCAACGGCGACGCGCAGGTCCGACCGCTGTTGCAACGTGGCGATCACGCGATCGAGCGTGTCGCGCCCTGCCGCCGTGAGCGTGGCCTGGTTGAACTCGAACGACACTTCCAGCAACTGGAAGAGCAGTTCCGCCGACGTCACGTTGATCGTGGCGGTACCGGTGAGACCCGCCTGGTCGGTACACGTCATCGTTACGGTGTGGGCGCCGGTCGACAAGGTGCGCGAGAACGACGCACCGGTGCCGATGATGCCGTCGCGGTTCGAGCGCCACTGCGCGGAACTCGATACATCACCTTGCTCGCCATCGCGGCACGTGCCGGCAAAGTTGAACGCTCCGCTGATCGAGGCGCCGCTCGCCGGACTCGTTATGGTGGCCTCGGGTGGCGTGTTCACGGGAACCGGTATCGGCGTGGGCGGTGGCGTCGGGATCGGCGTCGCGACGGGCTGTGCCGGCGGCGCGGCGGCCGGTGGCGGGGGTGGCGGCTCGGGAGCGCTTTCGTAGCAGCCACCCTTGAGCATCCGGCTGATGCCGATTCGAACGCCCCAGTTCATCGATTCGCCGTCGAGGACAACGATGTTGCCGTTGAAGTTCGGCGACGGGTTGTAGTCGACGGGCACTTCGCCGCGGAGGCTCCACTTCTCGTTGAGACAGAGCTTCAACCCGACCAGTGCCGTCACCCCGTCCTCGTACTCATTGCCCGCGGTGAAGCCGCCGAACTCCTGGATGCGGTTCTTGTAGACGTTCTGCTGGTATCCCATCCCGAGGAGGAAGCGCATCCGCTCGCCTAACGGGAGCGCATAGACTGCGCGCACCGACCAGGGGGTGTAGGTGATCGACGTTGTGCCACCAGGCGCGGCCCAGTCGGTCTTCCCGACGTGGCCGTCGAGTTCCACGCTGAGGCGCGGCAACACGTACAGGCCGAGTCGCGCGCCAATCGACAGGACATCGTCGAGTGACAACTCCTGGTCGATCTTCGTGAACTGCCCGAAGACGCCTCCTTCGATCGACAGCGGTTTCTGGGCATTCGCACTGAACGCCAGTGCGGGCAAGAGTGCCAGAACAGCCAGGAGCGATCTTTTCCGCATGGATACCTCGTGTGGAGGTTCTGATCTGTCGATCGAGGGCTCGGAGCCATCGGTCAACGCGGCGCCCTCATCCGCGCGAAGTGCCGGAATAGTAAGTGATTCCGGCGATGGGACCAACCGTAATCTTTGCCACT
>Ga0209486_10000590_pt1 | contig 16088 bp, 14 predicted proteins | sample NCCompost_FD_187518 | JGI IMG/M metagenome (GOLD analysis project Ga0209486, IMG submission 187518) | Agricultural soil microbial communities from Utah to study Nitrogen management - NC Compost (SPAdes) (version 2) | ecosystem: Environmental > Terrestrial > Soil > Agricultural land | place...
TTCGCGTCACCCGCAAAGCAACAAAACCTATGAATCGCTTTCTTTTTTTAGTTATTTTCGCGTTCTCGGTGGGCCTGGCGCAGGCTGCAACGCTTCCCGCAAACTTCACTGAAACAGAAATCCGGGGACTGGCGAGTCCGACCGCAATGGCAATCGCGCCCGATGGCCGCATCTTTGTTTGCCAACAGGGCGGCGCCCTGCGCGTCATCAAAAACGGCGCGCTCCTGCCGCAGCCGTTCATGACGCTGACCGTGGATCCAAACGGCGAACGCGGCCTGCTCGGCATTGCTTTCGATCCAAATTTCGCGAGCAATAATTTTCTCTACGTCTATTACACCGTTCCGATCGAACCGCGGCACAATCGCGTCAGCCGGTTTACTGCGAACGGCGACGTCGTCGTGGCGGGAAGCGAAACGATCATTCTCGAACTCAACAATCTCACACTCGCTTCGAATCACAATGGCGGCGCGATCCACTTTGGACCAGACGGCAAGCTGTACATCGCAACCGGCGAGAACGCCACCATCTCAAACTCGCAAACGCTTGCCAACCTGCTCGGGAAGATCCTGCGCATCAATTCGGATGGATCGATCCCGACCGACAACCCGTTTTTCAATCAGGCCACGGGGAATAACCGTTCCATTTGGGCGCTAGGTTTGCGCAATCCATTTACGTTCGCGTTTCAACCGGGAACCGGCCGGATGTTTATCAACGACGTCGGCCAGAACGCGTGGGAGGAAATAAATGACGGCATCGCTGGTTCGAATTACGGCTGGCCTACTACTGAAGGACCAACGACTAACCCAAACTTCCGCGCGCCGCTGTTTGCTTATGGTCACGGGTTAGGTCCAACGACAGGATTCGCGATCACGGGAGGTGCTTTTTACAATCCGGTGGTGGTCCAGTTTCCGTCAAACTTTGTCGGCAAGTACTTTTTCGCGGACCTGGGAAGTGGTTGGATACGTGTTTTCGATCCGGCGACTGGAACGGCGTCGCCGTTTGCCACCGGAATATCGCAACCGGTGGATATAAAAGTCGGGGCGGATGGTAGTCTTTACTATCTCTCGTTTGGGGGAACGTTGTTTAGAGTGCGCTTCACGCCGCCGGTAGTGCCGGCGCCTTTGATAGCTACAGAAACAAATAGCGACATCGCGATCGCGCTTGATTCGCCGACGATGTCGCGCGATCCGTTTGCCCTCACGAACCTGATCAACTTCAGCCTGACAGGCGACCACCAAACGCGGATCAGCCTGTTCGTGACGAATATTGATTCGAGTTCTGCGGCGACGGCACAGGCGCAGGACGCTGGTATTCTCGTCTGGCAGTTACCGGTTGAGTTGGTGGGAGACGTGCCGGGTATTGATGGATTGAAGCAGGTCGTGGTGCGATTGCATCCAGGTCTACCTACAAACCAATCCGTGTTTATCAGCGTCAACTTTAAGGGCCAGACCAGCAACAAAGCGCGGGTCCGCATCAAGTAAAACAGATGAAATGAATTACCCGACCACGCTCAAATCAGGTTCGTCGGGTATGGAAATGCCGAAGCGTTTAATCTTGCAGTTTAGCGTGGTGACTTTCACGCCGAGTAGTTTTGCCGCCCGACGCTGATTGCCGCGAGTCCGTTGCAACGCGTTCTTGATCAACTCAATCTCGTAGCGCTGCACTTCCTCCTGCAACCCGAACTTCTGCGGCGGACTCGGTTGGCGGTTGGACAGCGAGTCCACTTCGCGCAGAACAGTTAGCGCGGCTTCTCTGAGGCTGTTCAGGGTGTGTGATGTCACTTGCGACGTACTGGGCGACGTCTCAGGTGATACAGGCTTCGTTTCCCTCTCCCAACTCAACGAGCTACTCATCGCTTAACCCTCCCTTGATTTTCTTGGCAGCGGGAGCAACGCACCAAATCACGAGCAGGCAGACCTTTTAACTGTTAACGACGCAAGTCTTACCGCCATTAACACCTGTCACTTACTAAGAAGTTCCCTAAAGAAGGCGACGGCACGTTCGTCGCCAGTCTGTCCGAGCATCTGAATCGCTGTCTTGCGCACAGGCATCTTCGGATGACTGCGCGCAGTGCGAATCAGGATCGGAATCGCTTCATCCTTCGGACGGCGGCCAATCGCGACCACCGCCTGCTTTTGAATTTCAACTTCGGCATCGCTGTCAACGGCAGCCGTCAACGCGCCTAAACTCTTCTGACCCGCGATCCGTCCGAGACTGGCAATTGCGCTCTTGCGCAACTCCATGTCCTTCTCAGTTTCGGCAACGCGAATCAGGTAAGTCGCAGCGCCGTCGCTGTTGTCATTGCGCGAGATGCCCGCAAGCGCGCGACGCTTTAGTTCGCGCGTCGTCATCGTTTCAAACAGGTTCTGTAGCAACGGCAACGTTCCTGGCGAACGACTCATTCCGAGTGCCGACATTGCACTCAAACGCGCATCGTTGTTTTCCTGAGTATTGCGAACGATCTCGGTGAACAATGTGTTCTTCGCCAAAGTTTCGCCGGTGTTTCCGAGCCAGTAGATCGCGCGGGAGCGCATCGTTTCCGAAACGGGCTTGCGGATCATTTCCGTTAGTATCGCGTCGACTCGCAAATCGTCATGCAACGCGATGGCATACAGCGCGCGTTCGGAAAGTCGCTTGATGTCGGGCTCAGACGAGTCGACGATCGACTTCAAATAATTCAGACTTTCTTCATTCGAAACGCGACCGGCCCAGTAAACCGGATAACCACTGAACTCATGCTTACGTTGCAGGTTGTAAACATCGGCGCGCGTAAATGCCTCGCGGTGCGGGTCGAAAAGAAGAAACAGGCCCAACTCGCGCGTCTCATGTCGCGGATCAAACGCCATCGACGTTCCGTCCGTCGAAATGTAAACACCGCCGGCGCTGTCTACGATTTCGAAATCGACACCGACTCCGGGTCTAACTTCAAACTGGTAACCCACCCAGAACCGGCCATTCGGCGCACTCGCCTTACCTGCGACAATCGCGGCGTCGATCTTCGCCTTAAGGTTCGCACCTTCAACCGGCGTGAAGTTTCTTGTCTGGCCGAACGCAGCGCCGGCACAGAGGACCAGCAGAAACAATGCGAAATTGCGGAATTGCGAAACTGCGTGGTTTAAATTTCGCATTCGCGCAATTCCGCAATTTCGCAATTTGAGTTCATGTCCGCTCATTGTTTCAATAACCCCTCGAGAAACTGCTGCACTTCAGGATCATTGCTTCTGCTCAACCAACCGATTGCTCGTTTGCGACGAGTCATCGACTCCTGCGGGTTCCTCGCAATTTCGATCAGTTTCCGGATCACTTTCTTTTCGATCACAGGACTTCTCATGGAAGAAACGTTCTGTCCGATCGCTGCAACGTAGGGTGCATCGACACCTTGTCCACTCCTAACACGCGAAACCAGACTCGTGCCGGAACCGAACGAATTAAGGATCTGATCTTTCAACTCTTCGTTCTTCTCGGTGTCGTAGAGCGCGATAAGAAAGTCGATCACCTTGTCACCACCGCGCCGCGGGATGGCTCCAATCGCCGCTTTGCGCAGTTCAATGTTGTCGGAGGTGCGAGCGATCTCGAACAATTTGTCGCCGGCACGTTCGCTTTTGCGATTCGCAAAACCGGTGATGACGGCCCTTCGAATCTCCACGGACTGATCGGCATCGTAAATACGGAACAACGCGTCAACCGCGGGATCTCCTGGGCGGCTCGCGATACTTGCAATAGCCATCTTTCGCTGCGACGGCGTCTTGCCACTCGTTGCAATGTCCGTAAGCACACCGATTACACGTTCGTTGGTGTGACGGCTGAGTGCATACAACGACGCTTCGACAATCTGGTTATCGGTTGCGCTCAACGCAAACTCGCGCAGCGGATCGATCACACTGTCGTCGTTCGTCGCACCGAGAGTCGAGATCGCGCGTGCACGCAACTTCAGATCGGTTTCAGTTCTGGCAAGGTTGAGAATCACGGGCGTGGACGCTTTGCCTCCATGACGGGCCAACAACGTTAACGCCGCACTCTTGCAACGTATCGTTTGCGTCGAACCCGGCTTCAGCCAGTCAGTCGCGGCCACCACTCCACGTTGCACGTCTGTTTGAAACAGCGCCTGAAGCACGACGATCTTGAACTCGCATGGATCGTCGTCGTTTTCACTGACTCCGTAGGCCGCCGCCACGCTGTCGAGTTCGGCGAGCAGGGCCGATGATCCCGCGAGCTGAGCGGGCAGGGGAGTGCTGCCGATCGTGGTGATGGGAGCGCCCGGCGTATAGATCATGGTGGCGCCAGACGGGTCGATCGTCATTGGAGCTACGGCCTTTGCTGCTGAAATCAGTTCGTCAGCCTGTATCGCGGTGATGAGAGGAGCAGGAGTGACCGCACCGGGAATCTGCGCCAACAGGAGACGCGCATCGTCGAGCCAGGTTGACTCTTTATACTTATCGAACAGCTTGTTTACCGTGTCGCGGCACTGGTCAAACTTCTCCTGTTTATGTTGCGCATATGCGAGCCAGTAGAGCGCGGCATCGAGGTTTTTCTCACTCGAATACCTGGTGACATATTCGTTGAACTTCTCCTGGGCCCTGGCCCATTCACCGTCCGTAATGAGATCGCGCGCAGCGCGAAAGACGGTGGTGGCGGATTCATTCGACTGCGGCGAAAAGGCATTCGCGCTCGGGCGTCTTTGCTGGCCCATAACCGAACTAGTCAGCGCGGTCAGGAGGATTGCGAGTGAGAGTATGAGTCTAGTGCGTGAAAGCTGATTCGACATTTCTTAGCCTCTATTTCTGTTAACGATTGCGGACCTGTTTTTCGTTAACGTTGTTCGTACCGCGGTCGCGATACTCGATCAATGCCGCGACGATCTCCGTCTTATCCACCCGCTCTTTAATTGCCCGCACTTCCTCCGGTCGGGCGTGATCCGGAAGGTTTGCAATATCGATCAACAAGGGTTCGAGATCGGCGAGCAGTGTCTTGGTTGGAAACTTCGCCTTCATCTCAGCGTCCCGGCGCAGCACGACGTTCTCGTTGAGCAGTCGCTGAGACAGGGCCTTATCGTAAGTAACGTCAATTTCGTCGTCGCCGTCAGAGATGGTGGCGTTACGAAAAGAGCGCAGCAGGTTCTGGGTTTGTTCGAGATGGTGGAACGTGTCCTGCTCGTCGAGATCCACGTATGCGAGATCCGATGAAAGGACACCAGGGTTATCGGGTTTCGGAATTGGTTTTACTACTACTGGATTTTTAATTTGTATTTTCTGTGGTAGTGGTGGTTTAGTGATGGTGATTCGTGCGATACCTTGTTCTTCTTCGGGTGCGGGAATAGTTTCTTCGTTTCTTGAAAAGAGGTACACGGATCCAAGACCAATTGACAGGATCACAACCGCAGCGATCTTCATCCACCAACCATATGACTTCTCAGTAGTGGGAACGACTCGTTCCTCAATGCCGGCCCAGACAGCCGGCAGCACTTCGATCTCGCGATCGTAGCGCGCGAAAAGCTCCTGTTCGGCAGTCAACGTGGCGAACGCCTCCGCGCAACTCGCGCAGGTCATCAAATGATCGCTGACCTCGTCCTGAACTTCAGCGCGAAGTTCACCGTCGAGATATTCTTCGAGCAGGGCTAACTTCTCTTCACACTTCATAACCAACTCCTGCATACGGACTGATCCGTCGTCTCATCTCCGCTCGCGCGCGGTGCAAGTCCGTTTTCAACTTTGCGATCGAGAAACCGGTGATCGCCGCGATCTCTTCGTAGCTGCACTGGTGCAACACCTTCAACGTGAACACGAGTCGCTTGTCTTCGTCGAGCGCCGCCAGCGAGCGGCGAATCAACTCGTTCAACTCTTTGCTGAGCAACCCGTCGACTGGTACCGGTTTGTTGTCGCTCAAATCCATCACCGACTTGTCAGCGAGATCCACCTGGCTGTTCGCGCGAATACGCGCGCGGATTGATTCGCGTGCTACGTTTCGCGCAATGCCAAACAACCAGGTCGAAAACTTTGTGTCTTTGCGCATCGTGCGGATAGCGCGATAGGCGCGGACAAAAGTCTCCTGCGTCAACTCTTCCGCGAGCCCGCGATCGTTGACCATGTCGAAGATGAAACTGATAACGGGTCGCGAATACCTTTCAAAAATCAGACGAAAGGCGTCGGAGTCGCCCTGGCACACGCGAGTAACCAGGTCGGCTGAACTATTCATCAGAGTTCCCGCGAACGCGCCAGGCTGACCTTCAAGATTTAATTCGTCGACCGTCAGCCTCTTCATCATTGTCTCGCTAGGTTAGTGAGCCGCGCCGCGGAAAGGTTTCAGGTTTTACGGATTTCGAATTTCGAATTTGGAATTTCGAATTTTGGACTGCCTGTCAGGTATTCGGCGGGCTCGACGATCTTGCCCGCAATTGCTGAGGCTGCAACAACATACGGTGAGGCGAGGTAGAGTTTTCCGGGGCCGCTGCGGCCGGGGAAGTTTCGATTTTGAGCACTAACGGTGACTGTTTCCGCCGACGGCGACGCGCCCGGTCCGGCGTTGATACAAGCGCCGCACGAGGGATCGATCAGTTCCGCGCCGGCCCGTTCGAAGATCTCGATGTAACCCTTGTGCCGCGCGTACTGCTTGATCTTCTGCGAGCCAAATTGAATGTACAGATGCACGCCCTCGGCCACTCGCTTTCCATCCATGACCGCTCTTTCGAGCACTTCAGCGTACATGTCCATGTCGGCCATCTTGCCGCCGGTACATGAACCGCCATACGCCGCGTCAATGCGCACTTCTTCTGTTAACGAGTCGATCGGGATGCCGTTACGAGGATCGCCGGGCGTTGCGACCATTGGACGGATCTCGTCAAGATCGATCTCGAACACCGCGGCATACTCCGCATCGGGGTCACTGTAAGTAAAACCTTTGCGCACCTCTTCCGGATCGAGATCGCGAGTGCGAACGATGTAGTCGAGCGTCTGTTCATCAGGTTCGATGATTCCAGTCGTGCCACCAGCTTCGACGGCCATGTTCGTCAACGTCGCGCGCTCATCCATCGGCCAATTCTGCAAATCGTCGCCGGCAAACTCGAGCACCTTACCGATGCCCTTGCTTGTCTTCATGTACTCGGTCGCAAGAATCACGAGCATCACGTCCTTGGCGGCGACGTCCGCGCGTTTCTTCCCTTTCAAAACGTAACGCACTGTCTCCGGAACACGGATGCGAATGTCTTTCGTGTACCAGGCATTGGCCATGTCAGTAGAACCGACACCGAATGCAAAGCAACCAAGCACCCCAGCCATGCAGGTATGCGAGTCAGTGCCGATAACAATCTGTCCCGGCAGCGCGAGATCTTCGACGACTGCGTTATGACAGATCGCTTCCGAGCCACCTTCGGGGTTCTCGCCGTAAAGCTTGATCTTCTGCCGGCTCGTAAAACTCTCCTGCGTCGTGGCAAGTCCTTCCGCCTTTTCGAGCAAACCCATCTCGCGATGTTTTGGCGACATGACGCGACCGAGGAACGTCAGGTGATCGCGAAACGCAAACACCGACTCCGGTTCGGAAACACGCGCATCCGCTCCCAAAGCCTGCTTGAACAACGACTCCGCCATCGGTGTGACGTACTCATGCGAGAACCGCACGTCGGCGACGGCGAACAACGCGTCGCCAGGTTTGACTGCATTAACGCCAATCTTCCCGGCGGTAACAAACGCGTGTCGCGCGATGATTTTTTCCACGATCGTCATCGGGCGCGGTTGCGTTTCGATCCGCGGCGGCGAGACCTTTCCGGTTAGTCGCGCCTTGTTGTAGTTGAAAAGCCCACCGTGAGTGACGATGTCCTGCGAGATTGGATCGAGCCCTTTAGTGAACTCCGTCAACGGTATCTCTTCACCGTTGCGAATGCGGTCGATCAAACTGAAGTCAGTGGACGTGAGCAGGCCGATGTTTTGCGAGTTCTGACCGTAGATCTTCTCGATGCTTTTAGCGATGACGAGCCGAACGCCTGCCGCCTTCTCAGCGTACGGCGCCGTCTCACGCGACGAGCCGCAGCCCTTTGAAAGCCCTGAAACCACCACGGCGAAACCGCCATTTTTCACTTCGTCTTTTTGGACCGCTCCTTCGCGCATTCCGACGTAAACGTACTGGCCGAGTGTCTCGTCGTAGTAGAAACAGACCCATCCCGGCGTTATCTCGTCGGTGGAAATGTTGCTCATCAACGGCAGATCGTCGTTTCTGAGGCGCTCTGCCAACTGGGATTCAAGTAAGTCTGCGGCTTCGCCCATTGCGCCCAGTTGTTGGCGGATTAGTGCCGTATTCTCGGTAAGAAATAAAATGCGCCCGGAGAATTTGATGTTTTCAGTCACTTTAGTTTGTCGCGATCATTAATTATTATGTGGTGCGAGCCGATTATAACCCTCACCCTGATAAAACCTTTAACGGGCACTTCAGCGTCTAACGGGATTACAGGGGCGGAGAGGCCCGCGAAAGGTCGAGAGCAGCAGCGGAGGATAGTTTGATGAAGTTATTGGCAAAGAGTTTACTTAGAGCGGTGTTCATGGCGGTTTTACTGGCGGCAGTTGGTTCCGTTGCCGTCGCCCAGGAAACTGACGACCAGGCGAAGATCGATATTTACAAGAGGTTCGTCGACAATCGCGTTCCGAACCCGAGAGTCGCCTATGTAGCCGCGAAGGACTACCTGCAAAAGTACACCAAAGACAAAGATCAATACGTCGATTACCTGAAGACGTGGGTGGCCGCGTTCGAGAGCGACGAACGCAAGGACAACCTGCCGATTCTCATCAACGAGAAGAAGTTTGACGAAGCGTACAAAACGGGCGCGACTATCCTGGCCGCTGAGCCTGATTACCTGCGCGCCCAGATAGACCTGGGTTACGCCGGCTATCTCGCAGCTTCCGCGAAGAACGAAACTCACAACGCGGTGGCCCTCGGCTACGCGACCAAGGCGATTCAGGCGATCGAAGCAGGAAAGGCGCCGCATGACTGGGCACCGTTCAAAGGCAAAGACGACACGCTTGCGTATCTGAACTACGCCGTCGGCTTTCTGACCTTAAAGACCGACCCGGCGAAGTCGATCGACTATTTGTTGAAGGCCGCGCAGTACAACAGCGAGATCAAGAAAACGCCTTCGACCTATTACTTCCTCGCCGCTGCTTACGAATCAGGTCCGTACAAGACCATGTCGACTGCGTATCAGACCGAGCATGCGGGCAAGCCTGAGACTCCAGCCGGCAAGGCGGCGCTTGAAAAGTTGAACGTGATGATGGACCGCATCATCGACGCCTACGCGCGCGCGGTGGCGACGAGCGGCACGGATCCGAAGACTGAGCAAAGCCGGAAAGAATGGACGACGCAGTTGTCGAACTACTACAAGTTCCGGCATGACGGCAGCGATGCTGGGATGACTGAGTTTATCAACACGATCTTGCAAAAACCGTTGCCGCCGAAGCCGTAATCCTGATTTTGTCAGTGGTCAGGGGTCCGTGGTACTTTACGCAAGTCGTAGACAAACAACTGACTACTGACCACTGGCTACTGACAAATCCTATTATGCCGACCGACGTCGAGACACTTGAGCGGCTGGCCCGGGCACGTGACTTTATTGATCACTGCTATGACCATCCGCTTAGTCTGGACCAGATTTCCGAAAAGGCCTGCTTTTCCCGCTATCACTTCCTGCGTCTTTTCCGGCAGGCCTTTAACATAACCCCGCATCAATATCTGATCGAACGTCGCATTGAGAAAGCGAAGGAGCTGCTACGCAAGGAAGACGACGTGCGCGTGACGGATGTTTGTTTTGAAGTCGGGTTTCAGAGTCTTGGATCGTTCAGTAGTCTCTTCCACAAGTGCGTCGGCCACGCCCCGATCACCTACCGCGAAAAAGCGCGCGAAACAGAACAGGCCAAACGGCAGGTGCCTGGCTGTTTCATCGTGATGTACAAGCTCGAATCCGTCTAGGCGTCTACTACAGCAATTTTCAAGAAGCGTTTGAATGCGGATCTGATTATTGTGTGCGCAGGAGGAGAACACTGATGATCCAAAGAATGTCTCACGCCACTGTTTTTGTGACTAATCAAAATGAGGCGCTGGAGTTTTATCGCGATAAGCTGGGATTTCGCGTTCACACCGACGCGATGGTTGGCCCGGATTTTCGCTGGTAAACGATGTGCACCAACGACCAGCCCGATTTCGAGATCGTCCTGATGGAACCCAAACCGGGAATGTTAATGGACGAGGAAACCTCAAACACCATCCGAGCGCTGCTGGCAAAAGGCGTGCTCGGCGCAGGCGTTTTCAATACCAACGATTGCCGTGCTACTTACGAAGAGATGAAAGCGAAAGGCGTGCAGTTTCAATCCGAGCCCGCCGAGCGGCCGTATGGCATCGAAGCCGTTTTTCGCGATAACTCGGGAAACTGGTTCAGCCTCACTCAACCTACTCTCTGAGATCTGAGATCTCAGATCTGAGATCTCAAGGTATACTCCGGCAATGCGAAAAGCTTCCCTGCTCTTTTGTCTGCTGCTGCCGTTAACCATCAACGCCCAACAGCTTTCCATCGACGCCATGATCGAGCGCGACATGGCGTCGATCTTGTCAACGTACAAGATGCTTCACGCGGCGCCGGAGCTGTCGCATCGTGAAGAGAAGACATCAGCGTTCTTCGCCGGCGAGTTGCGCAAGCTCGGTTACACAGTTACGGAACGGCTCGGCAAGTACGACACCGGAAATTGGACCGGCTACGGTGTTGTCGCGGTGATGAAAAACGGCACTGGTCCGACCGTGCTCGTCCGCACCGATCTCGACGCCCTCCCTGTTGAGGAGAAGACCGGGTTGCCATACGCCAGCACCGTGCGAGTCAAGAACGATGCCGGCCTTGAGGTGGGTGTTATGCACGCCTGCGGGCATGACATTCACATCACGAGTTTGCTGGCAACGGCAAAGATACTCAGCGAACTAAAGTCGCAGTGGCAAGGCACGCTCGTGTTAGTCGGTCAGCCGAGCGAAGAGACGGGAGAAGGGGCGCGCGCACTGTTGCGAGACAATCTCTACACACGTTTCCCGCAACCTGATTTCGCGATCGCGTTGCACGATACGCCCTATTTGGAAACAGGAAAGATCGGTTACACCCCTGGCTATGCGTTGGCGAGCGCGACGTCGATCGATATCAAGATCCGAGGCATCGGTGGTCATGGATCGGCGCCAGAGACAACAAAGGATCCTGTCGTAGTGGCGGCGCAAGTTGTGCTGGCGTTGCAGACGATCGTGAGTCGCGAGAATTCGCCACTCGAACCGGCAGTTGTGACAGTCGGTTCTATTAAAGGCGGCACGCGTTACAACATCATTCCCGACGAAGTGGATTTGCAGTTAACAGTCCGGACCTATAAAGAGGACGTGCGAAAAAAGATTCTCGCGTCGATTGAACGAATCACCAAAGCGGCGGTGATGGCTGCGGGTATTCCTGAGGATCGCGCGCCAATCATCAAAGTGAGCGAGGGAACAACGTCCACTTACAACGATCCGAAACTAATCGACCGATTGATGCCGGCGTTTCAGCGCGCGCTTGGCGAGGAAAACGTAGTGAAATTCCCGCCAATTATGGGCAGTGAAGACTTCGGTTACTTGAGTTTGGACCAGAAGATTCCCGCCACGATATTCTGGCTCGGCGCTTCCGACCCGCTAAAGATGAAGCAACATCGTGAGACTGGCGCGGCGCTTCCAGGTTTGCACTCGGCGCTCTTCGCGCCCGTCCCTGAACCAACGTTGCGCACCGGTGTAAAAGCGACGACCGCAACCGTACTCGAGTTGATGAAGAAATAGCTTATGGACCTCGAACAGATTCGCAAATACTGTTTATCGCTGCCGCATGCTACTGAACGCGTTCAGTGGGGGAACGATCTGTTGTTCTGTATTGGCGAGAAGATGTCTGGGTCGCACTTCAAAAACGCCTATCAACTGGTCCATGACAAACTGCCCCTGAAGGTCCGCAAGAAACCAGGCAACGCTTAACCACAAAAGGCACAAACAAAGCCCACGAAAAGGCACAAGAACGATCAATGAAGGGTTGGAACAACTGCTGACCCTTTTCTCAGGTTGTTTTGTGCCTTTTGTGGGCTTCGTTTGTGCCTTTTGTGGATCGCGAGACAACCCCAACCCTAACCCTCGGAGTCAAACGGTCACTCTTCCCCGCTAGTCCCACAAACCCGTCCGTCCGGAGGTTGCAGATGAACGCAAAGTTCTCCTACCTGTCGTTGCTCCTGATCATCTTATTTTCCACTCAAGTTTCACTGGCAAACGAATCTGCCGCAGTCCTGGCACGCAAGGCGGTGTCAGACGATCCTGCCGAAGCTAGAGCGGCAATCGAAGAGCTGCGCGCTCTCGGCCCGCAGGGTTTGGACGCATTGATGACCGAGCACACCACGGAGATCAATCGTCACATCGACCAACCCTTGCTCGCCTCGGGACCTGAATGGCTGCGACTCACGCACGCACTCGACCTCGTCGGTCAACAGAAGAACGCCTTCATCTCCGGCCTCTACTGGTACACCGATCTCGAAGACGCGAAGAAAGCCGCGCGTGAAAGTGGAAAGCCTATTCTGTCGCTGCGTCTGCTTGGCAACCTTACCGACGAACTGAGTTGCGCCAACAGTCGCTTTTTCCGCACCGTGCTCTATGCGAACACGCAGATCCGCGAAAGGCTTCACGACCGTTTCGTGTTGCATTGGAAGTCCGTGCGTCCTGTCCCGCGAATCACGGTCGACTTCGGCGACGGCCGCAAGCTCGAAAGTACCGTCACCGGGAACAGCATTCACTACATTCTCGATTCCGACGGTCAATTGATCGAAGCGCTGCCCGGCCTCTATGACCCAGTAACGTTTCAACGCAATCTCACCGACGCAGACACGCTTTTGAAGTCGCTTACGGGAAAAGTCGGCCGCGAACGACAAGTAATGCTGGCCGCCTATTATCTCGATCGCATGAACAAGATCTCGACTTCGTGGCAGAACGACATCAAGCAGTTCGCCGCCAGGGTTCCGGAACGTCTCCGCGTTCATCCGAGTCAGGACTTCAACGCTTTGAGCGTTGCTCCGACGGCGGTAACCAAAGCGCGCATGGAAAGACCGATCACCCGCTCTATTACCTCAGCAAGCGATGCGCTGGGACGGCTTACCGATGAGCAGGCGTGGAGACTGATTGCGGCGCAGCACTCGACAGACTGGATACTGGACCAGCGAAGCATCGCGCTAATCCAGCGGCAGAATCCGTCAATGCAACGGAACGACATGACGCGGCTGCTCCAAAGTTTTCGAGAGTCGATTAGATTGGACACTGTGCGTAACGAGTACATGTTGCGTCCCTTGCTCTACAGTTGGCTGATGAGAGAACCAATTCGCGCGGATTTGGGACAGTTCAATGACGAGGTATACACGAGACTCTTCCTGACGCCGAGCTCCGATCCGTGGCTGGGGTTGGTTTCGCCTGAAATCTACACGGCGATCGACCACGGCGGCGTGATCAAGAGCCAATAAATTTTTTTGACACGGATCACACGGATTTGATACTCCTACCCGTGTGATCCGACCCATATTACTTCTCCTTCTTATTTCGCTCCCTATCTCTGCGCAAACGACGCAGGAGAAGGTGCGTGAGTACCGGCGCGCAAACGAACACGGGATACTCCAGATCTACACCGATCTGCTCCGGTTTCCGAACGTCGCGAGCGACATCAAGAACATTAAGCTGAACGCCGCGCGGATCATGGACATTATGGAGCTGTACGGTCTGGACCCGCGCCTGCTTCAAGCGGATTCTCCAGATACGCCTCCCGCTGTTTACGCCGAATGGAAAACGCCTGGCGCGCAACGCACGTTACTCTTCTACGCGCACTACGACGGTCAACCAACCGATCCCAAACAATGGACCGGAACGTTGCCCTGGGAACCAACATTTCGCACTGCCGCAATCGAAGCGGGCGGGCAAATCATTCCGAAACCCGAACCCGGCACGCAGATCAATCCGCAGTGGCGCCTCTACGCGCGTTCCGCTTCTGACGATAAAGCCGGAGTGATGGCGATACTCACCGCGTTCGCCGCACTGAAAGCAAAAGGCATCGCGCTAAATTCAAACATCAAGTTTTTCTTTGAAGGCGAGGAAGAAGCAGGATCGCCTCATCTCGTCGAGATCATCCGACGGCACAAAGATCTGCTCGCCGCCGACGCGTGGATCATCTGTGATGGCCCAGTTCACCAGTCGGGTCGCAAGCAGGTCGTCTTTGGCGCTCGCGGCGATACGAACGTGGACGTAACGGTCTACGCCGCGAAGCGTCCGTTGCACAGCGGGCATTACGGAAACTGGTCACCCAATCCGGCGATGCTGCTAGCGCGCTTGCTGGCCTCAATGAAAGACGAAGAAGGACGCGTGACGATCGATGGCTGGTACTCCGACGTCGAACCTTTAGGCGAGGCCGAACTTCGCGCGATAGCCGACGCGCCGAAGTACGACGAGGAGTTGAAGAAGCAGCTAGGACTCAAACGCGTCGAGGGTGGCGGCAAGACACTGATGGAACTGATCAATGTTCCGTCACTAAACATCAACGGCTTCGGCAGTGGCGACATCGGCGCACTCGCACGCAACGTCATTCCTACCACCGCGAGCGCTGTCTTAGATCTGCGACTGGTCAAGGGTAACGATCACAACCGGCAAACCCAGCGTCTCGTCGATCACATCAAGAAACAGGGTTATCACGTGATCGATCGCGAACCAACCGACGCCGAACGCGCCCAGCATCCGCTGATCGCACGCGTAAACGATCGCCCGGGCGGTTACAACGCGGAGCGGACGCGGATGGATTTGCCCATATCAGTCGCGGTTATCGAGGCGGTACAATCAACGACTCCTGACAGGATCGTGCTGCTGCCAACTTCGGGCGGCAGTCTCCCTCTCTCGATCATCACGGAAAACCTGCGCACCGTGACGATCACGGTGCCGATTGCGAACTACGACAACAATCAACACGCGGAAAACGAAAACATTCGCTTACAGAACCTGTGGGACGGCATTGAAACCTTTGCTGCATTGATGACAATCAAGTAGATCTGTATTAACGGATGGCGTTGCCCCAAGAGTCATTACTCGACTTCTTCTCTGTGTAACCTCTGCGCGCTCTGTGCCTTTGTGGTTGTTTTCTAACAATTAATCAACCACGGAGCACAAAGAGATTCACCGGAAGAGCGGTATTCCGACTTTTAGCGCAAAGCATTCACGGATTTACAAACAAAGGAGACGACCCCGATGAAAACGAAGGCTGTATTCGCCTCGCTGACGTTGTCCTGTCTTCTGACGAATGCACTGGCCCAAACCAAACCCGCGGCTCCTCCGCCGCCAATGGACCAGGACAAAGACGACGTCGTCAGGATCACGACGAACCTCGTACAGATCGACGCAATCGTCACTAAAGACGGAAAGCTCGTCTCCGACTTGAAGGCCGAAGATTTTGAGATCTTTGAAGACGGCAAGAAGCAAACGATCACAAGCTTTTCGTACATTTCAAACGTTCCCTCAACGAAAACGACCGGTGTCACCGCGGCGGATCGTTTCAGCGGCAGTGTCCGGCAGGTAAACCAGCAAATGAACGCCCTGATGAATGCTCGTTCCCGAGTCCTGTTCGACCGCCGCGCCGGTGGTGAAATGATGGCGCGCCAAACCGGAGGCTATCAGGTCAGGAACTCAAACGATTTCAAGTTTGAACGCATTCTCGAAGAGCAGAGCGGTTATTACCTGATCGGCTACCGGCCAACTGATGAGACTTTCAATAAGAAGTTTCATCGCATAACGGCGAAAGTGAAGCACTCAGGCACGACTCTGCGCACGCGTTACGGCTTTCACGGTTATAGCGAAGACGACGTCGTTAAGAAGCCGCGCCAAACGGAGACATCAGAGCGAGGTTGGTCCTCGTGTTTTTCAGAAATTCAATTCTTGTGTTGTTGTGTATGGTGCTGCCATGCGACGTTTCGCCGGTCGGCAGACAAGACCGCTGGCGATCTCACATGAGTGAAGAGAGTGGTGTGCGATGCTTTGCCCTAAATGTCGTAAACAGGTTTTCT
>Ga0209486_10000592_pt1 | contig 16066 bp, 13 predicted proteins | sample NCCompost_FD_187518 | JGI IMG/M metagenome (GOLD analysis project Ga0209486, IMG submission 187518) | Agricultural soil microbial communities from Utah to study Nitrogen management - NC Compost (SPAdes) (version 2) | ecosystem: Environmental > Terrestrial > Soil > Agricultural land | place...
GACGACGTTGAAGCCCAATTTAGCAAGGATCGCAACAGCTATACTGCCCACTCCGCCGGTGGCGCCAGTCACCAACACTTCGCCTGATTCCTTGGTTAAACCACTCGCCATCAGGCGAATGATGCATAATGCAGCGGTGAGCCCGGCGGTGCCGTGGCTCATGCTGTCTTTGAGCGATAGACCCTGCGGCAATTTGGTCGCCCACAGCGCCGGCACACTGATGTACTGGCCAAAGCCGCCCGACGTGTTCATGCCAAGATCGAAGCCCGTAACAGTCACCTGATCGCCGGCGGCAAAGAGTTTTGTCGTCGAGTCCGCCACCACGCCGGCGGCATCGATGCCCGGCGTATGCGGGTATTTTCTCGTGACCCCCTTGTTGCCGGTGGCGGACAGCGCGTCTTTGTAGTTCAACGAGGAATATTTGACTTCGATGATAAGCTCGCCCGCGGGCAAATCGCCCAGCGTGCGCTCGCGGATCTCGCGCGGAAAAGTTTTTTCCGCCGTCTCGGACACTACCATCGCTTTGAAAGTTTTCGGTAAAGCCATGCGTCGACTCCTAATCTCGGATAATTTCTTCACTCAAGCGGTACCGAATCTACCGGCAAACTGTCAAGGGCCGCACGCATTAGACTTGGTATTGCACCTTGAACTTTGAACGTTTGAACCTTGAACCGCCGCCATTCGGGGGCGAATACTTGCAATGACGGCGGTCTTCGGTGCAAATAGAGTTGGAGGAATTACTATGGCAACGGAACCAGGGGCAGGACTTGCCGGCATAGTCGCCGGCCACACGGCGATAGCCACGGTGGGCAAAGAAGGTAAAGGTCTCACCTATCGCGGCTATTCGATTCACGATCTCGCCGAACAATCGACTTTCGAAGAAGTCGCTTATCTGCTCATCTACGGGCGCTTGCCCAAACAGGCAGATCTGGATGAATACAAGGCGAAGCTGCGCTCTCTCCGTGGCCTGCCCGCCCCGTTGAAGACGGTGCTCGAGCTGATTCCGCGCAGTACCCATCCGATGGATGTCATGCGCACCGGCTGCTCAATGCTCGGCACCCTCGAACCCGAAGGCGCCGGTCACGATCAAGTCGCCGTCGCCAACCGGTTAACGGCCTGCTTCAGCGCCATGTTGCTCTACTGGCATCACTTTCATGCAGGCGGCCACCGCATCGATACCGAAACCGACGATGACAGCACTGCCGGCCATTTTCTTCATTTGCTGCACGGCAAGAAGCCGGACGAGCTGCATCGCCGCGCCATCGACGTGTCGCTGATTCTTTACGCTGAACATGAGTTCAACGCCTCGACGTTCACCGCGCGAACGATCGTTTCCACTCTGCCGGATTTTTATTCGGCGGTGACCGGCGGCATCGGCGCGCTGCGAGGTCCGCTGCACGGTGGCGCCAACGAAGCGGCCATGGAGTTGATCGAGCAGTTTGCAAACGCCGATGAGGCGGAAAAGGCGCTCATGGATATGCTGGACGCAAAAAAACTCATCATGGGTTTTGGTCATCGCGTTTACAAAGTTTCCGACCCGCGCTCCGACATCATCAAGGCCTGGTCTAGAAACCTCAGTAAAGCCCAGGATGATAAACGCCTTTTTCCGGTCTCCGAGCGCCTCGAGCAAGTCATGCGTCGTGAAAAAAAGATGTTCCCGAATCTGGATTTCTACAGCGCCACCGCCTATCACTTTTGCGGCATCCCGACGGCGATGTTTACGCCGCTCTTCGTCATCTCCCGCATCACCGGCTGGGCGGCGCACATCATCGAGCAGCGCGCCGACAATCGCTTGATACGGCCCAACGCCGATTACGTCGGTCCCGATCCGCGGCCGTTTACGCCGATCGGGAAACGATAGAGGGCGTTCAAGGTTCAACAGTTCAAAGGTTCAAGGGTGGGATTGGGACGTTGAACATCGAACCCCCGAACCTTGAACGCTTGAATTCCATTTCGAGGCACTCATGAGCACAGACGTTTCGAATGTTCGTCCTGAACCTGACAAAATCTTAATCGACATCGCCGATTATGCGGCGAATTATCTCTCGGACAGTCGCGAAGCTATCGATACCGCGCGCTACAATCTTCTGGATACGCTGGGCTGCGGATTGCTCGCGCTCCGCTATCCCGAATGCACGAAACATCTCGGGCCCATTGTTCCCGGAGCAACCTTGCCGAACGGCGCGCGCGTCCCCGGCACCGACTGGCAGCTCGAGCCCGTGCACGCTGCCTTCAATATCGGTGCGATGATCCGCTGGCTGGATTTCAACGACACCTGGCTCGCCGCCGAGTGGGGCCATCCGTCGGACAATCTCGGCGGGATCCTGGCTCTCGCGGACTACTTGACTCGCACGCGGCAGAAGTCGTTTACGGTCAAGGACGTATTGCAGGCGATGATCAAGGCGCACGAGATTCAAGGCATCCTCGCGCTCGAGAATAGCTATAACCGCGTTGGTCTCGATCATGTCTTGCTGGTTCGTGCCGCGACAACGGCTGTGGCCACAGCCATGCTAGGCGGGAACAAAGATCGAATCATTGCCGCGCTCTCCAACGCGTGGACGGATGGCGGCGCGCTCCGCGTTTATCGCCATGCACCCAATACCGGTCCGCGCAAGTCCTGGGCAGCCGGGGATGCCACTAGCCGGGGAGTGCGTTTAGCGCTGATGGCGATGCAGGGCGAAATGGGTTATCCGTCGGCGCTCACAGCCAAGCAATGGGGTTACTACGATGTGCTGTTTGGCGGCAAACCCTTCTCGATCGGCCGGCCCTTTGGGTCTTACGTGATGGAAAACGTGCTCTTCAAAATTTCTTTTCCCGCAGAGTTTCACGCGCAAACCGCCGTCGAATGCGCGATCCAGCTGCACGACCGGGTAAAGAATCGCTTGAGTGAAGTGACGAAAATCATCATCACCACCCACGAATCGGCGCTCCGCATCATCGACAAATCCGGTCCTTTGCACAATCCCGCCGACCGCGATCATTGCATCCAATACATGACCGCGATCGGTTTGATTTTCGGCGCGCTCACCGCGGATCATTACGAAGAAGCCGTTGCCAAAGATCCGCGCATCGACGCGTTGCGCGCCAAAATGGTCTGCGTCGAAGACCCGCAATACACCAAGGACTATCTTGATCCCGACAAACGCTCGATAGCGAATGCCGTGCAAGTGTTCTTCAAAGACGGCTCGAGCACGCAAAATGTCGCGGTCGAATATCCCATCGGACATCGCCGCCGGCGACTCGAGGGTATGCCGCTGCTAATGAAAAAATTCGACGCCAATTTGGCCTCGCGCTTTGCGCCGCAGCAGTGCGCCACAATCTTGCGCCTGTGCGCCGACTCGAGCGCCCTCGATGCAACATCGGCAGACAAGTTCACCGATATGTTTGCCAAAGAAACCTAGGGTTTTGCGTCTGTGTCCTAGAACTCGATACTCGGGACTCCAGACCCGAGACGAGAAGTCACTTTAACTAATCTGAGGTGATTCATGACTTCACGCCAATCATTCAAAACCATGCTGCAGCGCGACAAACTGCTCGTCGCTCCCGGCTGCTTTGACGGCCTCTCCGCTCGCCTGGTCGCGGAAGCCGGTTTCGAAGCCGCTTATTTGAGCGGCGGCGCGGTCGCCCGCAGCATGGGCATCCCGGATATCGGCTTGGTCACCATGTCCGAAACCATCGAGCGCGCCACGCAGGTCGTCTCAACGGTTAAGCTCCCTGTCATCGCCGACGCCGACACCGGTTACGGCAACGCCGTCAATCTCGTGCGGACGGTCAGGGAATTCGAGCGGGTCGGCGTGGCGGCGATTCATATCGAAGACCAGATCACCCCTAAGCGCTGCGGCCATCTGGACGGCAAGGAAGTCATCACCATCGCGGAGATGGCAAAGAAACTGGAAGCGGCGCTTGGCGCCCGAACGGACAAAGACTTCTGCATCATCGCCCGCACCGACGCGCGCGGCGTTCACGGTTTCGACAACGCCATCGAAAGAGCCCGAGTATTTGCCAAGCTGGGGGTGGACGCGATCTTCGTCGAAGCGCCGCAATCGGAGGAGGAACTGGCCGAGATTCCCCGCCGGATTCCGGGCATCCCGTTGCTGGTCAATGTTTTCAAAGGCGGCAAGACACCCATGCTGCCGATGGAGCGCTTGCAAGCGATGGGCTACCGCATCGCGATTTATCCGTCGGAAACCCAGCGAGCGGCCATCCATGCAATGCGCACGGCGCTAAGCACGCTCAAGCGCGAAGGCACGACCGAGTCGATGGACGACGCGCTGACGACGTTCAAAGAGCGCGACCGAGTCGTCGGTTTGGATGATTGGCAAAAAATCGAACGCGACTATCTTGCGGTCGACACTGAGAAGATTTAAACGGTTTTGGCGATTAACGCCCCTGCTTCTGCTGCCGCTCCCTTAGCCCTTTGAGCAGTTGCTCGGCGGTCTGAATATTCTTCTTGGCGCCATCGTGACCGGGCTCGTACTGCAGCACCGTGCGCCATTCGTTGATCGCCGCCGGCAATTTTTCTTCGCGATAGAGACGAATTCCTTGATTGTAATGCTGCTGCACGAGCCGGCCGCGCACATTACCCAAGAGCGAAGTGACGCTGGCATCGCGCGGGCTCAGCTTGGCCAATTGATTCAAAGCGGCGTAAGAATCCGTCAACCGGTTTTGATCGAGCAGAGTCTTACCCTGCAGAAACAACACGTTGCGTTTGAGATCCACACCTTCGCCGCTTCGCGGATTCTGGCTCAGAAACTGGTCCACGGTGGAAAGCGCCAAGCCATATTCGCCGTTTTCGAGAGCCTCCTTGGCTTCGGCTAAAGCCGGATTGGCATAAGGCGTTTCCTCCACGGTTTCTGTTTTTGGCCCCGGCGCCGTGCTTTCCGGGCGCGGGCGGGACGCAGGCGTCTCCTGCCGGCCGAACGGCAGACCGGGAATTTCCGGAATTTTCAGCACCATTCCAGGACTGAGTTTGGGATTAGGCGGCAACTGATTGGTTTCCCAAATGACTTCGGAGCGAGAGCGGTCACCATAATATTGCTGGGCGATCGAAGCCAGCGACTCGCCGGCTCGTATGGTGTGATTGACCTGCTTTACTTCACGCACTTGGTTTTGCAATGCCGCGAACGCATCGCGGTTCGCAGGATCGAGCGCCAGCACCGTGAGAAAATGGCTGCGCGCTTCGAGGTGGGCGCCGCGCTTGAGCGCTTCCTGGCCGCGAGCCAAACGTTCAGCGGCGGTTTGTTTGATACGCTCGTCCACCTTCCTGCTCTCTTCCAGCGAGGTCGCGTCCGTCGGGTCAATCGTCAGCGCGACCTTCCAAGTTTCCGACGCTTCGCGCAGCTTCCCTTGCGCGGTGAGCTGCGCGGCCTTGTCGCGGTGTGGCGCGACTAACGATTCATAGGCCGGCTGGCGTTTTCCCTCCTGCACGGTCGCGCATCCAGCGACCCATCCCGCCAAAACGATCGTCAGAGCAAGTATTCGCATCATTCCCGTCATTTTATTTCTTCTTGGTTAAACAGATTCAGATTCTTGATGAAGTCATCCATGCTCATTTCCGGATAAATCTGACTTCGGTTTATGCGATACGGATCGACGAAGGACGGGCTGCCCTGGCGGCGCACGGTAAACGCCGCAGTATAGCCGCGGTCTTTAGTCCGCCGCACGACCGCGTCGTCCTGGCGCCCATAAGGATAGGCCAAGAATTCCGGCGCAAAGCCAAGGTTCTTCTGGAACAGCGCTCGCGGTTGCGCCAACTCGGCTTCGAGCCGCTTCTCATATTCGCCGGCGGGCTCGCTGCTGGCGCGCAACATGTCGCCATGGCTCTTCGAGTGGGCTTGAACATCGAATCCTTCCTGCTGAAGCTTTTTTAAATCCGCCCAGGTAAAGGCGTTGCTGCCGGCGCCGACGTAATCGGTGTAGACAAACAATGTCGCAGTGAATCCTAGTTCTTGCAGGACCGGCAAAGCATACTGGCGAAAAGACCGGTAACCGTCGTCGAACGTCAGCAACACGCTGCGGCGCGGCAATTGCCGTTTGAGCGAAACGAATTCGATGAATTCCTTTAGATTGATCACGTGATAGCCCTGGTTCTTCAAGTAGCGCATCTGCTCCTCAAAAACCTTGGCCGCCAAGATCATCCTCCCCTTCGACTGCGGCGCCAGGTTGTGATAGCAGAGGACCGGCACCAACTGGTAGCCGTCCGCTCTGACGCCCGAGAGATTCCAATAGCGCTTCGGTATGACCACTTGCTGTCCGGGCGAGAACGTCGAAAAATTGTTGAAGTCTTCGATCATCCAATCTTTCGACGCATCGCCAAGAAAGCGCGCCGCCAGGCTCGCCGCAGTATCGCCGTTTTTGGCGATCACGACAAAGTACTCTTCCGATTCAAAACTGTCACGGATAGCACGGTCGCCGTCCGTCCCGGTTTGAGCCGTGGCGCCGCATCCCGCCATGAACAGCGCCAGTGAAACGACGGCCAACGAATTATGCAAAGGCTTGTTCAGTGTGTTCATCAGCTACATCTCCCTCACCCAGCAAACCCAATACTTCATAAACCGTCACTTCTTCTTCCTTGCCTTTGACGTTGATGACGCCGAGACAGCGCGCGCACACTTGATCGGCGACCTGTTTGAACGTGCTTTCGCTGACGAGGATTTGCCCAGGCTTGGCGTTGGATTCCAGTCGCGCCGCCAGATTCACCTTGTCGCCGATGACGGTGTATTCCATTTGATCGTCTGTTCCAACGGTTCCGGCGACCGCCTCGCCGGCGCTGATTCCGATGCCGATAGTGATCGCGTCTTTCCCCGCCGCGACCCGGCCCACGCTCAGTTCCGCCACGCCGGCCTGCATCGCGAGGGCGGTTTTAATTGCACGCATGCAATGGTCCGGGTAGGACGTCGGCGCACCGAAGATCGCCATGACCGCGTCGCCCAAAAACTTATTGATCGTGCCGTCGTTCCTGACCGTCAGATCGATCATCAGGCTGTAAAAATCGTTTAGCACCGCCACTACTTCCTCGGGCGGAAGCCGTTCGGTCAAAGGCGTGAACCCGCGCATATCACAAAAAATCACGGTCACGTCCCGACGCTCGCCGCTGAATGTTATTTCATCGGGATGTTTGAGAATCTCGTCGACGACCTGGCGGGCCACGTAACTGCCGAAGGCGCGTTTGATTTTTTCGCCCCTGCGCAGGCTATTGGCCATGCCGTTGAAAGATTCCGTTAGGTCGCCGATTTCATCGCGGGATGAAACCGGCAGTGCGATATCGAAGTTGCCGGCGGCGATCGCTTTGGTGCCCTGGGCCAGTTTAAAAATGGGCTTGGTCAAAACAATGGCGAGACCCACCGCGCCGCCAATGCCACCGAAAATCATCAAAACCGTGATCCACAGCGTTTGCTTGCGCGCTTTGGCGATGGTTTGCCGAATCGATTGGTCGCTGAAGCCAAGGTAAAGCGCCCCGACGCGGACTTCGCTGAACACCATAGGCACGGCAAAGTCGATGATGTGTCCGCCCTTGGAGTCCGCGTAGCTTTGCACCAGCATTTCATTACCTAACGGCTTGAGGCCTTTCGGCCGCTCGAGTGGTTTGCCGACAAAATTGAGATCACCGTCGGCGACGATCTTGTTTTCATCGTCGGTAATGATCGCATAGGAAACATCCTCGTCGCGCAACGCATCGCGCACGAGAATGCTCAACGTCAACTCGTCCCGCGTCACCAGGGGATTCTTGGCGCTCGCCGACAGGTCGCGTGCAATGGTGTATCCACGTTTGGTGATTTCGGCGGTTAAACTGTTTTCCGCGTGCTTGAGCAGATAGTCGCCGATCAGCAAGATCGACACGACGATCAGCATGGTAATCAGCAGGCTTAGTTTAACTTTTAACGGAACGCGAAATTTTGGACTGAATCTCATGAACTTTGCTTCACCGCACGAATGGAGAGCGGAGCCTATTGCCCGGACTGTAAATAACCCTTGCACAGCCGTCAAGCAAGTTTCTCTCTTTCCTCAAAATAGCGCTCACAGCCGGGCTCCGAGCGCAAATGTTACAGTACCGTTAAGTTCTGCGGTCTCCAGAACTTGAAATCCCAATCGCCCATAGAATTCGACCGGATCGGCACCGCAGAATAGATGAATCCCGGAAACGCCATGCCGCCGCAGATCGGCCAAATAGCTCTCGATGAGACGGCGGCCGATTCCCCGATGCCGGTGCCCAGCCGCGACATTGATATGCAGATGGGCGGGATAAGCGCGCGCGAGAGTTCTGCGCAGAGCGGGAGTAAAGTGTCGTTCGACGCTTTTTCGTAGGCCCAAGGCTTCTTTGACGAATTGCCGGGCGCCGGGAGCGTGACGATACTGCCCGCCAGCGATTGCCATCAGTACCGGAAACGTCACCCACCACAACTTCATACGTTGAAATTTCTGTGAATCGGGACAGCCGGTGAGATAGCCTACAATCGCCGCACCGCTCTCCCCGACGTAGGTCCATTCCGGCACAATTTTTTCGTAGGGTTCGATCCAGATTCGGGAGAATAGCTCCCAGCGCTCCGGCGCGATTGGATCGCCGTTATTGCCGGTGCGGCAACACAGCTCACGGACCGCAGCCCACGACGCTCGATCACCGTCGTAAGCAGCGGAAAGTCTCCTCGCCGTCACTGAATTCATCACCCGCTCGCGTCGTCAGGTAACTAGCAGGTAGCATAACTCGGGTGCGATAGCGACAGACGGCATAATCGTCGAATCAGCCCCGTTGACGGCGGTTCACTGGACATTTCAACGCGGCTAAAGTACTAAAACAAAAGTCCGAAAGGAGCGTCCATATGAGTTTTAACCTGATCGAAACCAGCATCGCCGACGTCCACGCCGCCTACAAATCCGGCGAGCTGACTTGCCGCCAACTGGTGCAAATGTACCTCGACCGGATTGAAGCCTATGACAAGAAAGGCCCCGCAATCAACGCGATCATCAGCGTGAACGGTGACGCGCTCAAAGAAGCCGATCGCCTTGATGCCGTGTTCAAGTCTTCGGGTTTTGCCGGTCCCTTGCACGGTATCCCAATCATCATGAAAGATCAGGGCGACGCGGCCGGTATGCCGACCACTCTCGGATCGGTGCTGTTTAAAAATTACTACCCCGATCGCGACGCCTTTGTCGTCGAGAAACTCAAGAATGCGGGAGCGATCATTCTCGCCAAGGCTACGCTCGGCGAGCTGGGCGGCGGCGACACTCATGGCTCGCTCTTCGGCTCGACGAAAAACCCGTATGACCTCGAGCGCACAGCGGGAGGTTCTTCCGGCGGCTCAGGCGCAAGCGTCTCGGCGAACTTCTGCACGGTCGCGGTTGGGCAGGAGGGGTTCGCTTCGATTCGCCGGCCGTCGACGTGGAATTCGGTTGCCGGCATGCGCCCGACGGCGGGATTGGTCAGCCGCTCGGGCGTTTACGCGGGCTGGCCTTCGGTCAATGGCTCACTCGGTCCGATGGCGCGGACGGTCACCGACCTGGCGAAGCTTTTGGACGTAATGGCGGGATATGATCCCGATGATCCGGTGACCGCGCGAGGTATCGGCCGCATTCGAGAAAATTTCGCCAAGTTTCTCGATAAGGACGGCCTCAGAGGCAAACGCATCGGCATCCTGCGCGAATCCATGGGCTACGACGCCGAGCCGGCATCCGAAGATTTCAATAAAATCACCGAAGTGTTCGACAAAGCCGTGGCCGACTTGAAAAGCGCCGGCGCGGAGATCGTCGATCCGGTTACGATTCCGGATCTTAAAGCGCTGCTCGCGAAGCGCGCGACAAATGCGAGCGATGAAGACGAGGCCTTCATGCTGTGGCTTAACCGCAGCAAAAATCCGCTCTACCGCTCGCGACAAGAAGCAATGAGCACGCCGGAATTCCAAAAGGTCCAGAAGCGCGCGCGAGAGCGATGGCTCAAAACCCCGACCGACGAAGCCCATTATGAATACCTCAAAGCGCGCGAAGAGCTGACGACGAATCTCCTGCAAATGATGGCCGATAAAAACCTCGACGCCATCGTGCATAAAGCCGTCGAACACCAGCCGACCTTGATCAAGGATGGGCTCAACCCGCCGTTCGTCGACCAGAAAGGCGCGCCGCATATCAACACGTTTCTGGTTTATGTGCCGTCGATCGTCGTACCCGCCGGCTACACGCGCGACCGGCTCCCGGCCGGTATCACTTTCCTCGGCCGGCCGTACGATGACGGAAACATGATCAAGTTCGCCTACGCCTATGAGCAGGCGACGCGGCACCGCAAACCGCCGTCAAGCGTGACGCCGTTATGAAGCGCGCTCCAAAGACCTCTGCGGGCTCTGGACTACTCTATAGTTCAAAGTTCCCACGGCCTGCCGAAATGATCTGGAAGCTGAAAGCACTCGGAGTCGGAATTCCTCCCGCAAAGGCGCAAAGTCGCCAAGTTTAGAGGGCCAAGATAAAAATGTTTCCGAATGATTTTTACCTAATCTCCGAACTTTGCGACCTTTGCGTCTTTGCGGGAGATACTCCGAGTTTTGGTTGCGACTCTGCCGCGCTGAGTTATCTGCGGTCATAGTTTGCTCAATCATTATATGATCTCACATCGCGTCACTCGGAGGGAAACATGCAATTCTATAGGCTCTACGCCGGCGACGACGGCCAATCGCATTTTGCCGCGCTCGATTCGAGCAAGACATCGGAGTTCTTCAACAAGACGCGCGATGCGAAGGGCCTGCTTTTCAGAAACGGCTTCGCGCCGCATATCGTCAATTACCACCGCGCGCCCCACCGGCGCTGGGTGATCACCCTGTCGGGCAGCGTCGAGATCGGTGTCGGGGACGGTAGCCGCATGACGTTCCATCCGGGCGACGTTTTTCTCGCCGAAGACACCACCGGCCAAGGCCACACCGCCACGCCGCACGATTGGGTGAGAGCATACGTGGATCTCGAGCCGGCGAAAGTCAGAACATAGTTGAGTGATGGAATACTGGAATGTTGGCGTTCCGGAACCCATCACTCCCTTAGTCCAATACTGCATCATGCCATTATTCCAATGCCCGAAATGAACCATCCCGACACTAAGCCATCTCGCGACATCTTCTTTGTCGACACCACCCTGCGCGACGGCCATCTGAGCCTATGGGCGTCCAATATGCGCACCGGCATGATGCTGCCGGTCGCCGAGCGGCTGGACCGTGCCGGGTTCGAAGGCATCGAAATCATGTCGTCGGCATTCTACAAAAAATGCGTGCGCGATTTGAAGAACGACCCGTGGGAACGGATTCGCCTGCTCAGAACACGCATCCGCCATACTCCCCTGCGTTCGATCCGCAGCCGCTCGATGCTCGCCTTTCAGATCACGCCGCTGGCGATCGCCGATCTGTGGCTCGAGCGCCTCGCGGCCAACGGAATCGACGAGCTGCGCACCTCGGACCCGTCGAATACGCCGTCTTTCTGGCGCCACGCCGTGGCGACCGCCAAGCGCGCCGGGCTCAAAACGATTCTGAACATCATCTACTCGATATCGCCGAAGCACACCGATGAGTATTTCGTCGAGCGCGCGCGCGAAGCCGCCAAGCTCGACGTTGCGCGGATTTGCTTCAAGGACCCCGGTGGGTTGCTCACGCCGGAAGCGACGCGCCGGCTGGTACCGCTGATCTTGCGCGAAGCGAAAGACAAGGCGGTGGAGTTCCACACCCACTGCAACACCGGGCTCGGGCCGCTTTGTTGCCTCGAAGCGATCCGGCTCGGCATCTCGTCGATCAACACCGCGATTCCTCCGCTGGCGGACGGCTCGTCGAACCCTTCCCTATTCAACGTTGCGATGAACGCCCGCGCTCTCGGTTACCGAACCCATGTCGACGAAGAAGTTCTCAAGCCGGTGCGCGACCATTTCGCCGCCATCGCCAAACGGGAGAATTTGCCGATCGGCAAACCGCTCGAATACGATGCGCTTCATCCCCTGCACCAGGTGCCGGGCGGGATGATTTCAAATTTTCGCTTTCAGCTCGGCAACCTGGGCAAGCTCGATCAATTGCCCGCGGTTCTCGAAGAAGTCTCGCGCGTCCGTGCCGAGTTCGGCTATCCGATCATGGTGACGCCCTACTCGCAGTTTTTCGGCGTGCAGGCTGCGATCAACGTGATGGTGGGCGAACGGTACAAAGAAGTCACCGATGAAGTGCTGCTCTACGCGCTCGGTTTTTGGGGCGAGGAAGAGGCTCGATCGATCGAAGCCAATCTGAAAGATCGCCTGTTGAACAGCCCGCGAGCCAAGGAGCTCGCCAACCTGAAACCGCCGGAAATGTCGCTTAAAGAATTTCGCGAGAAATTCGGCGGCTCGGGCGTCAGTGACGATGATCGCCTGCTGCATTATTTCGCGGGTGAGGACGCCGTTGCCGCGATGCGCGCGGCCGGCGCTCCCAGCGATTACCTGATGGCGTCTACCCCGCTGGTGGCCCTGATCGAGCAACTCACCAAACGAAAGCAGGCAACGCGAGTCTCGATCACGCGCAATGGATTTAGCTTGCGGATGGAGCGAGGCAGCCAGTCGCGAGAGGAATGATTTCTGTGTGCGCGTGCCTAACGGCGGCTAATGCTCTTGTCACTAGACTCCCGGTTTCTCTCATTGATGATCTTTGCGACTCTGGTATTTTTCGCGCTGGCGCATGCCGGGGCGGCACGCGCGGCGAACGCGTGGACCTGCAGTCCCGAGGAGAAGCTTTGTCGAACTGTTTTTATCATCCATGACTCCTGGCACGCCGCCATCGTGCTGCGCAAAGACGATCTTTCCATCGCGACATTGCCGGAGCTAGCCGACTTTCCGGACCCGAGCTTCGTCGAGTTCAGCTGGGGCGATAAGGATTATTTTCCCGATCCCGATTCCGGATTTTCCATGGCGCTCAAAGCGGCGTTTTGGTCGAGCGGCAGCGTGCTCCATCTGGTCGGCTCTACTGACGAGCCAAGAAAATTTTATCCCAAAGCCGAGATCATCGAACTGCGTTTGTCCCGGACCGCCTTTGATCGACTGATCGATTTTCTTTCCCAGAGCTTTTTGCGGCCTAATTCCAAGGGCCGCGCGCAAGCGAGCCCCGGATTATACAGCTACAGCCGTTTTTATCCTTCCAGCCGCAAATTTAGCCTGCTGAACACGTGCAACACCTGGGTCGCGCAAACCCTGGAAACCGCCGGTCTTCCCGTGTCGGCAAGCCGAGTGATCACCGCCGGACAACTCGCCGAACAAGTCGATAGGATCAAAGCTGCTCGTTGAGCGCGCACCGATTTGTCCTCAACGGTTCACGGTTTGCACCATTCCCGGGAAAACACCGCCGGTTTGTTCGGGTTCGTACCCGATTTTCCCGTATTACGCTGGGAAAGGGATTCAGCATTTCGCGGCACGAGCGTTGCGAAAAATTCCGCCGGCGGGCACAATGATGTTGCGGCACACAATCAGCGCACCCTACTGCATCGATGAAAAAAAGTCTTCTGTCTAAAGCTCGCGTACGTCTGCTTTGCGCGGCGATGATTTTTCTGGTGCCGGGGTGCCGCTCGACGCCCGTGGCGCCGCCCGGCGCGCCCGAAGCGCTTCCGGAAAGCCAAAAAACCGAGCCATCGGCGACGAGGATGCCGTCCGAGACCGCGAAGTCACCGGAAGTGCCGCCAGCCTCAGCCAGCAAACCTCAAAAGGAAATAATCGCGCGGCTTTTGCCGGAATCGCTGATCGCAGCACCGGCAAAAGATTCGGCCGGCCGGCGGGTCGAATACAATACCAAGCTCAATAACAGGCCGGGTGACTCCCCCCGCAATAGCTCGTGGCGCTACCGCAGCACGCACCTGGGTCAGATCGTCGGTTTTGAATTCTCCAACCCCGGCGGCAACCGCATCCTGCCGCCGCGTCGCGACGCGGTCAAGAATCAATTTTTCGGCAGGGATTTTCAATTCCGCTTCGATGATCGCGCGCGCCAGGACATCCATCTCATGATCTCGGACTGGGTGCCCTCGCGCGACCGCGTGTTTCGCTTGAGCGAACTGATGAATAGTTTGATGCTATTTTTTCCCAGGACCTTTTTACCGGCGATCGTCAGTTGGCGGAACCGCAACATCGTGACCCTGCCGACAGGCGAGGAAGTGGAATTCGACGCGCTGACCCACCAGATTGTTGCCGGTGTCTTCTCCGAGACTCCGGTCGATCTCAATCCGGATCGCTCCACCCGCAAGTTTCCCGGTATAGAATATAGCGGCAAAGGCCTCGCGATCCGCGCCAACGCGCGCGGCGCTGATCCGAGAATGGGCCCATCGACGCTGATTACGACGGGCACGCCCGCGCAAAATTGCGATAAAGGAATTCTTTGCAGCCAGTGCGAAGTCCCGGCAAAAGAGCTCTGGGAACAAACGGGCGCGGCGCGCTTCAAATTTGCGACCGACCCGGAATTGGATCGGTTTTTATTGGCACGCTGTGGATTTGGCTTACCGCAACTGGAGCCTGGACTCGCCTCCGCCGCGCCGCCTCCTGCCCGCTAACTTCGTCACTTTTTTCAGGTTGCGTTGGCGGCTGGGTCTGCGGCCGCGTCAATCATCTTCCGGCGGATCGGTTGCAATTGGCGCGTTGGCCGACTAGGAAGAACACAAAACGTTATCGTTTACGGAGGAGATATGGCGAGAAATTTAGTCATTGATGCCGATGGCCACTGCTACGAGCCGGATAGCGATATTGCGAAGTGGATGCCGAAGGAGCTGGCGCATATGGCGCCCAATCGGGTTACCGATAGCTCCGGGTATTCGCACTTGATGATCGAAGGCAGGCTCGCAGGGCGGCGCCGTTGGGGCGGCGGCGCGGACCGCGGCCAGGTATTTGCTCCGCATATCGAACGCAGCCGCCCGGGCATGACCGATCCGCTGAAACGGCTGCCGGATATGGACGAAGAAGGCATCGACGTGGCGATCATCTTCGGGACTTCCATCGCGCTCATGGTCAACGGCATGGCGGATAAGCCACTGGCGGCCGCGGTATGCCATGCCGTCAATCGCTGGCTGGTCGAAGAATATCTCGCGCCGGATCCGAAGCGCCTGAAAGGCGTCGGGTTGATTCCGGTGCAAGATCCACCGGCGGCAGTCAAAGAATTGGAATACCTCGCGCAGCACCGCGCCATTGTCACAGCGATGCTGCCCACCAATGTCTATGGGATCAATCTGGGCCATCGCATGTTCGACCCGATCTATGCCGCGGCGCAGGAAATCGGCATGCCGCTCTCGGTTCACCCACAAACCGAGCACGACGGTCAGTACGGCGTCTGGGGCGTCATGGGCGCGGGCAGCGAGCGCATGGAAAAATACAGCTACGTGCACATGACCGCTTTCCCGTTCGAGTTGATGATCGCGCTCATGCATTTGATCGGCGAAGGGGCGTTCGACCGCTATCCGAAGCTCAAAGTCGCGTTCATGGAAGGCGCCTGCGGCTGGGTGCCATTCTGGGCCGAGCGCATGGACGAGCATTTTCACAAGCTGCGCCCGCAGTGGCCGCTCTTGAAACGCGCGCCCTCGGAAATCATCAAAAGCTCTCAGGTGGCCTTTACTTGCGAGCCCGAGGAAACAATACTGCCCTACGTTCTCGACACCATCGGCATCACCCAAGTGATGTACGCGTCGGATTACCGCCACTGGGACTCGGAATTTCCCAACTCCGTGCACGAAGTCCGAAAGATCCCGGAGATGACCGAAGACAAGCTACGCCATGTGCTCGGTGAAAACGCGCGAAACTGGTTCAACTTGAAAGAGGACGACTTGCCGGTGAAGTAGAATCAAGGCAAATGTAAAAAGTAAAAAGGCAAAATAAGGAACAAGCGTTTACCGCGCGGTTGTTAGGTATCAAGGCGAATATTACTTTCGGCCGCTATTGTTCTGTCGCCCGGTTTCTGATTCTCTGCCAAGTTCTGCTTTTTCCCCTTTTACTTTTACTTTTTTTCGCTCGTCCACAGTTGCTTGAAAAAGCCGCTGCTCTCCATTTCCGCAAGGTAGCGCCTGTCCATCAAATCCTGCGGCTTCACATCATTGGCGCGCGGATTGATTCTGGCGACCTCTT
>Ga0209486_10000593_pt1 | contig 16059 bp, 14 predicted proteins | sample NCCompost_FD_187518 | JGI IMG/M metagenome (GOLD analysis project Ga0209486, IMG submission 187518) | Agricultural soil microbial communities from Utah to study Nitrogen management - NC Compost (SPAdes) (version 2) | ecosystem: Environmental > Terrestrial > Soil > Agricultural land | place...
TCCGGCGCCGAGGCGCCGTTGCCGTTCGCGTAGCCCTCGGGCAGGCCCGGCAGCGTCTGCTGCGTCGGCACCGGCGCCGGATGTCCAAGCATGGCCTCGAGCGCGTCTACGATGGGATTGCGCGGGCGCTCATGGCCATTCACGCCGGTCGCGGTGCCGTTGACGTGGCTGGTGCCGTTCTCGGAGATTTTGGCGGTGCCGACGAGCGCCTCGACCGTCGGCACGCGGCGTTCCTCGATGAGCTCCTCGAAGACGTCGGGCAGCGTGTGCGGGGCATCCGCGGGCTTGGCGTGCTCGAAGGCGTTACTCAGGCGGTCGAAGTAGTCGTCGAGCGAGTCGCCGCGCCGGCGATTCGGGGCATCGCCGGTCTGCGCGGGTGGCGTGTCCACGAGCGTGGCCGGCGGAATGGCCGGCCCGACGCTCTCGAACGCGGCGTTCAGGCTCTCGAAGTACTCGTCGAGCGCGGCATCGCTGTCGAGTACCGGCGCGGTCGGCTTCACCGGCGCCGGCTGGGCGGGCTGGGCCGGCGCGGCGGCCACCGGTGTGGCGACTGGAGCCGCCGGGAGCGCGGGCTGTGAGTCCGGTCGCGGCGACAGACGTTCGACGGGACGCGGCACGTCGGCCGTGGCTTGCGCTGCGCTGCCCTTCACACCTTCCAGCAGCTCGCGAACACGCTCGATGACCTGCCGCGGCTCGAACGGCTTGATGAGCACGCCGTCGCAGCGCACCTGCTCGGCGCGCGCCTGGTCCACCGGCTCGAACGCGCCCGCCAGCAGCAGCACCGGAATGTGCTCGAGATCGCCGCGGCCCTTCACGAAGGCGGCCACGTCGTAGCCGCCCTTCTTCGGCATGCCGATGTCGGCCAGCACGATGTCGGGCTTCTCGGTGGGAATACGGGCAATCGCCTGCTCGCCGTCGTTCACCGCGATGACCTGGATGTCTTCGCCCGAGAACGTCAGCTCGATGACGCGCTGAATCGTCACGCTGTCGTCGGCCAGCAGAAGCTTGTGCATCACTCGACCTTCGCGACGGCGTCTTCCGGGACCCGGCCGCGAATGAACTCCACGATGTCCTGCATCGGCGTCCCCGGCTGAAACACGCCGGTGATGCCGAGGGCGTTCAGCCGCGGCACGTCGGCATCGGGAATGATTCCGCCGACCACCACCAGAACATCCTCCATTGTGTGCTCGCGCAACAGTTCGACGATTCGCGGGCAGATATGCATATGGGCGCCCGACAGGATCGAGAGCCCGATGACGTCGGCGTCCTCCTGCAGCGCGGCCGTGACGATCTGTTCCGGCGTCTGGCGCAGGCCCGTATAGATGACCTCCATTCCGGCATCGCGCAACGCCCGGGCGATGACTTTCGCGCCCCGGTCGTGCCCGTCGAGCCCTGGTTTGGCGATCACCACCCGGATCCGGCTGCTCATTCTCCTCTCATCGGACAGACACCCCGGTGACACTTTGGCGCGATTCTGCGCGCCGACTAAGCCGCCCGCCCGGAGGGCGGGCAATTAAGCACTGCCTAGCGAGGCGCAGCGTGCATGCTTTCTCACGGCTGGGCCTCGCTAGATTATCGGGACTTCTTCGTATTCGCCCCAGACCTGTCTGAGAGCGTCGCACATTTCGCCGACCGTGGCATACGCCCGGACCGCGTCGAGCAGCGGAGGCATGGTGTTTTTCGTCCCCCCGGCCGCCGACTGCAGCGCCTGAAGGGCCGCCGCCACCTGGGCGGCATCCCGCTCCCGCCGCAGCCGTTCCAGGCCGTTCCGCTGCTCCCGTTCGGCCGCCTCGTCGATGTAGAGCGTGTTCAGGGGCTCCGGCTTGGACGCCCGGAAGGCGTTCACCCCGACGATCGTGCGCGCCTGACTCTCCACCGCCTGCTGGTCCCGGTAGGCGCTCTCGGCGACCTCCCGCTGCGGATAGCCGGCCTCGATTGCCGCCACCATCCCGCCCATGCCGTCGATGACGGCGAACTGCCGCCGCGCTTCGGCCTCCAGGTCGGCCGTCAGGCGCTCGATGCAGTACGAGCCGCCCAGCGGATCGACCACGTCCACGAGCCCGGTCTCGTACGCCAGGATCTGCTGCGTGCGCAGCGCCAGCCGCGCGGCCTCCTCGGTGGGCAGCGCCAGCGCCTCGTCGAGCGCGTTGGTATGAAGCGACTGCGCCCCGCCGAGCACGGCGGCCAGCGCCTGCACGGCCGTCCGCACCACGTTGTTCGACGGCTGCTGCGCCGTGAGCGACACGCCCGCCGTCTGGGCGTGGAAGCGCAGCTGCCACGACTTGGGGTCGCGGGCGCCGAAGCGGTCACGCATCACCTGCGCCCACAAGCGCCGCGCGGCCCGGTACTTCGCCACCTCTTCGAGCAGATCGTTGTGTGCGTTGAAGAAGAAGGAGATCCGCGGCGCGAAGGCATCCACGTCCAGACCGCTGTCCACCGCGTGCTGGACGTACTCGATGCCGTCGCGCAGCGTGAAGGCGAGCTCCTGCGCCGCCGTGGCCCCGGCTTCGCGGATGTGATAGCCGCTCACCGAGATCGTGTTCCACTTCGGCACTGCCTCGGTGCAGAACGCCACGATGTCCGTGACCAGCCGCATCGAGGGGCGCGGCGGGTAGATGAACTCCTTCTGCGCGATGAACTCTTTCAGGATGTCGTTCTGGATGGTGCCGCGCAGCGCCGTCCACGGCACGCCCTGGCGCTCGGCGACGACGAGGTACATCGCCAGCAGCATCGGCGCCGGCGAGTTGATCGTCATCGAGGTCGACACTGCCCCCAGGTCGATGCCCTCGAAGAGCGCCTCCATGTCGGCCAGCGACATCACGCTGACGCCACATCTCCCGACCTCGCCGAGCGCGAGCGGATGGTCGGGGTCACGGCCCATCAGCGTCGGCAGATCGAACGCCACGCTCAGCCCGGTGCCGCCGGCATCGAGCAGCGCGCGATAACGGAGATTGGTGTCGCGCGGCGTGCCGAAGCCGGCGAACTGCCGCATCGTCCACAGCCTGCCGCTGTAGCCGTCCGGGTGGATGCCGCGGGTGTACGGGAACTGTCCGGGCGGGGGGCTGTCGTGCGCCACGTCGAGCCCCCGCAGGCTCGCTTGTGTGTAGAGCACGTCCATCCCCATAGCGCTCATTCTATGATGGGCGCCATGGCCGAACACGGACCCATCTTCGCCGCGATGCTCGAGGCGTTCGACGACGCGGCGCGGCTGTTGTCGCTCGACCCGGGCATCTGGCGCATCCTCACGCACCCCAAGCGGCAGATCATCGTCTCGTGCCCCGTCCAGATGGACAACGGGGAGATCGAGGTGTTCACCGGCTACCGCGTGCAATACAACATCACGCTCGGGCCGGCCAAAGGGGGCATCCGCTATCACCCCGACGTCACGCTGGACGAAGTGACCGCGCTCGCCGCATGGATGACGTGGAAGTGCGCCGTGGCGCACATCCCGTTCGGTGGCGGCAAGGGCGGCATCGTGTGCGACCCGACGCGCATGTCGAAGCGGGAGCTCGAGGCCCTCACCCGCCGCTACGTCTCGGAGATCGTCGACGCGATCGGGCCGGAGAAGGACGTGCCCGCGCCCGACGTCAACACCGACGCGCAGATCATGGCGTGGGTGATGGATACCTACAGCATGCACGTGGGGCACACGGAGACGGCCGTCGTCACCGGCAAGCCCGTCGAGATGGGCGGCTCGCTCGGACGTCGCGAAGCCACCGGCCGCGGCGTGATGATCGTCACGCGCGAGGCGGCCAAGCATCTCGGCCTCGACATCACGGGCGCCACCGTCGCCATCCAGGGGTTCGGCAACGTGGGCTCCGTGTCGGCCGATCTGCTGGCCGGCATCGGCGCGAAGATCGTCGCCGTCACCGACTGGAAGGGGGGCGTCTACAACGACCAGGGGCTGGACGTCGCGAAGATGCTCGATTACGTCACTGAGCACAAATCGATCGACGGCTTCCCTGGCGGCCAGCCCCTCGCCAACGAGGAGCTGTTCGGACTCGACGTGGACGTGCTAATCCCCGCGGCGCTCGAGAACCAGGTGACGATCGAGAACGCGCCGTCGATCAAGGCGAAGATCCTGGTCGAGGGCGCCAACGGCCCCACGACGCCCGAGGCGCACCAGCACCTGCACCAGCGCGGCGTGTTCGTCGTGCCGGACATCCTGGCCAACGCCGGCGGCGTCACCACCTCGTACTTCGAGTGGGTGCAGGACCGCTACGGCTACTTCTGGGAGCTGAACGAAGTGAACACGCGCCTCGAGCAGAAGATGTGCGAGGCGTTCGACGACGTGCTGCAGACGTCGATGAAGTACAAAGTGGACCTGCGAACCGCCGCCTACATCGTCGCCATCTCGCGCGTCGGCAACGTGACGCGGATGCGCGGAATGTACGCCTAGGTGCCGACTCGGATCGCGAGCACTTCGCTGGCCTTGCCGCTGGCGCCGGTCGCGTCGATCTGGATCAGGTACTCCCCGGCCGGGACCGTGTTGAGCCCGACCTCGAAGGCATGGGTGCCTCCGGCCGCCGCCGGCGCCACCGCGAGATCCGAAATCTTGTCGCCGCCGCGATTCATGAACGTCGCCGTCAACTTCGGCGCGTCCGAGCCGGCGGCGTAGACGTCGAAGCGCACGATCAGCCGCTCGGCTCGCGAGAACTCGCGCGCGATGACCGGCGTGGCATTACCGTCGGCCGTCAACGCCTGGATGTCGCGGGCGGTGCGCCCGCGGAAGACGCGCGGCGTACTGATGGCCACCTGCGGCGCCGTCAGGTCCGGCACCTCGATGGTCTTGTCTTCGCGGTCGAGCGTGCCCGCTCCGTTGGCGCCCTCGACCGTCAGGCGGAGCTCCAGCTTGCCCGGCGGCGCCTCGAATGTGACGCGCTGTGCCCCGGCGCCCGCGCCCGGCGGCAGCGGCGCCGTCCCGGTGGACCCGGTGCCCGGCGTTCCCGGCAGGGCCGATCGTCCACGGTAGATCAGGCTTCCACTCTCGGTCGCGGCCAGCACGCCCAGCGCGCCTGGCGGATCCCGTCGCGCGCCCGCGGGCACCGGCGACGGCTCCCACACGAGCGTCACCTTCGTCTTGCCGCCCGCCCCCTTCTCCGTGCCCACCCAGGTGCGCACGTAGCTCCGCGACTGGATCGATCCCGAGAGCACGGCCAGAGCGTTCAGCACCGGCTTGGCGACTTCTTTGGCCGGCGTGGACGCCCGCTGCACGTCCCGGGGAGTGGCCGACCAGTAGCCGCGCCGGGCGCGCGCCTCGACGCCGCGCCGCTTGATGCGCACCTTGATCTCGTGGAACTTGCCGTCGGTGGGCGCCTTGGAGCTGTAGCCGATCAGGTAGTAGAAGCTCGAGTCGCGCACCATCTGCGCGAGCCCCTCGTACAGCGTGTTGCGGTTGACGATCGCCCGCCCGTCGGTTTCCTCCGACAGCGATCGCAGCGTGTCCTGCGTCATCTGCAGTACCCGCCGATCGGTGGCGAAGGTGGGGGTGACCGCCGAATCGTCCAACCCGAACTCGAACACCGCCAGCCCGCGCGGGTCGAGCGAGTAGACGGAGGTGTTGTTGCGGTTGGCCATCTGGTAGACGTCGCGCATGCGGTTGTTGACGTCGGACTGTCCGAACCACGCGGCCGTTTCCTCCATCGACGAATCCTGCCCGCCAGCCTGGATGCGCGACTGAATCGGGTTCTCCGGCTGCGAGGCGTCCGCGCGGCGCATCTGCGGCGGTAGAATCGCCGTGAACCCTTCGCTCACGAAGATCAACGACTTACGCCCTTCACGTAGCGAGCCCAGGCGCACCGAGAGCCCGCGCAGCGCGCCCATCACCACCTCGTTGCGGATGCGCTCGACGGTCTCGGTGGGATAGCGAACGTAGTTCTCTTCGAGCTGGTTCATCGGGCGGTAGTCGTACTTGCGCCCCTCGAAGGCGTTGATGGCGCCGATGATCTTGGCGTGATCGCGCGTGAACGAGAGATCCGTGACCGGCGTGAGCGGATACATCACCGCCACCATGTCGTTCGGCCGCAGCTGCGTCTGGATGAAGCGCGTGAGCGGCTCGCGGATCGAGATCGAGTTCGAGCGCCGCACGTGATAGTCGTCGAGCAGGATCGCGAAGATGCGCACGTCGTCGCGCGCGGCCTCGGATTCCTCGTCCTCGCGGTTGCGGATGACGCGCGGCGGCGGATCGCCCGGCTTCGGGTTGCCGTCCACCTTGATCAGCCGGAACTGCTCGACCGACTGCAGCTGGTTGTCTTCGAGGACTTCGAAATCCTCCTGCTTGAGATCGGTGACGTGCTGCCCCTTGCCGTCGGTGGCGATGACGTCCACGCGGACGAAGTTGATGCCGCCGCGGAAGACGGGCTGCGCGTCCTGACCGGGGATGACGGGCGCGGCGGGCTGGTCCGTGGGCGCCTGGCCGGCGGGCTGCGGCTGTTGTGCCGGCTGACCGTCGCCACCCTGCCGGCCGCCGCCTGCCTGCTGCGCTGCCGGATGTGTGCTTGCGACAGCCAGGGCCATACAGACGGCTACTCCGGCGGACCGGAGCCATCGAGCGAGGCGCGCGTGCGGCGATCTCTGCATGCCAGCCGTCCTTTTTCGCGATGATAGCATTGCGTCCGTGACCCCGGAGGCCGCGGGAACGCCTGCTCTTTCGACGCTTTCCGAGGATGAACGGCTCTTCCACGACTCGGTGCTCGCCTTCGCGTCACAGGAAATCCGGCCGCGCGTCCGCGAGATGGACGAGCGGGCCACGCTCGACTCCGGCCTGCTGACCCGGCTGTTCGACCTCGGCGTGATGGGCGTGGAGATTCCCGAGCGCTTTGGCGGGGCCGGCGCGACGTTCTTCCACTCGGTGCTGGCCGTCGAGGCGCTCTCGCGTGTCGACCCGGCCGTGGGCGTGCTCGTGGACGTCCAGAACACTCTGGTCATCAATGCCGTGCTTCGCTGGGGAACGCCTGACCAGCAGCAGGAACAGCTGTCGCGCCTCGCGCACGGGACCGTCGGCGCCTACGCCTTGTCGGAAGCCGGCTCGGGCAGCGACGCCTTCGCGCTGACCACTCGCGCGACGGCGCGCGGCGACGGCTTCGTGCTCGACGGCCGCAAGCTCTGGATTACCAACGCGGCCGAAGCCGGGCTCTTCATCGCCTTCGCCACCGTCGATCCGGCTGCCGGGTACAAGGGCATCACCGCGTTCCTGATCGATCGCGACACGCCCGGTCTCACGGTAGGGCACAAGGAAGACAAGCTCGGCATCCGCGCCAGCAGTACCTGCGAGCTGCTCTTCGAAGGGTGCCAGGTGCCGCGGGCGCACGTGCTCGGCGAGGTCGGCAAGGGCTACAAGATCGCGATCGAGACGCTCAACGAAGGGCGCATCGGCATCGGCGCGCAGATGCTGGGGCTGGCCGAGGGCGCGCTCGAGCACGCCGTCCGTTATACGCAGGAGCGCAAGCAGTTCGGCAAGGCGATCGCCGAGTTCCAGGGCGTGCAGTTCCAGCTGGCACGCGCCGCGACGGACATCGAAGCCGCGCGGCTGCTCGTCTACAACGCCGCCCGCCTGCGCGATGGCGGCCGCCCGTTCCTCAAGGAAGCGGCGATGTGCAAGCTGTTCGCGTCGGAAGTGGCCGAGCGCACCGCGTCGCTGGCCGTGAATCTCTACGGCGGCTACGGATTCGTGAAGGACTACCCCGTCGAAAAGCTGTATCGCGACGCGAAGATCGGCCAGATCTACGAGGGCACGAGCAACCTGCAGCTCGTGACGATTGCGAAAGCCTTGGGCCTCAAGGGCTAAAGGCCAGAGGGTAAAGGCTAAAGCCCTTCATCCCCTCGGCAACACTTCGTCGGCCACGGCTTCTCGCAGCGCCTCGGTGCGCCCGGCAAACAGCTCCAACGCGCGGACGTCCTGCGTGAGCTGTTCGAGGATGTGACCTTCGCGGAACGACTCGGCGCCGACGATCTGCGTGGCACGCGCGACCGCGCGCTGCGCCGCCTCGCTGGCCGCCAGCTTGGCCATCGATGCCTGCGCGAGCGACATCGGCATGCGAAGCGCCGCCTGGTGCACGAGCAGCATCGCGGCGTCGAGCTCGGTCGCGGCATCTGCCAGCAGCCCCTGCGCCGTCTGCTCGCCGCCGGCGCCGGTGCGGCCGTAGGCCATGGCGGCGCGAAGCGCCTCGCGCGCCGCCCGCCGCCCCATGCCGATGCCGGCCGCGGCGAGCAGCACCCGCACGCGCGCCATCACCGGCTTCGGCGATCCGATCGGAACGCACGGCGTGTCGGTAAAGGTCAGGTGCGAACAGGCAAACCCGTGCAGCCCCGCGGCGCGAATCTGCGCCTCGGCCACGCCCGCGGCGCTGGCCGCCACCGCGCACGCGACGATCTCGTCGCCTTGTGCGGCGCCGACGATGAGCGCCGTCTCGGTGGCCATCGGGCCCACCCATGTCGCGCGGCCGTTCAGGCGGTCGCCTTCGAGCCGCGGCTTCACCTCCGACGAAAGCGCCACGGCGCGGCCGGTGGACGGGTGCAGCTGCACGGCGCCCGCCAGCGAGACGCTCGTGGCCACCTGCAGCGCCAGCGTGACGGCGCCGACTGGATGCTCGATCCCGGCTGCCTCGATGAGGGCGACGGCGCTCGACGCATCGAAATCCGCGGCGAACACGCCGGCGGCGTGGGCCGACTCCGCGACGGCGGCAGCCACCATGTCGATCGGCCAGTCGCGGGCCAGCGCACGCCCCTTCTCCTGCCAGGCACGCTGCGCGTCGGACAGGGTGAAGTCCATGGCGAGATTGTAGAGGACTGTGGCGGGTAGGCAGGTGAGGAGCTGGGCAGGTAAAGGCTCTTACCTGCTTACCCGCCCACCTGCCCACCTGCTTCCAGGTTCTTCTTCACCAAGTCAGCGAAGACAGGACGCAGGCGCGCGGTGGACTGTTGCAGGTCCTCCGGGAGCACGCGCGTGTTGCCGACGACGCTGATGAAGTTGGTGTCGCCGTTCCAGCGCGGCACCAGGTGCACGTGCAGGTGCTCGCGAATGCCGGCGCCAGCCGACAGGCCCAGGTTGATGCCCACGTTGATGCCCTGCGGCCGGTACGCGGCGACGAGCGCGGCCTCGCCCAGCCGTGTCAGATCCGCGAGCTCGTGCAGCTCCTCGGACGACAGGTCCGCCAGCGCCGGCACGTGCCGGTTCGGCAGCACCATCAGATGGCCGGGGTTATAGGGATACCGATTGAGGATGACGTAGCACTGCGCGCCGGTGTGGACGATCAGCGAGTCCGACTCCGGCACGGTCGGTTCCGTGCAGAAGACGCAGCCGACGTCCCCCTTGCTGCCGGTCACGTAGTCCAGTCTCCATGGCGACCAGAGACGTTCCATGCGCGCGCCGCGGCCGCCGGGGTCAGAACGAGGAGGCGGCGGGCGGCAGGGCCGGATCGGTCGGCGCCGCCGCGGCCTCGGCGGCCTCGGCCTCGCGGTTGATCAGGTCCTTCAGCTCTTTGCCGGGCTTGAAGTACGGGACCTTCTTCGGTGGCACGTCCACCTTGTCGCCGGTCTTCGGGTTGCGGCCCTTGCGAGGCTCGCGCTTGCGCAGCCGGAAGCTGCCGAACCCGCGGAGCTCGATCTTCTCGCCGCGATGCAGCGCGTCGATGATGCTCTTGAAGACTGTGTCGACGATCACTTCCGAGTGCTTCTTCGTGAGGTCGGAGACTCGCGACACTTCCTCCACGAGCTCCGCTTTGGTCATGCTGCCGCCAGGTGTATTCACTGTCGCTCCCCACGGCCCGCGCTCTGCGCGGGCGGCCTGTCATCGCCGGCGGCGCCGTGCCTCCGGCGCCGCCGCTGTCGAACTCGAACGCCGGTCCTTACCGGTTCTTGAAGTGGTCGCCGAGGGTGGCGTTGCCGGTGCCCTCGTTCTCGCGGTACTCCTCCCAGTCGGAGCGGTACTCGTCGGACTTGAGCGCGCGGATGCTCAACCCGATCTTCCGCTCCTGCGGGCTCAGCTTGATGATCTTCATCTGGTAGCTGTTGCCCACCTGGAGGTCGATCTTCTCGCCCCCGTGGGAGTCGTCGAACTCCGACACGTGGATGAGCCCTTCGATGCCCTCGTCGAGCTCGACGAACGCGCCGAAGTTGGTCATGCGCGTCACCTTGCCCTCGATGGTGTCGCCCACCTTGTGACGGGAGAAGAAGTCGTCCCAGATGTCGGTGGCGAGCTGCTTGAGACCGAGCGACAGCCGCTGGTTCTCGGCGTCGATGCTGAGCACCATCGCCTCGACCACGTCGCCCTTCTTCAGCACCTCCGACGGGTGCTTCACGCGCTTGCTCCACGACATGTCGGAGATGTGAATCAGGCCGTCGATGTCCTCTTCGACCTCGACGAACGCGCCGAACTCGGTGAGGTTGCGCACCTTGCCCTTGATGCGCGTACCCACCGGGTACTTCTCGGTGAGCTCGTGCCACGGGTTGCTTTCGACCTGCTTGAGGCCGAGCGAGATGCGCCGTGCCGCCGGATCCACGCCGAGCACCATCGCGTCGACGTTGTCGCCGACGTTGAGGATCTTCGACGGGTGCTTGACGCGCTTGCTCCACGACATCTCGGAGACGTGGATGAGCCCCTCGACGCCCGCTTCGAGCTCGATGAAGGCGCCGTAGTCGGTGAGGCTGACCACCTTACCGCTCATGCGCGCGCCGACCGGGTAGCGGTCCTGCACCGTGGCCCACGGATCCTGCACGAGCTGCTTGTGGCCGAGCGAGACGCGCTCGGTGGCGGCGTCGTACTTGAGGACGATGACGTCCACTTCGTCGTTGACCTTGAAGAGCTCCGACGGGTGGCCGACGCGGCCCCACGACATGTCCGTGATGTGCAGCAGGCCGTCGATGCCGCCGAGGTCGATGAAGGCGCCGTAGTCGGTGATGTTCTTCACCGTGCCGCGCAGCGTCTTGCCCTCGGCCAGCGTCTCGAGCGTGGTCTTCTTCTTCTCGGCGTTCTCCTCTTCGAGGAGGGCCTTGCGCGAGAGGACGATGTTGCCGCGCTTCTTGTTGACCTTGATGACGCGCATGCGCAGTTCCTGACCGCGCAGGGCATCCAGGTTGCGAACCGGGCGGACGTCGATCTGCGAGCCGGGCAGGAACGCGCGCACGCCGATATCCACGGCGAGGCCACCCTTGATGCGCTCGATGACGCGGCCGATGACGACCTTGCGGTCGGCATACGCCTTCTCGACCTCGTCCCAGATCTTCATCTTCTCGGCCTTCTCGCGCGACAGCACGATGTGGCCGTTGCGATCCTCGGTGCGCTCGAGGAGGACGTCGATCATGTCCCCCGCCTGCACCGTGATCTGTCCGTTCTCGTCGAGGAACTCGTTGATGGCAATCAGTCCTTCGGACTTGTAGCCAACGTCCACGACCACCGCCGTTTCCGTAACCCTCAGCACGGTGCCCTTGACGACCTCGCCCTCCGCCATGTTGCGGAAGCTGTCGTCGTAGAGCTCCATCAGCGCCGCAAACTTGTCGGCGTCTACATCGTCGCGCTGCATGGGCTTGAAGGCCGGACCGGCCGGTTTACCCGATCGTGTGCGCCCTGGAGCGGGTTGACCGCCCACCAATTCGGGCGACACCAACCCATTCTCTGCGTTTGCCATTCCTGACGTGTCCTCCTTTGTCTCGATTGCCGGTTTCAACCTATGCTCCTTTCACGGCTCTTGCCGTGATTGCAAGGTTGCGGGGACCGGCGGCCCGCGCTATAAGGGCTCTGGAGAATCGACCTGACGACGGGATCGCTTCCGGGATGGACGCGCCCGGCAGGATGGTCTCCTTCGCCGATAAGCATTAGACTTTACGTGACTTACCGGCAGCTGTCAAGGTAAGACGCGGCACTCAGCGCCGCGCTCCGCGCGGGTGGTCGAGAGGAAAACTCGTATGGCGAAACGGAAGCCCCCAGCACGGCGCCGCTCGGGAGCCGCGCCGAAGCGCAAAGCTGCCCCCAAGCGGCGCGCCGCCGCTCGAAAAGTGGCCGCCCGGAAGGCCACCGCACGAAAAGGCACCGCTCGAAGGGGCGCTGCCGGTAAGGCAAGCGCCCGCAAGACCGCCCGAAAGGCCAAGAAGGCGGCCCGGCCGATTGCGAAGCGCACCGCCAAGAAGGCCGTCAAACGCGCCGCTCCCAAAAAGGCCAGCGCCCGGATCATCCGGCGCGTGACCAAGAAAGCGGCGCCGAAGGCAGCTGCCCGAAAGGCCGTCAAGAAGCAGCTCATGAAGAAGGCGGCGCCGAAGGCCTCGCCGGCACCGGTCCGGGCCGTGTCGCCGAAGCCAAGGCTGGTGGCCGCCGCGAGCGCCGGCAAGAAGAAGCACGCGCTCGGGCTCGACCGCGCGCGGCGCATTGTCCAGGACGACGACGACATCGTGTCGCCCACTCCTCCTTCGTCGCTCAACCTCGATCGATCCGCATCGTCGGCGCGATCGGGGCGCCAGGAACTGAAAGAGCGCTACGACAAGCACACCGAGACGAGCCCGGCGCTCACCGGCGGCGACGTCGACGCGGACTGGGAGTCGGCCTATAGCACCGGCGACGAGGCTCCGGGCGGTGACAACCCGACCCCCGATCAGAACAACGTGGACGACATCGGGCTCGCCCTTGGCGTCGAATACGAGGACAACGAAGAGCTCGAAGGCGCCGACAAGATCGTGGAGCGCGATCGCCACCGCTGGGAGGACGATCCCAAGTCCTCCGAGGACTACGAGGATCGCTGAGGACCCCTATCCCCGGTTTCAGCCCAAGTCGCGCGTGGCGTGGCGTGCCTGGCTGAAGAAGAACCACTCGGCGTGCCCCGGTGTGGTGCTCGTGTACGCGAAGAAGCACACCGGGCTCTCGTCGCTCGACTGGGACGAGGCGGTTGAAGAAGCGCTCTGTTTCGGGTGGATCGACAGCAAGCGCATGCCGCTCGACGAGAGCTTCTTCCTTCAGATCTTCACGCCGCGCAAGCCGAAGAGCCGCTGGTCTGGCCTCAACAAGAAGCGCGTGGCCGCGCTTACCGAGGCTGGCCTGATGACCAAGGCTGGGCAGGCCGCGATCGACCTGGCGAAGAAGACCGGCGCGTGGGCCGCGTTCGATCACATCGAGGCGATGGTCATCCCGCCGGACCTCAAGAAGGCGCTCGCCGGAACGCCCGGCGCGAGCGCGAAGTTCAGGGCGCTCAGCACGAGCCGCCAGAAACAGTTCCTCTACTTCATGAACGACGCGAAGAAGGAAGAGACGCGCATCAAACGCATCGCCTACCTCCTGAAGCAGCTCTCGTAAGGGCGATCTTTCGCGGGGGCCGCCTTCAGGCGGCCCGACCAGCGAAGTACCTACAATTGGATGCATGGCCGGCCGCGAGTGCTATCACTGCAAGCAGTGGGTCGAAGAAGGCGAAGCCCACGACTGCTGGACGACGACCGAAGGGGCCCTGACGAAGGACCTGTCAGAGGACCTGCGCGAGGCGTGGGTGCGCCTGCGCGAGACCGCGGGCGACTTCGGCGAGCAGCGCATCTACGCGTCGCACAACTCGATCATGTTCTCGCGGACCTCGTGCTACTTCTTCGTTCGGCCGAAGAAGAGCTTTCTCGAGGTGTGCATCTTCCTGCCGCGCGCCGTGAAAGGGCCGCAGGTGAAGCGCGCCGTGCCATCGTCGAAGACGAAGGTCGCGAACATGCTGCAGATCCGGCACCGCGACGAAGTGGAAGCGCCGATCACCGACTGGCTGCAGGACGCCTACGACTTCGGTGGCGCCGCGAAGGTCGCGAAGGCAATTGCAGCGAAGAAGCCGGCGACCAAGAAGAAGCCGGCCGCCAGAAAGACGGCCAAGAAGACGGCCGCAAAGAAGCCGGCGACCAAGAAGAAGGCGGCGAAGAAACGCTAGGCGGATCGCTCGCGGGCGAGATCGATCACGCGCTGCACGACCTCGTCGATCTCCATGCCGGTGGTGTCGATGAGGACCGCGTCCTGCGCCAGCGTCAGCGGCGACGCCGCGCGCGTCTTGTCCGACTGATCGCGCGCCTGAATCGCGGCGGCCACGGCCGCCTGCCCCGCCTGGCTGCCGGTGTGCGCCGTGTCGTTTGCGCGGCGCCGCGCGCGTTCGCTCTCGGAGGCGTCGAGATAGATCTTGAGCTGCGCGTTCGGAAACACCACGGTGCCGATGTCGCGCCCCTCCATCACTACGCCGCCCTGCTCGCCCAGCGCTCGCTGCCGCGCCACCAGGACCGCGCGGACCTTCGGGAGGCGCGCAACCGACGCCGCCGTCTTGTCCATCTCCGGCGTTCGGATGGCGTGCGTGACGTCGTGACCGTCGATGGAGACGAAGCCGCCCTCTACAACGAGGTCCGCGCGCTCCGCGACCGCCGCCACGGCGGCCTCGTCGTCGAGCGGGACGTTCTCGTGAAGCGCTTTCCAGCCGACCGCGCGATACATCGCGCCGGTGTCAACGTGGCGGAAGCCGAGGACGTGGGAAACAGTGCGGGAAACGGTGCCCTTACCGGCCCCGGACGGGCCGTCGATTGCTATGACGATCGGTCTCATGCGTCTCTGATCAGACGAGTCTAGCACTCTCGGCTACCATTGACGGCCGGTGACAACGAAACGAAAGATCGCCCTCATCGGGGTCCTCCTGATTGGGGGCCTCGCCTACATCAGCCTCCCCTACCTGCGCGCCACCGCCCTTCTAATCCGCGTCTCGAACATGCAGGGCACGGCGGGGTCGTTCGCGTCGGCGTTCTCGTACGCCGTCACGAAAGAGGCTCCCCATAGCGTGCCGACGCGCCAGGGGGACGTGCGGGCGCAGTTCTATCGGCCGTCGGAGAATGCGCGGGGCCGGACGCTGATGCTCATCCCGGGCATCCATTCGATGGGCATCAACGAGCCGCGGCTGGCCGCGCTCGCCCAGGATCTCGCGGCCGGCGGCTACCTGGTGATGACGCTGGCGCTGCCGGATCTGATGGCGTACTCGATCACCACGAAGTCGCCCGACGTCATCGAGGACGCCATCGGCTGGATGGCGAAGCAGCCGGCGCTCGCCCAAGACGGCAAGGTGGGCGTGGTCGGCATCAGCTTCGCCGGCGGCCTCTCGACATCCGCCGCGGGACGGCCGTCGATCAAGGACAAGGTCGCGTTCGTGCTCTCGTTCGGCGGCCACGCCGACATGCCGCGCGTGATGAAGTACCTGGCGACCGGCGAGGAGCTGCCCGCTCCCGGCGCGGTCACCCACCCGCCGCACGACTACGGCGTGGCGGTCATCCTGTATCGCCTGGCTGAATACGGGGTCGTGCCGGCCGACCAGGTCGCGATGCTGCGTGAGGGCGTCCGCACGTTTCTCCTCGCCTCGCAGCTCACGCTCGTGAACATGGACGAGGCCAACGCGACGTTCCAGAAGGCGCGCGACATGGCGACGCCGATGCCGGAGCCGTCGCGGACCTACATGACGTACGTGAACGACCGCGCGGTGAACAAGCTGGGCCCGGTGCTGGTGCCGTACCTGCAGCAGCTCGGGTCGGACGACCCGGGCCTGTCACCGCAGCGGGCCGACCCGCCCGCCGCGCCGGTGTTCCTGCTGCATGGCGACGAGGACACCGTGATCCCGCCGGCCGAGTCCGTGATTCTCGGAGAGTCGTTGCGCCAGAAGGGCGCCAACGTGCGCGTGCTCCTCAGCCACATCATCACGCACGCCGAGCTCGATCGCGCCGGCGACACCTACGAGGCGTGGAAGCTGATCGCCTTCTGGGCCGATCTACTGAGCCGTTAAACGGGCCGCCTGAAGGCGGCCCTACGACTGCCCGCCCTATTTGCGATTCGGGGAGTTGGCGGGACCCATGCCCCACACCATGATCTCGGCGACCTCGTCCTTCGCGCCGTCGTAGTGCATCTCCCCGGCCTTGTGGAAGACGTACGTGCCCGCTTTCACCCCGACAGTTTTATCGCGGTCGAACGTGGACCCGGACCCCAGCCACCAGGTGCCCGAGATCACCACGAAGAAGCGGTCGTGCGGATGCGAGTGCGGCTGGCTCATGTTGCCGGGCAGCCAGCGCAGCCGGACGACGTACGGCCCCTCC
>Ga0209486_10000595_pt1 | contig 16030 bp, 12 predicted proteins | sample NCCompost_FD_187518 | JGI IMG/M metagenome (GOLD analysis project Ga0209486, IMG submission 187518) | Agricultural soil microbial communities from Utah to study Nitrogen management - NC Compost (SPAdes) (version 2) | ecosystem: Environmental > Terrestrial > Soil > Agricultural land | place...
TGCGTGTTGTGCAAAATGCCGTAGATCTTGAGCGCATTGATCGGTTAATTGAAAATAAACCTGTGAGTCAAAATGATGATTTCATAATTGCGACAGTGGGCCTGATCGAAATCAAAAACCCACTCACCGTTCTGGATGCTTTTTATCAATCTGATGGTCATACTGGCAAATTAGTATTTCTTGGCGAAGGAATCATGCGGTCAAAACTCAGTCAGAGAATTGCAGACTTGGGTCTCCAAAAACAGGTGGAGTTGACAGGTATGGTTCCCCGCGATCAAGTCTTTCAATATTTTTCACTCGCCAACTTATTTGTTTCGGCTTCCAGAGGGGAAGGGCTTCCTGTGGCAGTTATGGAAGCGATGGCATGTCGTCGTCCGGTTGTACTTTCTGATATTGCTCCTCATCGCGAGATCGTCAAAGATGTCGATTTTATTCCCCTGATCAACCCTGATGATGTAATTGGGTTTGCGAGTGCCATAAAAAGGTATCAAGAAATGACTGCACTTGAAAGAACAGTTTTTGGAGAGAAATGTCGAAAGCTTATTGAGGAACAGTTCAGCCTGCCAGTGATGCATGCAGGATATGCGGCGATTTATTCCGAAATTACGGGTAATCACATCATGGTATCCCAGGCTCAAAGAAGCGATTTGAACCAGAAGTATATTGCTTAGAAAAACGAGGTATAGAATTATGACCAAACCCAATTTTATGATGATCGGGGTAGCCAAGGCAGGAACAACTTCCTTCTTTCGCTATCTTGATGAACATCCTCAGATTTTTATGTGTGAAATAAAAGCAACCAATTATTTTGGATATGAAGACGCGCGTGACTGGAAGTGGGCCGATGAAGGTGATGCGCCACTGCTTCAGAATTTTCCGGTAAGAACCCTTGAAGCATATGAGGCTGTGTTTGATAAAGCTACTAATGAATCTGCAATAGGAGAGGTGTCGCCCCAATACTTTCGTTGTCCCACTGCAGCGCGGCGCATCCATGAATATGTTCCAAATGCCAAGTTGGTTTTGAGTTTACGGAACCCGGCAGATCGTGCCTTTTCAGGGTTCATGATGCGTACGCGTAGAGGTGAGCCGGTAAAAGGCTTTTACGATGAATTAACCCTGAATTCCAGCCATGTGAAGGAAGGTTTTTACTATAAGCGGCTGAAAAGGTATTTGGATTTGTTTCCAAAAGATCAAATTAAAATCTATATTTTTGAAGAATTCAAGAAAAATGCATCAGGGACTGTTGCAGACCTCTATGATTTTCTGGGTGTAGATTCGAGTTTTACGCCAGATACATCTGTGAGATATAACCCCGGGGCAGTTCCAAAGATTAGGTTATTCAATAAGTTGTTTTATAACCCCAGGCTGATAAATATGACGAAATCAGTGTTTCCTGAAAGCATGCAAGGAATGTTTAAACAAATTCGCGAACTTAACCTCACCACTTCCCCGAAAATGCCCCCTGACCTTCGAGTTGACCTACTGAATATTTATAGAGAGGATATTCTCAAGCTGGAAGACCTTTTAGGCAGGGATTTGTCCATTTGGCGTAATTTGAACTAAACTGTAACAGTCATATGCTAAACAATGATTTGCTTGAGATGAATCTTGGATCACTGTCAAAACAAGATTCTTTCAAGGAGGAAAGTTAAATGACATTACCGACATTTTTAGGCATAGGTGTCCAGAGGGGTGGCTCCACATGGCTACATACTTTACTTGCCGGCCATCCCGATGTATATATGCCGACGCGTCGTAAGGAAATTCGTTTTTTTGATCGATATTATGAGAATGGTCTGGGATGGTACGAGAGCTTTTTTTGTCCACCCGAAGATGCCAACAAGTATAAAGCCATCGGCGAAATTTCACCAGAATACTATGAATGTGAAGAGTGTCCTGAGCGAATTTACAATACGCTTCCTGAAATCAAAATGATAATGATGCTAAGACATCCAATTAGCCGGGCGTATTCACAATATGGGTTTAATGTCCAAAGGAGAAATTTTAAAGGTTCGTTTGAGAATTTTCTAGCTACCCGTCCGAGAGCATTGGAAAAGGGATTCTATAGTCGATATCTCAAAAATTATCTCCGCTATTTTGATAGAAAGCAATTCCTGCCTTTGCTGTTTGAGAATGTTTTTGCTGATTTGCCAAAAACCAAAACCATGGTCGCAAATTTTCTTGAAATTGACGCCAATAAATTTCCCTTATCGGACAGTAACGGAAAAGTTAACGCCAGTACGGTGCCAAATCACCAATCTTTGTACGGCTTTGTGGTAAAGACTGGACGAAAGCTGCGCAAAAAAAATTTGGAGCCAGTGGTTGATTTCGTGATGAGGCTTGGTATTCAGCGATTCCTGTCAAAAGGGGATCCTCTCCAGCCGCTGGATAAAGAATTGAAGAAACAGCTCAGCCAGGCTTATTATGAAGAATTCGATGAGTTGGAAAAATGTTTGCAAATTGATTTGAGCAGTTGGAGAAACGAGAAGCCACACAAGGAAAGAACTCCTTAAATGATTGTCGAGTTCATCGGAAGCACTGGCGCAGGGAAAACATCGCTAATATCGAAGATCCAGCAACAGCTGTCTCAAACGAAGGTGGTGACAACTCCATTTGACTTAATAGCTACACATCTCGGTCTCAGCAGCGTAACTCACCCGACGGCTCAGAACCTAATTCAGGAACTTATAGGGTTTCCATTCTTTATAGGGTCACTAAGTAGGCATGGAAAATTTCTTTCTCATACCATTGAAACCTTTTCACGTAATACAAAATTTTCAATTCACAGGATAAATAATTTTAGAAGCCTCGAACGTAAGATTGGCATGTATGAGCTAATACAACGTTATGATAAGGGGCAGATTATTTTAGTAGATGAAGGGCCAATTCTTGCAGCGCACATGTTTGTCTTTACGGGCTCGATTGTTACGTCTGCTGAGATAGCTGTTTTCGCTAACCTGCTTCCACTGCCCGATCTAGTTGTCTATATTAAAGCGCCTGTGGAGGTTCTTGTGAGACGTGCTTTGCAGAGACCCGATCCGCCAAGAGAAATGGGGAAGAAAGATCCTGTCATGACGGAGAAATACGTGAGAGATGCTACGACAGTCTTCGATCAGCTTATGGAGTCCGAAAGAATCAAGAGTCGCTTGCTTGCGGTTGATAATCCTGATCTCACAACTGAAGAACATGACCGGCTTGCAGCGGGTGTTACTGCAGCGATTCTGAACTATGAGAGTCTTGGCAGTAAAATGCATAAGATATAATCTGAAACCGATATGTTAACTAAAGTCCGCGAGCTTATTGAAAATCTTAATACTCTTGAGCTGAGATACTGTCATTGGAAAAGTAATTTAGCGCTGACCCAGGCCCTATCCGGCAAAACCGATGTTGATCTGTTGGTTGATCGAGTACATGCTGATGCCTTCAGAACTCTCATGGGACAACTATGCTTTCGGCCGGCAATTGCCAGTGGTGTTGCCTCCTTCCCATCAGTTGAACATTATTTTGCATTGGATGAAGAAAGCGGGGACTTGGTTCATGTTCATGCTTATTTCCGCGTCATCACGGGAGAGAGCCTGGTTAAGAATTATCGGCTTCCTATCGAGGCAATGTTACTGGACAATACACGCCAGGTGGAATCTATCTGTTTACCTTCTAAAAGTGCAGAACTAGTTGTCTTTACAGTTCGAATGATGTTGAAACATACTTCTCTTGTGGAGCTTTTAATGCTTGCAAGAGATTGGAAGCAAGTGAAGCGCGAGATACTCTGGTTGTTGGATGGCGAGCAGCTTGAGAATGCAATCAAATTAGTGGAGCACTGGCTACCTGCTGTGGATGCGACGCTATTTTCTGAATGTATCCAATCGATAAAAGCCCCGGCTCCCCTCTTCAGACGTATCCTGCTTGGCCTTCGATTGCGTTCCTCACTTCGAATTTATGCGCGGCATTCCACCCTTGGGGCAGGGCTAAGCGGCATAGGGAAATTTTTAACCATGGCATACCGCCGCGTTATACGATCACGAAGAGGCGTTTCGCCACAGTCAGGAGGTGCTGTCATCGCAATTGTGGGCCCTGAAGCAACCGGTAAATCCACCTTGCTGGCTGAGATTAGAAAATGGTTGGACGAACATTACGCGGTATATCAGATCCATGCTGGTAAGCCGAAATCTACCGCCTTGACTTTCATTCCAAATTTGTTAGTGCCATTCCTGCGCTCTGCCCTTCCCACTTATCGAGCCAGCCGTTTGGAAACGCAAAATGCTGCTCAGCTTCAGGAAAAAAAATCACAGAAAGTTTACCCGCTTATTTCGGCCTTTCGTGCAGCACTTCTCGCTTATGATCGGCGCGCATTGCTTGTGCGTGCATTTGCCTGGGCATCCAATGGAAGTATAGTATTGTGTGATCGATATCCCTCCTTGTCTCCCGGATCGCCAGATGGTCCACAATTATCGCAATTTCCTATTTCGAGAGATGAATATCCGATTCAATTTCGACTAAGCCAGCTTGAGCAAAAGATCTATGAGGAAATCCCTGCTCCAGATCTGGTCGTTCTTCTTACAGTCCCTGTGGAAGTGGCTATTCTTAGAAATAAAAATCGTGGCAAAGAGGAACCAGAGGATTTTGTTCGCCTACGACATGCGCAAAGTTCAAATCTGGAATTCGAAAAGGCTCATGTTCACAGGATCAATACCGACCAGGATCTTGGCAAAACAATTCTTGATGTTAAGAAAGCTATTTGGAAAGCATTATAGTAATTAATTTTCTTAGGAAATTTATGAGTAATCTAGATAAATCATTAAAGCAGAATAAAAAAATAAAAGTGCTAATTGTGATTACCCGCTTAACAATAGGCGGTGACACAAATGTTGTACTAGATATTGCAGATTATTTGAAAAGTCACCCGCTCTATGAAGTCCAGTTGGCTGCTGGCCCCGTCTTTGAGCCCGAAGTGGATCTAACATATCTGGCGACTGAACGTTCCATCCCTATCACTATCATACCAAGTTTGATAAATCATATACGCCCCTGGATTAATCTTAAAGCTCTAGTGGAACTCCTTGCTGTTATAAGACGCGGGAAATTTGATGTGGTGCATACCCACTCTTCGGTAGCTGGAGTGGTCGGGCGGTTTGCCGCCTTCATAGCTCGAGTTCCCGTGATAGTACATCATGTACACGGTTGGGGTATACAGGAAAATATGTCGAAGGCGGTAAAGACGTTGTACTTAACCCTTGAGCGAATAACTGCATTATTCACTGATCGATTAATAGCTGTTTCCATTCCAACCATCCAAAAGGGTCTGGCATATCGCATATGCAATGAAGAGAAATTTGCTCTGATCTATAACGGAATTAATTTGAATAAATTTAGACAACAAGTTGACCGGCAAAAGGTTATTTCTGATTTGGGTTTGGATCCAGATGCAAAAATTGTCGGCATGATAGCTCGTTTGGATCAGCAGAAAAACCCCCTGGATTTTATTCGAGCGGCCGCCATAGTTATAAAAAAATATCCAAAGGTCCAGTTTTTAATTGCAGGTGACGGATCATTACGTGCTGAATGTGAACGTTTAATTGATGAACTGAACCTTCGGGGTAGTTTCTTCCTTTTGGGCTATAGGGATGATGTGGATAAGATCATGTCCATATTGACTTTTACTGTACTGAGTTCGCTTTGGGAAGGATTACCAGTGGTGTTTCAAGAGGCCATGAGTGCTGGAAAACCGATTATTGCGAACGATGTAGATGGCGCCAGCGATGTGATCATCCCGGGTGAGACAGGTTATTTGGTGACACCCCATCGCCCTCAGGAAATGGCTGAACGTATTTTGTATCTGCTTGATAATGATGCAACTTGCCGAGAAATGGGCCTTATAGCACAAAGAGAATCAGAGCGTTTTTCCGGTGATCAGATGGTCCAGAATATTGCATCTCTTTATAGAGAACTCTTAATAGATTAAGATCGAAAGTTGAGAAGTGTAGTTGAAGGTATAAAGCGTTATAGCATCTGTTTCCAAGCTTAAATAAATGCATTTTAGGGTGGGCATATAGATTGTAGGATCTGTCCCTAACTTGAGTTTTAATAAGTGGACATGCATCCCACAACGAAGGTGCACTAGACTATGTTTCGCTAAGTTTTTGGGGCAAAATCTTAGGTGCAAAACCCTATCTTTCCTCTTCCTAAATCCTGTTTTAAGCTTGAACGATGTAAGAATCTAACCTGTAACCTTTTAACTTCTTAGATGTCATGTACTAACAAATCTGCAAAACAAAAGTTATAGAATTGTAATCTTCTCGCTGCCAATGAAATGGCGAGCAATTTTGCGGAGTTTCTGCCAAATCTAATGATTTAGAGCAGCATATTCTATAAGGTGATGAACTATAGATTTTCTGTAATTATCACCTTCATGTATCTCATTGTCCTATCTAAAAACTCTAATTATCAAAGGCTTTTCACTATTGCATTTTGATACATCATCTTCTGTTGTTATCGAGGAAATATGAGTTCACAAGCTTATTCGAAAGAATCCGAATTCCAGCAGAGTGTACGATCCGTTGATTTCAATTCGGTCTACTCAAAGGGAAGAAAACTTGCAAAGCGTGCCTTCGATATTGTCATGTCATTAATTGGGCTGATTATCTTGGCCCCCGTCTTTGTCTATGTGGCCATATTGATTAAACGCGATTCACCTGGCCCCGTCTTTTTCTGGGGCTCCCGCATGGGAAGAGGTGGCAAACCATTCAAAATGCTGAAATTCCGCACCATGTACGAACGCATCGAGAGTTATCAGGGACCTCCTGTCACAGCAAATGGTGATGCGCGCATTACTCCACTTGGACAGTGGCTACGGGATACGAAGATAAATGAATTGCCTCAACTTTGGAATGTTCTGATTGGAGAGATGAGTCTTGTAGGTCCGCGCCCTGAAGATGTGGAGATTTCCAGGTCGTGGCCGCAAGATGCATTTGATGAAATTCTTTCTGTTAGCCCCGGGGTTACCAGTCCAGCAAGTATTCTTTACCATGATGAGGAAAAATTACTTTCTAACACCAATGTCATGGGTGATTACCTCAAAGGCATCCTACCTAATAAATTACGGCTTGATCGGCTTTATGTTCGACATTGTTCGTTCTTCTCGGATTTGGATGCTATATTTTGGACTATAGCTATTATCATCCCTCGTGTTTCAAACACAAAAATTCCTGAAGGGTATTTGTTTGCCGGGCCTATTTCCCGCCTCATTCATCGTTACATTAATTGGTTCCTCATAGATTTACTGATTGCAAGTTTTGTTGCATATATCGCAAGTTTCACCTGGAAGAGCACTGAACCACTGACCTTGACAACGGAGGCTATGGTGGTTCCATTCATTCTGACAATTCTGTTTACAGGTATCAATTCTCTGATTGGCCTCAACAGGGTTTTTTGGTCTCAGGCTACCCTTGATGATGCTCTTGGCCTGCTTGTTTCAAGTGGGATCGCTACAACCCTGATCTGGGTACTAAACTACATGCGGTATTTCTATGAATGGCTGCCGTTTTCGCCGCTTCCTACGAATATGATCATTTTTATCGGTATTGTGGCGGGTTTTGGTTTCATTTCAGCACGGTACCGATTACGTTTACTGACTACTCTTGCCACTCGTTGGTTGAATTGGCGACAGGAATCCTCAAGAGTTGGTGAACGTGTGTTAATTGTTGGGTTGGGCGATGGTAATAGGATTGCTCATTATCTACTAAAACAACGAACGTTTCGTACTGCCTTTTCAGTTGTCGGAGTAGTAGACAATAACAATCCTTCACAGCATGGAATGCGCGTGAGTGGATCCTGGATGTTAGGTGGAATTAGTGATATCCCGGATCTGATAAAGCGGCATGACATTGGATTAATCCTATCCACGGTCCCTGCCCGTAGTCCTGAGAATGAACATATTCTTGAATTCTGCCAGCTAGCTCAAATTAAGTTGATTTTTCTTGACGATCTTATGTCGATGGTGAACAGGCAAGTGACCAGACCGTTGGGAAAAATTGATGCACAGTCATTATTTGATGGTCGCTTGGAATTTAAGGCTATGCATGATATTCTTACCGGGCTTCCCAATCGTTCCTTATTGCAAGATCGCCTGAAACATTCAATTGCTCATGCAAAGCGCTATAAAACACAGCCGGCTCTGGTTTTTGTCGAATTTGAAGAGATCGTGAAGATAAATGAGTCATTTGGCGAAAAAGTCAGCGGCAAAGCTCTAAAGGACGTGGTTAGTCGACTTTCCAGTTGTAAAAGAGAAAGCGATACCCTGGCACGTTTTGGATTTGATAAATTCGCATTGCTTTTAGAGAACGTTCCAGGTGAGCAGGAAATGGCAATAATTATGCAGCGGATCAGCAATGCAATGTTGGAACCACTGAATGTAAATGGCAATCAACTTCTAATGATGCCTAAAATTGGTGTTTGCATGTGCCAGATGACCTGCGGCGCATTTGATGTACCAAATACGGTAGAAATTGCAAGATGCTATGGTTGTGCCATGTCAAAAGGTATAAATAGAGAGAGTGAAAAATTGCGAGCTGATGCATAAGAAACTGGCTTGGGTTGCTGCGTTTTGCAACTGTATTGTTGAAAATGGAAATTGAGATTATGTAAAAAGAGGTTGTGATGAAAATACTTGTAACAGGTGGTGCCGGATATATTGGTTCAACTTTGGTGCCTATTTTGCTCGCTTCTGGTCATTACGTACGTGTTCTGGATAACCTTTCTCATGGCGGCAAATCCCTGCTTGGGGTGTGGCCAGATCTAAATTTCGAGTTTTATGAGGGGGACGTTCGCAACGAGCAGCATACTCGCGCCGCGTTGCGAGATATGGAAGCTGTTATACATCTGGCAGCCATTGTTGGTGATCCAGCTTGTGCCCGTGAGCCGGAACTTGCTCGTTCCATTAACCTGGATGCAACCATCAGCCTCTTCAATCTTGCAAAAGAAGTGGGGGTGAAAAGATTTGTTTTTGCATCCACATGCAGCAACTATGGAAAAATGAAGAATGGCAATGAATATGTAGATGAGACTTCTGAATTAAATCCTGTTTCTTTATATGCAGAAACCAAGGTGGCCGTTGAAAAGTATTTATTAGATTCAAGCAACTCCGGAGATTTGAGTCCTACGGTTTTACGATTTGCCACAGCTTATGGAGTTTCACCCAGAATGCGGTTCGACCTGACGGTCAATGAATTTACCATGGAGATATTGACAAAGCGAAAACTGGTCATTTTTGGAGAGCAATTCTGGCGACCCTACGTTCATATCCGTGATATATCGAGGGCGATTCTCTGCATCCTTGAATCTCCAATTGAAAAGGTTCGCAACGAAGTGTTCAATGTGGGCTCAACGAGCCAGAATTTTCAAAAGCAGCAATTAGCAGAAATGATGAAATCCCATGTATCTGATGCAGCCATCGAATATGTACGTAAGGATGAAGATCCCAGAGATTATCGCGTGTCCTTCGAAAAGATCAAGCAAAAGATCGGGTTCAAGACAGAACATACTGTCGAAAATGGCATTGTAGAAGTAGTGCAACTGGTGAAAAGCGGCATAATTCGGGATTTTACAAGTATGGAATATAGAAATATTCCGTAAGGATTGCCTGTTATCATCCATTGATATTGATGTTGAATGGCAAGCCTGATCATAACGAATTGGTTCAAAGGAAATGTAGGAATTCTGAAATAATATGAAAGCGGTTATTTTAGCTGGTGGCAAAGGTACTCGCCTTGCTCCCTATACCAAGGTCCTCCCAAAACCTCTCATGCCGATTGGCGATATGCCGATCCTGGAGGTCATTTTACGTCAGATAAAACTGGCGGGCATCAATGATATCGTTTTGACCGTCGGTCATCTCTCGGAGTTATTGCGTGCTTTCTTCCAGGACGGAGCGAGATTGGGACTTGGTATTTCCTATAATTATGAAGATTCGCCGCTTGGAACTGCAGGCCCGATTGCCTTTGTGCCCAATTTGGACGAAACTTTTCTCGTGATGAATGGCGATGTACTGTCAACACTTCCCCTTCGAGAATTAATCCAGTTTCACAAGTCACAAAATGCGATTGCGACCATTGCGACACATCATCGCAGGGTGAATGTTGACCTTGGTGTTATCCAATGGGATGGGGATGCTCGTGTGACTGGGTATATTGAAAAACCAACTTATGATTATTCAGTTAGTATGGGAATTTACGTGTTCGAGCCTAAAGTGTTGACCTACATTCCCAAAGGGGAATATTATGATTTTCCAGACCTTGTGAAGAAGCTCATCGGTGTGGGCGAAAAGGTTGTTGGATATCGCTTTGATGGCTATTGGCAAGACCTTGGACGTCCTGATGATTATGAGAGTGCAGCACAGGACTTTGATAAGATGCGCTCTCAATTTTTGCCGAATGAGGTATAAAAGATGAATTGGCGTATCCCGCTTTCCGATATTGATTTTGATGAAGCTGAATCTTTGGCCGTGCAAAGTGTATTAAAGAGCCGCTGGCTAACAATGGGAAAAGTTACCCAGGAATTTGAGGCGACATTTGCGGCCCACGTTCAGGCAAAGCACGCTATTGCTGTTACAAATGCCACTGCTGCCTTGCATCTGGCCTGCTTAGCTCTTGGATTGGGTCCGGGTGACGAGGTGATCGTGCCCTCGTTAACTTTTGTAGCCACCGCAAATGCTGTGCGGTATGTGGGCGCGACACCGATTTTTGCCGACATTATCAGTTCAGATGATCTAAATATTTCTCCAAAGGCTGTTGAATCACTGGTCAACGCCCGTACCCGTGCAATTATAGTGGTTCATTATGCTGGGTATTCGTGTGATATGGAAGCCATCCTTTCAATTGCCAAGCAGCATAACTTGTTTGTAATTGAAGATGCAGCTCATGCTGTAGGCTCAGAACTGGATGGTCGTCCACTTGGTACGTGGGGAGATGTTGGTTGCTTCAGCTTCTTTTCCAATAAGAACATGACCACTGGCGAAGGTGGCATGATGACCACAAATAACGATGATCTGGCGCAAAAACTGAATCGTTTGCGCTCGCATGGAATGACCTCCTTGACCTGGGATCGCCATAAGGGACATGCGTATAGCTATGATGTCATTGATTTGGGCTATAATTACCGAATAGACGAAATTAGAGCTGCCATTGGCCTTGCTCAACTATCCAAGGTGGAGCGAAACAATGAACGACGTAGATCATTGACACAGATCTATCGTGATGCTTTGCAGGAGTTAGCTCCACAGGTGGCCGTTCCCTTTCAGAGTCACATGGGTAAAACATCCGCCCATATCATGCCGATATTACTCCCACAAGAAACTAAGCGGAAGGAGTTTATAGACAGTATGAAAGAGAACGGAATCCAAACCAGTATCCATTATCCACCAATCCATACATTTACTGCTTATAAGGACACAATGTCTTGGGATTTGTCGGTGACGGAGGATGTTGCCAAGCGTGAAATTACACTGCCACTATATCCAGCCATGAGTAATGATGATGTAGTGGTTGTGGTCTCTGCCATTCAGGCGAGCCTAAATCTTAGTTAAGTCGTTGAGAACAGATTGATGATTTGATCTTGTTAAAAGCTATTTGAAAGTGGTGCTATATGAATGATTTTATCGAATTACGTCGTGTGTCGTCCATTATCTTGAGAAGGTGGTGGTGGTTAGCCATTCTTACTGTCCTGGGTGCTCTGGCGGGTTATTTATTCAGTCGTCAACAGACGCCGGTTTACCAGGCAACGACCACCATCTTGGTGGGAGATAGCATTAGGTCTAGCAATGTAGATCGTGTGGATATCCAGGTCAGCGAAGCATTAGTTCAGACCTATGTTGAAGTTGCGCAACGGCAACCTGTCTTACAGGGCGTAGTCACTGCGCTTAATTTAAATGGTTCCTGGCAGGCGCTTGGTAGACAAATACAGGTTACTCAGATCGAGAGTACCCAATTAATTCAAATAGTTGTTGAGGCTAGCTCGCCTGAGATGGCACGTAGGATCGCGGATGAGATCGTTAATCAACTGATCTTGTTGAGTCCTACGAATTCTGAAGGCAGTGATAATGAATTTAACCGGGAGCAGCTAACCAGCTTGCAGGAACGAATCGTGACCGGACAAAATCGGCTCTTGGAGATTGAGGATGCCATGAGCAAATCTATTTCAGAGATCGAATTAGCAGATCTTCAGAGAGAGAAATCAACTTTGAATGGGTTACTTGTTGAATGGGAAAGAAATTATGCAGATATGCTGCTTGTAACCGAACCCAAACGGAATCCCACTCAATTATCTGTTATCGAATCTGCTCATTCCAACAACACTCAAATTCGACCTCGCGTTCAATTAAACACCCTGCTTGGTGGGGTATTGGGTATGATAATTGGCCTAGGTTTGATATTCCTATTAGATTTCCTGGATGACACCTACAAATCATTAAATGATTTTTCTCAATCTGAGGAAGTGAACATCCTTGGCAGCATTCGGAAGATTAAGGGTCGAAAGCTTTCAGATAAGCTTGTTGCGCTTAAATATCCACATTCTCCGGTAACAGAGTCGTATCGTATTATAAGGAGCAGGATCAGATTTAAGCCAACTGACAAGCTAACAAGATCGATCATGGTGACCAGTTCAATGCCTGAAGAAGGTAAGAGTGTGACCGCTGCGAACCTTGCTGTTGTGTTCGCTCAAGCCAATTACAAGACTGTTATTGTAGATGCAGATTTGCGGCATCCTGCTCTGCATGAGTTTTTTGAGGTAAACAATGAAGTTGGTCTAGGTGATATTCTCAGTTCCACGGATTTCAGAATCGAGGACTGCGTTCAGGATACATCCGTAAAAAATTTGAAAATCCTCAGCAGCGGCACACCTCTCCTGGATCCATCGGAGCGGCTGGGTTCTGAACGTATGAAAGATATACTGGATGAACTTAAGAGTGTGGCTTCAGTTATCATTGTTGATAGCGCACCTGTATTAGTCTATGCGGATGCGATCGTATTATCGAGCCGGTTGGATGGTGTCATTATGGTGATCCAGGCCGGAAAATCAACTCGGGGCGCCATCACTCAAGCGCTGTTTGATCTGCAAAACGCGAACGCCAATTTACTGGGAAGTGTTTTCAATCAGTCTCCTAAAAGTGATACATTTTCTGTGAACAAGGCTTACATGCAGGAAAGGCCACAATTATCCGCGCCTATGGCTTTGACAAAGAAGGCGAAAGCCAATGCAGGTCCATTCGAAGACTTGCGGGATTCGGCAACACCTTTGAACGAAAAGCTTGAGATACCTGGATTAGTTCGCGAAGAAACTACGGTTGATGAAGGCCTTGAGCCTGAATATAAGAACGAAATCGCAGAATTGGATAGTTTGGATCTCACACCTGATGAGACTTCAGCAGTAAGTATGGGTGATTCACTCGAACAGGAATATGAGGATGAGGTCGCTGAATTTCAAAATCTGGAAGAAGAAACCAGTACTGAAGTAGGAAATGTGACTGTTCATGAGCATCAGGGTGAAGTTACTGAACAAGGCAACCTTGAAACTGAAGTCAACGGAAAATTATCTGGTTTTCAGGAAAATGCCGAAAGTCGAGATAGGAAGAACCGCAAACGTCGATCTCGAAAAAATAAGGTTAACGGATCCAAAAATGAAGAAGCGGCCGGCAACCGAATTGATGTTCCGCTTGCCAATGAAACCGATGCACAGATGGATATGGATCAACTCAGTGAGCCAGTGGATCATGACGTTGTTCTTATTGATCGAAATAAGGATGAATAGATCAATTCATAGTTTTTCAACTGTGGCTATTAGCAGCAAAAAATATTGTTGAGCCTATTGAAAGGAAATCATTATGGCGAAAATTCTAGTAACGGGCGGAGCCGGATTTATTGGTTCGCATGTGGTTGATCTGTTTATTGCTCAAGGATTCGAAGTGGTCATTGTGGATGATCTATCCACTGGACGGGGCCCGAATCTGAATCCGGCGGCAAAATTTTATCAAGTGGATATTCGCAGTCCTAAACTGCGGGAAGTTTTTGAAGCTGAGAAACCTGATTATGTGAGCCACCATGCTGCTCAGATGGATGTGCGTCGTTCAGTTGCTCAACCATTATTTGATGCTGATATTAACATTCTTGGTTCGATCAATGTGATAGAAGCAGCGAAGGATTTTGATGTAAAAAGGTTTATCTATATTTCCACGGGTGGCGCCGTGTATGGCGAACCAGAAAGCCTTCCATGTGACGAATCCCATCCAATCAACCCCATCTGTCAATATGGTGCCAGCAAGCATACAGTTGAGCATTATTTGTATATGTATCATGTAAATTATGGTCTGAAGTATACAGTCCTACGTTACCCGAACGTGTTTGGACCTCGTCAGGATCCTCATGGGGAGGCGGGTGTTGTGGCGATCTTCACAGGGAAAATGCTGGCCAATGAAGCGGTGACTATAAACGGTGATGGCGATCAGACGCGGGATTTTGTGTATGTTGGTGATTGTGCTAAAGCCAACCATCTGGCAGTTACGATAGATCATGAACCTGGTATTTATAACCTTGGATGGGGACGCCCTACTTCAATTAATGAAATTTGTTCGGTGTTGGTAAATATCACAGGCTATAACTTGCCAATTGAACATGGGGCTGCCAAGGTGGGTGAAACGCGCCACATCTATCTGGATGCTTCCAAGATAAAAAAGGATCTGGGTTGGGAGCCAATCATCTCGCTCGAACAGGGTCTTGAGAAGACAGTCGATTATTTTAAGATCTCAGAGCGAGTAGCCTGATCCTTATTCGATTGAAAATCCTTTTCAGACACCTGAACTACCTCATCGGCACGTAGACAAACATAAAGACCCGAAAACACTTGTTGATTTTCGGGTCTTACGGATTTATAATATTGTGCTGTCATTTGACGTTGTTAGAATTTTAGAGCATGGTTTTCAACAAGAATTTATAACCCACAGTTGATGGAAATGTGATTGACTCAAAAGTATTGCTCATAGACGATGACGCTGAACTTCTTCAGTTGGCTACGGTCATCTTCAAAAAAGAAGGAGCTCAAGTTATCACAGCCCTTGATGGCATGGAAGGGGTTAGTAAACTATTTACTCATCACCCGGACCTGATTATTTTAGATGTGATGATGCCTGGCATGAACGGTTTTGAGGTTTGTGAAAGGATCAGACAGGTTTCAGATACCCCTTTGATTATGCTTACGGCTTTAAATCACGAGCAGGAAATGCTTCGTGGCCTGGAAGCTGGCGCAGATGATTTTCTTTCAAAGCCTTTTAATGCAGATATCCTGTTGGCCCGGGCTAAAACAGTTTTACGTCGCAGTGAACATTTGAAGGCGCCTTCAGATCAATTTAACTATGACAATGGTCATCTAAGTATTGATGTTGCACGGCGTGATGTTCTCATAAATAATAAAAGGATCAAATTGACTCCGGTTGAGTTCCGTTTGCTGACCTATCTGGCGCGGAACGCAGGTAAAGTATTAACCTTTGAACAAATTCTTACCAATGTATGGGGCAATGAATATCGTGGAAGCATGGACTATGTTCATGTATACATTTCGCATCTTCGAAGAAAACTTGGCGAGGATACAAAAACTCCGCGCTACATCCTAACACTGCATGGGATTGGATATATATTTGAAAAGTAATAGAGCGCATCATGGATGCTGATGGGTTGGGGAATTAATATTTTTAAAGCCCGTGTAAGCCAATAGATATGCAACGATCCATAACGGTAGGGCAGTGACGATCAAGCGATCCTCCTGACCTGTGGAAATACCTGTCGTGAGAAGCTGGATGACAAAAGAAAAATAGAGCAGTGCAATGGTTTCTTTATTTTTCAGGTATTTTGCTGAAATTAGGTAATAAGTCATAAGTGGCACCATGAGCAGGTGCAGATAAGCCGAGATGGCATTGGCTGTGCGTGCAAAACCTGTCATTCGATTTCCTTCACCTAGGGTGAAAAAAGAACCGGTCCACAAATTTGAGTCG
>Ga0209486_10000597_pt1 | contig 16002 bp, 18 predicted proteins | sample NCCompost_FD_187518 | JGI IMG/M metagenome (GOLD analysis project Ga0209486, IMG submission 187518) | Agricultural soil microbial communities from Utah to study Nitrogen management - NC Compost (SPAdes) (version 2) | ecosystem: Environmental > Terrestrial > Soil > Agricultural land | place...
AAGAGCGTCGAGCAGACTCTGGAAGACGAAGGTTACATTGTCCGCACCAATCACGGACTGCGCCTGACGCCGAAGGGCATGCGCAAGATCGGCGACAAGGCGCTGCGCGAAATTTTTCAAATGCTCAACAAAGGCCGTTGGGGTAACCACGCGACATCCACGCGCGGCTCGCAGGGCGACCCTATGGAAGAAACCAAAGAGTACGAGTACGGCGATCCGCTCAACCTCAATATCGGCGAGACGTTGCTAAACGCCCTGGAGAAACGCAAGCCGGGCGAGCCGCTGCGCATCGCGCCGGAAGATTTTTCCGTGCAGCGGGTCGAATACTCCACTGTGAGCGAAACCGCGCTGTTGATCGACGTAAGCTACTCGATGTTGATGAACGACGCTTTGCACGCCGGCAAGAAAGTTGCGCTCGCGCTGCACCGCTTGATCCAGACCAAATATCCCCAGGATACGCTTCATCTCGTCGCGTTTCGTTCCAACGCGAAATTGATTCACGCGGAAGACCTCCCATCCATAGTGTCGCTGACCTATTTTATGGAGCACGGCACGGACATCAAGGAGGCGCTGCGCTACGCGCGCCAGTTGCTCGGATCGAACCGCAGCGCCAATCGCCAGATTATCCTGATCACCGATGGCGAACCGACGGCGGCAACCTTGGATCGCGGCGGCAGGCTGCACAGCGGCTGGGGCTCGGCCTTGCTGCACAGCCGCATCGTTCACGAGACTCTCAAAGAGGTGAAACGCTGCACCCAGAGCGGCATCAAGATCAACACCTTTATGCTCGGCGCTGATTTTTACCGGCAGGGCTTCATCGATCAGTTATCGCGGCTCAACACCGGCCGGGTCTTCTACACGACGCCCGACCAGATGGGCAATTACATCGTCGTCGACTACCTCAACAACAAGCGCAAGCGTATCAGTCGTTAAGCGCGGGACGCGCTTAACGACTCGAATCTCAGATTTCAAACTCAGAGCAACCGGCACCGGCGCGCCATGTTCCGTCATTGAACTTTTGAACCTTGAACACTCGAACCGCTCATTCTTTTTCAGTGAGCAGCGCCAGCACTCCGGTATAGGCAAAAAGGTGATTGGCGCGTCCTAGAGGGGCAAGCTCGTAGCCGCCGAACATGCCGACGAGCGGGAAATCGCCCAGAGCCTGGCGTATATAAGCGGAATCGATGCCGGGGATGCCGTAGAGCGAATTCCCCCGCGCGCAGCAGTTGAAATACAGCCCGAAACCGGGCTTTCGCCCATTCAACTTTTCAAATTGCCGCCACAGCATTTGATCCAAGTCTTCGCGCGCCCGCTGGCCGTCACGCATGGCGAAGATCATCGACTCGCCTTCGCTGACGCAGTCCGCCACGCCGAGAATTCCTTTCTCTGCGTCCAAGCCGACGATGTTGCGGACGAGGTAATTCCCCGCCGCGACGCTATTTTCTTCCCGGTTTGCAGGCAAACCGACGAACAAAACCATCAAAGCGCGCCTGAGATCTTCGGCCAATGGGCCTTTGAGCAGCTTGGCAAATACTTCGATTGCCGGGCGATCGTTGATCTCGTAAATGAGATTACCCTCGGCCTTGGTGATCGTCATAGGCGCAGAAATCGGCTGGCAACCCTGCGTGATGTCGATATGAAGATCAAAGTCGCCGGAAAGATACGCTCCCGCGATCGAATTCGATGCGACCTTGTCGGCACAAAGCTGAAAAGTCGCCCCCGCGGCGCCGTTTTCCGTGGAGCCGGCGCCGACCACCGGATAAAAACCCGCTTTACTCGCCATGGCGGTAAGCAACGGTTGCGGATTGCCGTTGTAAGTATCCGGCAGCAGGATCATCAGAGAATTTTCATCGTCCGTTTTCGCGAGAAAGTCGCCGAAGCTGTTGCCCAAATTTTCTTCATTGCCGCGCAATGGCTCGAATATGAACGGGCGGCCGACGATTTCTTCCGCCGCGACAACCAGCACGGCAACCCCGCCGCTGCCCTCGATTTCGCTTGCGCCGGTCAGAACACCCGCGCCGCTGCAGCCGACGACGCAATCCGTGCCGACCGAAGTGATCAGCGATGAAGCTAGCTCGCGCGAATGAGCGGCATGGTCGGACGTGAAAAACATCATAGCCAGATCCGCCCGCGCGACCCCCGCGCTCGCCAACGCCTGGCCGGCGGCTTCCTGCACCGCCTCCGCCGTCGCTTGTGCCTGGCTTTGACCGACTCCCGCACGAATCATGAAATCACTATAGGAAACTGTTGATCGACCGGTCAAGCTCAAAGCGGCGATGCGCATTTGAAAAGCGCCCTGCATGAGACTAATATCAACCCTAAACCGATTCTATCGTACCTACTCGAAAACCGCTTATGAAAATTCTCCAGATTCCAATGCTGCGCGACAACTACGCTTATCTGCTGGTTTGTGAAAAGAGCAGATCCGCGGCCATCATCGACCCCTCGGAAGCCGAACCTGCTCTCAATAAAATCGAGCAGGAAGAAGTCACGCTCGAAGCGATTCTCAATACCCATCATCATCGCGACCATACGGGCGGCAATGAGGGCATTCTCGCCAAGCACAAAACCGAGGTCTACGGCCACAGGAGCGACAGCGCGAGAATTCATGGCTTCACCTGCGGCGTCGATGAAGGCGATGAAGTTGATATCGGGGAGCTGAAGGGAAGAGTTTTCTTCATTCCCGGCCACACAACCGGCCATGTGGCTTATCTCTTCGACAACAATCTTTTTTGCGGCGATACCTTGTTCACCGCGGGCTGCGGCCGGCTCTTCGAAGGCACGCCGGAGCAAATGCACGCTTCGCTTCACAAGTTGATGGGCTTGCCCGACAACACCAAAATTTACTGCGGTCACGAATACACCGAGAGCAATCTTCGCTTCGCCATGTCGGTAGAACCCAAAAATCCCAAGCTCGTATCGCGCTTCGAACGAGTACAGGGTTTGCGTTCGCGGGGCGCGTCGACGGTGCCCTCGACCATGGAAGAGGAAAAACAAACCAATCCATTCCTGCGCTGGGACAGCAAAGAAATTCAAGGCTCGATAAAATCGGCGGATCCCCGTACCCGGCTCGACCCGGTTTCCGTCTTTGCCGCCGTTCGAAAAATGAAAGACGCTTTCTAGTCCGCGCTATCAGAAGCTCATTCACGACCTCCGCGGCCGATAGTTCAACCAGCTCTTCGCGTCTGGCGCCTTTTGGCGCCGCGCCGGCGAATTTGCTTGATCCGTGTCTGCATCGAGGCTATTTTGATGTCGTTTTTCGAGAGCTGGACCCCGCTGCATGAGCGGGGACTTCGGCGCAAAATCCCCTGCGGGACGCGCGGGCAAAGATGAATCTCAAGGAACGAACCTACCTCTGGTACATCTCCGTGCTGCGCATCTACGTCGGTTATTACCTCGTGTGGCAAGGCTTTCGGAAATTTCAACGCAATTTTCCCAAAGGCGATTGGGTCGGGAGGCAAATCGGCGACGTCGCCAGCCTCGACCTGTTTCCGTGGTACAAAAACTTCTTGCTCGATTATGTGGTACCGCATCAAGAGTTGTTCGGTTATCTTGTCATGATCGGCGAGCTTGCGGTGGGCGCCGGCCTGCTGCTCGGCCTGTTCACTCGCTTCAGCGCGATCGTCGGCCTTGTTCTCTTGATCAACTACTATCTTGGACCCGGAATGGCCCGGGGTGGCGCAACACTGGCGCAACAACAACCCTTCATTGTCGCATTGGCGATTTTCATACTGTCAAATCCAGGCCGCACTTTAGGGCTCGACGGCTTGCTTTTTAGCGGTGGAAAGGGAAAGGGAGCATGATGAAGCTTTCCGGATCAGCAACGCCCGCGGGGACGGACCGGTATCGCAAACGTTTCGCTGAGAAAATTCCCCAGGAGCATTTTCGCCAAGCCCACGGACTGTGGCTGTCTTCCATCGGCATGGGCACGTATCTCGGCAACAACGACGATTCGACGGACGAGCAATACCGTCAAGCCGTCGTCCGCGCCGTCGAGTTGGGCTGTAACGTGATCGACACCGCGATCAATTATCGCTGCCAAAGAAGCGAGCGCGCCATCGGTACGGCCTTAAAGGAATTGTCAGCGCGAGGCTATGATCGCAACGAGGTGATCATAGCAACGAAAGGCGGCTTTCTACCCTTTGACGGAACCCCGCCGAAGGACCCGCGGAGTTATTTCGAACAGAAATTTGTCGGCACCGGGCTGGCAACCGCGGCGGAAATCGTCGGCGGTTATCACTGCATGACGCCGCGCTATCTGATTGACCAGCTCGATTGCAGCCTGCGCAACCTGGACGTCGAATGCGTCGACATCTACTACGTGCACAATCCCGAAAGCCAGCTAGGAAAAGTAACGCGCGAGGAATTCGACAATCGGCTGCGCCAGGCATTTGAAGCATTAGAACAAGCCGTGGCGTCCGGAAAAATCCGTATGTACGGCACCGCGACTTGGAACGGCTATCGCAATCCGGCCGATGCGACCGACTACTTGTCGCTCGCTCAAATCGTATCGCTGGCGGAAAATGCCGGCGGCAAGGATCATCACTTCAAGGTTATCCAGCTTCCCCTTAACCTCGGCATGAGTGAAGCGTTATCGAGCGTAAATCAAAAAGCAGACGGTAAAGAAGCGACGTCGCTCGAGGCCGCTCAGTCTTTCAATGTTGCCGTCATGTGCAGCGCCTCGGTGCTGCAAGGACAACTCACGCGCAATCTACCCGATATGATTCGCGATACTTTTCAAGGACTGGAAACCGATGGCCAGCGCGCACTTCAGTTCGTGCGCTCCACTCCGGGAGTGACGACCGCCCTGGTAGGAATGAAGCAGTTGAGCCATGTCGAAGAGAATCTCAGGACTGCTTACCTCCCACCCTCGCCGTGGGAGCAGTATTCGAAGCTATTTCACAATGAGGCGCAGTAACCGTCGAATGACGTGGTTCAAGCGCGCGACAGCAGGCAATACTCGCAACTCATAATAGCGCAGCGCAAAGACTAGCCTGGCTTATTCGCGCTACGAGGACATGACGACACCCTGTCGATCGAGGTGTAACCCTGGAGGAGCGAAGGCATCGGCGCAATGTTTCATTATGTGCTCGGTGCTCGGCACGATGTTTGACCTTTTCACTGCTAATCTCACGGCAACTCGCCCGGCTTGCATCTTCAAGGCACAACTGCCTTGCCTTCGTTCCGGAAGGGTTGCATCTCGATCGCAGTACCGCGAATAATCCGCGCTAGTTCCCCGTTAGATGATCTAAGGCGCCAAATATTTCAGCGAGCTTCTTGAGGGCCGGTTGCGGCAAGGGCGGCTTCAGAATCGCCGCGACGTTTTCTTTCAAGTGAGCGGGATTACCGGTTCCAAATAGCACGGCGTCGATGCCGGGCTCATGGCGGCAAAAACGATAAGCCGCTTCGGGAATCGTCGCCGCGTCGGTTTGTTTGAGCAAAAATCCCAGCGGATCCTTCCCATCAAGCGCGTCTTTGCCGATCATGCCTTTTGCCACCAGTTCGGCGCACAATTCTTTTAGTCTCTCAGGCTGGCTCAGCGCACGGCGCACGGCGAACATATTGAGCACGCCGACGCTTTTATTCTGGGTGAGTGGAAAAACCGTCTTACGCGCGGAGGGATTCAGCATGCTGAAGCCGACCATGACCACGTCCCACAAATCTTCTTGGAGACCATCTTGTAGGACCGCGTGGGTCGAGTCGACGACGAATCCCTCCGTGACGCCGATGAAGCGAATTTTTCCCTGCTCTTTTAGCCGGCGCATCGCCGGCATCAGGCGATTTTTGGCGAATTCGTAATCCTTCGGTTCGACGCCGTGCAGGTGATAGACGTCGATGTAGTCGGTGCCAATCAGCTTGAGACTCTGCTCCAGACCCTTGATGACTTCTTGTTCAGGATTGGCGTGATCGGCGGACGGTAAAGTTTTTTTCGTCGAGATGACCAACCGGTCGCGCGGGATGGCGCCGATCGCTTTGCCGACGACCTCCTCGGTGCCGTAATTTTGCGCGGTGTCGAGAAAGTTCACGCCGAGATCGATCGCCTGTTTGACGAGCGCGACCGCGTCAGTCGCCGACTGCGGATCATTGCGCATGCCGAGCCGGCTCGGCCCGCCGCAACCTAATCCAGCGACGCTGACTTTCAAACCGGTTCGCCCGAGAGTTGTGTATTCCATATTTCAGATAGTTCCAGTCGTTCCAACCGTTCCAGTGGTTTCAATCGTTCGTCGATTCCGCAAACGGCTGGAACATTTTGAACGTTTGGAACGTTTGGAACTGGCTTCTGATGTTTATTCCCATTCCACCCTTATGCCCAGCACTTCGCCGGTCGCGCGCACTTCGCCGCCGGCGCTAAGCGTGCACCTTACCCACGCCTTCCTTCTTTCGAGCTTGGTGATGCGCGCGCGGAGCTCGACCGGCTCGCCGATCGGCGCCGGCTTCAAGTAGGAGACGTTCATGTTTGCCGTTACATAGCCGATACGCGGTGTCGTGCCAATCTCCCGTTGCTCGGTGCGATAGGCTTGCGCGATCGCAAGATTGAGACTGTGGCAATCGATCAGCGAAGCGATGATTCCGCCGTTGAGGTTTGCCCTCGTCCCGCCGCAGTGCTGCGGCTGCGCGCGCCAGGTCGCCACGGCTTCGTCGCCGTCCCAGAAACTTTTGATCTGCAAGCCACTGTCGTTGTCGGCGCCGCAGCCAAAGCAATGTCTGACCGCGCCTTGATCCTGGAAAGCGAGCTCGCTCATGAACTACTTCGACTTATCGAATTTGAGCGAGGCGGAATTGATGCAGTAACGCAGGTTGGTCGGTTTCGGGCCGTCCTCGAACACGTGTCCTAGATGAGCCTCGCACTTGTTGCACATGACCTCGGTCCGCCTCATCAACAAACTATTGTCGTCTTCGGTAGCGACGTTTTCCTCGGAGGCCGGCGCCCAGAAACTCGGCCAGCCCGTGCCTGAATCGAACTTGGTATCCGAGCTGAATAGCTCATTGCCGCAGCAGGCGCAGCGATACATGCCTTTCTCATGATGGTCCCAATATTGACCGGTGAAGGCGCGCTCGGTACCCTTTTGTCGACAAACTTGGAACTGTTCGTTGGTCAGCTCTTTTTTCCACTCTTCTTCGGATTTTTTGATTTTCTCCATATTGGACTCCTCATAAGTTTTTATGCGGCTCCGATGCGGTTAGCGCTGCATGTTGATGAACTGTAGCGGAATCGGCATCGGGCTGCCGCGCAGCAGTTGAATGACTTCCTGAAGATCGTCGATTTTCTTGCCGGTGACGCGCACCTGATTCTCCTGGATCGCCGCCTGGACCTTGAGCTTGCGCTCCTTGATCATCTTGACGATATTTCGGGCCGTATCGGAGTCGACCCCTTCTTTGATCGACAGCTCGCGCTGGATCATGCCGTGCGCCGCGGGTTCGGTTTGTTTGGGTTCCAAGAATTTTCGGTCCACCTTGCGTTTGACCAAGTTCTCGATCAGCGCGTCCTGCACCGCGCGCAGCTTCATATCGTCTTCGGTGGTCACGTGGATCTTTTTTTCTTTCTTATCCAGAGTGATTTCCGTCTTCGAATTACGAAAATCGTAGCGCGACAAGATTGTTTTTTTGGTTATATTGACCGCATTGTCGATTTCCTGGAAATCGACCCGGCTGACGATATCGAAGGACGGCATGGCTTCGGCGCTCTCCTTGGATGTTCGTTTAGTTGCTTCGGTTGCGTCTTTTCTCTTTGCCAGCGCGCCGCGGCTTGACCGGTCTCTTGGATCGTTTGCGCCCGCTGTTCTTGTTTCCGCGCAGGACAAAATCGAGAATGTCGCTGCGCGTAATGATGCCTACCAAGTTTTTGTCTTTCATGACCGGTAGAGAGCCGATCCGATGACGGCGCAAAAGGGCCACAGCGGTCATCAGCGAAGTCTCCGGCCGCACAATGAAAACGTCGTGCGTCATCACGGCTTCAACCGTGACCTTATCCGCGAACCGGTCGATTTCTTCGGTCCGGTCAATCATCAAGCTCGTCGGATAGGCGTCGCGTATATCGCGGTCGGTTACGATGCCGACGAGGTTATCGTTGTCCATCACCGGCAATTGGTTGACCCGGTGTTTCGCCATGAGCTGCCGGGCGATGGCAATGCTATCGAACGTTTCGACCGCCAGCACACTCTCGGTCATCCATGCCGATACAGGGATAGAATTTTTACCGTTTGCTTTTTGCGCCATTACCGTTGCTCCACGCTGTAGCCTTTGGCTTTCAACATTTCCACCACGCTGTCCTTGCCCACCAAGTGTGCCGCCCCGACCACAACCATGGCGCCGCTACCCTGTTGGACTAATTTCTCGATATCCGTCACCCAGCGTCGATTTCGCTCGACGAGAACATTTTCATAAAGGTCGGGATATTCCTGCATTCCCGCCAACAGCAGGGTCGTCAAGCGATAATCATCGCCTTTGAGCCAGGCCTGCACGATTGCATTGATTTCTTTATTCAACCTCTCAATTTCTTCCACAGTTTCGCGCAACATCAACTCCTGCTCTCGATTGGATAATTGATCGAATATACCTAATTGTGACTCCAATGTTTCCAGCCCGCTGGTCGGCTTGCCGCTGCTCTTGGCGCGCTCAGCAAGATGCCGATCGACCCCGAACTTCGGATCGAAGCCCATTCGCTGTAAATTGATCGCTATCATGGTCAAAGCGGCGAACCACGGCTTCATCGGATTGAGGATGCGCATATCGAGCCCCAGTTCGTTCGCCCGCCGCGACGCCAGTTCATACGTCTCCGGACTGACGTTCTGCGCCAACGTCGTGCCGTCCCGATAAATTGCCTTTTCCAGAGTTGACCGCTGGGCGGACTCCGTAGAGGTGCGGTTGAGATCGATCTCCAACACCAGCCTCTTACTCGCGTCGAGCGCGTTAAGGATAGTTTGATTGAGCGGATAATTGTCCTTGCGCAAGTAATGAATCGAACCCAAAAGAAAAATACTCTTGTCATCACGGCTGACTTGCCAGAGAAGACTCTTTTCTTGTGCGGCAAGCGGGCCTCTGGTCGCGGTCCAAGTTGCGAAAGTGAGTAGAACAAGAATGAGTCCGGTTACGCGCTTGGTCTTTTTACCGACCCGCGCGGAATTGATTGAATCATTCATCCTAATTGGAACTCCTACGAGCAGTCAACGCGGCCCGCCTCCGAGGCTCGTGGAAAATTTAACCTTTCCTGCGGGGATTGGCCAGACTCAGTGACTCATGATTTAGGCGCATGAAAGCTTGATGCAGGACCCCGTGCTCGGGTTGGAACAGACATGCAGCAGCGGTAAAGGCCGAAAATGATGAAGCTACCACTCGAGTCGAATACAAACTTCTTCGCCGCGCTCTTCCGCCGGCAGCACCGTCAACGGCGCAGCGCCCTTGGGCAAGGTGCATTCACCCGACTTGAGATCATAGCAGTAACTGTGATTGTTACAGCGCAACAGTCCGCCGTCGAGAAGTTGTCCGGCGGTTTTCAGATCGGCTTCCTCGTGCGGGCAGGTTCTAGAGAACGCGAAATATTTCCCCTCGGCAAACGTCAAGAGCACTTGACGCCCGCCGAGGTCGACCTCTTTCAGGCTGCCGGGCGTTAATTCACCGACTCGCGCAACGGGAATATAACTAACTCCCATCCGATTACGCTGCGGCTTTCTGCTGGCGATACAGCGGGCCGCGCAGGACTTGCCCCGGCAGATCGCCGGTCATCCGTCCCTGGTCATTGATAACGGTGCCGTTAACGATTGTGTAGTGCATGCCGACAGAGCGCTGGATCATCCGTTTGGTATTGGCTGGAAAATCGCTGGCCCACTCCGGCTCTTCGGCGTTGACCGTCTTGGGATCGAAGATCGCAATGTCCGCGGCGTAGCCGGAACGCAATAGACCGCGCCCCTCCAGACCGAAGATCGACGCCGGGTGAAAAGTCAGCTTATGAACGGCCTGCTCGAGCGACATCACCTGGCGCTCGCGTACCCATAATCCGAGGAGAATCGTGCCGTAACCGAAGTCGGCGCCGAACAGCACGTGAGCACCTGCGTCCGAGGTGCCGATGAGAACGTAAGGGCTCCGCAAGATCTCGCCCATGGCGTTCCAATCGCCGCCGTTGTTGGCGTTCCAGAAAATCGTCTCCAGATTCTCGTCCAGAGCAAGATCGAGAAATGCGTCTAGCGGCGCTTGATTGCGCATGGCGGCCAACTCGGCGATCGTTTTGCCGGTGTATTTTTGGTTTTCCGGCTTGAAGGTTTTCTCAACCTTCGGAATGTCCCAGCGTTTATGGAAGTTGGTCGGCCGCGAACCGCTGAGCTCGGCCTGCAGTTTTCGTCTAGTATCGGCATCGACGAAGGCTTGCTTGCGCACTTCCACCGGCAGGAACATCAAATTCTTCCAGGTCGGGAACTCATCGAAGATTTGGCAATCTTTGAGCGTAAAGTGGCGTACCAGCGGCACCGTGTGCGATAAACCGTAGGCTTGATATCCCGCCTTGAAGATCGGTTCGACCGCCTCCAACTGTTCCCGCCAAAGATTCGGCTCGGCCCAGCGGTGCTGCAAGCTCTGCCAAAGAATCGGCCGCTGGGTGCGCTTGGCCAACTCGTGGTACCACTTGAAGTGCTCGATCTTGTTGCGTCCCAGGATCGTTTCGATCACGCCGGCATTGCGCTCGGCCAAGACGTCGCACAGAGCGAAAAACTCTTCGTCATCCGCCAACCGGCTGGCCACCGGCTTGCCGTCCTCGCGCATATGGCGGTCGTTCCGGTTCGTCGACATGCCCAGCGCGCCGCCTTCCATAGCTTCGAGCACCAGGCCGCGCATCTTTTGCACTTCGGCCCCCGTCGCGCTGCGCTCGACCGCTTCTTCGCCCATCGCGTTGTGGCGCACGGCGATATGGCCGACCAAGCCGCCGACATTGATTCCGATCTTGCCTTCGAAATTGTCGAGATATTCGCCATAGCTGTTCCAGTTCCACTTGACGCCCTGTTCCAAGGCCACTCGCGGCATCGCTTCCACGCGCACGAAGCTTTTGACGATCGCATCTTCGATGCCCGCTCTTCTCGGCGCCAAGGACAGACCGCAATTGCCCATCACCACGGAGGTAATGCCATGCTGCGGCTCGCAGGTGCCGTACGGATCCCAGAGCATCTGCGCATCCAAGTGAGTGTGGTGGTCGACAAAGCCAGGCGCCACCGCCAAGCCATCGGCGTCGATGGTGCGCTCCGCGCCGTCTTTGAGCCTTCCCACTTCGGCGACTTTGCCGTCTTTCACCCCGACATCGGCTACATAAGAAGGCAATCCCGAACCGTCGACGACACGCCCGCCGCGAATGATCAGATCATAAGCCATTTGCATCTTCCTCCGTTTGAAATTAGCCGCGCTCGTTAGTGTTGGAGCAATAATTGATTATTGTCCGCAACATACGAAATGACAAGGAGCCCGTCAACTGACGATCTCAAACCAGCGTCAGAGGGAGCGGAAATTACCGATAAACTCGGACAACGATCAATGTAAAAATATCCGCGCATAGGTCTCGATGCCTAAACCGAGCAACACCAACGAGAGTCCGCGAACGAAAGCCTTCAGTGCCGGATTCTCCGGCTCGCGTCCAATCATTTGATGCTCCGCCTGGGGTTTATAATCGCGCATCAAATTCATCGAGCTCTTCATCCATATCGCGCCGACCAGTCCGATGACAAAGCCGGCTCCTTCCAGATCCATGCCGCTGCTCTCCCGTTTGCGAAATTCGCTCGCGAAACTCCTCTACTCGCTGGTAAGATGAGATAACTCGGTCCCGTGTTGCTCCCAATTTTGTCCATCGAATTGGGTTATTTTGACACTGGTAACCGTCGTTTGGTCCAGACATCGCACGTTGATGCTGTAACCGTTGGGATTGGAGCGCGGCACGTAGAATGACTTGATGCCGCAAACTTTGCAGAAGAAGTGCTTCGCGACTCCCGTGTTGAACGTATAGGTCGTGAGATCCTCTCCGCCTTGCTTTAACTGGAAGCGGGATTTGGCAACGATGAGATGGAGAAAACCACTCTTGCCGCACATCGAGCAGTTACACTCGGTCGCTGCGATTTCAGCGGGCGCCATCACTTCGAACCGGACCCGCCCGCAATGGCACCCGCCGCTATGTTTAACGCGCCGAATTGTATCTGACACAGGTTGGCCTGTCGTCGCACACGCGCGACGGGAAAAGTTGAGGTACCACGCCAACAAACTATATGAATCGAGATGCGCGCCCTGATCCCACACGCTAGGCGGCAGCTTCCATTTCTTTGCTGTAACTGCCGTTTCTCGCCGCGCTGTTCATTTTGGCGCGATGGTAGAAAATCCTTTGCGCGGCGGAAACATTAGCGTCTTGGCCCTTCCAGGCTTTGATCGCCGGGTCCTGCAGCGCTCGCGCGTAGGAGAATGTCACTTCCCAAGGCAGTGGACCAAGCTTTTGCATCGCGTTCAAATGCTCCGTGGCGCTGACGGCGCTCTGTCCTCCCGACAGGAATGCAATGCCAGGAACGGCGGCGGGAACCGTGTGTTTGAGAACGCGTATCGTCCGCTCGGCTACCTCTTCAACGCCGGCTTGCCGCGGATTGTCTTTGCCGGAAACCACCATGCTCGGCTTGAGAACCATGCCTTCCATATGAATGCGCTGCTCGGCGAGCTGAGCAAAAGTGATGCGCAGTGTGTCTTCGCTCACGTCTTGGCAGCGCTCGATGCTATGATTACCGTCGAGCAAGACTTCCGGCTCGACGATCGGCACAATGCCGGCCTCCTGGCAGAGAGCCGCGTAGCGCGCGAGCGCATGACCGTTGGCCTTGAGACAGGTGTAAGTCGGAATTCCGTCGCCTATGGCGATTACCGCGCGCCATTTGGCGAACTTGGCGCCGAGTTCCTTGTACTCTTTCAAGCGCACGCGCAACCCGTCCAACCCTTCGGTCACGACCTCGCCTGGAAACGACGGAATATCCACCGGGCCCTTGTCGACTTTGATGCCCGGCAGGATACCCTTCTTTGCAAGTAACTGTGGAAAGGCCGTACCGTTCTTCGCTTTGGTGCGCAGTGTTTCATCGAAAAGAATGACGCCGCTGATCGATTCCTCGATGCCGGGCGTCGTAAAAAGCATATCGCGATAGGCCTGCCGATTCGTTTCATTCGATTCTATATTGATGCTGTCGAAACGTCTCTTGATCGTGCCCATGCTCTCGTCGGCGGCGAGTATGCCTTTGCCTTTCGCAACCATGGCTCGCGCAACTTTCTCCAGCTCTTCCTTGGACATGGCGTGCACTCCTTATCGCTTATTATAGATTGAATTATACCCTCTTCATCTTCGCACTCCGTCCTTTTCCGTTCAAGCCTCTTCCACCGCTACCGGCGCTTTGATAGCCTAACAAGAGTAATGCTCGACCTGCTGCTTCATTGGTTTCTCAGCGCCGGCAGCCTGCTGATCGTTGCCTTTCTTTTTCCAGGCATCGAAGTGCGCGGTCTCGATACGGCGCTGATGGCGCCGATCGTCATCGGGTTCATCAATGCAACACTGGGAATCGTGGTTAAAATTATTACCCTGCCGTTGACCTTGCTCACCCTCGGCATATTCTGGCTCATCATCAACGCCCTTATGCTGCAATTAGCCGCTAGCATCGTGCCGGGTTTTTATGTAGCCGGCTTTCTATCGGCATTTTTTGGCGCCATCGTTTTGAGCATCATCAACATGCTGCTGCGTTCGCTGGTGTGACAAGCCCTGTTCTATTTCGCCGGCAATCCGGTTGCCTCGGACCAATAACTCGCGTCGTAAAACCGTTCCGGCGGATCGAAGGGCGGCTTGTAGACGCCCATCTCTTTGCGCAACTCGATCACCGTTTTCAAAGCCGCCGGATTGATCCGCGCTTTCGGAACGACTTTTCGATAGGCGTCCTCGGACCCGGCACGCGTGAGATTTTCCTTTTCCATCACCAGTGCGATCGTCTCCTCGCGATTTTCCGGCGCCAAGAGCCAGTCCGTTGCCGCCGCCCAGGCGCGGATGAAACGAACGACGAGCTCGCGGTGCTCTAACAACCAAGGCCGCAAGGTCCAGCCGCAGTTGAGCGGCCAGCCCGGCACATATTTTTCAGAGTTTGCGAGCAACACTCCCCCAGCGGCTAACGCCTTGTCCGAAGCAGGCGGCGTCAGCATCGCCGCCGCCACCCGCCGCTGTAGAAAAGCCTCGAGGCGCACCGGCGAGCTGCCGATAATCTCGATGTCGTACTCGCTGTCGTCGATACCGTGCGTGCGCAGGATTTTTTTGCGGATGAGATCGAGATTGGAATCGCCCGGATCGCCGGCCAGCAATTTGCCGCGCAGTTTGTCGATCGAGTCGACCCCGGGCTGGCCAATCAGATAGGCGCTCAGGCCTTCTTCGGATTGCATGAAGAGCATGTAATCGACGCCGTCGGTCGTGGTGCGCGCAATCATCGTATCCGCGCTGCTCAAAGTAAAATCCCAACGCCCCTCCGCCATGCCGCGATTGTGATCCGGCGCGTAGGTCGTATGATGAAATCTTACTTCAAGGCTTTCTTTGGCGAAAAAGCCTTTGTGCTCCGCAATCACATGCGGCGTCCGACGCTGGTAACCCGTCACGCTCAGTACGTCCATACGATCCTCCTAATTTTCTCTCTTCTACCGCCTTGAGCAGCCTCGCTCAAGCACAATAGATTTGGTTTTGCCGGCAGACCCAGGTAGCGTAAGTCAACATTCCAGCACTCCGATTTAAGGGAATTCCCATGACCCTCAAAGATAAAGTTGCCCTGATCACCGGCGCCGGCAGGGGCATCGGCAAAGCCGTCGCCGTCGCCTACGCTCGCGCCGGCGCCAAGCTCGCCTTGTGCGCGCGCACGGCGAGCGAGCTCGATCAAACGGTATCGGAGCTGCGTTCTCTTAAAGTCCAAGTGGAAGGCTGGGTCTGCGACGTTTCACTGGAAGAGCCGGTAAGGGAATTCGTCGGCGCCGCGCACAAGAAGTTCGGCCGTATCGATGTTCTGGTGAACAACGCCGGCGTAATGACGCGGCCGGTGCCGATGACGGAGCTGGAGATAAAAAAATGGGACTATACGATGGCGGTCAATCTGCGCGGCCCGTTTTTGATCACGCAAGCCGTCCTGCCGATCATGATGAAGCAGAAGAGCGGATCGATCATTAACGTTTCATCATCGATCGGCCGCGGCGCCTACGCCAATTTTCTCGCCTATGCGACTTCGAAGTGGGGCTTGGAAGGATTTACCCAAACCCTCGCCGCCGAAGCGCGCTCGTCCAGTATACGAGTGAATTCGGTCGAGCCCGGCTACGTCGCCACCAAGCTCACCGGGTTTCAGGGTAGTAAACCGGAGTCGGTGACCGACGTCTTCGTCTATCTTGCCTCGGACGAATCCAAAGGGGTAACCGGAAAAATGCTCGGCTCGTCAGGCTGGAAGTCTCAACTACGTTGAGTCCGCGTCCAGGGAAGTCAAGCGCGCGGCATCCAGAAGGCCTTAAAAATCCTGGATTCCGGGTCGCCCCCGGCCTTCGCCGGGGTTGCCTCGAATGACATTGATTATGCAAGGACAGCAGGCACTAGTTTATGCGACGAAAAGTTAAAGACCCAACATTGCGACGATTTTTTCCTGGTCGAAGCCGACAACCGATTGGCCGTCGATGATGGTGACTGGGGTCGATTGGAACCCGAGATCGAGCAGCTCTTTTAACGCGGCTTTATCCGCGCGCACATTCTTCTCGACAAACACAACACCCTTTTGAGATAGAAACTCTACCTCCTTGTGGCAGGGCCCTCAGCCGGGCTGAGTATAAACAACTACGGAAGTCGCCATTCGCTCATCTCCTTTTGGCTTGTACTTCACTTTTTTATAACACTTGGCGCTGCCGCCCGCAAAACCAGCCTTTCGACTGGATTCACGAATCACAGCCCCGCTCTCGCTTCAAGCGCAGCCGGCAAACTGCTAGATTGAGTTTGGCTTATGACGCGCC
>Ga0209486_10000599_pt1 | contig 15969 bp, 21 predicted proteins | sample NCCompost_FD_187518 | JGI IMG/M metagenome (GOLD analysis project Ga0209486, IMG submission 187518) | Agricultural soil microbial communities from Utah to study Nitrogen management - NC Compost (SPAdes) (version 2) | ecosystem: Environmental > Terrestrial > Soil > Agricultural land | place...
GTGATCGCAGCGACGGCAACGCACCTGCTCGCTTTTCTCCGGCCCCACAAAACCGACAGAGGGCAAACCGCATTTCCAGCAACGCGTGTCTTTGTCAGTGAAAATGCGAGTCTTTTGCCAGCATCGCTCGCACGCGATACCGAATGCTCGCGTCTCAACGCTCTTACCACAAACCTCACAAGACTGAGGGTAAACAATCGAGAGCAGTGAGTCGTAACATTTGTTAGCGACGTTTTCGATTTCCATTCGCACATGGGATTCTGACAAAAGACACTTTACGCGGGAAGGTCGTCCGCATTGATCATCGTTTCAACGGATGCTCGAACTTTGGCATGACTTCACTCAAGGAGTTGATGGCCCAACGTAGGTTGGTAGATGCGAATTTTAATTTGTTCCCCTCCTTTGGGAGGGGTTAGGGCTTGAGGCAAAAAATGATTTTTTCATTTTGAGGGAGGCGTCAACCTTGATTGTTTAATGACATGTGGACGACCGTGCTGATTCGACGGTTGACGCTTCCTCCAATAACAAAAATCTAACCATGTCGTAAGCCCTCCCCAACCCCTCCCAAAGGGAGGGGAACTTTCGCTCTTGTTCAAAATTCACCTTTCATCTCACAAAAAACCTAACGGCCTCCAGGTGAAACACCATGGAGGCCGTTGATTGTCCAGCTGTTGAATCGTCTATTCTTCGTCTTCGATCAGCAAACCTTTTTCATGCATTTCCTGACACTGAACGCAGTGGCGCGCCCAGGGCACTGCATCCAGACGCTTCTCCGGAAGCACCTGCCCGCAGCGAACACACTTGCCATAACCGCTATCTTCCATACGTGCCAAAGCCTCATCAATCAGATTCAACAACTGGCGGTCGTTATCTGACATCGAAACCAGGAGTTCTTTGGTGTACGCGTTGGCCGCCATGTCCGCGGGATCCTGTGTGGCTTCGGAGTCGCGCTCGCGGCTGTACATCTCGGCTTGCTGGACCTGGCCTACCAAGCTCTCGCGCCGGTCCAATAGTTTGTCTCTGAAAACTCTGACTCTTCTCTTGTCCATTATGAGTTCATTTCCTCCACCCTCTTGATTAGCCCGTCAAGGCGATGCGCCGCTCTATTTTTGATACGGCAATCCATGAATGATCGTATAAGCTCGATATAACTGCTCCACTAAAACCAGTCGGGCCATCTCGTGGGTCAACGTCAAACGCGAAAAGCTCCAACGTTTGGTTACCCGTTTCGAAAGTTCCTCCGAAACTCCTGCCGGCCCACCGACGATAAAGGTTACTTCCTTAGTACCGCCGTCCTGCCAACGTCGCAGCTCATCCGCGAGGTCATGGGAACTCCACGCGCTCCCCTCAGGATCCAACAACACCGTAACAGCGCCCTGACGTAGCCCGTCTGAGATGCGCTTCGAATCCCGATCGATGCCTGCCTGCTTCTCCGCACCCGAACTCTCGCGAAGCTCTGTAACTTCACACTTGGCGAAATGCGAAAGCCGTTTCAAATATTCGTCAAGCAACGCTCGAATGTAAGCGTCCTTCGTCTTGCCCGTCCAAACAACTCGCAGCTTCATGAAAGGATGAAGGATGAAGGATGAAGGATGAAAGCATTCTTAAAATGTTGACCGACTTCACGCACGGAGAATGTAACCAGATCAGAACGTAAACAGGTACTCTTCATCCTTCACCCTTCATCCTTGCTCTTCCTTGCTCTTCCTTGCTCTTCCTTGCTCTTCATCCGCGCCAGCTTCTCATAAAGATTTTTACGGCTGATACCCAGAATGCGCGCTGCTTCAGCTTTGTTCCCTTTAGCTCCATCGAGTACTTGCTTCACGTACTCAGCTTCGACCTGCGCCAGCGCGGGCGGCTGTTGGAGTCGCTGCTGGACCCTTACCGAAAACTGAACCGGCTGCGGCAAGTCTTCCAGTGTGATCTCTTTGCCGGTCGAAACTATGACAGCCCGTTCAATCGTATTCGCCAACTCCCGCACGTTCCCGGGAAAGTCATACTGGCCCAACAAACGCAAGGCACTCGAAGACAATTCTCTCGCCGCTCGTCCGTGCTTACCTGCATAGGTGTCGACAAAAGACTGTGCCAACTGCGGCAAGTCTGCGGCACGTTCGCGCAGCGGTGGCACCACGATGTGAACTACATCCAGCCGGTAATACAGGTCTTCCCGAAACGTCTGCCGCTTGACTGCGTCAGCCAGGTCGACGTTTGTAAGCGCAATCAAACGCGCGTCGACTTTAATCGTGCGCCGGCCGCCCAACCGTTCAAATTCCCGCGTCTCGATCACGCGCAACAGTTTCGCTTGTGACTCTAAAGTCAGTTGCGCAATTTCATCGAGTACTAATGTGCCGCGATGCGCGGCTTCTAAACGGCCCGGTTTTTCATCCACCGCGCCCGTGAAAGCGCCCCGCTCGTATCCGAACAATTCGGCTTCCAACAAAGCCGCGGGCAGCGTGGCGCAATCGATCTTGACGAACGATTGTTCACCGCGGCTCGATTTGCGATGAACGTAAAACGCGAGCGCGTCCTTGCCGACACCCGATTCGCCTGTGATCAAAACATTGGCGTCAGTTTCAGCAACGCGCTCGGCGAGACGAACGGCCTCGCGCATGGCTTCTGAACGCGCAACGATCTCGATCACGATTCATTTCTCAAAGAACTACTATCGGCCCCAGCCACATCAGACGGGAGCTCAATTTGCTTCGATTCACGCCACAGGCGCTCGAGGTCATAAAACTTGCGTGCCTTTTCGTCGAACACGTGCACGACGAAATCACCGTAGTCGAGCAAGATCCACTCTGCTGTCTTGAACCCTTCAACACGGGTGACGGGAGAACCATTTTTCTTAAGAGCTTCAACCACCGCATCCGAGATCGCCTGCACCTGACGCTCATTTGAGCCGCTGGTGATAACAAAAAAGTCGGTGAAGCTCGCGATCTCACGCAAGTCCAACAGGACGCTATCCGCTGCTTTCTTGTCGGCGGCTGCTCGAAGCGCCCTCAATACCCGCTCGTCAATTTCCTCTGCCGGCGTCTCTTTTTGTAGCCTCGACGGCGCAACTCCCGCATTGGTCGGATGTAATGATTGTTCCTTTACACTTGAATTATGCTTCATTCGTATTTCTATAAAGTCCGTACTTTCTTATGTAATTCGCCACTTCCTGCGGCACCAATTTATTCAACTTCTCTTCGTCGTCCCCGCGCGCGGCCGCTCGCACCTGCGTTGCGGAAACGTCGATCATGACAGCGTCGCTCATAAAAACCTTTTTGCTTCCCCGCTCAGGCTCGGGACCTTCAAGTTTGAATCCCGGCCTGGTCACCACAATCAAATTTGCGAGCGTAGTTAGCTTCTCCCAATCACGCCAAGTCGTGATTTCCGTCCACGAGTCGGCGCCCATTACAAAGAACAGCTCGGTAGATTCACCAAAGTGACTACGAAAGTGAGTCAGTGTATCTACCGTATATTGACGTCCCGGCGCATCCAGCTCGAAGGTTGAAATACAAAGCCCCGGTTCGTTTTGCGTCGCCAGGGCCAGCATTGCATGCCTGTGAAAGCCGGACGTCGGTTCGCGATCCTGCTTGTGTGGCGCCTGGCGCGCCGGGACAAACAGAAACTGATCTATTTCAAAAACCTGTGACACGCGCCTGCCGATTTCCAGATGGCCCATGTGAACCGGATCAAATGTGCCACCGTAAACTGCAATGCGCTTTCGCTGATCCATTTTTGGTAGCACAGACATTCCTGTCTGTGCATGCTACGTCTCGCGCCTCGGCTTCGATTGAGCAGACTGGAAAGTCTGTTCTACTAAAGGGCCAGCTGAATCGTGTCGTCGCGCGGTTCCGCTGCCTTTATCTCGTCGAGCTTCGCACTTACGGCCCGGATAAGTTCCTGCGTTCCGCGGTTAGTTGCGGACGAGATTGCATAGAACGGCAACCCATCCTTTTCCGCCTGTCGCTGTAACGCCTCCAAACGATCCGGTTCGTCGAGGGCATCAATCTTGGTCGCAACCACTATCTGCGGCCGGTTCGCCAGTTGTTCGTTGTAGGCACGTAGTTCTTTGTTCACCGTCAAATAATCAGTCACGGGATCGCGTCCCGAAACTGATGAAACGTCGACCAGGTGAAGCAGCAACTTCGTGCGTTCGACGTGCCGCAGAAAACGATCGCCGAGTCCTGCGCCCTCGTGCGCACCTTCAATCAAACCGGGGATGTCCGCCATCACGAACGTGCGAAAATCGCCGAGATCCACCACCCCGAGATGCGGTTCCAACGTCGTGAACGGATAATCCGCAATCTTTGGTTTAGCGGCGGAAACGGTGGAGATGAAGGTTGACTTCCCGGCGTTCGGGAACCCAACCAGTCCCACGTCGGCCAATAACTTCAACTCCAGTTGCAGCTCAAGCTCTTCGCCTTCGCTGCCGCTCTGGTGATAGCGTGGCGCGCGGTTAGTTGAAGTGGCAAAGTGCGAGTTGCCAAAGCCTCCGCGGCCGCCTTTTGCTGCCAACCAGCGGGCATCTTCCGTCGCCAAATCCTGCAACAGCTCGCCTGTGTTGGTATCAAAGATCTGTGTGCCTACCGGCACTCTTACCGTTAAATCTTCACCTTCGCGCCCTGAACAATTAGAACCTTCGCCATGTCGGCCCCGTTCAGCGATATGCTCCGGGTTGTAACGCAGATGGAGCAGAGTGTTCAGCGAACTGTCGGCTACGATCCAAACGTCGCCCCCGCGTCCACCGTCTCCACCAGAAGGCCCACCGCGGGGAACGAATTTCTCGCGGCGAAAGGCTGTTACCCCGTTGCCTCCTTTACCACCCTTAACTCGAATCTTCGCGCGGTCAATAAACATCTAAATCGAAAGCGACGCCGGCGCTAAGTCTTTGACTTGGCCAGGCGTCGCCTTACTGCGGTGTTGCTTTTGCACTGCTTAGGCAGTAGACGCCTGCTCCTGGGGATAAACGCTGATGAACTTCCCCGTGCGTCCCTTGTCCTCAAATTTCACTACGCCACTGACAAGAGCAAACAACGTGTCGTCTTTACCACGACCGACATTCTTGCCTGGCTTCCAACGGGTGCCGCGCTGACGCGCCAGAATGTTTCCACCCTTGACGTTTTCACCGCCGAACTTTTTCAAGCCCAAACGTTGCGACTGCGAATCGCGGCCGTTGCGTGATGATCCCACTCCCTTTTTGTGTGCCATTGCTAACTCCTGGTGAAAAGTGAAGCGTGAAGAGTGAAAAGCAAAACCCCACTCCTACCTCACTTCTTACTTTTCACGTTTCACTAACCAATCGAATCAATCGTAATCGTTGTGTACCCCTGCCGGTGTCCCTGCGTGCGTTTGTAGTGTTTGCGACGTTTCTTTTTGAAGACCACAATCTTCTGACCACGACCATGATCGACCACGGTCGCAGAAACTTTCGCCGCGCCCACGACAGGGCCGTCGGACTTTTTATCCCCGGCCGTCAACATCGCATCGATCTCGATGGACTTGCCGGCTTCTGCCTCGATTGAAGGGACACGGATCGTGTTTCCCTTTGCCACGACAAACTGTTTGCCGCCTGTTTTGATAACTGCGTATGACATCTCTTACCCCTTCAGACGAGTCAACCCGCCACAGAAAAGTCCGTTATTATAGGTGTCGAACCACTAAACGGCAACCGCTCAGGGCTACCGTGCCGGCGCACTCGCCCCGGCGGGCTTTCTGGCCGTTTTTGCGCCATTTTGCGCAAGAAAATACTCCATAAAACTGGTCGAGATATCGCCCGCCCTGAACTTCGGATCGTCCATGATTTTCAGGTGCAACGGTATCGTAGTTTTGATCCCTTCAATAACCATTGCCTCCAGCGCACGTCTCATGCGCGCAATCGCCAAATCCCTGGTGCGTGCGTGCGTGATCACCTTCGCGATCATGGAATCGTAGAAAGGCGGGACGCGATAACCAGCATAGACGTACGTGTCTACACGCACGCCCGGGCCGCCGGGCAGATTGAACGCAGTTATGACACCCGGCGACGGCGCAAACGTTTCCGGGTTCTCAGCGTTGATGCGACATTCGATCGCATGGCCCACGATTAACAGATCGTCCTGCGAGTAACCAAGTCGCTCGCCTTCGGCGATGCGTATCTGGTTTCGCACGATATCGGCGAGCGTCACCATCTCGGTGACCGCATGCTCGACCTGAATGCGCGTATTCATTTCCATGAAGTAATACTTGTTGTCCTGATCCAGCAGAAACTCGACTGTGCCGGCGCTCGCGTAACCCAGCTTCTTGCAGGCAGCGACCGCAACGGCGCCCATTTCGTTCCGCAGCTCCGGTGACAAGACAACCGACGGCGCTTCCTCGAGCAGTTTTTGGTGCCGCCGCTGAATCGAGCATTCGCGTTCGCCAAGATGAATGCAATCTCCGTATTCGTCTGCCAACACCTGAATCTCAATGTGTCTTGGATCTTTCACGTAGCGTTCGATGTAGACGCTTCCGTCCTTGAAAGCTGCGGCTGCTTCCGTCGATGCCGCTTCCAGGGCTTTACCCAACTCGTTTTCACTTTGGACGATGCGCATACCGCGCCCGCCGCCACCGGCCGAGGCCTTCACAATCACGGGAAATCCAATTTCACGCGCCAGCGCCAGACATTCGACCTCGGAAGTAACAGGCTCCGGACTTCCTGGCAGCACCGGCACACCCGCGGCCGCCATGGCCGCCCGCGCCCTCACCTTATCGCCCATCAGGCTGATGATTTCAGCGGGTGGTCCGATAAACTTAATGTTGCAGGCGGCACAAATTTCTGCGAAGTAAGACGACTCAGCCAGAAATCCGTAGCCGGGGTGAATAGCGTCGACGTTGAAAATCTCAGCCGCACTGATAATCGCAGGAATGTTTAGGTAACTCTGAGCGGAAGGAGCTGGGCCGATACACGCGGCTTCATCGGCGTAGCGGACATGAAGCGAATCCCGATCGACGTCGCTATGAACAGCGACGGTTTTGATGCCCATCTCTTTACACGTCCAGATGATCCGGCAAGCAATCTCGCCCCGGTTTGCGATCAGGATCTTCTTAAACTTTCTGGTTTCGGGCGTCATCCTATGTCCCATGTCCAATGTCTAATGTCCAATGTCCAAAACCCGTTTAGTCAGACGGACTTTGGACATTGGACATTGGACATTGGACTATCTTTTGATTCCGAACAGCGGCTGACCGTATTCAACCGGCTGGCCGTTCTCAACATAAATCTTAACTACTTCGCCACTCGTCTCAGCCTGGATTTCATTCATCAATTTCATCGCTTCAATGATGCAGACCACAGTGTCAGCCTCAACGGTAGTTCCGATCTTGACGAACGATTCCGCGTTTGGAGACGGTGATCGGTAAAACGTGCCGACAATCGGCGACGAGATGATATAGAGATCCTGATCTTCCGAGGCTTCTGTCTCAGCCCTGGCGCCGGGATGCTGATGCACAGCCGAGGTGCCTCTGGTTTCAGTATTTGCGCCAACGGGAAGGGCAGCCGGCGCAGTTGGCGACGCCGGTATGGTGGGGGCGCCTGCTTCAGCCGCTTCGGGCCCGCGGCGAAAACGCACGCGGAAATCCTCGCGCGAAAGTTCGAATTCGGTGAAGTCATGTTCGCGAACAAGATCAATCAGCTCGCGCAACTCGGAAAGCTTTACAGGAATTTCAGGCCGGCCTGAGCGGCGGCGTTTGGTGCGTTTGCGATCTGCCGAGCCTTCCTCAACGGTTAGCTCCTCTTCGGGTTGCAGTTCAGCCCCGGCTGTATCGTTCTCTTGATCGTTCATCTTTTTGGCGGTCCCTGCTTTTGACAAAGCGTTGCTCCATCAAAGTGTTTAGCCCCAAAAGACTCGGGTTGGCAGTGCCATGGTCGATTGGGGCAAATCCGTCGAACGCCTAAACCAGCGCCCGCTCGTTCACACGGGATTGATCTATTTCTTTTCCGCTGCCTCAGTCTCCTGTTCGGATGTATCACCTGAGGCTTTATCTGAGGCGGCGTCCGTTTGGGTGGCCGTTGCTTCCTTCTGTGCTTTACGACGGCCCAGCAAACCTTTGCTTTCGGGTTTCTTCTTGGGGGCGGTCTTGCGCCGTTGGGCAGCTTCCAGCGCCTCACGCTCCGCAGGGTTACCGACTAACTCGATGATCGCGAGTTCGGCGTTGTCACCTGCGCGATGACCCAGTTTTAAAATGCGCGTGTAGCCACCCGGTCGATCTTTGTATCGATCACCCAACTCGTCAAACAGACGCTTCAGAGCTGCCATGCCCGCGGTGCGTGCCGGACGGGGCTGGCCGCGCTTGCCACTCAGCGAAGTTTGCTGGGTGTTGCCCGCATGGAAGAAGCCCGCTGCCTGCCGGCGCAGGTGAAGCGCGCGTGGCCCGGAATCGTCCCCCTCGAGACTGCTGGCTTTCCGCGACAGGGTAATGGCCCGCTCCACAAAAGGACGCAACTCTTTCGCTTTTGGCAGAGTAGTTACGATCCGTTCGTCGCGCGCGTTAATGAGTGACACGGCAAGGTTGCGAAGCATCGACATACGATGCTCGCTGGTCCTGCCTAATTTGCGATGTGCTTTCTGATGCCGCATGGCTCTAAATCCGTGATCCGCTAGATATCGTTAATGGCGACGCAGCCGCCGTTTATTCTTCTTCGTCGTTGAAATCGCTCAGGTCGGCGCCATCGCGGCCACCCGTCCCGGGAATTGGATTTCCCTGTTCGTCAAACTCCATTCCGAAATCGAGGCCCATCCCGTTGAGGATCTCCTTGATTTCGTTAAGCGACTTCTTACCGAAGTTTTTAGTGGCCAACATCTCGCGTTCGCTACGTTGGACCAGGTCGCGAATGGTTCGAATATCGGCATTCTTCAGGCAATTGTAAGAACGAACCGACAACTCGAGTTCGTCCACCGAACGATCCAACTGATCGTTACGCGGTAGCGGCGGACGCTCAATCTTCGAATACGCAAAGTCGTCAGTGTCCTCTTCAAAATTGATGAAGATAGACATGTGGTCCTTGATCAACTTCGCAGCCAGACCGATGGCGTCTTCGGGTTTCACCGAACCGTCCGTCCAGACGTCGATTGTCAGCTTGTCGAATTCTGTGTTCTGACCAAGACGAGCCGCCTCTACGGTGTAGTTCACCTTCTTGACTGGAGTATGGACAGAATCAATTGGGATGTAACCGAGCGAGAGATCTTCGTCAAAGTTGCGATCGGCGGAAACGTAGCCGCGGCCACGCTTCAAACGCATTTCGATCTTCAGCGATCCACCTTCGCTAACCGTGGCAATGTGGACGGAATCGTCCAGCACTTCAACGTCAGCGTCCGCTTCAATGTCAGCGGCAGTGACCTCGCCCGCAGACCCCTTGGAAATTCGCAGCGTCTTCGCTTCGTTTCCATGGAGTTTAAAGGGCACCTGTTTCAAATTAAGAATTACGTCAGTTGCGTCTTCAACCACGCCTTTGATCGAGGAGAATTCGTGCTCGACGCCTTCGATCTTCACCGCGGTAACTGCGGCGCCTTCGATTGACGAAAGCAGCGCGCGTCGCAGCGAGTTTCCAACAGTCGTGCCGAATCCACGCTCGAACGGTTGGGCTGAGAAACGACCGTAGCGTTCAGTGAGTGTTTCAGAGTCAGCCGCCAGCCGGCGCGGCATCTGAAAACCAGTCCAGAGATTATTTTGATCCATAGCCATAGCGTTTGCAGTCCCGATTTAGAAAACTGTTATCCGCAGGCTGCAAAGGATTTGCAGCCCGCGGGACTTAAAAGATTACTTGCTATAAAGCTCAACGATGAGTTGTTCGTTAATTGAGCGGTCGATGTCGTCACGCGTCGGCAAGCCGGAGATGCGGGCAGACATGTCCCCGCCATCCTGAGAAATCCAGGATGGGCGGCCACGACCTGATGCCGTCTGCCAAGCGCCTTCGATGTGCGGGTTCTTTCGACTGCCTTCTTTGATACCGATAACGTCGCCAACCTTCACCTGAAACGAAGGGATGTCTACCTTGCGGTCGTTCACCATGATGTGGCCATGGTTGACGAGCTGCCGGGCCTGCCGGCGAGAGGTCGAGAAACCTGCGCGGTAAACCGAATTGTCCAAGCGCCGCTCAAGCAGGAACAACAGGTTTTCACCTGTAATACCCTTCGTGCGCGTAGCGCGTTCAAAATAGTTTCGGAATTGTCCTTCAAGAATGAAGTAGATGCGTTTGACCTTCTGCTTCTCACGCAACTGCTGGCCGTAACCGACCAATGCCTTGCCGCGACGCATTGAGTTGCCGTGTTGTCCGGGCGGTTGCGTACCGCGCTTTTCGATCGGACAAGCAGGCTTGTAACACCTATCACCCTTGAGAAAAAGCTTTGCACCTTCACGGCGGCACAAACGGCACACCGCGTCTCTATACCTAGCCAATTTTTTCTGCCTCCAGTCTAATTTCGACGGAAAAGTTTACAGACCGCTTTCGGCCCTTCATCCTTTAGGTTACTTAACTTTCAAAAAAACTAATTCGCAGTTGTCCGGAGCGATCCGCAATCCGAAATCCGCAATCAGAAATCCTTACACTCTGCGCCGTTTCGGCGGTCGACATCCGTTGTGTGGGATGGGCGTCGTATCACGAATAGTCGTAACTCTGATTCCCGCATTCGCAATCGCCCGGATTGCCGACTCGCGTCCACCACCTGGTCCTTTAACACGCACTTCACACTGTTGCATTCCAGCTTCGTGGGCTTTCTTGGCCGCCTCATACGCAGCCTGCTGGGCGGCAAACGGCGTCCCTTTGCGTGAACCACGAAAACCGCGCGCTCCTGCCGACGACTGCGCGATCAGGTTTCCCTCAAGGTCCGTGATCGAAATCATCGTGTTATTGAAGGAAGCCGCCACGTGCGCAATGCCCGACGGGACATTCTTCTTTTCTTTCTTACGAAAAACTTTTTTCTTTCCAGTAGCTTTTGCCATATCAAGTCTCGAGGTTCAGGCGCAGGCGCCAAACCGAATTAACTATTTCTTGCCGGGCGCCTTCTTCTTGGCGATGGTTGCGCGTCTTGGTCCTTTACGCGTGCGAGCGTTGGTGTGCGTTCGCTGTCCCCGGACAGGCAGGCCGCGGCGATGTCGCAGGCCACGATAGCAACCGATGTCCATCAATCGTTTGATGTCCATCTGAATGCGCTTTCGCAGATCGCCCTCGATCTCACCCTGCGCTTCAAGCACCGCTCTAATCCGGCCCAGCTCGTCTTCAGTCAGGTCGGCAACGCGCGTATTAAGATTGACGGATGCCTCGTTCAGAATTTTGGTTGAACGCGAACGGCCAATGCCATAAATGTATGTCAGGCCTACTTCGGCTCGCTTGTTGGGTGGAAGATCAACTCCCGCTACACGTGCCATTTTCTAAATCTTTATCCCTGTCGTTGTTTATGTTTAGGGTTAACGCAGATCACTCGGACAACGCCCTTGCGGTGTATGATCTTGCACTTGTCGCACATCTTTTTTACTGAAGCACGGACTTTCATTTAGCAACTCTCAATTCCGTCAAATCTATTTATAACGATACGTAATTCGGCCGCGGTTAAGGTCGTAAGGCGATAACTCCACTAACACTCGATCACCGGGAAGGATGCGGATGAAGTGTTTGCGCATTTTCCCTGAAATGTGCGCCAACACTTGATGTTGGTTATCTTCCAACTCCACCCGAAACATTGCATTCGGCAACGTCTCGAGGACCTTAGCCATAACTTCTATAGCTTCTTCCTTCGCCATATCTCTTAGCGCGGAATTTTGCCTGTACCGACAAACTGCAAATACTAACACGCGTATTTGCCTTTGCCAAGCAGCGGTGGCCGTTGAAGTTACGGCCTCAAACAGACGTCGCTAACACCTGCCGGGACGGTGTTTTTGAGGCGATTCGGGTCAGGACTTCCGGCCCCTCCTCAGTGATGGCAATGGTGTGCTCAGAATGGGCGCTGGGTTTGCCGTCCAGCGTTACCACCGTCCATCCATCAGTCAAAACCTTGGTGTAATGCGTGCCCAAATTGATCATTGGTTCGACCGCAAACACATATCCGGCGCGTATTTTTGGCCCTTGACCCGGCTTGCCGTAATTCGGAATCTGCGGATCCTCATGCATGCGCCGGCCGATACCGTGACCGACATAATCGCGCACCACCGAGTAACCGTGGGCCTCTGCGTGCTGCTGAACAGCAAACCCTATGTCACCCAAGTGCTTGCCGGGCCGGCATTGCTTAATGGCAAGGTCTAAACACTCGTCTGTGACACTTATTAATTTCAGCGCCGCTTCATCCACCGGCCCAATTGGAACAGTGGTGGCAGTGTCACCAACAAAACCTTCCAGCGTTACTCCGCAGTCAATCGAAAAAATGTCGCCATCCTTTAGAACATAGTCAGATGGAAAACCATGAACCACTTGCTCGTTGACTGAAGCGCAGATTGAATATGGAAAACCGTGATAACCCTTGAACGTCGGCAAGGCTCCGGCATCGCGAATCATCTTCTCGGCAGCGCGATCGATTTCGATGGTGGTTAGACCAGGCTGGGCCATCGTGCGCAGCTCCTGCAGCACTTGTCCAACCAACTGCCCGGCCGCCCGCATCTTCTCCAATTCTTTTTTCGACTTGCCGATAATCATTTACTTCTACCTTCGACAGACAATGTTCACTTTTCACGCTTCACTTTTTACTACCTCTTCGATGTCCCCGTAAATCTCTTCCGAATCCCTTGTGCCATCTACAGTCTGCAGAAGGTTCCTCGATCGATAGTAGTCCAGCAACGGCCGCGTCTGTTCTTCGTACGTTGCAAGCCTCGCTGTCACAGTTTCAGGATTGTCGTCCGCCCGGTGAATCAACTGCGCCTCAGGATGCCTGTCGCAGACATTATCAACCTTCGGCGGCTTGAAATATATATTGTAAATCTCGCCGCACACCGGACAACTACGCCGGCCCGTCATCCGTTTCTCGAGCCACTCACGCGGAACTTCAATGTCGATCGGCCGAATCGTCTTTCCCTGCTCTACTGCAAGCTCATCTAACATCGTGGCCTGCGCAGGCGTACGTGGAAATCCGTCCAGAATATACCCACCCCTGCAATCATCGCGCGACGTTCTCTCGCGCACCACTCGAATTGTAACGTCGTCCGGAACCAGCTTGCCCGCCTGCATGAGCGCTCGCACTTCTTCGGCCAGGGGCGTGTTCTGTTCTTTCAGGGCGCGAAACATGTCGCCCGTTGAAATTTGCGGCAAATGCAGGCGCTCTTCAAGCAAGCGCGCCTGCGTACCCTTTCCGGCACCAGGCGCACCCATAAGCACAATGATCTTTGGCATCCGCGTTCCGCGCTAGGCTCTTCGTCCTCGCAAGCGACTTCCGCCACCGAGAAAGCCTTCGTAGTTTCTCATCACTAACTGCGCTTCGATTTGCGCCACCGTATCCATGGCGACGCCAACCAGAATCAACAACGAGGTACCGCCGAAGTAAAACTGATAGTTCATACCCGTGGGAATCCACGTGAGTCCTGGTGTGCTGCTTACGAACGCGTCGAGCCAGGTGCCAATCAACGGCAGACGGGCGACCTTGAAGCCGCTCAACATAAACTGCGGCAGGAAAGAAACCAGCGCGAGATAGATAGCGCCAACTACTGTCAGGCGCGTCAATATTGTGTTGAGATATTCGGCCGTCGCTCTGCCCGGACGTATGCCCGGCATAAATCCGCCGTGCTTTCGCAGATTGTCAGCAACTTCTTCAACGTTGAACACGATAGAAACGTAGAAGAAGGTAAAGAAGATGATCAACGAAAGGAAGATCAGCTCGTAATAAGGATCGCTGGCGTGGAACGTCTGGAAAAATGTGTAAACCTTGGCCCACGCGGTGTTTGGATTGCTCGGATCGGGCGGGAACGCCGCAAACAAGCTCTGCGGCATCGACAAAACTGACGACGCAAAGATCACGGGGATGACGCCGCCCATATTGATCTTTAGAGGCATGGTGGTCTGCTGTCCGCCTACTACCTGCCGTCCCACGTGACGCTTGGCGTAACTGACGGGAACTTTGCGCCGGGCTGCTTCCACAAAAACGATGAACGCGATGATCAAAACTACGGCCACCAAAAGACCAATCACGCCGATCGTTTCTAGCGTGTCGCCACCGCGAACGCGGTTGAAAACCTGCTCTACTCCGTTGGGCAATCCAATTACGATACCGGCGAAAATCAGTAGCGAGATTCCGTTACCGACCCCTCGTTCAGTGATCTGTTCGCCGAGCCACATGACGAAGATCGTCCCCGTCGTTAACGTGAGCACAGTCGTCAGCAGGAATCCCCAACTGGGATCGCCCACTCCATTAACCTGCAGCCAGTGCGCGACAAAGCTGGTCTGAATAGCGGCCAGCAAAACAGTCAGATATCTGGTCCACTGGTTAATCTTTTTCCGGCCCATCTCGCCTTCTTGCTGCAGTTTCTTTAACGAAGGATAGACGACGGTCATCAACTGCATAATGATGGATGCGGTAATGTAGGGCGTGACGCCAAGCGCGAAAACGGAGATGGTGCGGAAGTTGCCGCCGGAGAATAGATCTAGCACCCCGAGAAGAGTGCCCGCCACTTCGTTCCAGACCTGCTCGAGTCGTTCGCGATTAATGCCCGGGGCACTGATGTGCGCACCGAGGCGATATACCGCAAGGATGCCCAGCGTAAACAAAATGCGCCGGCGTAGTTCCGGCACACTGAACATATTGCGAACTGCCGCAAAAAACTTGTCCATATTTTTTCCCGCGTCACACGGTTGCTATCAACGTGTTTTCTGAGAAGGTACTCCTAATTGGAACCAACTACCGTCGCGACGCCACCGGCCTTTTCAATTTTTTCGCGCGCGCTTTTGGTGAAGCGGTGCGCGGAAATACGCAGCGGCTTCGAGAGTTCTCCGTTACCCAGGACCACTACATCGTGTTTCGCTTTTTTTATGATGCCGCGGTTGTGCAGCAAGTCGGGAGTCACTTCCTCATCTGCCTGAAATCCGCGCTCAAGCGCCGCCAGGCTTACTTCCAACCACCGCTTCTTGAAAATGTTCGTGAAGCCGCGTTTAGGCAGGCGACGATGCAAAGGCATCTGGCCGCCCTCAAACCCGATCTTGGCGGAATATCCGGAGCGAGACTTCTGGCCCTTTTCTCCGCGCGCTGAAGTCTTGCCCTTGCCGGAGCCCGGACCTCGCCCGACACGTTTCTTTTTGTGAACCGAACCCTCCGCGGGTTTCAAATTATTAAGTCTTAACGCCATGGTTATCTGCTTTCAATCGTCTGCATGCTCGATCGCACAATGCGACTAAATCATTAATCTACGAGTCGCAGCAGGTGCGGGATCTTTGCTACGGCTCCGCGCGTTGAATCGTTGTCAGGCCGCTCAACGATCTGGTTGAGTTTCGTCAGACCCAAACTCCGCACCATCTGCTTATGAGTCTTCGGCGCCGCTATAAAACTACGGTAATACTGAATTCGAATTTTTCCGCCGGCCTCAGAACCCTTTGCAGGTTTCTTTTGTTTAGCTGCCGAACTTGCTGCTTTCGTCGCCATATAACCTCGTCAGTTCGAAATGACAAATGTAAAATGATAATACGCTTTTAGATCTCGTCGACTTGCTTCCCTCTCAACCGCGCAAGCTCCATGGGATCTTTCATTCTAAGCAGCGCATCAAATGTGGCCCGTACGACGTTGTGCGGGTTCGTTGAACCAAGCACCTTAGTACGCACGTCATGAACGCCGACTGCCTGCATCACTGCACGCACTGCGCCGCCGGCGATAACGCCGGTTCCTTCCGATGCTGGCTTAACCAGCACTCGTCCGGCGCCGAACTTTCCGATTAGTTGATGCGGAAGCGTGTTGTTGATCAGCGGCACACGGATTAGGTTTTTCTTGGCCGACTCGACCGCCTTTTTAATTGCCAGAGGCACTTCGCGAGCTTTGCCGGTGCCAAAGCCAACGTGACCAC